>Ga0129310_1000047_pt1 | contig 162173 bp, 143 predicted proteins | sample Go1ome_2_FD_94433 | JGI IMG/M metagenome (GOLD analysis project Ga0129310, IMG submission 94433) | Western lowland gorrila individual fecal microbial communities from Wisconsin, USA - Go1022A metagenome | ecosystem: Host-associated > Mammals > Digestive system > Large intestine > Fecal...
ACGCTAGAGGTCGTCGGTTCGAGCCCGATCCGGGTCGCCATATGCTGTCATAGCTCAGTCGGTAGAGCACATCCTTGGTAAGGATGAGGTCGTGCGTTCGAATCGCATTGACAGCTCCATGCGCAGAATCCCTGATGCACACACTGTGCATCAGGGATTTTTCTTTTTGCTTTTTTCAATTCTCCACCAGCCGCACCTGAACCCGGGTGCGGCCTTTTTCGTTCCCCGTTCTCTGGCGCAGCTGCCCCTGAATGCAAAACCAGTCAGCGCCGGTCTCCTGCGTCTGCGCCAGCACCCCTTCCGCCACGGTTTGAAGCCACTGCTCCGCCTGAGCCCGCGAAAGCGCCGCCGTTTTTCCCTGTTCTTCCAGCCGCCCCTCCAATTGAAACACCAGTTCGCCGTCCTCGGCCGCAATGGTGCACATCGGCTGCTTCACGGCAAAGCTGCCGTCCTCCTGCCGGAACGTCAGCGTTTGAGTCGTTCCCTGCATCCACAAGGCCAGGGCCCGTTCTGCACCAGCCCAGCGCAGCACCGGCCGCCCGGCCCGGTACAGCACCTCCGCCTCCACCTGTGCCGCGGCGCCGCTCAGCTTCACCTGCGGCAGCAAAAGCAGCTCCTGCCCGGCGGCCAGATAGGCGGGGCTGTCCTCCTGCACGTTCTCCACCGCGTCGGCCAGTGCCTCCGGCTGTTCCGGTTCCTCCAACGCCTGCGGGCTCAGTTCCACCCGCCACAGGTTCATGCTGCCGCAGCCCGGGTCCTGCTTCATCCAGAACTCTGCATCCTCTGAATTCAGCCGCTGTGCCTGCCCCGGCCCCAACATCCAAACCCGGCATTGCCCTAAAAAAACCTGCCCCCCTGCCTGCTGCTGTGCGGCCTGCCAGGCTTCCTCCAGGGTTGCCCCTTCCCCGGCCAGCAGCACTGGCTTCGGCTGTGCATCCTCCGCATTGGCCGAAGGCTCGCTTTCCAGGCAGAGAATCCGAAGCTGCACCGCCTGCTCTTCCTGCTCCTGATAGATGGCCTGCGCCAAAAGCAGGTCACCCTGCCGCCCGCCGCAGCCGCACAGAAGCACCACGGGCAACACGGCCGCCAGCCACTTGCATTTACGCTTCATCCTGCTCCCCCTTTGCGCCGGGCTGCCGCTTTGCCAGCATCCACACAAGGCAAGCCCAAAGCAGGCATTGCCCGGCCGCCGGCAGCCACTGCCGCCCCACACCCAGATAAAGCCCCACAGCCGTGCCGCCCACAATTCCGGTGCACAAAGCCCGCCCGGCACTACTCCGCGCCAACCGGGCCAGGCAGCTGCCGTACAGCAGGCATCGGCCGTAAAACAGCGTCAGCCACACCAGCACAAACAGGCCGTCCAGCCGGGTGAAAACCGAAAGCTGCCCCAGTGCGGAAAGCCGGTGCAGCGGCCGGTCGATTTGCCCGCTTCCCAGAACAAGCCCCTGAAGCAGCAGAATCCACCAGCGGGCTGTCCCCAGCCCCAGAATATACCGGTTCACGTCCCGCCGCTGCTGCTCTGCGTCCCGGCCCAGCCAGGCAAGCAGCGGCATTTCCGGCAGCAGAACCAGCGCCTGCCAAAGGCCATCCTGCCAGCCTTCCGCGGTCAGCGCCGGGTCCTCCAGCAGGCGGCGCAGGTCCGCCCGGTTCCACAGCGCCGCCGTGAGGGCCGCCAACGCCAGCCCCCCGCCGAGCAGGATCAGCGGTGCCGTGTGCGCCACGGCCCGCGGGCGAACCATTGCCCCATAGAAGGCGATCAGCGCCGCCAGCCCCGCAAACACCCCGTAGGGCAGCGCACTGCCCATTGCATCGCCGTAAAACCGCCAGCCGTTGTAAATCGCCTGCCCCAGTGCCAGGCACAGCCCCGCCGCCAGCAGGGCACGTTCCAACCGGGTTCCCGGTTTAGCCGAGGGGCGGGCAGCGGCCCGCAGCAGCAGCCAGAGCACACCCAGCCCTGCCGCCTGAAGCCACAGCTGCTGCCGCAGGGGCGCCGCCCCTGTTTCGGCCAGGAACACCTCGGCCAACGAGGCCGCCAGCAGCGCCGGCCAGAGGGCATCGGCCGTCCAACGTGCTTCAGCGATGGTGACCGCCCCCTCTCTTCACGGCCCGCACGGTAAAGGGATGATCCGCCAGAACCGGCCATGGCCAGCGCATCAGGCCGTCCCGCACAGCCCCGCGCTGCCAGGGTGAAAACGGTGCGGCGTGGGGCAGCCCGAAGCTCTCCGCGCCGCAGATGGACGTGAGCATCCACACCAGCAGCGCCGCCACCCCCAGCGGGCCGCACAGCCCGGCCGCCAGAACGAACAGAATACGCAGGATGGTCAACGGCTCATACAGCGAGGGCAGCACAAACACAGCCAGCGAGGTCAGGGCCGCCACAATTACCACCGGCGTGCTGAGGATACCCGCCCCAATGGCCGCATCCCCAATGATCAGGGCCGACACCAGGCTGACCGAGTGCCCGATGGGCTTGGGCAGCCGCAGCCCGGCCTCCCGCACGATCTCCAAAAGCAGGATGACCAGCACCATTTCCAGAAACAGCGGCCACGGCGTGGCGCTTTCCGCCGCCGCAATGCGCACCAGCAGCTGCCGGGGAAACACCTCCGGCATAAATTTTGCTACGCATACATACAGCCCCGGCAGCAGCGCCGCCAGCCAGAAGGCCAGATATTTCAGCCCCCGCACAAAACTGGCAAAGTAGGCTTTCTGGGCGTAGTCATCCAGGCTTTGAAAGTGCTCGCAGAAGAAATAGGGCAAGATCAGCGCAAAGGGGCTGCCGTTCACCAGCACGACCACCTTTCCTTCGCACAGTTTGGCGCAGGCCGTGGCGCTCCGCTCGGTGTAGCCCACCTGGCTGAAAAAGCACCCCTGCCCCCGCTGCAGGTCCGGGGCAAGATAGCTGGAATCCAGCACCAGCGGCAGATGGCTGGCCTTCAGCCTGCGGCGGGCCTCGGCCACCAGTTCCGGCGGGGCCAGGTCCCGGTCATAGCACAGGGCGGCCTCCGTTCGGGTGTGCGTGTCCAGCTGGAACAGCTCGATGACCAGCCCCTCCGCCCGGTCCAGCCGGCGAAGAAGGCTCACGTTCACCCGCAGCAGGTCGCAGAAGCCCTCCCGCGAGCCGCGGATGTCCCCCTCTCCGCTGGGTTCCGCCACCGAGCGGCCCTGCATGCTCTGGTTGGACAGCAGCAGCGCCTGACTGCAGCCCTCCACCAGAAGCACCGCCAGCCCGCCGGTGAGCTTGGCGGAAACCATCTCAAAATCCGCGGCCGGGTCCGGCTCAAGGGGCAGGTCCGTCTCTTCCATCATCCACTCGAACAGCGCCGCCCCGTCCCGGGCAGGCAGGGCCGCACGGCTCACCCGGTCCAGCAGGATCACCCAGAGTTTCTCCGTGCTGGAAAGCCCGTCAAACATGCACACCAGGCAGGGCACGCCGCGGATCCGGATGGGTTTGGCATAAAAATCCGTACTCTGGCCAAACATCTGGTTCAGTGCCTTCCGGTTTTGTTCCAGGTCGGCATACAGCGGGGTTGGCATTGCGTCATCACCTCACTGCAGCAGTATGGCCCTCAACGCTTCGATTCATTCTTTTGTTGTGGTTTTCAAAACAGCCTGCCATAAATTTTCCGGAAAGGGGTCCTCCGCCGTGTTGATTCTCACTCTGCGTACCCTGGTTGTGTATTTGGCCCTGATTCTCGCCATGCGCCTGATGGGCAAACGCCAGCTGGGCGAGCTTCAGCCCTCCGAGCTGGTCTCCACCATTCTTCTGTCCAATCTGGCGTCCATCTCCATCGAACAGCCGGAGCTTCCGCTGGCGGCCAGCCTCACCCCGGTGTTCCTCATCGCCGTGCTGGAGGTTCTCTCTTCCGGGCTGGCGCTGCACCACCCGAAGCTGGCCCAGCTGCTCAGCGGCCGGCCGGTTCCGGTCATCCGGAACGGCGTGATCGACCAGAACGCCCTGCAGGCACTGCGCCTCACTGCCGCCGACCTGCTGGAAGCCCTGCGCGGCAAGGACGTGTTTGACCCCGCCGATGTGGCCTATGCCCTGGTGGAGACCGACGGCACCCTGAACCTGGTAAAACAGCCGGGCAAAGAGACGCTTTTGCGGGAGGATGTGGGCCTGAACCGGCCGCGGGAAGCGCCCACCCGGCTTCCGTTTGTGCTGGACGGCCAGCTTTGCCCGGATGCACTGGCCTGGTTCGGCAAAACACCGGAATGGGTCACGGCGTGCCTGCAAAAAGAAACGGTGCCGCTCCCCCAGGTGCTGCTGCTTCTGGGGGACGACACCGATGAATTTACACTGGTGCGGCGGCTGCCGCCGGAGGAACGCCGATGAAACGGGTATGGGTCTCTCTGGTTTTGCTTGCGGCCCTGCTGGGCTTCACCCTCTGGGGCTGCTTCCGGGTCAACCGCGTGCTGGAAGTGGCCGACCGCTGCCTGTGTGAGGCGCAGTCCGCCTGCATTTCTGCCGACTATTCAGCTGCCGCCGGGCAAATTCAGGCCGCACAGCGCCTGCTCGCGCAGAAAGGTGCCCTGCTTCGTCTGCTCATCCGCCGGGATTTTCTCACCCAGGCCGCGGCGGAGCTGGCCGGGCTGGAGGCACTCGCCCGCGACGAGACCGCGGCCGAACTGCTGCAGGGGCTGGCCAAAACACGGCTTCAGCTGGAGTTTCTCAACCGGCTGTTCGGATCGGAATTCTGGTGAACCTGCACTTTAAACTTCCAGCTGCCCGCCGGCCGCCAGATACGCCACCCGTTCCCCCATGCAGCGCTGAAGTGTCCGGTACGCCGCCGGGCCGGTGCAGTGGCAGGTGTAATACCGGGTTCCCGGCTGGGCCAGCAGCCGCCGGGCCACCGCCTCCACCAGCGGCGCGGGCACACTGGCCCCCGTGCTGGGAATGGACAGATGAAAGCCCCCAATGACCACATCCATGGGCTTGCCTGCCAGAGCGGCCGCCTGCTCCACAATGTTTACGATGCCCCGATGGGCACAGCCCGCCACCAGCAGGCGCGTTTCCCCCTCGGTGAGGAGCAGGTTCTGCTCGTGCGCAAAGGTATCGCACACCGGCCCGCCGCTGTGTTCCATCAGCAGCGTGTCGTTAGCGGGCGAATGCAGGTCGTTGCCGGGCACATCCGAGAACAGCACAGCTCCCTCAAACAGCGTCTGTACGCCCTCGGTCAGCCGCACCTGCGAGTGCTTCAGCAGCGCCGGGTCAATGCCGATGTCTGCCGTTTGCCCGCCGGGGCGCACACTGTAATGCCCCTCGCCCGCCCGTTTGTGCAGATACACCGGGGCCGTGTGGTTGAGGTTCAAAAACTCCGGCAGGCCGCGGCCATGGTCGTAGTGCCCATGGGAAAGGATCGCCAGATCCACCTGGGACAGATCCACCCCCAATTTTTCGGCGTTGCGCAGGAACACCCCGCTCTGCCCCATATCGAACAGGATTTTGCGGCCGCAGGCCTCAATGTACAGGCTTAAACCGTGCTCGGTCTCCAAGTCCGGGCGGCAGGCGGTATTTTCGGTCAGGGCAATGATCTTCATGGCGTCTCCTTTTCAGCGGTGCTTTTTCGTTGGTTTTACTGTATCACGCTTCCGGTTCGCTGTCGATGCTTTTCTTTTTGTTTGTAGCTTTTCTGCCGCCCTCAGCCGCCATCTGGCAGACCAAAAGAGGGGGTGACAAATTCCATTTGTGTATGCTATAATAAAAATGTTGCCGGAATTTACCGGTTCCGGCAATCGCAGGCGGGCATGGCGGAATTGGCAGACGTGCAGGTTTTAGGGTCCTGTGCCATCGGCGTGTGGGTTCAAATCCCACTGCCCGCACCATGGCGAGTGTTCTTACAGCATTTGAAAGGCTGTTAAGAACACTCGCTTTTTCATACAGCGAGTTGACCTGGGGTGCCGGAAGTGGAAACACATCGGGGATGAAGATTGCTCCCACACAGTTGTAATGGATTACAAGATGCTGCTCCCATATTCCGTCGATCTTCTCCACCTGATGGACTTCGATGTGATCAATCAGCTCATTGAGCATCCTGGGGGTCAGAACCTTGGCTCTGGTGTATTTGCGGACGGTGGAGATAAACATATCCGCCGTTACAGACTTGCTGCTGAGCTTGTCCATTTCAGCACGGAGGGCCTTGATCTTCTCGGATATCTCCTTTTGTTCATCCTCATACCTGCGGGACATTTTGGCAAAGCGGTCATCCGAGAGCTTGCCGGAAACATTGTCCTCATAGATACGCTCAAACAATCCATCCAGTTCTTCATCACGGGCTTGCAGGGCTGCAAGCTCTTTTTCTTTGAGCTTGCAATCCAGAGCAACATTCTGTTGGGTGCTGCCCATAACGGCCTTGACGAAATCATCCTCATACCGGCTGGCAAACTTGGTCAGGCGCTTGATCTCGCCTAACACCACCTGTTCGAGAAAATCCACCCGGACATAATGGGTAGAGGTGCAGGTGCCGCGGTTGCCTTTATAGTTGGAACAGTTGAAATATCGAATCTCCGGGTTTCCCTGATTGAAGTGGAAATGCAGGTTATTCCCGCAATCGGCACAGACCAGCAGACCGGAAAACATATTCTTTTCGCCTTCATTGGTACGGCGCTTGCGAACTTTCCCCCGTTTCTGCTGAACCTGCTCCCACACGGCACGGTCAATGATTGGCTCATGAACATCCTTGAAAACTACCCAATTCTCACGGTCATTTTCGATCCTCTTCTTGTTCTTGTAGGACTTTGAGTAAGTCTTGAAGTTGAGAATATCGCCGCAATACTCTTGCAGGGACAGGATTTTGGTAATGGTGGAGCTGTTCCACTTGGTAGGCGGCTGCTACTTGCCTTTTCCGGGACGCTTGATGCCCTTTTTCAGCTAATAGGCCCGTGGGGTCAGGATTTCCTCCCATTCAAGCTGGGAGGCAATCTGCTCCGTTCCCATGCCATCCAGGGTCATACCATAAATACATTTGACCACCTGGGCGGCCTCATCATCTACGATCCAGCGTTTCGGATTGTCGGGGTCTTTCATGTAGCCATAGGGAGGCTGTCCCATAGGCTCGCCTGCATTGCCCTTGATCTTATTGCTGATCCTGCGCTTTTTGGAAATGTCCCGTGCATACCATTCGTTAAACAGATTGCGGATTGGGGCAAGTTCGTTATCGCCCTCGGCGGTGTCTATGTTATCCGAAACCGCTACAAGACGGATATCGTGCTCCGGGAAAAATTCTTCGGTCAGGCGACCAACTTCAATGTAGTTGCGCCCCAGGCGGCTGAGGTCCTTCACAAAGACCGCTGCCGCCTTACCCTGTTCAAGCTGCTGGATCATATCCACGAAGCCGGGGCGATCCATGGTCACGCCGGAAATGCCATCATCCAGGAAATGCACCAGATTGGTGTAGCCTTTTTTTGGCTACCTTTGTAAGCAATTTTTTCTGATTGCCAATGCTGTAACTCTCACCTTCCAGATTATCGTCACGGGAAAGCCGCTCATAGAGGAAGGCTGTCACATCACGGGATTTTTTATTGTTCGACTGTTTCATAAGTCCTCCTTCCTTGGACAGTCGGACAACATTTTTCTTGCGTGCTATAACTTCACGCTTCAATTATACCGCGCCCGACAGCCACTTGTCAGCCGGGTTTGCAAAGGATTCACGGTTTTCGTTCACAATCTGCCTGCATGAGCCGCAGCAGAATTGCTCCAAAGGTATTTGTGCTGTCATCCTTGAATACCGGCTTTATAACAAACGACCTGTCATCAATATGGTAGGTCGTTGTTTCTTCCAGAGGATTTTCACTTGCGATACATTCTTTGCCTTTCGGCAATTTATTATCTTGCATAGTAACCCCTTTCAGTCATTTGTAAAAATAGAAAAAGAGGCAAAACGGACGGCTGCTAGCCGCCGAAGGCACTTCCTTCGGTCGCAGCTCCACGGGAGTCTCACCCCGGCCCATGCTGATGGGTGCGGCGCACAATGCTTTGCGGGCGTTCAATGCGCGAGCAGTACCGCAATACTCGTTCCACGGCCTCGGCATCACCGGCGCGGGCGGCATCGATCACCGAAAGGGGCAAAAGCTCAATGCCTTTGTAATTGGGATTTTTCATCCGCGTCTAACCTCCCTCCGGCATCAACGCCATCAATTTTGTTTCACTGGGGTAATGATCTACATGATATAGTTCATATCCAAAGCCGTACGACTCCGACGGAGGAGCTACGCTTTTTTTAACCGGTGCAGATCATGGATGCTGCGAAATAAAAAGAATGACACGGTAAATTAACCTCCAATCGGCTACCGTGTCCCTGCAAGTCGTCATTGGTTTGTGTAAACGCAAAGAAACGGCGGCTCTGAAAATCAAAGCCGCCGTTTCAAATGGGCGTGTCAAATTGTCTGCTCTTCGACGGTTTTTTTCTTTTGCCGTCGTCCGGCAGGTTAAAATATAATATTACAACTCGTTAATGGTTGCAGTAATTGCCAAATTGCGGATGCGCTTTGCCGGAGCATAGATTGCTGCGGCTGCCGCAAGGAAAACAAACAGGAGAATAATGAAAAGTGATCCCATCGGAAAGTGCCATACGGCATAAGGAAAATGCTCTGCAATCAAAAAATCATATAGCAGCTTGCTCAGCGGTAAGCCGATGATACAGCCAACAGCACACCCCAGCACGGCGTAAGTCGCCGCTTCAGCCGCAATCATTTTCGTCACTTGCCGTTCATCCATTCCCACAGCACGCATCGCGCCATATTGCTTCATCCTTGCGGATACGCTCATGGAGATGCTGTTAACAATGTTCAATACCGTCACTAATGCAATGATTGTCAGAAAGGCATAGACGCAGAACACAAAGGCCATATAAGTTCCTGATGTACGCTCGTCACGCTTATCTCGGAAGCTGAATACTTCTCCTGCGGCGGCTTGAATCGCTTGAACCTCTTCGTCTGTCGCACTGCTTGTTGTCTGTACCATCACAAGTGCGTAATTTTCTTCTCCGGTTAGGCGGACAAAGGTATCGCCGGAAGAGATCAACGTGATTTTACCATTTGTCAAGCCATCACTGCTGAACGGATCGTTTTTCAGCAGACCGGCTATTGTAAGGATTTCCCCTTGAACCTGAACGGTATCTCCGATTTTCCATGTACTGTCCGCATCGGATGTTGCCAGTACGAAACTACTGTTTCCATAGACCTTGGACAAATCGCTGCCTTTTCTCAGATTGCCGTCTTTTTTCAAACTCTGCAAATCAAAATCGTCATACGAAATCAAATCAACGGTATTGGAAGAACTTACAGCCTTATCAATGGAGGCAGGGAGGTCAAACGCACTCCGACGGCCATAGACCTCTTTTACACCATCCATCCCCTGAATAGAAACAAGTAGCTCATGAGGGATCGTGTTGCCATTATCACTTGCAATATCAATATCTGATGTGGCAACAGACTGTGGCATCAAATAGTCTACAAAATCAACGAATACAGAGAAACTCAAAAACAGAATAATGCTGAGTGCAAAAGAGCCTGTCATCAAAATCAGGTTTTTCTTCTTAGACACAGCATGGTTGATGCCAAGGATTGTTTCAATTCTTCCAAAGCGGGTATTGGCTGCATGGCGAATCGTTTTTCCGTTGCCCATATTTCCGGACACCGCTGCAACAGGGGAAACTTTGGAAGCCCGCTTTGCCGGAGCATTTGCGGCAAGAAGAACTGTGATCACACCTACAAGGATACCGCAGACAACGCCAATGATGCTGACGCCAAAAAGTGGAATATTTGAAAATTCTTCACCCACCAGAAAACGCAATACTGCACACAGCCCCCATGTTGTAACAACGCCCAGTGCAAGACCAACGGGAACGGCGGTCTTACACCAATTCAATGCCTCCAGCCGCACAAAACGGATAATCTGCTGTTTGCTCATGCCAATACAACGCATCATGCCGAAGAACTTGATCCGTTGCGCGACAGTGCTGTTCATGCTGCTGGAAATCATCAAAACGCCTGCAATCAGGATCAGCAGGAACAGAACGCAAGCAACCAGCAGAAGCGTTTGTCCCATAGAACTTCCCAGTAGATCGCCTACGGACAAATTTCCGTGCTTTCCAAGTAGCCGCGCTTGTTCCATCCGGATGCCCATTTCCGCCATGCTGAATACCACTGTCACCATAAATACGGCAAAAACAATACAAAGTAGCGTCATACGATTTTGACGATGGTGAACCTTCGCTGAAATGGGAATGAGACTGAGATAACTTTTCATTCCCGGCACCTCCCCAAATCGGTAAGCTGACCGTCTGATACCTGCAACACTCTGTCCGCCGTCTGTGCAACGCTTCTGCTGTGCGTAATCATCACAATGGTCTGCTCATATTTTCTGGATGTTTCTTTTAGTAAAGTAATAACATCGCTTGTGTTCTGCGTATCCAGATTGCCGGTGGGTTCATCTGCCAAAATCAGAGCAGGCCGCGTAAACAGGGCGCGTCCAATCGCCACACGCTGTTGCTGGCCGCCGGAAAGCTGGTTGGGCAGATGGTTACGGCGCTCTTTTAGGTTCAACACCGTCAGCAGCTCTTCAAGGTACTTCTTATCCGGTTTTTGGTAATCCAGCAGCATCGGGAAGATGATATTCTGCTCCACGGTCAACTCCGGGATTAGGTTGAATGCCTGAAAGATAAAGCCGATGTTCCTGCGCCGGAACACGGTCAGCTTTCGATCGTTCATGGCAAAAATGTCTTTGCCGTCAATCAGGACCTTGCCAGATATTGGCGTGTCCAAAGCACCGATCATATTCAGCAGCGTACTTTTACCGGAACCGGATTCTCCGACGATTGCCACATACTCGCCCTTGGGGACAGAAAAGCTGACATCTTTCAAAGCCTTGACTGCGGTTTCTCCGCTGCCATAGGTCTTACTGATATTTTTGACCTCTAACAAGTTCATCGTGTAAATGCCTCTTTCTCAATGATTTTACCGTATAGACAGGTCCTGCCTATGTTTGAAAGGATAGCACCTGAATATTACTGTAAGCCTACATCCAGCCTACAATTTTGTAGGAATCAGAAAATTCATTGTGAAAGTTGTCCCGATACCTAATTCGCTGTCAACCTCAATGGTGCCGTTATGTGCTTCGACGATTGCCTTTGCCAGAGGTAAGCCCAGTCCAATTCCTTGCTTGTCCTTGGAAAAACGACTGCGATAAAATCTCTTGAAGATATGATGGATGTCCTCTGGGTGGATGCCGCATCCATTATCCTTTATCACAATTTGAACACCAGACGGCAACTCCTCCCACGCAATACGAATCGTTGCACCACTTTCCGTATGGTCAAACGCATTTTTCACAATATTGTCGATTGCCTCATTCAGCCAATCACGATTACAAAAAAGGGAAAGATGATCCGATCCAGACAGAATGATTTCTTTCTTTTCCTGTCTGGCTCTATATGCAAAATGCAATTCAATATCCCGCATCATATCTGCCACATTTTCTGCGGTCTTTTCCAAAACAATGGCTCCGGCATCCAATCTTGTAATTTTGAGCAAGTTTTGTACCAGTATTTCGATACGGTCAAGCTCCTGCTCAGACAAATCCGCAAATTCTTTCACGGAGGACGCTTCTATATCCTCGTCTTGGAGCAATCCGTTATAGATATTGAGTGCTGCCAGCGGTGTTTTCAGTTGATGGGAAATATCAGAGATCGTATTTTTCAAAAATTCCTTTTCCCGGAGTTCATTATCTGCATGAGCGTTTAAGACAGCCGCCAGAGAATTGACAGAATGAAATAGCCGATATAGTTCACCCTCATAATCGCATTCAATACGGGCATTGCGATTCCCGTCAAGATACGCATTGATCTGCGATACGGCCTGCTCCATGACCTGATTTTGTTTTCCGAAATAGGAACAGCATACTGCCAATATGGACGTTCCAGCCAATACGGAAACAAGCAATAGAAACAACGAAAACTGCTGATAGTGTAACCATAAAAAAACTTGTGTCAGCAGAAGGGAGACTACCCAAATAACGGATACGGCAAGAAACAATTTTTTGATTTCTTTGTTTGCAAATATTTTCATAGGCCACCTCACTTGATCACATTCCATTTGTAGCCCATGCCCCGAACTGTCAGGAGCATTTGCGGTCCGCTTGGATTATCCTCAATCTTCATACGCAGCCGACGCATATAGACGGTCAGGGTACTGCTGTCAATATAATTTCCATCACAGTCCCATAGCTTATCTAAGATTTGTGCTTTCGTCAGTACCATGTTCGGGTTTCGCATAAACAAACACAGCAGCTTATATTCTACGGCAGTCAGATCCAATAGTTCTCCATTCTTGAATGCCTGCCCTTGCAGCAATAGCACTTTTATCCCGTTGGATTCCAGTTGCGTATCTGCGGAACTGAAATCTTTTGCCCGACGAAGCAGTGCATTTACTCTGGATACAAGCACCCCCAACTTAAACGGTTTTGTAATATAATCATCTCCGCCAATGTCCAATCCCATGATAATGTCCCCTTCTTCATCTGCCGCTGTCAAAAAAATGATGGGGACTTTGGAAACTTGTCTCACTTTTTTGCAAAATTCAAATCCAGTGCCATCCGGCAGTGATACATCGAGTATCAGCAAATCATATTTTCCATCTATCCACAAACTGTCTGCTTCTTTGAGAGTTCTGGCAACAGCTAATTCAAATCCCTGTTTTTTCAACGCAAAAGAAAGCCCATTGATTAAACTCAAATCGTCTTCAAGAAGTAATATGTTACTCATGTTTTTGCTCCTTTCCTTGTTTTGTTCGACCATCAATCGGCTTCTCCGCAGTTTTAGGAATTAGCCAGATTGTTGCTACTTTCATAGCGCCGGGGATGCGTCCCGCAGCGCAGTAATAATTTATCCATCGTGTGGTCACACCCCATTTTTCGCTGGCTTCTTTCAATGTCATATAATCCATACCACATACCTCCACAGACTATATTATAATTCCTTTGCTCGAATAATACAACAAACAATATATGAATTATAAAATTCAATACAAATATATGTAATAACATTCCATGTACAAATTATGAAATATAGAATGTATGTTGGTGATGTAATATGGCAAATATCAAAGACTGTCCTGGCTTTGAAACTTTCGGCGCGGATGTAAAAGAAGCACGAAAAGCAAAGAACCTTGCACGAAAAGATTTAGCCGAAAAGATGAATATTGATACCAGGTATCTTGCCAACATTGAAAACGAGGGCACGATCCCCATCCTGCCGGTCATCATACAGCTTGTAAAAATCTGCGGCCTGCCGATGGAGAGATATTTCAATCCAGAGGTCATGCGAGAGGAAAGCGAGCTGCGCCAGCGGGTTGGACAGAAGTTAAAGCTCTGCCCGGAACAGTATTTGCCTATCGTGGAGGGTGCCATTGACGGGGCCTTAAAAATTGAAAAGCCGAATGAAGAAACGGAGGGTGTCTGAACATCCTCTGTTTTTCTTATTTTGCGGGCATTTTGAGGTTTCCGAAACGCTTTATAAGTAGGGATAAGTTACGGTAGCAAGCACAGCAAGCGAGTACCCGCTTGCGAATTTTGAGATTTTCAGGTCCCTTGCCCGAAAATTCAAAAATGCTTGTTGGGATAATCCCAAACCCTTATGAAGAACGGAGGCGGCGCATGGCAAACAGAAAACGGAATATCCAAATGAAATTCTATGTCACGGAGGACGAAAAACGGCTCATAGACGAAAAAATGAGCCAGTTACCGACACGCAGATATGGCGCCTACCTCCGAAAGATGGCGATTGACGGGTATATCATCTATACGGACACCGCAGATATCAAGGCATTTACCAAAGAGCTTTCCGCCATCGGTCGGAACATCAACCAGATTGCCAAGCGTGCCAACGCCGGAGGCACCGCCTATCAAGCGGATATGGAGGAAATCCGGGAAAGGTTGGATCAGATATGGCAGTTACAAAGACGCATCCTATCAAGTCAACGCTGAAAGCGGCCATTGACTATATCTGCAACCCGGAGAAAACAGATGGGAAGCTCCTGGTATCCTCCTATGGCTGCACCGCCGAAACAGCGGATATTGAATTATTTGCTTGGACCCGCCGCCACGCCATCGACAAGGGAACGAACCTGGGCCGCCACCTGATCCAAGCCTTTCAGCCTGGGGAGGTCACGCCGGAGCAGGCCCATGAGATTGGGATGCAGCTCGCAAAAGAAATATTGGGCGGCAAGTACGAGTTTGTACTTACCACCCATATCGACAAGGATCATGTTCATAATCATCTGATTTTCAATGCGGTCAGCTTCACGGATCACAAGCACTACCATTCCAATAAGCGTAGCTATCACTATATCCGCCGCACCTCCGATCGGCTCTGTCAGGAACATGGTCTGTCCGTGATCGTCCCCGGCCAGGATCAGGGCAAGAGTTACATTGAACATCAAGCCGCGCAGAACGGCACCAGCTATAAGGCGAAGCTGAAAGCAACCATAGACCGGCTGATTCCTGCCGTTGCAGACTTTGAAGATTTGCTCCGCCGTCTGCAACGAGATGGCTATGAGATTAAGCGGGGCAAATATGTATCTGCAAAAGCACCGGGTCAAGAGCGATTCACCCGCCTGAAAACTCTGGGCGTAGACTACACAGAAGAAGCCCTTGCCGCCCGGATTGCCGGACAATCCAGACCCTCCCGCCAACCGAAGCAGCGGAACGGAAAGATCAGCCTGCTCATTGACATTCAGAATAATATCAATGAGCAACAGAGTGCAGGCTTCCACCCATTGGGCGAAGCTGAACAATCTGAAACAGGCCGCCAAAACTATGAACTTCCTGACGGAGCATGGCATCGGCAGCTATGAGGAATTGGAAAGCAGGTTGACCGCCGTGTCTGAACGCAGGGATACCGCTCATACGGAGATCAAGCGGATAGAAAACCGTGCCGCAGAACTTTACCTTGTGATGAAGCACGCTGTCATCTATCGCCAGTTGAAACCGCTCTATAACCGCTATCACAAATCCGGCGATAAGGAAAAGTTCCTGCGGGGGCATGAGAGCGAGATCATTCTTTTTGAGGCAGCCGCCAGAGAATTAAAGCGCCTGGGCGCTGTGCCGTTGCCGACAATGGAAAGCATGAAAACGGAGATTGCTAATCTCAACGCAGAAAAGGAACGGCTCCTTGCGGAGTACAAAACCGCAAGAACCGAAGCTCAGGAATACGATACCGTCAAGCAGAATGTAGATGCGTTGCTGGCCGTTCCGAAGGAACAGGAACAACGGCGGCGGCATGAACTGGAATAATTTTCTTTGAAAGGCGCTGGGCGCGGTGTCCGGTATCCTGTATAATGGAACTACAGAAGGAGGTTTTCCCGATGACAAGAAGCGAAGCAGTCAAAACATTTTTTTCAAAAGCGTACTGCCTGTGGCCGTGGCATTGATCCTGTACTGCATCTTCAAATCTGCCTGCATGAAGAACGGAGAGCTTGACTATGTATGGCTCTGGATACTCTGCGGGCTGCCGTTTGGACTCCATCGGATGTGCCTCTGGATCGTGCCGGGTGGTGGCTCCCTGGGTGGAGGGATTGCCTTATTTGCATTGAACTTTATTATCGGCGGCGTGATCGGCGGTTTCGTCTTGGCCTAGCGGTTGATTGTGGCAGTGTGGTATGTGCTGCTGACGGTATGGCGGATAGTCATTGCTTAGAGCAAAACGAAAACGGGAGAAATTTTTGAGTTTTTTCTCAAGAATTTCTCCCGCTTGCTATCTGGCAATAGATTCTTTGATGAATTAGTGTTATAATTAGAAATAACAGACTTAGGAAGGAGATTTCTGCAATGCCAAAAAGCTATGCCGACTTGATGAATGATATATCAGCCGATGAATTGTATGAACGATTGCTGGCTTATGGGTTATTTGCCGATAAACTTCCTCCTATTTTGAGCTCTGCCGATTTCTATCATTATTGTCAAAACAAAGCCCCGTCATTTTCTGATAGTTGGAAGCAATATATCTATTATGAGAGTGTGCGAAACATCAATGTTCCTCGACCATTGAGTATTCCTAACCCCATGGCTTATCAAAAGCTGTGCTGTTGTCTTTCAGATAACTGGGATAATCTAAAACGGCATTTTGAGCAACAAACAGCAAGTCAAGATTATAAAATTAGTCGTATTCATATCCGCAAGAAAAATAATTCAGATGCGCTCTTTTCCATGAGCTATTCAAATTGGAAAACGGATGGTACGCCAGAGCCGGATTTGCTTATTGGGAAAAGGTATGTTGTTAAAGCCGATATTTCAACTTGCTTCCCAAGTATCTATACGCATTCCATTCCTTGGGCATTAGCTGGAAAAGCTACTGCTAAGCAAAATAGTAGAGATAAAAAGAAATGGTATAATCAAATCGACCACTATACACAGAATTGCAAGAATGGTGAAACACACGGTCTTTTGATTGGTCCTCATGCATCAAATCTCTTATCAGAACTTATTCTTACAGTTGTTGATAAGAATCTATATGACAAGGACTGGCGTTACATACGAAATATCGATGACTACACATGCTATGTTGAGAGCATTGAAGATGGGCAAAAATTCTTACTCGAATTAGGCAGTGAGCTTCGCCAATTCGATCTTACACTCAACTTCAAAAAAACAGAAATACAGGAGTTACCTGTAGCATCCGTAGAACAATGGGTTCGGAAAATAAATTCTGTATCCATAATACAGCGTAATGGAAAACTTGATTTTATTTGTGCCCGCGCATATTTAGATTTGTCAATCGAGTTAATGCAAAAAAATAAGGGTAATTCTGCCATCTTGAATTACGCTATAAAAGTGTTATCAGGACAGGAACTTACTCCTAATGCAAGGGATTACTGCATAAAAACAATCTTCCATCTTAGTTTATTGTATCCGTATCTAATTCCGCTTCTTGAACGGAATGTATTTGAACCATTGTCTGTTGAAGGCAAGCAAATTGCTTCATTCTCACAAAAGGTATTTCAACTCGGATGTAATACTCAAAATTATGAGGCAATTTGTTTTTCAATTTATTTTTCGCTAAAATATGGTTTTGAAATAAATGGTATTACTGCAGATGCAGCAATTTCAAGCGATTCCTGTCTGTTTAAGCTTTTTGCTTTTTTGTACTTCACCGCTCATAAAGACAGCAGGAAAAAGAAAAAACTCAAGGATCACGCTCAAGCTTTAGCCTTAAACGAAGATGATTTTAATCGCAACTGGCTATTTGTATATGAAGCTCTGCCTCAAAGCGATTTGAAAGGTGAATGGAAGCCCATGAAAAAGGCTGGCGTTTCATTTATCAAAATGCCTGCCAGTAAAGACGCAACATAACAAAAAGTGGGAGTACAGCCGTTCGGACGAACCGAAAGGCTGTACTCCCGTTTTGCATGACAGAAAGTGTTTGAAATCAAGCCTTTTTCTCCATGTGCCAGCAAGCAGCCCGACACATGAGAAATCATATAGGCTTTCTTTGAAACTGCGGATACAGGGGATTATTCTGCGGTTTTTCCACCCTTATCCTCACAGATTTTAGAGCGTTTGGAGCCGTAATGCGGACAGGAGATCACGCACGCCCGGAAACTCTGCTTGCAGCCGTGGGCGCATTTTTGGCAGGTATGGTTATACTGCCGCCTGCCGTTCTCGCCCAGGAAGAACGCCCACTCAAGCCGCCACTTCTTGCTTCGGCTCATAGGCAGTCCTGCCTCCGGCGCATCATGGCCGGGCTTCTTGCCCTCCGGTGCTTTATGCCCGGCGCACTCTCGTCTGGCATCCTCCAACCGCTCACGGATGGAAGGCTTCTCCGGCTTCGTCCGCTCCGCGTGCTCCTGCGCCTTCTCCAATTCCTCACCGCGTCTGCCGTTGTTGATAGGGGGATTTGATATCTCCGTACTTGATAAATCAGTTCTTGATGGATCGTTACTTGATTTATCTTTATTTAATTGGGCGGGTTCTTCCTGAACAGGCGTGACCAATGTTGGATTTACCTGTACGGGATTTTCCCGTATAGGTTTTTCCTGTGCAGGCGTTGGCTCTTTAGGCTGCTCCAAAATGGTGTACTCGATAGAGCCAAGCTGACCGTTCGCACCTCTCACGCGCTCACGGATTAGATAGCCGTGTTCCTCCAACTCTCGGATGCCGCCGCTGATGCTGTCAATACCATCCTTGCAGATACGGGCAAGCCCCTTCATGGTGTAGTCCCAGTTCTCTGGCAGGGACAACATCAGCGAGAGAAGCTCCTTTGCTTTCAGCGACAGGGACATATCCCGCAGATGATGGTTTGACATGACCGTGTAATCTCTGGTCTTTTCGATACGGAATACAGCCACTTCCGCACCTCCTTCCTTTGATTTTGATAAGTGTTGATTTAGGGTGTTTTCTTCGCTCGTATGCCTCCGCAGCCTACCGCATGGGAAAACAACGCAACCCACAGCGGATAAAACAGCGGCTTTTCTACCCTAATCTCAACACCTTTAGTGGGGTTCACTTGGGTATAGAAAAAGGCGACTGTTTTTCAACAATCGCCTTGAATTTGATGACTGAATATGAAGTTACAAGCAAGAAATTTTGTTGCCCGAAAGCCAGAAACCGTTGATATTACTGCGTTTTTTAAAAAGTTCTGTATCGCCACTCGCACCATAACTGGACACCAATTTTGATACAATGGGTATCGTGATTGGTGTCCAGTTTCTTTTTGCAAAGTCCTTGATTCGCAAGGCTTTTTCGATACTTTTTAACGATATAAGGCTCTGCGGTGCTCCGAAAACGGTCGCCGTAGAGCCTTTTTCATTTTCTCCCACACACCTTTTAACGAAAGGTCGAGGGGTGTGCATTTTCGGCAAAAGGAGTGTGCACATTTTAATTATTTCTCAAGAGCACAAAATAAAGGCCGCAAAACCCGTTCACCAAAAAATGCGAACGACCTTGCGACCTTGTATTTTATGCTCCGATTTTGACTTCCGTACCGTTTTTGAAAACGAAAGTGATCTCGCCGGTTCTGTGAACGATCGCTTTCTCGACCATCACCGTCCAGATGGTGCTATCCCACTCGCGCAGCACCACCGGCTGTTTTTTAAGAGTACGGATGTAGCGATTGCCTGTAGGCCATGTCCTATGTTATACTTTTGCTCATGGGGAATAGGGTCTCCTCTCGTGAAGTTGTTGTGTGGCAACTCAACTTTAACACATGAGGCCCTGTTCCTCATATCTTTTTTATTCCCTTGTCCAAGATGTATTGTAGTCCTACATTCGTTCCTCGGTGACCTCACAGGAGACGGTATCCATCAGCACACCGAGGCCGAAGGTAAAAAAGTCCGTGGCGTTTGCGGGATAAAGTGTAGGAATCATAAGCAACACCTCCTTCCGGGCAAAAAAAATACCACCGGGGATCACTCCACGGTGGTTGAGTTTGATGATTCAAGTTATTGGTTGTCAAATCAGGATTTGTTTCCTTCACATTATTTTGGAAGATATCTCTCTCCCCATTCCTCCATTGCCTGAAATACTGTTTTTAATGCTGCTGCATTTTCTGTTGCTGAATATTCCCACATGAGGCGGGATTTCATTAAACTGAACACGATTGACCAGCCCCAGTTCTTCAAGCTCCCGGAGTGTTGCGGTCAGCATGGTGTTTGAAATCGACGGGATTGCCTTTTTCAATTCTCCGAATCGCATGGTTTGATTCTGGCTAAGCTCAAACAGCACCCACACGTTCCACTTGCTTTGAAAAATACCGAGCGTCTTGTAAATGGCGCACTGTTCAATTTCCTGCGTCGGCTGAATATCTCGATTCATGATAAATAAGCTCCTTTTGTAAGGTTCATCTTACCAAGTAATGTCAATCTGCGTACTTGCTCTTTTTTTCTTGCTATGTTAGCATATCACTGTAATCAAGATTACGCAACCATTATTTTAGAATATTCAAAGGAGAATGTATCATGAACACGATGGAAGCCATCAAAATAAGAAAGAGTGTGCGTACTTACAAGCAGGACGCCGTTGAGCAGGAGAAAATCTCCGAGATCGTAAATGCCGGAAATATGGCAGCAAAAGCCGGTAAGGTGTTTTTCAATGTCGTTACCAACCCCGATACTCTGACGGAATGGTCCCAAGTTGGCCGTATGGTTATGCAGAATTCCGGCAACGAGTTTCTGATGAAGGTATCCGCAAACCCTGAATACAGCCCGATTTACCACGCACCCGTCGCCGTCATTGTTTCTGCCGAAAAAACGGAGGATCCCTACGCTCAGTCGATGGCAGCAGCAAATACAGCCTGTGTGCCGCTGAGAATATGCTTCTCGCCGCAACAGAGCTTGGTCTTGGCTCTTGCTATCTCGTCTCCGCTGCGCTTGCGCTGAATGTCCCAGAGCTGGCAGAAAAGGTGAAACTGAACGCCAATCTTCAGCCTCATGCCGTTGTTATATTTGGATATACAGGCGATACCGCTCCTCACGCAATCCGTGATGAGAATCCGGACAACATTGTTTACGCCTAAAGTATATACAGCTGAAAGTCACCGTAATATAAGGAAGTCTTCCATTCTAAGAGAGGCTTCCTTTTTTTACACGCTACTATTATCAGCACTACAAATTTACAAGCGCCGCCACCTCGGAATGACCTCGACCCGCCGCACATTTCCGGCGCAGACGATGGAGTTTTCTCCGGGCTTCAGCACAGGAAAGCCCTCACCGGTAACGGCGTCGTTTTTAAGGACGGTGTCCTTAAACCTTTTAATGAAAGGTCAGTGCCGTGTGCATTTGGTATCAAAACAGGTCTTTACTTTCACAGCAAAAGAGCGCTGGAACATTTGTTCCAAGCGCTCTTTTTGTTTGTCTTCGTCCCGGCTTCCGGGCCTCATTCCAGTTCTGCGTCGGCCAGGTGATAGTAGGTGTCCCCTTTTTCTTCGTAGCTCTGGAACGTACCAACCACCGTGATCTCCGCCCCCAGCTCGGGGTAATTCTCCGGCGACGCATCCGGGTCCGCCAGAACGAACTCGATCCCCTGCGAACAGCAGGCGGTGGCGTCGGCGATGACACAGGCCAGATAAACCTGATCGGGAAGCGGATTTCCGTTTCCATCGCCCGCCTGATAGATGTCAAACCGCCCGCGCATCCGGACGCTTTTCCCCACATACTCCTCCGGCGACATCATCATGTTGTAGACCTCGGAGTACACCATTGTGCTGCTGAGCACCGTCAGGTCCACATCCACCCCGGACGCCTCTGCCTCATCCGCAGAGGCCGCCTGGCTTTGCGCCGGTGCCGGCGTTGAGGCGGGCTGAAACGTCTGGACCGGAAGCGCCTCCTGTACAGGCGAGGTCACGGCCGAACTCGCATCCCCCTGTTTTCCGCAGGCGCAGAGCACCATTAACAGCAGAACCACCAACAACAAACCAATCCAATGCTTCATTTGCCCATTCCTCCTTTGATACGACCCAGCAGCGAAAACACCAAAAACGCTGCCAGGTCAACGGCCACAATGGTCGAACCCACCGGTGTGCCCGCCAGAATGGAAATCAGAATCCCCAGCGCGGCACAGCATACGGACAGCACCGCCGAACAAATCGTCACAGCGCGGAAATTTTGATATACGCGCATTGCCGACAGTGCCGGAAAAATGATAAGGGCGGAAATCAGCAGAGACCCCACCAGATTCATCGCCAGCACGATCACAACGGCAGTGGTCACCGCAATCAGAAGGTTGTACCGGTCCGCCTTTGTGCCCACGGCTTTGGCAAAGCTCTCATCAAAGGTCACCGCAAAGATCTTGTTGTAGAACAGAATGAAAATTGCGACCACGATGACCGACAGCACCACACACAGCCGCACTTCCGTTCGGGTCAGCGTCAGAATGGATGTGGAACCAAACAGCGTACTGCACACATCACCGGACAGGTTGGAGGATGTGGAGAACCGGTTCATCAGCAGATAGCCAATGGTCAGTGAACCGACCGAGATCATGGCAATGGCCGCATCGCCCTTGATTTTCGTGTTCTGCCCGGTGCGAAGCAGCAGAATGGCACTTGCGATGGTAATGCCCAGGGTCAGCGGCATATCGTCCGTAAGACCCAGCACCGCGGCCACCGCCATCGCGCCGAACGCCACATGGGAAAGCCCGTCGCCGATGAACGAGAACCGCTTCAAAACCAGCGTCACCCCCAGCAGGGAGGAACAAAGCGCGATCAGCACACCCACCGCCAGCGCATAGCGCACAAAGGGGTACGCCCAATAAAGGGCCAGCTTTTCAAACATTGCCGTCATTATGCGTCACCGCCTTTCTCGGCGGCGAACAGCCGCCCCTGCCTGCTTTGGAGATACTCCGTTTTTGTCCCAAAGAAAACCGCATCGCCGATGTGCAGAATGTGGCTGGCATAGTTCACCGCCGCGGCAACATCGTGCGAGATCATCACCACGGTGATGCCGTCCCGCCGGTTCAGCTCGTCGATCAAGCGGTACATTTCCGCCGCTGCCTTCGGGTCCAGGCCGGAAACCGGCTCATCCAGCAGCAGCATTTTACGGGTGGCGCACAGCGCACGGGCCAGCAGCACCCGCTGCTGCTGCCCGCCGGACAGTTCACGGTAGCAGCGCCCTGCAAGCGGTGTGATCTGCATCCGCTCCATCGCCTGTGCCGCAAGCTGTTTTTCCGCCTTATTGTAAAAGGGGCGGAGGCCGCAGCGCCCCTGGCACCCGGAGAGCACGATTTCCCGCACCGAGGCCGGGAAGTCTTTCTGCACAACGGTCTGCTGCGGCAGATAACCAATTTCGTTTTGCTTCAGACCGTCGCCCGTCAAAATTTTTCCGCGGACGGGCGGCTGCAGGCCGAGAATGGTTTTCATAAGGGTACTCTTGCCGGAGCCGTTTTCCCCCACAACGCAGAGGTAATCCCCCGTATGCACCTCAAAGTTCAGATTCTGCAGAACGGCCGTTCCGTCGTAGCCGACACACAGATTTTCACATGCAAGCTGTGCCATGCTGCCCACCTCCTCAGCTCAATGTTTCCTTCAGCACGGAGAGATTCTGCTCCATGACCGAACGATAGGTCGTGCCGTTTGCCGCATCCTGGGCGGTCGTGGCCTGCATGGAATCCATCACCAGCACCTTCTGGTTCTTTTCGGTGGTGTTTTGCACAATGGTCTCGGCAATTTTATGCTGGGCGCCCTCAATGGTCAGCACACAGGGCAGGTTCAATTCGTCCACCTTGCGGGCAAGGAAGTAAACGGTCTCAAAGCTGGCTTCGGTTTCGGCCGAGCAGCCGGCAAAGGCCGCATAGTAGTTCAGGCCGTAATCGTCCGCCAGATAGCGGAACGGGAAGCGATCGCCGAACAGAATGGTTTTGCGGGCTGCTGCGTCCACGGCGGCCTGATACTCGGCGTCAAGGGCGGCCAGCGTTTGCGTATAAGCGGCCGCATTGGCGGCGTAGGTGTCCTTGTTGGCCGGGTCGATCTGCTGCAGCGCGTCGGAGATTGCGCCGCAGAGCACCTCGGCATTTTTCAGCGAGAGCCAGACGTGCTCGTCGTATTCCGGGCCGTCCTCTTCGCCTTCCTCCTCATCGGCCTCCATGCCTTCCACGATCTTCTCTTTCTCGACGCGGTCGCCAAGGACGTCCAGCAAATTGAGGACGACCATATTCTTGTTGACGGCTTCCTGCAGGGCGTCCGCAACCCACCGGTCAGACTCGCCACCGACGTAAATGAACAGGTCGCAGTCCGCAATTTTGATCATATCCTCTGCGGTGGGCTGGTAGCTGTGCAGGTCAACGCCGCTGTCCAGCAGCAGTGTGATCTCGGCGTGATCGGCCTTGTCCCCCACGATTTCCCGCACCCAGTCGTACTCGGGGAAAATCGTGGTGACAATGCTCAGTTTTGCTTCGTCCGAAGCGGTCGGCGGATTCTGCTGGCCGCAGCCCGTCAGAACGCCGGCCGCCAGCGCCAATGCCAAAAGCAGGGAAATCATTCGTTTCATAGGAAAATAAACCTCCGAATTTCGTATAAGAACGTAAAAATGGGCGCAAAAATACAAGGGCCGCGGCAAAACCGCAAAAGCCTGCTTGAAAATCGGCAGACTACGCCCTTGCAACCGTTCTTATTCTTTAACTCGAAAGTTTGACCTTGAGGGATACCAGCGTAAAGGCGCGGATAAGCTCCGTGCAGGTGGAGATGACCCGGCACAGCGTATAAACGCCCGCCGCCGCGGCCGCAGTGCCAAAGCCTGCAAGCCCAAGGCTCTTGAGCAGATTCTCGCAGACATTGATCTGATGGCAGACGGCGCAGCCCACGCCGGGGCAGTCGTGGTCCGCTTCCTCTGCGATGTAGGCAACCGAGAACAGCATGACAAAGGCCAGCACTGCAGCCAGCACGCCCGCCATCCAGCGACATTTCTTCGTCATGGTCTGTCCTCCTTTCTGATCCTCAGGTTTTCCTGCAGTTTGAGCAGGTTCCATAGAGGATCGTGTCGGCTGTATCCAGCACAAACTGCTCGCTCTGCGCCAGATGCTTTGCAAACAGCACGGCATGGTCGCTTGTCATGTGAAAGGTTCGGCCGCACTTGACACAGCTCATGTGCAGCGCGCCTTTGCAGCTTTCGGCATCCAGGTATTGGTAATACACCTCGCGCGTGCCGCTCTTGCTGCTGCGGCGCACCTTTTCTTCCTTTTCCAGCTGGGCAAGGTTCCGATAAACCGCGCTCAGGCTGATCATTTCATCCGCCAGCGCATCCGCGATCTGCCGGGCAGACAGCAATTCGTCCGGGTGATGGCTCAAATAATCCAGCAAAAGTTTCCGCTGCCGCGTACTGTAATTCTGCAAACCGACGCGCCTCCAATTTGCGTTTCATTCGCAAATTACTATATCATACCCTTCTGCAGGTGTCAATATGCGAATTTGTCGCAAATTCAATTTACTCCTGTTTGTCAAAGAAATTCCGCTGCAAAGTGTGTTTTCTGCCCGGGCCATTTTGTGCTATACTGAATCCGCGCCCTGAGGGTCTCGGCGCGCATTTTGCACCGCAATTGGCATTTCTATGTGTGATAAAGGGAGGTTTTGTCCATGATTCGCCACATTCTGTTCTGGAAATACACCGACGCCATCAAGTCTGCGCACCGGCAGCAGCAGGCCTTGCAGGTCCTCCGGGCTTCCGTTGCCACCATGGCCGGGCAAATTGACGGGCTGCTGCGGGCCGAGATCGGCCCCAATCTGGCCGGCGGAGAATACGACCTGGTGTTCTATGCAGAATTCCGAGATGAAGCATCCCTTCGCGCATTTCAGGTGCATCCGCTGCACATGGCCCACCGTGACCGCTGCCAGCCCCTTGTAACCGGCCGGCTGTGCGGCGATCTGGCCTGCGATGATTGACGCCGCCCTTCTTCTGATATCCATCCGCTTCTGAAACAAGCAAAACGCACATCACCACTGCGGCAGTCTGAACTGCCCCAGAGGCGATGTGCGTTTTTACGTTTCGATGTAAAAAATCTTATCCGGCTTTGGTTTCTGCCGCGCGGTGCCCGGTCACGCTCTGCGTTTCGTCCGCTTGTGCTTCATCCGGGCGCGGGAGGTTGCTTTGGGTGCGGCGCCGTTCTTCCTGGTCCATGCGCACGTTCATAATCAGCATCTGCAGCCGGTTTTCGATGTTGGCAAAGCTCACATCGGGGTCATAGTCCAGCGGCAGAATCTGCACATCCGGGTGCATCTCCTTCAGGCGCTTGGCCACACCGCGGCCCACCACATGGTTCGGCAGGCAGCCAAACGGCTGCAAAATCACAAAGGCCCGGCAGCCATGCTGAGCATGATGCAGGATCTCCGCCGGGATCAGCACGCCCTCGCCGCTGTCAAACGTATGCTGAATGATGGGGTCACTGTCGTGCACCAGATCCTGAATGCGGGGGGCCGGTGTATACAGTGGGTGCCGCTTGGCGATCTGGTCGGTCATATCGTGGGCCAGATTGAACACGTTGTCCGCCGTGAAATACCAGGCCTTCTGCTGGAAGGGCTTCTTCAGGTGATACTCCCGAATCTGCGTATCCAGCGTAAAATACGTCTTGCGGATCACATCGGTCATGCGGGCCTCGATGATCTCGAAGCCGTTGGCCTCCAGATAGCGTTCAATCTCGTGGTTGGCACCGGGATGGAAATTCAGAAGATACTCGCCCACGATCAGCACCGTGGGGCGCGGGTTCGAGCGGTCGTATTTCACCTGGCACATTGCGTCAATGGCCTTCTCAAACCCACGGCGCGCTCCGGCAATTCCGTGGTGCTCCAGCCCATCCATCACCGCATCCAGGCCCTGTTCAAAGGCACGGTCTGCCGCTCCTTTTTCCAACTCGTAAGGTCGGATTTTCCGCAGCAGCTCCTCCAGCACGTCGATCATCGGCAGCGAGAAGGCAATGCGCATAGAGGTGAGCAGGTTCATCTTAAAGCCCGGGTGCATATCGTGGGAGTCCACGTCATCGTTGGTCAGGATGGGTACATCCGGGTAGCCTGCATCGTCCAGGGCCTTGCGCAGCAGGGCGCTGTAATGGGTCAGACGGCAGTCGCCCACATATTTGCCCATGCCAATGGCCACTTCCTGATCGTTGTACTTGCCGCTGCGCAGGGCAGCCAGCGCCTCGCCGATGACGATCTGCGCCGGGAAGCAGATGTCGTTGTGCACATACTGTTTGCCCAGACGGATGGCCTCTTCCCGGCCCAGTTCCAGCGGCACTGCGTGAATACCCTGCCCGGAGAACGCCGCCGCCATCAGGCGGGAGAACGCATGAGAGGTGTTGGGAATCAGCACCGTCTTTTCCTTGCGGCTCTCCTTGGTGAATTTCACCGGATACGGGTCGGGCAGCGGGTGCACCGTCAGCTTCTGGCCGCGCTGGCGGCGCATGTTCACCGTCTCGATGAACGAGCGCACGCGAATGCGCAGAGGGCCCTGTGCATCGCTCTCATCCACCTTCAGGATCAGCGGCGTTTTGCCCGAAACTTCCCGCATCAGCCGGATGATCTCATCCGAGAGATAGGCATCGTGCCCGCAGCCGAAGCTCACCAGCTGCACGTATTCCAGATTTTCGCTCTGCGCCGCCAGAATGGCGGAGGACAGCACCCGTGCATGATAATTGTTGGCAATGTCCAGCCGGCTGCGGCTCAAATCCACCCGGTTGGTGCCGGGCAGCGCGTCGGCGGGCAGCACCGGCACCCCCATGGAGGCAAACAGCTCCGGCAGGTCATGGTTCACCAGGGCGTCGTTGTGATAGGGCCGGCTGGCCAGCACCACGGCATACCGCCCCTCGGCGCGCACCCGGTCCATCACGTCCTGCCCGGCTTTCAGCAGCTGCGTGCGGAAGGCATTCTGCGCCTGATCTGCCGCCTGCATGGCCGCGCGGGTCTCCTCCGGCGCAATGCCGAACTGCTCGTGCATATACGCCGTCAGCTGTGCATCCCGGTCTGCGTCCGTATACCAGTGGAACAACGGGGTGTCAAAAGGCACGCCCCAGCGGCGCTCCGGATTGTCCGAATTGCGCACCACAAAGGGATACCCCTTTACCACGGCGCACATGGAATAGCTGGTGGACGCGGTGTTTTCGCTTTTCAGCGCGGTGATGGAGGGCATGAAAATGCGGTTCACTCCCTGCTTGACCAGATTGCGGATGTGCCCATGCACCAGCTTTGCCGGGAAGCACACCGTATCGGAGGTAACGGCGGAAAGGCCGGATTCATACAAGGCCCGGTTGCTCAGCGCCGAAAGCTTCACCTCAAAGCCCAGGCTGCGCCAGAAGGTACTCCAAAAGGGCATGGTGTCCCAGAACGAAAGGCAGCGGGGCAGGCCGATGGTCACATTCCGCGCCGTCGTAGGGCCGGGAACCGGATATTTTTTAAACAGCAGCTCCTGCCGCAGGCGGAATAGATTGGGGGTCTGCTGTTTCTGGGCCAGCTTTTCCTTCACCTGTGCCTGTACGCCGGCCGCCTTGGGGTCGCCCAGCACCTCGCCCCGCTCACACCGGTTGTTGGTCACCCAGGAACTGCCGGTGGAGAAGGCAAGAATGGTTCGCTTGCAGTGGTTGGCACAGAAGGGGCAGGGCGAATTGGCCGACTGGGTGTAGCTGAACGTATCCAGCGCGTCCAGCCCGATGAAGGTTTTCTTCGTCCCGGCAGCGCATTGCTCCTTGGTCAGCAGGGCCACGCCGATGGCGCCCATGATGCCGGGGTACGGTGCGCGCACCACTTCCCGGCCCAGATACTGTTCCATCGCGCGCAGTACCGCATCGTTCTGAAAGGTGCCGCCCTGCACCACGATCTTATTGCCCAGAGAATCCAGGTTGGACACCCGAATGACCTTGGTGAACACATTTTCGATGATGGAGCGGCACAGCCCGGCCATAATGTCATTGGGCTGCTTGCCGTTGCGCTGCTCCGTCACGATGCTGCTGTTCATAAACACGGTACAGCGGCTGCCCAGCGCCGCCGGGCTTTGGGACGAAAAGGCCGAAGCGGCGATTTCCCTGGTGGGAATGTGCAGCGAGGAGGCAAAGTTTTCCAGAAACGAACCGCAGCCGGAAGAACAGGCCTCGTTCACCACAATGTTGGTGATAATGCCTCCATTCAGCCAGATGGCTTTCATATCCTGCCCGCCGATGTCCAACAGGAAGGTGGCTCCGGGCACATACTGCTCCGCGGCGCGGGCATGGGCTACGGTCTCCACCGCATGGCACTCAGCCCCGAACGCCTTCGCAAACAGCACTTCACCATATCCGGTGGTTCCGGCCGCCAGAATGTCCAGCGTTGCCCCGGCAGCCCGGTAGCGGTCCCGCAGCGCGATCAGCGCCTGCTGGGCCACAATGAGCGGGCTGCCCTGGTTCGGGGCATAAAAGGCGTCCAGCAGGTTTTCCTGCTCATCCATCAGCACAAACTTCGTGGTGGTGCTGCCGGAGTCAATGCCCAGATACGCACGCACCGTCTCCCCCGCCTTTGGCTGATACGAGGTCAGCACCGGCAGGCGGTGGCGGTTCAAAAACGCTTCTTTTTCCGCTTCATCTTTGAAGAACGGCGGTGCAGAAGCCGCGGCCTCCCCGGAAGAAGCCGGGGCATTCTCCAGCCGGGCCGCCAGTTCGCCGATGGTCAGCGGCTCCGATTGGCCCGCAAACAGGCTGTTCAGCGAAAGGGCCGTGCCCCGGGCGATCATCAGTTCCGGCTGCGGCGGAATCAGAGTCTCTTTCTCCGTCAGGTTCAGCCGTTGGGCAAACACCTTGACCAGTGTTTTATTAAAGGTCAGCGGGCCACCCTCAAACACCACCGGCTTCTCAATGTCCAGTCCCTGGGCCAAGCCGCCGATGGTCTGCTTGGCAATGGCATGGAACGCCGACAGCGCCAGATCCGCCTTGGCCACGCCCTGGTTCAGCAGGGGCTGGATGTCCGTTTTTGCATACACGCCGCACCGGCCGGAAATATCATACACGCAGGTACCCTGTGCGGCCATGGCGTCAAACTCTTCAATGGGCACCTTCAGAATGGAAGCCACCTCATCAATGAACGCACCGGTGCCGCCGGCACAACTGCCGTTCATGCGGGTGTCCGCCACTTCCAGCGCACCGCTTCCGGTGTTGGGCTTGAAAAAGATCATTTTGGCATCCTGGCCGCCCAACTCAATGGCTGTGCGCACATGGGCGTACTGCTGGCGCAAGGCAATGGAGTTGGCCACAACCTCCTGAATGTAGGGCACTCCCAGCAGGGCCGCCACGCCCTTGCCGCCGGAGCCGGTGATCGCCATCCGGATCTTCGCCTCCGGGAATTTGCCCCAGAGCAGTTTCAGCGCCCGGGCCACACTCTTCGCTTGGGCTGCCCCATGCCGCCGATAATCCGAAAAGAGGGTCTCTCCCCCGTCTGCGGAAAGCGCCACGATTTTTGTGGTGGTGGAGCCAATGTCAATGCCCACCGTAAGCACCTGATTGTTCAATTCCGCTTGTTTCATTTGTCCATCCTTGCTGCCCGGCTGTGCAGGGGCCGATCTGCTTCGGCCCTCCGGTTCGCCCCCGTCTGCGGGCCGCGGTTCGGTGCTTGTCAGGCCAACCCTTTTTTCAGGCCACGCACAGCAATGCGGGGAACTTGCTTTACCTTTGCAAATTATGTCGGGCTTTATCGCTATTTTTCCGTAAAGTAAAATACAACGTTGACATTGCTTTACAAAAAGCCCCATCAATCGCTGCCCCTTTATTATAGGAAGATTCAAATTTCACTGCAATAGTCCAATTTCGACAAACTCTCTTGTTTCCATCTGCGCGAAATTATGGATATTGGCTCTATAGCAACATTTCTCGGACTATTTCATGAACAAATTGCAACAAAATCATTCCACATTCGCAAATCTGCCCATTTTTCTGCACACAAACACTGCGGCGGCACGCGCTCAACACGTGCCGCCGCAGTGCGGTAATTCACCGATTTTATCATGTGCAGCCCGCCGTCAGCGGGCGCCTTCCAGAACGCTGTTCAGTACCGCTTCCACGGTCTCCAGCGGTTCGCCGTCACTCCACGGGTAAGCGGCCATGGCACGGCAGCCCGCACGGTTCAGCAGATCTTCCCCTTCGCTGCCCAGCAATTTTTTGTATGCAGCATTCACCTTTTTCAGCTGTGCCTGCGCCTGCTTCTGCCGGTCTGCGCCTTGGGCGGCCAACCAGTCTTTTGTGGTTGAGGCAATCTCATCCTCGCCCAAGGTCGTACCCACACCCCAGTTCATCAGGCTGGCCGCCTGGCGCACGGCCTCGTTTTCGTCCTCACTGGGGGTCATCTTGTCCAGCAGACCTTCCAACTCCCGCACCGCATCCTTTTTGAACTGATCCTGAAAGGGCGCCTCCTGCTCTGTGGGCTGCGTCTCCTCCGGCGATTGCGCCGGGGTGCTCTCCGTGCCCCCCGCCGGCACCTCCACCGCCTCCTGCGCAGGCTGCGCGGGGGCTGCGGTGGGCGAAGCCGTTGGCTGCGCCGCCTGCGAGACCGCACTCGCCGGTTCCGAACCCGCAGGGGCCGCGGTCGTCTGCGGCTGAGAAGAGGACACACTCTGTGCGCCGCAGCTGCATAGCACCAGCATCACACCGAGAACCAAAATCAGCATCTGTTTTTTCATAAGGCGTTTCATCTCCTTGTCGATTCACCAACGCATTTATAAATAGAGGGCAGCACCGGAACGCATTCGCCTGGTGTTGCCCTTATTGTATGTGCCGGATGCATCGAACCGGCATCAATGTTCCTTCAATTTTGTCTGGTCATTCCTTCTGTCATCGGGGCGGCTGCGGCATACGATGATTGTCCAGCATGGAGGTACCTTCCCCATCTGCCACGATCACATGGTCGATCAGTTGTACATCCACCATTTTCAGTGCATCCAGAATGCTTCGGGTGGTCAGCATATCCTCATGGGAGGGCAGCGCCACCCCCGCCGGATGGTTGTGCGTCAGGATAACCCCGGTGGCCCCCATGGAGAGCGCAGTCTGCACCACTTTGCGGATGGGAATGTGTACCTGATTCACCACACCTTCCGCCAGCTTGACCGTCTGCAAAACCTTCAGGCCGTCGTCCACCCCAATCATGTATACCACTTCATGGTTCACCCCATGAAACAGCGGGACGCAATAATCCACCACATCGCTGCAGCTGGCCAGTTGGCGCACCTTGCGCCGGCGGCTGTTCTGATAGTGCCGATCCACCAACAGCACGGCCCGTAGAAGCCGCGCACTGTTCGGGCCGATGCCCTCCACCTGGCACAGCTCTTCCTCGCTGGCCTCCAACACCCTGGCGAAACTTCCGAACTTCTTCAGCAGCCGATGGGCAATGGGGTTGGTGTCCCGCCGGGGAATGGCAAAGTACAGCAGATATTCCAGCACCTCATGGTCCGCAAAATCGTCCATCCCGCTGTTTTTCACGCGCTGGTGCATTCTGGCCCGGTGATCCTGATGCAGCTGCTCGTCCATGTGCCCCGCCCCTTTTGCCCGGCTTTTCTCCGGTTACTGCTTGCCCTGTTATCAAAAACATTATATACTAAATCAGAATTGATGAAAAGAGAAAGCAGGCCGCTCCCATGAAAAGTTTTACAGCAGGCCCCAATGACGCCGGGGCACGTCTCTCCCGTTTTGTACTGAACGTTACGCAGAATCTTCCCAGCAGCGTGCTGTACAAAGGCTTTCGCAACAAGCGCATCAAGGTAAACGGCAAGCGCGCCCAGGCGGATTACCGGCTGGCCGAGGGCGATGTGGTGGAGTTGTACCTGAACGACGAGTTTTTCCCGCAGGCTCCTGCCAAAAAGTCCCCTGCCCCTCGCACCAGGCAGCCCGCGCTCACCGTGATTTATGAGGACGATCAGATCGCCGTCCTGTACAAGCCCTCTCATCTGCTGTGCCACTCGGACCGCACCGGCGATGCCAACCTGGTGGATGCCTTCATCGCCCGCCAAATTGAGCGTGGCGAGTACGACCCCAACGGGGAAAATGCGTTCTCCCCCGCCATCTGCAACCGGCTGGACCGCGGCACCGAGGGGCTGGTGGTGGCCGCCAAAACCGCCGCTGCTCTGCGGGAAATGAACCGGATCATCCGCGACAACGAGGTGCACAAGGAATATCTGACCATCACCTGCGGCGTGCCCCCCAAAGGGCGCCACACGGCCTGGCTGCGCCACGATGAGCGCACCAACAAAGTCACCGTCCGGCCTGCCGCCGCCGAGGGCTACAAGGAAATTATTACGCAGGTAAGCGTGGAGCGCACGGTCGGCCCCTTTGCTTTGTGTCGCATCGGCCTGATCACCGGCCGCACCCATCAGATCCGTGCCCATCTAGCCTTTCTGGGCGCGCCGGTTCTGGGCGACATCAAATACGGCAGCAAAAAAATGAACGAACGAACTGGCCTGCGCACGCAGGCCCTGTGCGCCGTCCGGCTCACGTTTGCCCAATTGCCCGAAACCAGCTGCCTGGCTGCCCTGAGCGGCGCCGTAATCGAACTGCCCGCCCCGGCCATTTTGGTCCAGTTTGAGCAGCTGGCCAACGGTGCCAAGCCCACTTCTGGCTCAGACACCCACAAGCCCCGCAGACAAGCGCCCCACCGCCCGGCCCGGAAGCCCGCCGGTTCCGCCGACAAAAAGTAACGTTGGTTTCATGCCGCTTGAACCGGCGGCAAAGATTCGTAGCCGTCCCATTCTGCCCTATAAACAAATTATGCCCCCTGCGGTTCTTTCGTCTGGATTCTGCCAGCTGTATGTGTCAGCTGCATGACTGACCGGCGAAAAACTTCCGTAGGGGGCATCTTATCGTTTGTGATTCTGTTATAATTCTGTTTTTGCGGATGTGTGGCCGCACTACAAGATAAAACTGCAAAAAAGAAACAGCAGATCATCGGAATGATCTGCTGTTTCCTCTGGTGGAGATGAGGGGGATCGAACCCCTTACCTCTTGAATGCCATTCAAGCGCTCTCCCAAGTGAGCTACACCCCCATAGGTACAAAACACATCTTTAATTGTGCTTCCGTCTCTCGACTGCTTTATAATTATAGCAAGTTTTGTACCGGGTGTCAACCCTATTTTTCTGCTTTTTTCAGTTTACTTTTCGGCGCATGGTTTTTCGTTCTCCGCAGTCGCCTGCGGTTCAGCCGCGGCCGCCACCGGATTGCCCGCCTCGTCAATGCCCTTCTCGGCCAGTCGGTCGTTCAGATATTCCCGCAAAAGCGCGTAGAGCACCGCAAAGGTAGGCACACCCACCAGCATTCCCACAAAGCCGAATAGGCCGCTGCCCACAATGATGGACACCAGCACCCACAGCGGGCTGAGGCCCGTGGAGTCGCCCAGAATGCGGGGGCCAAGCACGTTTCCGTCAAACTGCTGGAGCGCCAGCACAAAAATCACAAACTCCAATGCGCTCAGCGGGCTGAAAATCAGCAGGATCATCGTGCTGGGAATGGCGCCGATAAACGGGCCAAAGAACGGGATCACGTTGGTAACGCCCACGATCACACTGATCAGCACCGCAAACGGCATGCGCAGAATGCTGGTGCCCACATAGCACAGCAGGCCGATGATCACACTGTCGATGATCTTGCCGTTGATAAAGCCGCTGAAAATCGCATTGGCCTTGTGGCAGATATCCAACGTGCGGCGGGCAGCTTTTTCCGGCATCAGGGCCCAGATGAGCTTCCGGATCTGGCGCAGCAGCGTTTCTTTGCTCAGCATCATGTACAGCGAGCTGATCACCGCCGTCAGGGCCGAAACCACGCCGCTGCCAATGGCCGCGCTGTAGCTGACCACCTGCGGCAGCAGGTTGCTCACGATGTCGGTCGCCTTGCGGATCAGGTCCTGATACGAACCCACCAGTGCTTCCAGGCCCTTGACGTCCATGCCGTACCGTTCGCTCAGGTCATTCACCAGCGTATTCATACTGCGCAGATATTCCGGCACCCGGTTGACCAGCACGGTAATGCTCTGCACCACCTGCGGCAGCACGATGCGCAGCAGCAGGCCCAGCAAAAGCAAAGTAACCAGATACGCCAGAATCACCGCAAAGGTACGGTGCTTGCCGCCCAGCAGCTTTTGCTGGAAGAACCGGGCCAGGCCGTCCAGCAGATACGCCAGCACCAGGCCCGCCATAAAGGGGCTGAGGATGCTCATCAGCTCTCCCAGCGCATCCTTTACCACGTCCAGATTGTTTAAGGTCAAATACAGCACAATGCCGCCGGCCACCACGATCAGGTTGGAAGCAACCTGCTGGGTGACCTGCCATTTTCGCTCTTTTTCGCGTTCACCGTTTGATTTCATAGGTGTCCCTCTTTCCGGCCGGGCAACGCTCCGACCGCTGTTCTGGTTTTATTATACTGTATCCCGCGGCGGTTTGCCATGCCTGCGGCCGAGAAAAGACTCCCGATTTTCGTCTTTTGTGCAAGCTTATCTGCAAAGTTCCAATCATTAAAACGAAAAAGCGGGCGGCAACATTTCACTTTGCCGTCCGCTTTTCATAAGAAGCCGATTGGATTCGTCAAGAACGCACACGCATTTTCTGCGTCATATGTTTATTCCACCGTTACGCTCTTGGCCAGGTTGCGGGGCTTATCCACATCGCAGCCGCGCAGAACACTCATGTAGTAGGCAAACAGCTGCAGCGGCACAATGAGCAGAAGCGGCATGAAAATGTCCTCGTATTCCGGCAGCCGCACCACATAGTCGGCCACGTCCTCCGGCACCTTGGCGTTCTCCCGCGTGAACAGGATCACCCGGGCGCCGCGGCTGCGGGTCTCCTTCACGTTGGAGATGGTCTTTTCGTAGATGGACTGCTGGGTGGCCAGCGCCACCACCGGGGTACCCTTCACAACCAGCGAAATGGTGCCGTGCTTCAGCTCGCCGGCGGCGTAAGCGTCCGAGTGAATGTAGCTGATCTCCTTCAGCTTCAGGCTGCCCTCCAGCGAGAGGGCGTAGTCAAACCCGCGGCCCATGAAGAACAGGTCGGTGCTGTTCATGAACTGGCTGGCCAGGTATTTGATGCGCTCGCAGTCGTCCAGAATGGGCTGCTGCAAATCCGCCGAAGCCTGCAGCTGTGCGGTCAGGCGGCGGGCCTCGGCCTCATCCAGCTTGCCCTTGGCCATGGCCAGCCGCAGCGCAAACAGGTACAGCACGCACAGCTGCACGGTGTAGGCCTTGGTGGAGGCCACAGCGATCTCCGGACCGGCGTGCGTATACAGCACATAGTCGGCGGCGCGGGCAATGGAAGAGCCCACCACATTGACCACCGCCAGCACCGGCACTCCCTGCTCTTTGGCAAGGCGCAGGGCCGCCAGTGTGTCGCTGGTCTCGCCGCTCTGGCTGATGATGATCATCAGATCTTTTTTCGACAGGATCGGGTCCCGATAGCGGAACTCGCTGGCGATGTCCACCAGAGCCGGCACCCGTGCCAGCTTCTCAATGGCCGCGCTGCCCACCATACCGGCATGCATGGCCGTGCCGCAGCCCACCAGATGCACGGTTTCAATGTTCCGCAGCACCTCATCGGTCAGCTCCGGAATGCCCAGATCGGGCAGCCCGTCCTGCACGCGGGGGCCGACCGTCGCCTTAATGGCCCGGGGCTGCTCGTGGATCTCCTTCAGCATGAAGTGCGGGAAGCCGCCCTTTTCCGCCGCTTCCATATCCCAGTCCGCGGTCAGGCGCTCCTTCTCCACAGCCTGGCCGAACTCGTTGTAGAAGGTGATGCCGTCCCGGCGCAGCACGGCGATGTCGCCCTCATCCAGGATGCTGTACTCCCGGGTGTACTTCAGCAGGGCGGGAATGTCCGAGGCCAGGAAGTTCTCCCCTTCGCCATAGCCCACGATCAGGGGGCTTTCCTTGCGAACCGCAAACACCTCATCCGGGTAATCCTTGAACAGCACGCCGATGGCATAGCTGCCCCGCACCTTGGCCAGCGCCGCCATGATGGCCGCCAGCGGGTCGCCAGTGTAGCAGGAGTCGATCAGCTTTACCAACACCTCCGTGTCGGTGTCGCTCTCAAACGTGTAGCCTTTCTTCATCAGGCTTTCCTTCAGGCGGCCGTAGTTCTCAATGATGCCGTTGTGCACCAGGCTGATGCGCGCGGAAGACTGCGGATGGCTGTTCACATCGCTGGGGGCACCGTGGGTGGCCCACCGGGTGTGGCCAATGCCGCAGCTGCACGGGGGCAGCGCTTCGCCCTCCAGCTTCTTCTTCAGCACGGCCAGGCGCCCCTTCGCCTTCACCACCTTGATGTCCGGGCCAATGGCCAGCGCCACACCCGCCGAGTCATAGCCGCGGTATTCCAGCTTGGAAAGGCCCTCGATCAAAACTTCCGTTGCGTTTCGGCGGCCAATGTATCCAACGATTCCACACATAATTCGTTTTCTCCTCATCCGGAACGGCATAAAAAAGGCAACACAAATCCTGGGCCTGCCCCTTTCCCCTGTATGGCAAAGCAGCAGGCCGCCCCGCCGGGTGCTGTCATGCTTTCATCACCCGGGCCAACCATGCACGTTCCATTCACTTTTTCCGCGTCCGGCACCAACCGGCCGGGACGCTGTTTTCGTTTCGGTTTCCTGTTTCACGCACACTCGCTTTTCAAGGCCGTGCAGAACGGCACAGCCGCTTTCCGGGCTGCCGCCGACCTCACTTCGCAAAACAGATTGTTGTCTGCAAAAGGCAAACGTTTATCAAGGGGTCGCCGTAAACGGCCCCAACAAAACGCAGTTTTTCGCTCTCTGCGCTTTTTTCAAATTCTGGCCTGCTGTCAGGTGGATTTGTTTCGGCATTGCTGCCGGTTTTTGTCCCCTGCTCCTGGCTGGAACGGCCCTCAGCCAAAAGGACATCCGCCGAATCTTTCGATGATCCTTTTCCTCGTCACCCGCACGGCTCTCACCCGCGTGGCCCGGCGCTCATTCATTCCCGAATGTGCAGCATCGCTCCTTCCTCCATCAATTTTCTTTTTAGATGGAACGCCCCGGCGCTCAGTGCAAAAAGCGCAGTTTGGGGCGAATCCGGATGACATACCACCGGGTCAGGTTTACGATCGACCGATCGTAGGCCACAAAGGCAATGTTTGCGGTCACCAGCAAAACCGCCACCATGGCCTGCCCCATCTCCCGGTACTCCGCCGCCAGCTCCGGCATGGGAAACACCGTCAGCACCAGCGTGTACATCACCAGAATGGACAAATTGAACACGCCCAGCTTTGCCGCCCCGCGCACCGGTGCAAAGTGAAGCCGGTCCAGTCGGACCTTCACCAGCGGGTAGTGCCCCAAAATGAACACGAATGCCAGTGCCATTTCCTTTTCCGGCACCAGAATCAGCGCCAGAATCGCCACAGCCGCAAACAGCAGCCAGGCGGTTTTCAGGCCGCACTCCAGGGCCACCGGCACCAGCAGCAGCCCGCTGATGGCCGGTGCGCAGAAGGTCGCGCAGGGAATCACGCTGCCCAGCAGCATCATCGAAAGAGCAAATGCCCCGATTACACCGCTCAGCGCAATGCGGCTGCTTTTGCTCGTCCTTCTCATACCCGATCCTTCCGCTGTGTCATCCTTTGCCGCAAGGCCCAGTGCCTCACTTTCCATTCAAAAGATATCCAAAGGATACACCTTCCGGTCAAAAATTACAATCATAAACAAGCAATGTTATCAGAATGTTTACTTTTGTGGCACAATCAGCCTCTCGCTTTGTTACTTTTCCCGAGAATTTTTCACACAATTTATCTTTTCGGCACTTCTTTTGCACAATATTTCATTCTTTTTTATCACGAGTCCTCCGGCGGCATCTGCGACACGGTGCAGAATTCGTACCCGTTCTCGCGGAACCAGTCAATGATGTCCGGCAGGGCCTGTGCCGTGGTTTTGGTGGCTTTGGTGTCGTGCATCAGCACCACGCAGGTGTTCTGGCCCTTCGCCTCGCCAATGACATTTTCATAGATTTCCCGGGCGCTGGGGTGGCCGCCCACTGCATCCTCCGCGCATACGTTCCAATCCAGATAGCGGTATCCCTTCTCCGCGGCCTGCCGCTTCAGCGTTTTCATGATTTCACTGCCCCCATACCGGTGGCTTACGGTGTTGGTGCTGCCGCCGGGGAAACGCAGCCAATGGATCTGCGTCACATCCACATAGGGTGCCAGCTGCTGGCGCAGTTCCTTCAGGTCCGCCCAATAGGCCTCGGCGCTGGCATAAATGTCCCGGTATTCATGGGTGCAGCTGTGCAGCGCGATCTCGTTTCCCTCCGCCACCGTGCGTTTCAAAATGGGCAGATGGTCCCGGTTGTTCTCCGCTGCAATGACAAAAAAGGTCGCGTTGACCCCTTTCTCCTTCAAAACATCCAGCACTGTTTCGGTGGTGGCGCTGGGGCCATCGTCAAAGGTCAGATAAACCCGCTTCTCCTGTGCCTGCCCGTCCGCCTGCGCCTGCATGGCCTGCACCGCCCAGGGGTCTGCCGCTGCCGTTTTCAGGTCCTGCTGTGTGCAGCCCCGCACCGGGGAAACGCACCGCGCCCACAGCACCCCCGCCAGTACCAGGCAGCTGGCACCCCACAGGGTCGTTACAATGTGCCGCTTTGCCTTCATCGAACCTCTCATTTTGTCCCCTCCTGCCCGCCCGGCCGCTTTCTTGATTTCCCGCCGCCAAGCCTCTATACTTATAACTATGACATTGACCGCCGGCTTATCCCGGCTGACAGGAGAAAAACATGGAAATTGCAACGTTACTTTTGGCCGCGCTGGCGTGCGTGCTGAGCCTGGCTTCCCTGCTTCGCCGCCCGGCCGGCGGCCTGACCGGAGAAGATCTGGAAAAGGTCCGGCAGGATCTTCTGGCGGAGGTGCGCCTGACCAGGCAGGAGCTGACCGGCACCCTGACCCAGGGCGCTTCCCAGCAGGCCGACGTTCAGCGCCAGGCCGCCGAACAACAGGATAAGCATTTGCAGCAGGCCATGCAGCAGCTTTCCGCCCAGCAAAAAGCCACTCTGGATTCCACACTGTCTCAGCTCACGCTGATGAGCCAGCAGCTGCAGGGCGCCGCCAGCCAGCAGAACCAGCAGCTGGAGGGCATCCGCGGCAGTGTGGAGACGCGGCTTTCCGCCCTTCAGGCCGACAACAACCAGAAATTGAACGAAATGCGCCAGACTGTGGACCAGAAGCTGGAAAAGGCCCTGGATGAAACGCTGAACCGCAGCTTCAGCCAGGTAAGCCGCCAGCTGGCCGAGGTCTACAAGGGGCTTGGCGAAATGCAGACCCTTGCGGCCGGAGTCGGCGACCTGAAGAAGGTGTTGAGCAACGTTAAAACGCGCGGCATTCTGGGCGAAATTCAGCTGGGCGCCATTCTGCAGGAGCTGCTCACCCCCGACCAGTACGCCGAAAACATCGCCACCCGTCCCGGCAGCACGCAGCGGGTGGAATTCGCTCTGAAGCTGCCCGGAGACGGCGAGCAGCCGGTGTGGATGCCCATTGACGCCAAATACCCCGCCGACGCCTACGAGGCGCTGCTGGACGCCTACGACACCGCCGACCCCGCCCAGGTGGACGCCGCCGCCAAAGAGCTGGACCGCCGGGTGCGCAGCTTTGCCAAGGACATCCACGACAAATACATCGAGCCGCCCGCCACAACGGATTTCGGCGTGATGTTCCTGCCGGTGGAAGGGCTCTACGCCGAGGTGGTGCGCCGCGGCACGGCCCAGCGCATCCAGCAGGATTACAAAGTGGTGGTGGCCGGCCCCACCACCATGTCTGCCCTGCTGAACAGCCTGCAGATGGGCTTCCGGACGCTGGCCATCCAGAAGCGCTCCGGCGAAGTCTGGGGCGTGCTGGGCCGGGTGCGCACCGAGTTTGACACCTTCGCCAAGGCCCTGAGCCAAACGCAGAACCGCCTGAATCAGGCCTCCAACGAGCTGGAAAATCTGGTGGGCGTGCGCACCCGCCAGATTCAGCGCCGGCTGGACGAGGTGTCCCGCCTGTCTCCCGACGACGGCGGCCCCGCCCAGCTGAGCGGCCTGAAATAACTCTCTGATGCCATATTTTCACGAAGCATCACAGAGCGGCAAAGCTTCTTTTACAAAAGTCTTGACTTTGCCGCAATGGTTGTGCTAAAATATGTCTTGCGGTTTCCGATAGAATTCGGCCGTTTGATATGCGAGGGTGGCGGAATCGGCAGACGCGCACGTTTGAGGTGCGTGTGGTAACACCATGGGGGTTCAAGTCCCCTCCCTCGCACCACACAGAGTATCCAGCAGTGGATACTCTATTTTTTTATTTTCTGCCAAAATCGTATTTTCTTTTCGCCTGTTTGAACCAAGCCATAAACGCAGACAGCAACAAAAAGGCCTCCCCCTGCAGGGCAATCCACCTGCAAGGAGAGGCTTTTCTGCACCCCCAAAAGCGCAAAACGCGATCATATGCTCTCTGCTTCTGCAAACAAAAAGATCAGCTCGCGCAGAATGGCCGTCACCTGTTCCATGGCTTCCTGTGTGATATGCTCGTATGGGCTATGGTAGGCCCAGCCGCCCAGGCCCAGATTGGGGCACGGAAGTCCCGCATAGGTCAGGCGTGCGCCGTCGGTTCCGCCGCGGGCTGCCACCACATGGGGCGTTACCCCTGCCGCCAGGCAGGCAAGCCTGGCCTTTTCCACCAGCTGGGGGTGTTCGTCCAGCTTTTCTTTCATGTTGCGATATTCTTCGGTGCAGCGGATCTGCGCCGTTCCCTCGCCCCAGCGATGATTCAGCGTGGCGGCCGCCTGCTGCAGCAGTTCCATGCGCCGTGCGATTCCTTTTTCCGTAAAGTCGCGCAGATTGTATACAAGCCGTGCCTGCTCCACCGTGCTCTCCATCCGAAGCAGATGGAAAAAGCCTTCTCGTCCGCTGGTTTCGGCGGGAATCTCTTTCTGCGGCAGCAGGGCGGCAAACTCCAGGGCCAGCAGATTGGCGTTGATCATGCAGCCCTTGGCGCGCCCTGTGTGCGTGCTTACGCCGCGCAGCTGCACCACCGCCTGCACCGCATTGAAGGTTTCCTCCTCAATTTCACCCGCTTCCCAGCCGTCCACGGTATAGGCGCAGTCTGCCTGAAACCGGGAAAGGTCAAAGCTGGCCGTGCCGCTGCCGATCTCTTCATCCGGCATAAACGCAAGGCTCAGCGGCCCATGCGGCTTTTTGCTTTGGAGCACCTGCTCCAGCGCGGTCATGATCTCGGCAATGCCCGCCTTGTCATCTGCGCCCAGCAGCGTTGTGCCGTCCGTCGTGATCAGGGTCTTTCCCTTGAGCGTTGGCAAATGCGGGTAATAGCTTCTCTGCAGCGTCAGGCCGGAATCGCCCAACGGCACATCCTCGCCGTTATAATCCCGGATGATCTGCAGCCGCACCGGTTCGCCCGGGCAGTCCGGGTGGGTGTCCAGATGCGCGATCAGCCCCAGCGCCGGGCACCGTTCATAGCCAGGCGAGGCCGGAAGGTGCGCGTACACGAAGCAGTGGTTGTCCACCGCCGCATCGGCAAGCCCCATTTCCCGCAGCTCAAAGGCCAGCTGATGCGCCAAATCGAACTGATTCATCGTCGAGGGTGTTTGCCCTGCGTTTCGTCGGCTACTGCTGCCAATCGAAACATATTCCCGAAATCGTTCCAATACCGACATGGTCGCTGCGTTCTCCTTGCTTAAAATTTTCGTATTTCCATAAAAATTCTTTTTTCTTATTATAATGGTATCCGTCCCCAAAAATCAAGGCAGCCGCCCAGTGCCCGCCCCGGCGTTCTGGAAGTCTGATTTCTTCACAAAAATGATACTCCTTTTTCTTCCATTCATTTTATGTTATGATTAGAAAAACGTTCCGGGAGGTTTTTCAGATGTTTCGCGGTATGGAATATGTGTATGAGGTGTGGCAGGCGCAGAGCTTTTCCGCGGCCGCCAAAAAGCTGTATATCTCGCAGCCCGCTCTGAGCAACAGCATCAAGCGCGTGGAGGAAAAAATCGGCGCACCTCTTTTTGACCGCAGTTCTTCTCCCATCCGCCTTACTGAAGTGGGGCAGGAATACATCCACGCGGTGGAGCAGATTCATTCCATTCAGGAAAACTTTTCCCGTTTTCTGGCCGACACGCAGGAGCTGCGCACCGGCAGCATCGCCGTTGGAAGCGGCGCCATGATGACGGCCTATCTTCTGCCCGGCATTATTGCCGCTTACAAAGAAAAATATCCCTACGTGGAAGTAAAGGTTACCGAGGGCAGCAATGCTCAGCTGCGCAGTATGCTGGCCGACGGCACCCTGGATGTTGTTCTGGAAAACACCCAGCTGCCGGAATCCCTGTTTGATCGGCAGCTGTACAGCACCGACCACATGATCCTGGCCGTTCCGCGCTCGTGGCCCGTAAACGGAGAGCTGCGCGCCTGGCAGCTGAGTGTGGAAAACATTTGTTCCGGCAATTTTCTTCGTCCGCGCTACCCTGCTGTGCCGCTGCAGAGCTTTCGGGACAGTGCCTTTCTTCTGATGAGCCCGGATGACGAAAATTACCGGCGCGCAGTGTCTCTGTGCGAACGGAACGGCTTTACGCCGCACACAATCCTGACCCTCAGCCAGCAGCTGACGGCTTACCACATGGTATGCGCCGGTCTGGGGGCTGCCTTCATCAGCGATACGCTGGTTCGCTGTACACAGCCGAACCCCGGCATCGTCTATTACAAGCTGGAAGGCGCTGAAGCCGAGCGCGAAGTGTGTTTTTACACCAAGAAGAACCGCTACATTCCGCGCTGCCTGCAAGCGTTTCTGCAATGTGCCGGGCAGTACGGGCTGAAAAATTCTTTGGAGGACGCAAAGTAACGCAAACGCCTGCCCTATTAAACTATTTGAGCGCCATAGTATTCCTGAAATTATCTGCTCATGGCCGCTCCGTATTGCAGGGCAGGGTTCCAGCCGTTCAGCGGGTGCCCAGTATACAGTGCTTTCCCGCCCTGCCAGGATTTAATCTGTTCTGCCAAACGATATCCGTAAAACATTATCTGTAAAACATCAAAAGCCATTTCCCCTGCACCTTTCCAGGTTTCTGCTTTTCAGCAGCTGGAAAATATAGTGCCGAGAAAATGGCTTTTTTTGTAGTAATGTAGTATTTTTCCGGTCTTGTTTAAAAAACGTTTTAAGCAATGCAGAACAGCAGCCGGACAGGAAACGTTCTGAATCCTCCGAAATCTTTCTCACTTAGCTTTCCACTTTTAAAGTTATTCCGAAAGGAAGCCGCGCCCCACGATCTCACTGCTGTTGCTGATTACAAAAAAGGCAGTCGGCATGGTTTCATGAATGTAGTTGCGAATCTGTACCGCCTGGCTGCGGTTCACCGCCGTCAGTACCACAGTGCGTTTCTGGCCCGAGTAGGCCCCTTCCGCTTCAAACACGGTTGCGCCGCGGTTGATGGTGCGGCGTATGTAGGTAAGCAGCGGCGCCGGGTCGTCGCATACGATCGTAAAATACTTGCACAGGTTGATATTTTCCAGCACCGTATCCACCACAAACGCTTTTGTCAGCAGTCCCACCAGAGAGAACAGCCCGATTTTCAGATCATACAGCACAAACGAGAACAGCACGGAAACGATGTCCACCATCAAAAGCGCGTGCCCGATGTTCACCTTGATCTTCTGTTTCAGGATCATGGCCAGAATATCCGTTCCGCCGCTGCAGGCCCCACGGTCAAACAGAATTGCCGCCAGGGCTGCAATGGTAAACGTGACCAGAAGCGTTTCCAGAAAAGGCTGGTCCGTGAGCGGTTCCCCCACCGGGAAAATATAGTCCAGCACTTTATAGCACAGCGAGGTGAACACCGAAACATACACCGTTCGGATGCCGAAGCTTTTGCCCAGAAAAATAAACCCGGCCAGAATCAGGATCAGGTTGATCAGGATGTTCCAGCTGGAAAACCCGACCGGCGTTACGCTGGAAAGCAGCACGGCCATGCCGGTCACGCCGCCGAACACAAAATGATTGGGCAGCTGGAACAGCTGGATCACCAGCGCCGTACCAATGCACGCCAACGTAATAATACTATAATCGATTATGGCCTGTACCAACGAATTCCTTTTCACACTGCGCTGCATAAATGATTTTCCTCCTGTAAAATTGGCTTTCCTGCGGCCTTATTATAGTAGCCTCCCTGCGCAAAATCCAATTCCAAAAACAGAATAGAAGTTATAATCTTCCACTTTTCGCCTCATTATCACAAAAATGTTATATCCCGCATTCCCTTATTGGAATTAGACAGGATGTTGGCGAAAGTGTACAATAATTCTTGACAAAAGCGAACAGCTGCTTTGCGAGAAAAACAAAAAGGCAAGACACAAAAGAAAACTGGAGGTACCACATTTATGACAAGCGCTCTTCTGCAGGGTTTGCTCAAAAGCACAGCCGGTTTGTGCGCACTGCTTCTGGCCGGTATGTTTCTGCGGGCAAAAATCCCTCTTTTCCGTAAATTCTTGATTCCCGCCTCGGTGATCGGCGGATTCCTGGGTCTGCTGCTTGGGCCCGAGGTGCTGGGGCTGAGCGGTGTTCAGGTGATCTCGCAGGATTGGTCGGACACCTGGGCGCTGCTGGCTGGTATCCTGGTCGTTCCCATGTTTGCCAGCATTCCTCTGGGCAACTTCCGCAATCCCGAAAAGAAAAAGGGCGCAGGCCGCCGGGAAATCGCCAAGATCACCATGGTCAGCGGCATTGCCAGCGGTGCCTTCGGCTTCCAGATCATTCTGGGCGTGGGCGTTCCCCTGCTGCTGATGGCCCTTATTCCCAACCTGAACTTCTACAACAACTTCGGCTACGAGATCTGCCAGGGCTTCAACGGCGGCCACAGCATGGCCGGTGCCATCGGCAGCATCCTGCAGGAAGGCGGCGTGGAGCATTGGGAGCTGGCGCAGGGCGTTGTGACCACCTTTGCCACCATCGGCCTTCTGGGCGGCATTCTGCTGGGCGTGTTCATCATCAACCGCGCCTCCCGCAAAGGGCAGACCGCCATTCTGAAGGACGCCGCCGTGCTGCCTGAAAAGAGCATGCTCGGCTTTACCCGTAACATCAACGAGCAGGCCAGCCTTGGCCGCGAAACCACCACCGGCTCCTCGATCGAGACCATCACCGTGCATCTGGCCATCATTCTGGTGGACTGCGGCCTGGCCTACTGGCTGCGCGGCCTGTTTGTGAAGTATGACATCATCGGCCTCAAGGACATCCCCGTGTGGCCCTATGCTCTGCTGCTGATGTACGCCGTCAACTTCCTGATCGACCGTTTGGGCCTGCAGTGGCTCATCGACTCCAAGGTGAAGAACCACATCAGCGGCGTTCTGGCGGATCTGTCCATCACCGCTGCCATCGCCAGCATGCCCATCCGTGCCGTGATGGCCTACATGCTCCCCATTCTGCTCATCAGCGCGCTGGGCTTCGTGCTGGTGTACTTCACCACCGTAAAAATGTTCCAGCTGCTCATGCCGGACAGCTTCCCCTTTGAGCGCGGCATTCTCAGCTTTGGCATCAACACCGGCGTTATGATGACCGGCGTTACCCTTTTGAAGATCTGCGACCCCGACTTTGAAACCCCGGTCATGACGGATTACTCGCTCTCCTACGCCATCCGTCAGGCCATTGAGATCATCACCACGCCCATCATGTATGCCCTGCTGGTGCGCGGCACCGGAATGCAGATGCTGCTGTTCGGCATTATCTACACCCTCGGCTGCTATGTGATCGTAGGCATCGGCAAGGCCCTGTATGGGAAAGCGGAAAAGGCTCCTTCCGCTGCCCCCGCCGCCGAATAAAGAGCGTTCTATCTCTGTCAGAACCCCGGCACCCAACCTGCACCGGGCTGGGGCAGGGGTTCTGCGATTTTATGACTGAGGTGCATCATGAAAACTGTACTGGATCGTTTTTTGGAATATATCCGCGTAGACACCACTTCGGATGAGCGCAGCACAACCTATCCTTCCACCCCTGCACAGCTGGAACTGGGCAAGCGCCTTGTGCTGGAGCTGCAGCAGCTGGGCCTGCGCGATGCCTGCCAGGACGAATACGGCTATGTGACCGCCACGATTCCCGCCAACCGCAAGGGCGGGCCGGTGCTGGGGCTTGTTTCGCACCTGGACACCAGCGACGCCGTGAGCGGTGCCAACATCCGCCCGCGGCTGGTCAACTATACCGGCGGCGACATTGCGCTGAACGAAAACCTGACCATGAAGGCGGAGGATTTTCCCTTTCTGGAAAACTTCATCGGCAAAACCCTGATCGTGACCGACGGCACCACGCTGCTGGGCGCGGATGATAAATCCGGCGTGGCTGAGATCGTGACGCTGGCCGAGCGCCTGATGCAGCCGAACGCCCCCGCCCACGGTGAAATTCGCATTGCGTTCACGCCCGATGAAGAGATCAGCGGCGGCACCCGCTATTTTGATGTAAAAAAATTCGGTGCCGATCTTGCCTTTACGGTGGACGGCGGCCTTCTGGGCGAGCTGGAATACGAAAACTTCAATGCCGCCACGGCCACGATCGAAATCGAGGGGCGCAGCATCCATCCGGGCGCGGCCAAGGGCAAAATGGTCAACGCCTGTGTTCTTGCCTGCGAACTGCAGGCACTTCTGCCCGGCCGCGAGCAGCCCGCCTTTACCGATGGCTACGAAGGCTTTTTCCACCTGCTGAGCCTGCAGGGCAATGTGGAGCACTGCACCATGAAAATCGCTCTGCGGGAACACGATGCCGCCAAATTCCAGGCCCAGAAGGACTGGCTGCTGAATTCTGCCGAGGAGATCAATCGCCGCTGGGGCTGCGAGGCCATCACCGTTGCGATCAAAGACCAGTATTTCAATATGCGCAGCGTAATCGACCAGCACATGGAAGTGGTGGAGGCCGCCAAATCCGCTTTTGAGGCCTGCGGCGTTGTGCCCAAAGTGCAGCCCATCCGCGGCGGCACCGACGGCGCGCGCCTGAGCTTCGCCGGGCTTCCCTGCCCCAACCTTTCCACGGGCGGTGCCAACTTCCACAGCCGCTATGAATGCATCCCGGTGGAGGATATGGAATGCATGGTGGACGTGCTCACGGCCCTCGCCGGTCAGCTGTCCGGAAAGGAGTGCATTTGATGTTTACCGAAACTTCGCAGGAGATGATGACGTTTATCCAGCGTTCTCCCAGCTGCTTTCACGCCGTAAACGAGCTTTGTGCTCTGCTTGAGGATGCCGGTTTTACCCCGCTGCAGGAAAGCGGCGTTTGGAACCTTCACCCCGGAAAGAGTTATTACGTGACCCGCAATGGTTCCGCATTGATCGCATTCCGGCTACCGCAGGGCCGCCCCGCCGGGTTTATGATCGGCGCGGCGCACAGCGATTCCCCCACGTTCAAACTGAAAGACATTGCCGAATTGAGCGACCAGAACTATGTGCGGCTGAATGTGGAAAAGTACGGCGGCGCAATTTTCTCCCCCTGGATGGACCGCCCGCTTTCCATTGCCGGGCGTGTGGCTGTGCAGCAGGAAGACCGTGTGCTCACCCGCCTTGTGAACATCGACCGGGACCTTTTGCTGATTCCGCACATGGCCATTCACATGGACCGCGGCATGAACGACGGCCGTGCCCTGAACCCGCAAATCGACATGCTGCCTGTATATGGGCAGGCTGCCAGCGCCGGAACTCTCCGGCAGCTGGTTGCCGATGCCGCCGGGGTCTGCCCCGAGCAGGTTCTTGCTTCCGATCTATTTTTGTATCTGCGGCAGAACGGCAGCATCTGGGGCGCCGAGCACGAGTTTATTTCCAGCCCACGGCTGGACGATCTGCAGTGCGCCTGGGCGTGCACGAAAGCGCTTGCCGAAAGCCGCAGTGAACACCGCATTCCTCTGTGCGCCGTCTTTGACAACGAGGAAGTGGGCAGCACCACCAAGCAGGGGGCCGGTTCCACCTTCCTGCAGGATGTCATCGACCGCATCTGTGAATCCATCGGCGCCGGTGCAGGCGAAAAGCGCCGGATGCTGGCCGCCAGCCTGATGGCTTCGGCCGACAACGGCCATGCGATTCACCCCAACCACCCGGAAAAGGCCGACAAGGCCAACTATCCTGTGATGAACGGCGGTGTGGTCATCAAATACAGCGCGAACCAGAAATACACCACCGATGCCGTTTCCGCCGGGCTGTTCAAGGTCATCTGCGCCAAGGCAGAGGTGCCTGTACAGGTGTTCATCAACCGGTCCGATGTGCTGGGCGGCTCCACGCTGGGCAACATTTCCGGCAGCCATGTGGCACTGAATACGGTCGACATCGGCCTTGCACAGCTGGCCATGCACTCGCCCTATGAAACCGGCGGCAATCAGGATACCCTGCATCTGCTGAACGCGATGAAAGCGCTCTATGGCGCCGAAATTCTGTGCACCCAGGACGGCGAATATCAGGTACTGTAACGTACCGCTCCACGAGCAATCATCCCCATTTCCGGTATGATTGCTCTTTTTATTGCACTCTTTGACGGAAATCGGGGCACGCCGCAAGTCCGTACCATGCTCCCCCGCTTTCGCCAAACCCGCCGCCTTGAAATCCGGCCTGCGGCGCGATATACTGGAAGCACCGAGCGTTCTGCCGATCTGCGGCTGCATGGTGCCCCCGCGCTGGATCGGCCGCGAATTTTTACAAACCAATGAAAGAAGGATTTTTTCATGAAACCTTTGATGCTGCTCGTTACTTACACCGCACTCCCCGGCCAGCGGGAGGCCTTTTTGAGTGAAGTTGCTGCAGCCGGGCTGCAGAGCAAAATTCAGCAGGAAGACGGCTGCCTGCGCTATGATTACTTCCGCTCCGTTCAGGATGCAGATGAGCTGCTTCTGGTGGAGGTCTGGGCCAGCGAAGCCCAGCAGAAACAGCATATGCAGCATTCCAATATGGCACAGCTCACCCAGATCAAGAATCGCCATATTGCAGCCACGAAGCTGGATCGGGTCAGCCAGGAATAAGCCTGCTTGAAGCTCCCGCGCCACAACAGAATTCGATTTTTAAAAGCAAAAAGAGCGGCAGATTTTACCAATCTGCCGCTCTTTTTTATTTCGATATTATAAACCCCATCGAACATTTTGCTTTGCCGCGCGCTTTTTGCCACATTCGCTTAATACTGCTCAATACGGCGCTGCTTGCGCAGCTGATTGCGCTTTTCACCGGCGGCCCACTCGGCTTTCTCCTCATCCGTTTCCAGAATCAGGCCCGGAACCGGCGTGGGATGGTCGTTCTCATCCAGAGCGACCATCACAAAATACGCCGTATTCACCAGCTTGCGCTCACCGCTCTTCATTTCTTCCACATAGCTGTCCACCCGAACTTCCATCGAGGTATGGCCAACGTAGGTGAGCTTGCCTTCCAGAATCAGGGTATCGTTCAGATGAACCGCCTCTTTAAACTGCAGGCTGTCCACCGAAGCGGTCGTCTGGTTGCAGCGGGCATGGCGGCGGGCCACAACACCGGCCACAATGTCGATCCACTCCATCAGCTGGCCGCCGAACAGACGCCCGGCACCGTTGATGTGGCTGCTTAAAATAATCTGGGTCTGAATCACGGCGGAATCCGCCACATGACGCATCAAACGCTCTTCCATAAAAAAGACCTCCCTGTCCTTTTTTCAATGCCCATTGCACGACCGACGGCTGCTCATTTTGAACACACACACCGCTCTTGTCGCTCGTTCGGCCGTTTTTTGGATTGCCTTCAGTATACTATTCCCGCAAAATCTTTACAATCGTCAGGCAAAACAGGATTTTTGTTAAATTTTGCGGTACATTTGTGCAATCCCCACTAAACCTGTGGACTTTTGACATTTTGCGTTTTGGCAGCCGGTATTCGTATATCTTTTACAAATTATTCTTATATCTTTTGTGCAAGTCGTTCGGTTCTGTTTCCTTTTTGCTTCCGGCGGCGCGCTCTGTGCAGTCAGCCCGCGCCCCAACGCAGCCGGCCGTTCGCGTTGGGCTTTTCCTATTCTTTCGGGCGCAAGCCTCCTGCAATTTCCGCCTTTTTTGCGCGCGGCGCTTGACAGAATCCGCCTTGCGGAATATGATTGTCTTACAATTCAATGTTGGGGAGCTTGTGCAGCAGGCTGAGAGGAAGTATGCAAACTTCGACCCGTAAAACCTGATTTGGGTAATGCCAACGTAGGGATTTCAGAGCCGTTTTCAGGCGCAGTTGTTCCATGCGGGGCAGCTGCGCCTGTTCTTTTTCCGCCCCGGCAAATCAATCTTATTCTGGAACGCAAAGGAGAACAACGATGTCGAACACTGTTTACACCACCCAGATGGACGCGGCCCGCAAGGGCATCGTGACCCCGCAGATGGAGGCCGTCGCCAAGAAAGAGCAGATGCCTGTGGACGAACTGATGGCTCTGATGGCGCAGGGCAAGGTGGTCATCCCCGCCAACAAGGCGCACACCTGCCTGAACCCCGAAGGCGTTGGCTCCATGCTGCGCACCAAAATCAACGTGAACCTGGGCGTAAGCCGGGACTGCAAGGATTACGACGTAGAAATGCAGAAGGTGATGAGCGCCGTCAACATGGGCGCTGAGGCCATCATGGACCTTTCCAGCCATGGCAACACCCAGCCCTTCCGCAAAAAGCTCACCGCCGAATGCCCCGCCATGATCGGCACCGTGCCGGTGTACGACAGCGTCATTCATTACCAGCGCGACCTGGCCACCCTCACCGCCAAGGATTTCATTGACGTGGTACGGCTGCACGCAGAGGACGGCGTGGACTTTGTTACCCTGCACTGCGGCATTACCCGCAAGACCATCGACCAGATCCGCCGCCACAAGCGCAAGATGAACATCGTCTCCCGCGGCGGTTCTCTGGTGTTTGCCTGGATGTGCATGACCGGCAACGAGAACCCCTTCTATGAATACTACGACGAAATTCTGGACATCTGCCGCGAGCACGACGTGACCATCTCGCTGGGCGACGCCTGCCGCCCCGGCTGCCTGGCCGACGCCACCGACGTGTGCCAGATCGAGGAGCTGGTGCGCCTGGGCGAGTTGACCAAGCGCGCCTGGGAGAAGGACGTGCAGGTCATGGTGGAAGGCCCCGGCCATGTGCCCATGGACCAGATCGCCGCCAACATGAAGGTGCAGCAGACCATCTGCATGGGTGCCCCCTTCTATGTGCTTGGACCTCTGGTCACCGACATTGCCCCCGGCTACGACCACATCACGGCCGCCATCGGCGGTGCCATTGCCGCCATGAACGGCGCGGCCTTCCTGTGCTATGTGACCCCCGCCGAGCATCTGGCTCTGCCCAACCTGGACGACGTAAAGCAGGGCATCATCGCCAGCAAGATCGCCGCCCACGCCGCCGACATTGCCAAGGGCGTAAAAGGTGCCCGGGACATTGACGACAAGATGGGCGACGCCCGCCGCAAGCTGGACTGGGAAGCCCAGTGGGCCTGCGCCATCGACCCGGACACCGCCCGTGCCATTCGGGACGACCGCTCTCCCGAGCACGATGACACCTGCTCCATGTGCGGCAAGTTCTGCGCCGTGCGCAGCATGAACAAGGCCCTGGCCGGCGAGTACATCGACATTCTGTGATGAACCGCCGATTTTCAGCACCCTTTAAATTCAAATCCTGATTAAAAAACGCCAAGCGCCCTGCGCTGCCGAATTTCTCGTGCAGCGCAGGGCGCTTGTTCATTCTTTCTTCCGTTGTGAAGTCCGCTTTTTCAATCAGAACTGCTTCTCCAGCTCCGGCCAGAAGGGCGAGAAGTCAAAGGTGGCAAAATAGTCCGCCGGGGTCTCAGCGCGGCGAATCAGCTCATGGCTGCCATCCTCCTTCAGCAGCACCTCGGCGCTGCGCAGCTTGCCGTTGTAATTGTAGCCCATCGAGAAACCATGCGCGCCGGTGTCATGAATCACGACCACGTCGCCGATGTTGATTTCCGGCAGCATCCGGTCCACCGCAAACTTGTCGTTGTTTTCGCACAGGCCGCCGGTCACATCGTACTTATGGTCGCAGGGGGCATTCTCCTTGCCCAGCACGGTGATGTGGTGATAGGCCCCATACATGGCAGGGCGCATCAGGTTGGCCGCGCAGGCGTCCAGGCCGATGTACTCCTTGTAGATGTGCTTCTGGTGCAGCACGGTGGAAACCAGATGGCCGTAGGGGGCCAGCATGAAGCGGCCCAGCTCGGTAAAGATGGCCACATCGCCCATGCCCTCCGGCACCAGAATCTCCTCAAACTGCTTGCGCACGCCCTCGCCGATGACCTGAATGTCGTTGGCGGGCTGCTCGGGGCGGTAGTCCACACCCACGCCGCCGGACAGGTTCACAAAGGCAATGTGCGCGCCGGTGGCCTTGTGCAGGCGCACCGCCAGCTTGAACAGAATGCCCGCCAGCATGGGGTAATATTCGTTGGAGACGGTGTTGCTGGCCAGGAACGCATGAATGCCAAAGTGCTTCACGCCCTTGGCCATCAGCTTCTTATAGGCCTCCACCATCTGCTCCTCGCTCATGCCGTACTTGGAATCGCCAGGGTTGTCCATGATGTCGTTGCCCATGCTGAACACGCCGCCCGGATTGTAGCGGCAGCACACGGTCTCGGGAATTCCGGCCACCTGCTCCAGGAACTCCACATGGGTCAGATCGTCCAGATTGATGTAGGCGTTCAGATCATAGGCCTTCTTCATGTCCTGCGCAGGGGTCACGTTGGAAGAGAACATAATGTCGCTGCCCGAAAAGCCGCAGGCCTGGCTGAGCATCAGCTCGGTATAGGAAGAGCAGTCCACTCCGCAGCCCTCTTCCTGCAAGATCTTCAGCAGGTAGGGGTTCGGGGTCGCCTTCACGGCAAAATACTCCTTGTAGCCCTTGTTCCAGCTGAACGCCTGATTCAGGCGGCGGGCGTTCTCGCGAATGCCCTTCTCATCGTACAGATGAAACGGCGTGGGCACGTCCTGAATGATTTCCTGTGCCTGTGCCAGTGTGATAAACGGTTTCTTTTCCATTGCAATCCATCCCCTCGATTGTTCGCCGCCCGGTTCGCAGCAGCCGATTCCGGGCGCTTTATTACGCAATAGTACCATTATAGGCGAAAAGGCCCGGTTTGGCAACCGCACCCGCCGATTTTGCAGCCGGTTTGGGCGCCTGTCAGTATTCCACCCCGCGCCGGGCCGAAATGCCCCAGTCATAGGGGTGCTTTTCTTTCACCATATGGGTCACATAGTCGGCAGCTTCCAGCAGCCAGGGGGCCGGGCCGCGGCCCGTCACCACCACTTCCGCTGTCGGTGCCGTCTGCCCGGTCAGTTCCCGCAGTGCGTCCTCCGGCAAAAAGCCCAGGCGCACCGCATCCAGAACTTCGTCCAGAACCAGCAAATCGCACCGTCCCTGCCGCGCCATGGCCACGCCCTCGGCAAAAATCTCCGCCTGCCGCACCGCGCATTCTGCCTTCTGTGCTTCGTTCATCTGAAAAGTAAAGCAGGAAGCCGTTTTGCCCCGAAGAATGGTGATGCCCGGTGTTTTCTCCAGAAACTCCACCTCGCCGGTGCCGCGGCCCTTCAAAAACTGCACCAGACAAACCCTCTGCCCGCAGCCAAGGGCACGCACGGCCAACCCGATGGCCGCCGTGGTCTTTCCCTTCCCGTCGCCATAATAAACGTGAAGCATCGCTGGTTTCTCCTTTTTCCCAAGATGCGGCGCTTACAGCCGCACCACCAGAAGCGTGCCCTCGCCCTCCAGAAGAATGGGCCGGCGGCCGGCTGGCACAAAGAAGCAGTCGGCGCTCTTCCAGGGCAGCGTGGTATCCTCCGCCTGCACCGTGCCGTGGCCCTCCAGAAACATCAGGGCGGTAAAGCTTGCATCGTCCCCGGCCAGGGCGGTTTTGCCGCAGACGCGCTGCCGCTCCACGGAAAAATACTTGCAGGCGCACAGGCGGGCGCGGCCCTCCTCGTTCTCCTGAGCCTCCAGAATCTGCGGCCGGGCTGTGGTATCCAGCACATCCAGTGCCTTTTCCAGATGCAGCTGCCGCAGCTGGCCATACCGGTCCTTCCGGCCGTAGTCGTACAGCCGGTAGGTCACATTGGAGCTTTGCTGCACCTCGCACAGCAGAATGCCCGCCCCGATGGCATGCACCATGCCCGCCGGGATGAACACCACCTGCCCCTTGTGCACCGGCACCTCGTTCAGCACCTGCGTGAGGGTGCCGTCCTTCACCCGGGCCGCCACCTCTTCCTTGCTCACCGGCTGGGAAAAGCCGCAGTAGAGCCGGGCGCCGGGCTGGCAGTCCATGATGTACCACATCTCGTTTTTGCCGTACTCGTTTTCCCGGGCCAGCGCATATTCATCGCCGGGATGCACCTGAATGGACAGGTCCTTCCGGGCATCAATGAGCTTGATCAGCAGCGGGAACCGCTCCTGTGCCTGGCATTTCCAGCCCCAGCGCCCCCGGCCGATCCGCGTGAGGTATTCGCCAAAGGGCATTCCCCGGGCCGGGCCGCTGGCAACCAGGCTCTGCCCGGCTTCATGGGCCGAAAGCTCCCAGCTTTCCGCAATGACATCGTAATCGCAGTGCTTGCCGTACCGGTCCCGAAGGGCGGTGCCGCCCCAGAGGTTGTCTTTAAATACCGGTTCCAGCCGCAGAATGGGGTCGGCTGCCATTTCCCGGCCGTCGCTGCTCTGGGGCATCTCCTGCAGGTCGCCGTCCTGCCGGGCGGGGGCCAGCTCGCCCAGGCTCACCTCGATCAGCACCAGATCCTCCGCGCCGGGGTTGGTCAGCTGATGGGCCACGCCGGGCCGCACCAGAACGCTCTCGCCCACCCCGTAAATTCTGCGCTCGCCGTCCAGTGCAATGGCCGCCTGCCCTTTCACGATGGACCACTGCTCACTGCGGCGGTGGTGCATGTGGTTCGTCAGGCTGCGCCCCGGGAACACCGTGAGCTTTTTCACCTGATAGCCCGGCCCGGCGCTGAGCCGCTGCTTGACGCCCCAGGCCGTATAATACACATCGGCCTCGTCAAAATGCCCGGCCGATTCTTCCTGATGCTCCGCCAGCAGCCGCCGCACCTGATCGGTCTGGTCCGCCCGGGCCAGATAGACCGCATCGGAAGTGTTCACCACCGTTACCCCTTCCAGCCCGGTGGCCGCGATCAGCTGCCCGGGGGCAAAGTTCAGCAGCGCCACATCCTTGCAGCCCTCCTGAATGGTGTGCCCCACATCCTGCCGGTAATACTCCCGGAGGGATTCCAGATTCACCACCCGCTGCCAGTCAAAGCTGCCTTCCAGCAGGGTCATCCGGCTGCTTCGGGCGGTCAGGGCATCGCCCAGGCTCACCGCGGGCACCTGGGCCATGGCGGCAGCCGGCACGGTTACATAGCGGCCGCTCCGGTCCAGACGGCGCAGGCAGTGGGCCATTCGCTCCACCAGCTCCGGGCAGTACCGGTTCATTTCATGCAGGAAATCCCCCGCGCGGCCCATCAGCAGGCCGGTATCCCACAGCCAGCCCTCCTGCATCAGGCGGCAGGCCTCCTCGCCGCCATGGGGGGTGCGATAGGCCACGCCGTCCGCGTTCTGGCGCAGAAAGCCGTACCCCTCCGCGCCGCTTCTCGGCCGCACGCCAAGGCACACCAGCCGCCCCTGTTTCAGCAGGGCCGTGCCCTCCTGAATGGCCTCCTTGTAGCCCTCCCCGTCGATCACATGGTCGGTGGAAACCACCAGAAAACTCTCGGATTCCGGTGCACACAGGCAGGCCAGCACCAGCGCCGGGGCGGTGCGGCGGCCTTCTTCTTCGCAGAAGCAGCGGAATTTCAGCTCCCGAAAATCCTGAAGCTGCCCCTCCACAATGTGCCGGTACTGGGCCGACGTCACGATCCAGAACTCATCGCAGAAGGCCAGGTTGCGGGCAATGGCCTCCTGAAACAGTGAATGGTTGTTTTTCAGGGGAACAAACTGTTTCGGAAAGTCCCTGCGGGAGAGCGGCCACAGCCGGTCACCGGTTCCTCCCGCCAGCACAATGCACTTCATGTTCTTCCCCTTTCTTCCATCGATTTATTCCGCAAAGGTGCCCTTCAGATCAAACATATGGTTCATCGGGCCGCTGCCCTTGCCCAGATCCAGCATGGCGGCCAGCGCACCGGAAATGTAGGCCTTCGCCCGCTCCACCGCTTCGTCCAGGCTGCAGCCCTTGGCCAGATTGGATGCAATGGCGCTGGACAGGGTGCACCCCGTGCCGTGGGTGTTGGGGTTGGCAATGCGCCGCCCCTGATACCAGCGTGCGCCCTCTTTGCTGTACAGCAGGTCGTTGGCATCATTCAGCTGGTGGCCGCCCTTGCACAGCACGGCACAGCCATAGGCCTCATAAATGGCCTTTGCCGCCCGCTCCATGTCCTCGGCAGTGCGGATGTCCATTTCGCTGAGCACCTGGGCTTCCGGAATGTTCGGGGTAATGAGGGTGGCCAGCCCGAGCAGCTTGCCCTTCAGCGTTTCAATGGCCTCGTCGCTGATGAGCTTTGCCCCGCTGGTGGCCACCATCACCGGGTCGATGACCAGATTTTCGGCCTTGTACTGGGTCAGCTTCTGGGCGATCACCTCGATCAGCGCGCTGGAAGACACCATGCCGGTTTTCACGGCGTCCGGCCGGATGTCCGTAAAGATACAGTCCAGCTGGTTGGCCAGAAATTCCGGCGTGACCTCCATAATGCCGTAAACGCCGGTGGTATTCTGGGCAGTCAGGGCGGTAATGGCGCTCATGGCATACACGCCGTTGGCCGTCATGGTTTTGATGTCCGCCTGAATTCCGGCGCCGCCGCTGGAATCACTGCCCGCAATGGTCAATGCTGTTTTCATAAAGCACCTCTCTGCTTCTCTGCATTTTGTCGTTGGCAACGTGGCACCGCGCAAAGCCGGAGACACGGCAGGCTTATGCATTGCACTGCGCTGCCCCCGGCCGCCGCAAACGCTTTTATCATTCGTCCGCGCGCTCACTGCTCCCGATTGTTCAGCAGCTGCTTCAGTTCCTTCATAAACGTATCAATGTCGCTGAACTGCCGATACACCGAGGCAAACCGCACATAGGCCACCTCGTCGATCTGCTTCAGCTCCTCCATGGCCAGCTCGCCAATGCGGCCGCTGCCCACCTCGCGCTCATAGTCGCTCATCAGAACCTGCTCGATGTTGTCCACGGCTTTTTCCAGCATTTCGTAGGTCACCGGGCGCTTTTCGCAGGCACGCTGCAGGCCGCGCAGCAGTTTCTGACGGTCAAACGCCTCCCGCGAGCGATCTTTTTTAACCACCATCATGGGGACCGTCTCCACCACTTCATACGTTGTAAAGCGTCTTTTGCAGCGCGGGCACTCCCGGCGGCGGCGAATGCGCGCCCCGTCGTCTGCCGGGCGGGAATCAATTACTTTGGAATCGGCCTCACCGCAATAGGGACATTTCATGGTCAGTTCCTCCTCTGGGAAGTATTCAAAGCTGTCTCCCTCTCGGGGAAAACAGGGGGTTGTTTTAATGGGAATTGCCCGGCACGCCCTGCCAGATCTCATCCGCCAGGCGCTGCACATGGGCCATGGCCCGGATCAGCTGATCGGCCTCCCGGTAGCTGTCCCGATACAGCTCGATCACACCGTCGCCGGCAAAACCGCCCTGCCGCAATTCCCGCAGCAGCCCGGCCAGGTCCTCATGCCCCTCGCCGGGCGGCAGGCAGGTATACTGCTCGTCAGCGTCGCTCAGATGCAGATGGCAGATGTTCTCCGGCCCCATGGCGCGCATCATTTCCAGGGCGGTCACGCCCGCCCGGCGGGCCTGCTTCAGGTCCAGCACAAACCGGACCGGCCGGTCTGCGCACTGGCGCAGGGCCAGTACCTGCTGCGGGTCGCCACACTGGCAGCGCACCACGTTTTCGTAGGCAACGGTCACGCCGAATTTCTCGCCCTCTTCGGCCAGGCGGCAAAAGCGGCGGGCATGCTCCTGCGGAGGCAGCGGGCGATTTTTCACGTTGCCGTGCAGCACCAGAATGTGCGCCCCCAGCATCCGGCACACCTCAAAATAGCGCCGGTACAGCCGCAGGCCGTCCTCAAAGCGGGGCGTGTATTCGCTGAAGAAAAAGAAGGTTTCCATGCTGGAACTGAACGGATGGATCGAAATCAGGTTGGTGTTCCGGCTGCGCAGCTGCGCCGCCAGACGCTGCACGTAATCCGGCTCCAGCTCCCGGAACGTATTCAGGAAAATCTCCATACAGGGCGGGGCCAGCTGCTGGGTTTTGTTCAATGCCTCCATGGTGTCCTGCGGATAAAAGCAGGCGGTGGAAATGCCGCATTGCACAGGTCGTCTCTCCCCTCTCTTCGCCATTTTCAGCGCAGAATCGCTGCCCGGCCGCCCCATTGTTTTGGCGGCCTTCTTCATAAAAAGTACAAAAGGCATGGGGTCCCGGGGCCAACCCCAGCCCCATGCCTTCTGGCCGTTTTAACGGGCGGTATGCTTTTTCTTGTTCGGGCGCTTGCCTTCCCACAGCACCCACAGGGAGGTGGTCAGGCACAGCGAGGTGTAAACACCGGAAATCATGCCGACCATCAGGGGCATGGCAAAGGTAAAGATGCTGTCCAGTCCAAACACAACGGCCATCACGCAGATGGTGGCCAGTGCCAGGCAGGTGGTCAGCGTGGTGTTGATGGAACGGCGCAGGCTCTGGTTCACACTGTGGTTCACCAGCTCTTCAAAGGGCATCTTGTCGCCGTAGAGGTTGCGGTTTTCACGAATGCGATCGTACATAACCACGGTATCGTTGATGGAGTAGCCCAGAATGGTGAGCATGGCGGCCACAAAGTTGCCGTTGAGGGGAATGCGCATCAGCACAAACGCACCGAACACCGCAACCAGGTCGCTGAGCAGGGCGATCACCGCGATCACACCGGCAGGCAGGCCGCCGATGCGACGGAAGCGCCAGGCGATGTACAGCAGGATCAGCACAACGGCCGCCACAACTGCCACCAGGCACTTGCGCAGGAACTCGCCGCCGATGGTGGGGTTCACGGTGCTGGTCTGCAGCTGCTCCATATGATTGTCCGGGCAGGCCTCCTGCAGGGCATCCGTCAGGTTCTGCAGTTCTTCCGTGGTGAGGGTCTGCGCGCCGGGCAGGTTGATGGTTACCGTCTGCTGGCCGGTGGCCGCGTTGGAGCCGCTCTGCAGGGTCAGGCCCTTGCCCAGAACCGACTCAGCCGCCTTCTGCGCCTCCGACATGGAGATCTCGCCGTCGTAGCTCATCACGATCATGGAGCCGCCCTTGAACTGAATGTCCATCGAGACGCCCAGAATCAGGGAGGCCAGAACCACGACCGCCGCAATGCCGCCGGAAATGCTCAGGAACACCTTGCGCTTGCCGGCCACATTCAGCTGCTTTGCGGCGGGCTTGCTGCTGGCGCCATACAGCCAGGGGTTGCGCAGCGCCTTGATCTGCGAGATGCCCCGCAGCATGATGCGGCTGAACAGCACGCCGAACACGAAGTTCAGCAGCACACCGACCAGCAGCGTGTAGCCGAAGGAATACACCGTACCGGCGGTGGAGGGGCCAAACATGAAGAACAGCGGGGTCAGCAGCTTGGCGCACAGGCTGTTGGTGGGGCCAAACGCGCCCATCAGCACCACGGCCACGATCACGATGGTCACGTTGCCGTCGATGATGGGGGTCAGGCCGCGGCTGAAGCCGGCCTTCAGGGCGCCGTCCAGAGTCTTGCCGCCGCGAAGCTCCTCACGGATGCGCTCGGCGGTGATCACGTTGGCATCCACGCCCATGCCGATGGCCAGAATAATGCCCGCAATGCCGGGCAGCGTCAGGGTAAAGCTGTTGAATACCGGGAAGAAACCGGACACTGCGGCAATGGTGCCCGCCATCTGGCCCAGCAGGCCGATGCAGGCCACAAAGCCGGGCAGGCGGTACACGCTGATCATGAACACACAGATGAGCACGAAGGCAATGATGCCGGCGATCACCATGGCCTCCAGGCTCTGGCTGCCCAGGCTGGGGCTCAGGGTGCTGTAACTCTCTGCCGAGAGGGCAAAGGGCAGCGCGCCGGAATTGATCTGGCGGGCCAGGGTGATGGCATCCTCCTGGGCAAAGCCCCGCTGGCCGGTGGCGCTGTTGTAGCCGCCGGTGATCACCGCCACGCCGTCGGTAATGGCGTCGTTCACGGTGGCGGCGCTGATGCACTGGTCGTCCAGCCAGATGCTGATCATGCCCTTGCTGGCATACAGCTCCGTGGTGGCATCCGCCAGGGCCTGACGGCCCTCGTCGTTCAGCTCCAGAACCACATAGTATTCGTTGGTTCCGGCCTCGCTGACTGCACCATAGCGGGCGCTGGCGGACTTGACGGCGGAACCGTCAAAGATCAGTTCGCCGCTCTCGCTGGAGCCCTTGTGGAAGGTCATGTGGGCGGTGGTGCCGATCTCATCAATGGCGGTTTCGGGGTTGAACTCGGTCTCACCGGTCTTCCAGGGGAAGCGCACGATGATGCGGTCCTTGTTGTAGTCCACATACACCTCGCTGTCGGTGATGTTCAGCCCCACCAGCCGCTGCTGGATGACGCTCTCGGCGGCGTCCAGCTGCTCATCGGTGGCGTCGGTGCCGTCCGCAACCATAAAGGTCACGTCCACGCCGCCCTTGATGTCAATGCCGAAGCGAATGTCGCTGGCACCTTTCACATAGGTCACGGTGCCATTGTCGGTCTGGCGGCTCAGGCCGAACAGGGCCAGATACGCAAACACCAGAATCAAAATGGCCGGCAGGAAAAACTGCCAGGGTTTTGCTCGTCTTTTCATTCTTTCAGAGAACCTCCAGATCCCGCCGCGGCACAGCGCCCGGCTGCCGGCACAGGCAAAACGCCTTTACCGGCGGCCGGGCAGCCGCAGCAGGAGTATTTAAACTGTCTTTGCAGTTTTATCAAAATCAGGCGCTTGCAGGGCCTGCCTTCCGGCTCAGCCTTCGCGCAGCAGCTGCTCCACCGTGGCCATGCGCACGCAGATGCACAGCAGATCCGTTGCGGTTTTCAGCTCTTCCAGGCTGGGGAAGGTGGGGGCAATGCGCAGGTGGCTGTCGCGGGGGTCAATGCCGTAGGGATAGGAAGCGCCTGCGCCGGTCAGCACCACGCCGGCCTCCTTGCACAGCTGCACGGTGCGCTTGGCACAGCCCTCCCGCAGGTACAGGCTGATGAAGTAGCCGCCCTTGGGGTCCGTCCAGCGGGCGATCTTGCCGCAGCCGTTCAGCTCTTCCGCGAAGGTCTCCTTCACCAGATTGAACTTGGGTTCCAGGATCTTGCGGTGCTTGCGCATGTGGGCCAGCACACCCTCTTTGTTCTTGAGGAACTGCACATGGCGCAGCTGGTTCATCTTGTCGTAGCTGATGACCATGGGCATCATGTTCTCGGTGATGTAGTGCACGTTGGCCACGCTGCCGGCCACCGCCGCCACACCTGCGCCGGGGTAGGTGATCTTGCTGGTGGAGCAGAACAGCAGGGGCCGCTCGGGATGGCCGGCTTCCTTGCATTCCGCCAGAATGCTGGGGATGGACACTTCCTCATCGGTGAGGTGATGCACGCAGTAGGCATCGTCCCAGATCAGCTTGAAGTCCTTCGCGGCCGTCTCCATGGATGCCAGCCGGTGAATGACCTCGTCGCTGTACACATAGCCGTCCGGGTTGGAGTACTTGGGCACGCACCACATGCCCTTCACGCCTTCGTCCTTCACCAGGCGCTCCACCATGTCCATGTCGGGGCCGTCCTCGTTCATGGGCACGGGAATGAGCTGGAAGCCGAAGTACTCGGTCACGCGGAAGTGCCGGTCGTAGCCGGGCACGGGGCACAGGAACTTGTTGCTCAGGCAGAAGCGCCAGGGGGTCAGGCTATCCACAAAGCCCTTGCGCCAGCCCAGGTCGATCAGGTAGTACATCATGCTCAGGGAGGAGTTGCCGCACACGATGACCTCTTCCGGGGCAACTTCCAGCAGCTCCGCAAAGAAGCGCCGTGCCTCCGGCATACCTTCCAGCAGGCCGTAGTTGCGGGCATCCACACCGTTTTCGCCGATGTAATTGTCCACCATCTGGTACATCTCTTTGGAAAGGTCCAGCTGCTCCACGCAGGGTTTGCCGCGGGACATATCCAGTTTCAGGTTCTTTGCCTGATATCCGGCATACAGCTCGGCCAGCTTCGCCTGCTCTTCCAGCAGCTGCTCATGGCTCATCGAAAGGTAGTCATTCATAACGGTTCGGTCCTCCCTCTTGCTTGTTTGCGTCAAGCCCAATACTTTCCCACACTGGCTGCGGCATCCGGGCAAATCCCGCTGCGTCCATTTGGCCAGATATTTATATATTATAGTATAAACGCCCCCCGCACACAAGGTTTTTCTCTGCATTTCTCCCGCTTTTGTTAATTTATGAGGCCATTCTGTGCGCAGTGCATGTACAATTCGCTCTCCTGCCCTCTTTTTGCAGTTTGCAGCCCGCTTCATCCTGCCCAAAACACACAAAAACCCGCTGTGGGAAGCGTTACCGTTTCCCACAGCGGGTTTCATTAAGCTGCATCAAAAACTGCGTTTGCCGCAACCCGGCAAGGCATCACACCTGCATGTTCAGGCCGTCCTCGCCGCCGTTCACGCTGTCAAATTCATAGTCGTTGCCGGGCAGGATCGCGTTCAGCAGAATGCCCAGAATGGCGGCAATGGCCAGGCCGGACAGGCTGATGGTCACGCTGCCCACGGGGATGGAGATGCCGCCCACGCCGTTGAAGCCCAGGGCGCTCACCAGAATCACCGCAGCAATGATCAGGTTGCGGCTGTTGGTGAAGTCCACCTGATTTTCCACCACGTTGCGCACGCCGATGGCACTGATCATGCCGTACAGCACGAAGGAAATGCCGCCCACGATGCCGGCGGGAATGGTGTTGATGATGGCCTCAAACTTGGGGCTCATGCTCAGCACAATGGCAAAGCATGCGGCAATGCGCACCACCAGGGGGTCATAAATGCGGGTCAGCGCCAGCACGCCGGTGTTCTCACCGTAGGTGGTGTTGGCGGGGCCGCCCAGCAGGCCGGCCATGGTGGTGGCCAGGCCGTCACCCAGCAGGGTGCGGTTCAGGCCCGGGTCGCGGATGTAGTTCTTGCCGGTGGTGGCGCTGATGGCGGCAATGTCGCCGATGTGCTCCATCATCGTGGCCAGAGCAATGGGCATAATGGTCAGCAGCGCGCTGAAGAACTCAGGTGAGCCGTCGATGGCAAACAGGCCCATGGCCGACTTGTGAATGGGGAAGCCCAGCCAGGCAGCCTCGCGAATGGCGGTAAAGTCCACCGCGCCGGTAACCAGCGCCACCGCGTAGGACACCAGCACGCCCAGCAGAATGGGCAGGATCTTCACCATGCCCTTGCCCCAGATGTTGCAGACGATAACGGTGCCCAGCGCCACCACGGCCAGCAGCCAGTTGGTCTGGCAGTTGGTGATGGCAGAGGGGGCCAGGATCAGGCCGATGGCAATGATGATGGGGCCGGTCACCACAGGGGGGAACAGGCGCATCACCTTGCCTACGCCGAACACGCTGATCAGGGCGCTGAACAGCAGGTACAGAATGCCGCTGAAGGCCACGCCCGCGCAGGCGTAGGGCAGCATTTCCGCATTGGGGATGGTCTGCTGCCCGGCAGCATCCATCAGTTTGGGCGCCACAATGCCGAAGCCGCCCAGGAACGCAAAGGAAGAACCCAGGAATGCGGGCACCTTTCCCTTGCACAGGAAGTGGAACAGCAGTGTTCCCAGACCGGCGCACAGCAGCGTTGTGGAAACGCTCAGGCCGGTCAGCAGGGGCACCAGCACCGTAGCACCGAACATGGCGAAGGTGTGCTGCACGCCCAGAATCAGCAGCTTGGGAATGCCCAGGCTGCGGGCGTCATAAATCGCCTCATGGCTTTCTTGGGGTTTGCTCATAGAAGAACCTCCTCTTTCTTTCACAATTCCCTCGTGTTTTCTCCGCCCGTCGCCGCAGATCCCGCAGGCGGAGCAATCTTTCCGTACTATCATATCAGCCCTGCCCCGGGGATGCAAGCAAAAACGGCTTTTCCTGCAAAAATTTGTCGTGATGTCAGATGTTTCTAGCGGCCATTTTCCGGCACAGCAAAGGCAGAGGCCGAGCGTTCCGCTCTCCCCTGCCCCGGCAGAACTGTATTTTCCGGGCAATGCCCGGCCCGGTTTTACTTCGCCTTTGCCCGGCGGCGGCGCCTGCGCTCGCTCTGCAGCAGCCCCACATAGCCGCCCAGCGCCCCGCTGAGCAGCAGCGAAACCAGCTTTGCCGCCAGCAGCCCGCTCACATCCCGGCTGCCGTTCAGCGCAGCGGCTGCGGCGAGCATTCCGAAGAACAGAAAGCCCACCAGCGCCCCCAGCGCCAGCCCGTTTTTGCCCTGGCGGCGCACCAGCAGCCAGCCGCCGCAGCCGGCCCCCAGGCAAACCGCCAGAGTGGCCAGCGGCACCGCGGCCGCCGCCGGCAGGCTGACACGGGTCAGCAGCACCGCCATGGCCCCCATTGCGCCCACGGCCGCGGCCAGCCCGGCGGCCACCGCCCACAACAGGTTGGCCGCCAGCGCGCCCGTTCTGCTCTTACGCCCGCCGGGCTTCTGATTCTGGTTCATGCGCTGCATCCCCCTTTGCATAAAAAAGCACCTCCTGCACACTATACGGTATGCAAAAGGTGCCCTGAGTATCCCTGCTTACTTGGCCTCCAGGTCCAGCTTCTCCACGGAAGCAATGGCGCTGCGGCGGAAACGGATCTTCATGCGGTCGCTGCCGGTCTCCAGCACAAAGGTATCCTCCTTGATGGCAACCACGCGGCCGACAATGCCGCCGATGGTGGTGACCTCGTCACCAATGTCCAGGGCATTGCGCATCTCAGTGTCCTTCTTCTGCTGCTTCTTCTGGGGCCGATAGATCATGAAGTACATCAGGCCCAGGGTCAGCACCATGGTGATCACAAGGGTCATCATGCTGCCGTCGTTGGCGGCGGTATCGAGCATCGCAATAGACATATGCAGAAATCTCCTCTTTTCAGTTAGTAAGTTTTATTATACAGAATCCCGCGGTAAGATGCAAGCATCATTTGCCGCTCAGATGCGGGTATCCAGCAGTTTCACATAACGATCATGGAACTGGGTGAACGTTCCGGCGTCCAGCTCCTCCCGAATGCGCTCCATCAGGTGGTTGTAGAAATACAGGTTGTGCATCACGGCCAGCCGCATGCCCAGCATCTCGTCCGCCTTGAACAGGTGCCGCAGATAGGCACGGGAGAAATTGCGGCACACGGGGCAGTCGCACTCCGGGTCGATGGGCTGCTCGTCCCGCTCATACTTCGCGTTCTTGATGTTGATGATGCCGTTCCAGGTATTCAGGTGGCCGTGGCGGGCGTTGCGGCTGGGCATGACGCAGTCGAACAGGTCCACCCCGCGGGACACGGCTTCCAGAATGTTGCCCGGGGTGCCCACACCCATCAGGTACCGGATCTTTTCCTTGGGGGCATACGGCTCCACGGCGGAAATGATCTCGTACATGACCTCGGCAGGCTCGCCCACCGCCAGGCCGCCGATGGCGTAGCCATCCAGGTCCATCTCGGCAATGCGCTTCATGTGGTCCACACGCAGGTCCTCAAAGGTGCAGCCCTGGTTGATGCCGAACAGCAGCTGGTCCGGGTTCACCGCCAGCTCCTCGTGCTTCAGCCGGGCCATCTCCGCCTTGCAGCGGGCCAGCCAGCGGGTGGTGCGCTCACAGCTGGCCTTGGAGTAGCTGTGCTGGGCCGGGTTCTCTACGCATTCGTCAAACGCCATGGCGATGGTGGAGCCCAGGTTGGCCTGGATCTGCATGCTCTGTTCCGGGCCCATAAAAATGCGGTGGCCGTCCAGATGCGAGGCGAAGGTCACGCCCTCCTCGCTGATCTTGCGCAGCTTGGCCAGGCTGAACACCTGAAATCCGCCGCTGTCGGTGAGGATGGGGCCATCCCACCGGGTAAACTTGTGCAGGCCGCCCAGGTCGGCCACCAGCTTGTCGCCCGGCCGCAGATGCAGATGGTAGGTGTTGCACAGCATCACCTGGCAGCGAATGTCCTTCAGGTCAAAGGCCGACAGGCCGCCCTTGATGGCGCCGGCCGTGGCAACGTTCATGAAGGCAGGGGTCTGCACTGTGCCGTGCACCGTGGTAAACTCGCCGCGGCGGGCATTGTGCTCCTGTTTCAGCAGTTTGTAGGGCATGGGATGGCATCCTCCATTGTCTCTGAATTGGTTTTGATGTTCGTTGGTTTTACAGAATCAGCATCGCGTCGCCAAAGCTGAAGAAGCGGTACTTCTCGTCCACGGCCGTTTTGTAGGCCGCCATGGTCTTTTCGTAGCCATAAAATGCGCTTACCAGCATGATCAGCGTGCTCTCCGGCAGATGAAAATTGGTGATCAGGCCGTCAATGGCCTTGAACTCCCGGCCGGGATACAGGAAAATGTCCGTATCACCGCTGCAGGCCCGGATGTCCCCGTACTTCTGCGCCACCGACTCCAGCGTGCGGCAGCTGGTGGTGCCCACGGCGATCACCCGATGCCCGGCGGCCTTCGTCTCGTTGATGCGGCGGGCCGTCTCCTCGCTGACCGCATACCACTCGGTGTGCATCTTATGGTCGGCAATATCGTCCTCTTTCACCGGGCGGAAGGTGCCCAGGCCCACGTGCAGGGTCACCTCGGCAAAACCGATTCCCTTCTCTTCCAGGCGCTTCATCAGCTCCGGGGTGAAGTGCAGGCCCGCGGTGGGGGCGGCGGCGCTGCCCAGCTCCTTGGCGTACACGGTCTGGTACTGGCTCTGGTCCTCCAGCTGCTTGGTGATGTAGGGCGGCAGCGGCATTTTGCCGAACTCATCCAGCTTTTCGTACAGGGTCTCGGTGTCATAGTAAAAGGTAACGTACTTGTTGCCGTCCTCCAGCGTCTCCTCAATTTCCGCGCTGAGGCTGCCGTCGCCAAACAGAATGCGGGTGCCGGGGTGCAGGCGCTTGCCGGGCTTGGCCAGGCATTCCCACGTGTCGCCCTTGTGCTGGTTCAGCAGCAGAAGCTCGCACACGGCCCCGGTGTGTTCTTTCGTGCCGATGAGCCGGGCCGGAAGCACCTTGGAGTTGTTGGCCACCAGCAGGTCGCCCGGTTCCAGCAGTTCCGGCAGCTCCCGGAAGATGTGATGACCGATGGCATCGCTGCCGCGGTCCAGCGTCATCAGACGGGCGGAATCCCGCGGAATCGCCGGCTCCTGCGCGATCTGCTCCTTGGGCAGGTCGAACCAAAAATCTTTTTTCAGCATGGGTTTGCCCCCTTATAAAACATTGACAATGCTGTCTTGTGATGATATAGTGAATCTAAGCACAGAGGTGCGGGTTTCATGAGTAATTCCGGGCAGGCTGCCAAGCCGCAGGACCCGGCGTGAAAGGGAAATTCCGCCGAAGGCAGGCTGTACGGCAAACAGTTTGCCTGGTTTCAAAGCCGAAAGGTTCGAAACTGTCACCTTCTTCCCCGCAGGAAAGTGGAGCGCTGTCAGGAAGGTGGAGCGCTGTGCATACTGTGCAATATCTTATTATATTGCATATTTTGCCGGTTTTCAAGCCGGTTTTTTTATTGCCTGAACGCAGATGTTTCCGCCCGGTTCCGCCGTTTTTTCCGGCTGTATGGGCAGGTACACTGCACCGCAGGCGGTAAAAAGGCGGGCTGTTCCGTTTTGGCTGTTCCCTGTGCGGGGGGCGGCGGGGCTTTTTGCCGCATAGAATTGAAACAGAGGCAAAGGCCCTTGGGCCATGGCGGCTGAGCCGCCGGTATCGTAAGCCCTGCCGGGCGGCGGGGTGTGGAAAGGAATGTTGCGAAATGAAACAGTATCGTGTAGGCGTTGTGGGCGCGACCGGCATGGTCGGCCAGCGGTTCGTTACCCTGTTGGAGAACCACCCCTGGTTCCATCTGACTGCGGTGGCCGCTTCGCCCCGCTCTGCAGGCAAAACCTATGAGGACGCGGTGGGCAGCCATTGGATGATGAGCACCCCCATGCCCGAGGCCGCCAAGAAGCTGGTGGTGCTGGACGCTTCCCATGTGGAAGAGGTCGCCTCTCAGGTCGACTTTGTGTTCTGCGCCGTCAACATGAAGAAGGACGAGATCCGCGCTCTGGAAGAGGCTTACGCCAAGGCCGAGTGCCCGGTGGTGTCCAACAACAGCGCACACCGCTTTACCCCCGATGTGCCCATGGTCGTGCCTGAGATCAACGCCCAGCACATTGAGATCATCCCCGCCCAGCGCCGTCGTCTGGGCACCAAGCGCGGCTTCATTGCCGTCAAGTCCAACTGCTCTCTGCAGAGCTACGTTCCCGCGCTGCATCCCCTGATGAAGGAGTACGGTGTGGAGAAGGCTCTGGTCTGCACCTATCAGGCCATTTCCGGCGCCGGCAAGAACTTCGAGACCTGGCCCGAAATTCTGGACAACTGCATCCCCTACATCGGCGGTGAGGAAGAGAAGAGCGAGCAGGAGCCTCTGAAGCTGTGGGGCACCATCCAGGGCGACAAGATCGTCTCCGCCACCGAGCCTTCCATCACAGCCCAGTGCCTGCGCATTCCCGTTTCGGACGGCCACATGGCTGCCGTGTTCGCTTCCTTCAAGAAGAAGCCCACCAAGGAAGAAATTCTGGAGTGCTGGGCCAACTTCTCCGGCCCCGCTCAGGAGCTGAACCTGCCCAGCGCTCCCAAGCAGTTCCTGCACTATTTTGAGGAGAACGACCGTCCTCAGACTCGTCTGGACCGCAACACCGAAAACGGCATGGCCGTGTGCATCGGCCGCCTGCGTGAGGATACCCAGTACGACTACAAGTTCGTTTGCCTGTCTCACAACACCCTGCGCGGCGCTGCGGGCGGCGCTGTTCTGCTGGCAGAGCTGCTGGCCGCGAAGGGCTATCTGGACTGATCATCTCAGAACGGAGGCTGACATTTTATGAAGAAAAAGACTATTTTCACCGGTGCCGGTGTAGCCATCATCACCCCGATGCAGGCAGACGGCACGGTGGATCACGCCCTGCTGACCCGTCTGGTGGATGAGCAGATTCAGGGCGGCACCGACGCCATTGTCATCTGCGGCACCACGGGCGAAGCCGCCACCCTCACCGATGAGGAGCACATCGCCACCATCGGCACCGCCGTAAAGGCTGCCGCGGGCCGTGTGCCGGTGGTTGCCGGCACCGGTGCCAACGACACCGCCCATTCTCTCCGGCTGGCCACCGCCGCCCGTGACCTGGGCGCGGATGCGCTGCTGCTGGTGACCCCCTATTACAACAAGACCACCCAGGCCGGCCTGATTCCCCACTTTCTGAATGTGGTGGATAAGGTCGGGCTGCCGGCCATCCTGTACAATGTGCCCTCCCGCACCGGCATGAACATCGAGCCTGCCACCGTGAAGAAGCTGGCAGAGCATCCTCTGGTGTGCGGCATCAAGGAGGCCAGCGGCAACATCAGCCAGGTGGCCACCATCCGCCAGATGTGCGGCGATGACATCGACGTATACTCCGGCAACGACGACCAGATCGTGCCCATCCTGTCTCTGGGCGGCAAGGGCGTGATCTCGGTGCTGTCCAACGTGGCCCCCCGCCAGACCCACGACATCTGCCGCCTGTGGTTTGAGGGCAAAACGCAGGAGAGCCTGGAGCTTCAGCTGAAGCTGCTGCCTCTGGTGCACGCGCTGTTCTGCGAGGTGAATCCCATCCCCGTGAAGGAAGCCATGAACCAGCTGGGCTTCCCCGCCGGGCCCTGCCGTCTGCCTCTGGTTCCGGTCAGCGAGGCCCATCGCCAGCTGATCCACGACGAACTTCAGGCTGCCGGTCTGCTGAAATAATGGATCAGGCCCGGCCCATGCAAAAAGGGCCGGGCCTGATTTTGTGTGTACCCGGTTTTGGGCCGCAGCACGGCACAACGTGCCAATTTGCGCGCAGCCTGCTGCGGGGGTTCTATTCCCACCAAATTCAAACCAAATGGACCAAACATTTAAAAACGAATAAAAACTAAAAATGAAAAGGAAGTGTCTCCAATGATCGATATCGTAATTCATGGCATCAACGGCCGCATGGGCCAGGTTCTGTGTGAGCTGATCAGCCAGCGGCAGGATTGCCGCGTTGCCGCCGGTGTGGACCTGCGCCCCTCGGACGGCCCCATCCCCGTGGTGAGCCGCTTTGCCGATCTGCCCGTAAAGGGCGATGTGGTGATCGATTTCTCCACCGCCAGCGCCGTGGATGAAATGCTGGACTGGTGCGCCGAGAGCGGCGTGCCCGCCGTGGTCTGCACCACCGGCCTGAGCGAGGCCACCCAGCAGCACCTGACCGAGGCCGCTGAGAAGGTAGCCCTGTTCAAGAGCGCCAACATGTCCATGGGCATCAACCTGCTGATCGCCCTGGCCAAAAAGGCCACTCACCTGCTGGGGCTGGACTACGACATCGAGATCGTGGAAAAGCACCACCACAACAAGGTGGATGCGCCCAGCGGCACCGCGCTGATGATTGCCGACGCCATCAACGAAGAAGCCGGCGGCGCTTATCATTACGTCTATGACCGCCACGATGTGCGCCAGAAGCGTGACCCCCACGAGATTGGTCTGCACGCCGTGCGCGGCGGCAGCATTGTGGGCGAGCATGAGGTTCTTTTCTGCGGCCCCGATGAGGTCATTACCCTGAGCCACAGCGCCGCTTCCCGCGGAGTATTCGCCAACGGCGCCATCAACGCCGCTGTGTACCTGGCCGGCCGCAAGCCCGGCCTGTACACCATGGCCGACCTGCTGGGTGACCTGACTTGAGGCTGCGGGCGCGCCTGGCGGCGCTGACGCTGGCCCTGGGCCTGCTTGTGGGGTGCGGCTCCACTCCGGCGGCGGCACCCGCTGCCACGGCGGCCCCGGAGTCCACCGCCACCCCGGAACCGCAGCCGGTCGTCACCGAACTGCGCTTTTCCGCCACCGGCGACAACCTGATTCACAGCAGCATCTACAAGCAGGCCAACCGCCGCGCCGGCGGCAATGGCTACGATTTCGGATACTGCTACCAGAACATGCTGGAGTTTTACCAGCAGTTCGACATCAACTGGATCAATCAGGAGACGCTCATCAGCGATACGCTGGAGCCTTCGGATTACCCAACCTTCTCCACCCCCGGGGAAATGGGCCGTACCCTGTACGACATCGGGTTCCGGGTGTTCAGCCTGTCCAACAACCACGTCTATGACCGCGGCGCCGCCGGCATTGCGGCCACCCGTGCTTACTGGGCCGCCATGCCCGACGATGTGGTGACCTGCGGCCTGTACACCAACGCCGAGCATCACCCCGCCGACCAGCCGCGCAGCTATGACACGGAAATTGCGGAGTACCCGGAGATCGCCTATCAGGAGGTGAACGGGGTTCGCATTGCCTACCTCGCCTACACCGAGCAGACCAACGGAATCCCCACCCCTTCCAGTGCGGAGGCCACCGTGATCTACACCAGCCAGACCGATGTGATGGAGCGGCAGATTCGCATGGCCCGCCAGCAGGCAGACCTGGTGGTGGTGAGCGACCATTGGGGCGTGGAGGACAGCCACATGGTCACCGACGCACAGCGCGCGCTGGCCCAGCAGCAGGTGGATTGGGGCGCAGATGTAATTCTGGGCACCCACCCTCATGTGGTGCAGGACGCCCAGTGGCTCACCAGTGCGGACGGGCGGCAGGCGTTTGTTGCCTATTCCCTGGGCAATTTCATCAGCGCCCAGGCCCAGCCGGATGAGATGATCGGCCTGATTCTGGACCTCCAGATTGAAAAGGTGGATTACCCCGACGGCACCAGCCAAACCGCCATCCACAGCCCGGTGCTTCATCCGGTCATCAACCATTACGACGGCGGTTACAGCAACATCCGTGTGTATCTTCTGAAGGACTACACGGACGAGCTGGCAAACAGCCACGGCGTGCGGGCCCGGCATCCGGAATTCGGCCCGGAGTACATCCGCAAGGTATTGACTCAGTATGTAAACGAGGAATTTCTGGATTTATAAGCAATGCTTTTTTGCAGAGCGGAGGTTTTTACAGTATGTACGGAGTATCGAAAATTACCAGCCAGCAGAACATCATGCTCATCACCTTCCCCGGTGCAGAGTACAGCGCCGCAAACCTGGCCGAACATCTGAACGTGTTCGCCCGTGAAGGCGTGGTTCTGGATATGATCTGCCAGAGCATCCCCCATGGTGCCAGCGTGGATTACAGCTTCACCGCCAATTACAGCGACTTTGCCACCGTGATGAAGAGCCTGCCCGCCCTGACCGGCGGCCGGGCACAGAGCACCCCCCTCATCAGCGGCGGTTACAGCAAGCTGAACCTGTTCGGCGAAGAGATGGTCAACAGTGTGGGCGTGGCCGCCCGCGCCATGTCTGCCCTGAGCGAAGCGGGCGTGGACATCTCCCTCATCACCACCAGCGACCTGGACATCTCGCTGCTGATTCACGAAAACGATGAGGACACCGCGCTGGAAGCCCTGCACAAGGCCTTCAACCTATAACGCAGATTTATAAGCGCGCCCTTCGGGCAAATTTCAAACGCAGCAGCTGCTTTGCTGCAAAAAGAATCCCCTCCACAGGCACCGGCCGCTGCGGCCGCCCTGTGGAGGGGATTTTTCGTTGTTTTCTTGTAAGGGTTATCCCTGCTTTGCTTCCCCGGTGGGGCGGCGCAGAAGGGTGTACGGGCCCAGAGGCTCCGCACAGGGAATGGTGTATTCCATCATGGCATGGGGCGTGGCTTCCACGCGCTCGCCTTCCCCGTTTTCGATCCATTCCGGCGTGATGGGCACCACCCGGCCGTCCGGGCACAGGGCTTCAATGGTTTCGCCCAGGGTGAATTTTCCCCGCTGGGTGCAGTGGGCCACCCCATTTTTCCAGCTTTCCACCACACCAATGAACTCCCATTCCCGGATGTAGCCGCCCCGCTGGGTGCTCTGGGCGGCGTGTTCCCGGCCGAAGTAAAATCCCGGGGAATAATGCCGGTGGCTGGTGCGGGTCAGCTCTTCCAGCGCCTGCTGGGGCAGCTGATAGTGCTCCGGGTCCTGCAAAAAGGCATCCAGCGCCTGTCGGTATGCACTGGTGACTGAGGCCACATAGTAGGCCGTTTTGGCGCGGCCCTCAATTTTCAGGCTGTCCACGCCCGCCTGGCAGATCAGATCCAGGAACGGGGCCGTGCACATATCGTCCGCATTCAGGATGTAGCTGCCCTCCGGCGTCTCGCCGATCTCCATCCACTGGCCGGGGCGGGTCTCCTCCGCAATGTGGTACTTCCATCGGCAGGGCTGGGCGCACTGGCCCCGGTTGCCGTCCCGCCCGGTCAGATACTGGCTCAGCAGGCAGCGCCCCGAAACGCTCATGCACATGGCACCGTGCACAAAGGCCTCAATTTCCAGTTCCGGCGGCGTCTTGTCCCGGATGCGGGCAACGTCCTGAAGGCTCAGTTCCCGCGCCAGAACCACCCGGCTGGCCCCCATGCGGTAGGCCGCTGTGGCAGCGCCGTAGTTCGTAATGCCCATCTGGGTGGAAAAGTGAATGGGCATCTCCGGTGCCAGCTCCTTTGCCATCGCCAGCACGCCCAGGTCGGCCACGATCAGCGCATCCACCCCCGTCTGCTGGGCGGCACGAATGGCTTCCGGCAGGCGGTCCATCTCTTCATTGGTGGGCAGGGTGTTCATGGTCAGATACACCTTGCGGCCGCGGGCATGGGCAAACACACAGCCCTCCTGCAGCTGCTCCGGGGTGAAATTCTTCGGTGCCGTGCGCATTCCGAACTCGGGCAGGCCCACATATACGGCATCCGCTCCAAACATCACCGCATATTTCAAACGTTCCAGGTCACCCGCCGGGCTGAGCAATTCCGGTCGCTCCAACATGGTTTTGTATCCTTTCTCTTCTGCATTTCAGCCGGTTTCGGCCATGCTGCGCCGGCCTGTTCAGCCGCCCAGCTTCTGGTTCACGCTTTGCGCCGTGCGTACATTGGCCTGGTGCTCCTCAAAGGTGGAAGCATAGTAGTATTTGCCGGCCAGGTCCGTCACAAAGAAGTAGCAGGGGCTTCCGCCCTGTTCGCCCACCAGCTCCGTGTTCGGATCCACCACGGCTTCCATGGCCGCCAGGCCCGGGTTGGAAATCGGCCCGGCAGGCAGGCCCTCACAGCTGTACGTATTGTAGGCATTGTACAGCCCCTCGGGCAGGTTCTCCCAACCGCCGTAGTACGGGGCCACCCAGTTGTAGAGATAATTGTTGTCGTTCGGGTCCTGCACATAGCTGCTGGCGTTGCTCTCCAGCCGGGGATAGGGCGAGCCTTCCGCCAGCCGGTTCAGGAACACCTCGGCCACATTCCGGTCCTCCTCGTTTCCGGCCTCTTCCTGCACAAACGAAGCCAGAATCACCACGTCCTCCAGGCTCATGCCGGAGGCGTCCACCTTGTCCAGCAGCTCGCCATCCACCCGGCGATCAAACTCACTGTAAAAGGTGTTGACGTAATTGTACACGGTATCGTCCTTAAAGAACTCGTAGGTTTCCGGGAAGAGATACCCCTCGCACTTCATAAACCGGTTTTCGTTGTCCGGGATCCGGTTCCAGAAGTCGTATTGGGAGAAATCGCTTCCGTCCTCCCCGTTGGCGCAGGCCAGGAACTCCTCGGCCGAGCACAGCCCGGCGTCCTCCATGGCCTGGGCAATGCCCAGCGCCGGGGTGCCCTCCGGGAAGGTCAGGGTCACGGTGTCTGCGGCGGCATACTGGCTCAGCGCGTCGATCAGCGCATCGTAGCCCATCCCCTTGTGCAGGGTAAAGTCACCGTACTGCAGCTGGCCCGCTTTGCCGGACTGCTTCACATACAGGCGGAACACCTGTGGGAAGCGAATCACGCCCGCATCCGCCAGCTGTTTGCTGATGCTTGCCACACCGCTGCCCTGAGCCACACTCACGGTCACATCTGCGCCGGGGGCGCCGCCCTTTACTTCTCCCAGAACCGTCACCGCTGCCACGGCCGCCAGCATCACAACCAGCACCAGAACCACCAGCAGCGGGGCACATCCCCGCTTTTCCTTCGGCTTTTCCTGCATGATTTACTCCTTACTCTTGTGCTGCATCCAGCATCAGCCGCATGTAGCTCTCCGTCACGTCAAAGGGGCGGCCGAAGAAGCGGATGCAGCCGTAATCTTCCCGGCTTCCTTCGCCCAAAAACAGGGTCTGCTCGGTGCCAAGCAGCAGCTCGGCCCGTTCGGCCCCGACCTTTTCCCGGGCGGCCTCCATCAGCTTTTCGGCCGGGCGATCCCCGATCGCAAACAGCTCAATGAAGTGCAGGGTCTCCCCTTTCTGGAAGTACATCCCGTACCCTTCCTCGCTGGACACGATGGTCAGGCCGCGGCTGTACAGGTCGGTCATGACCTCAACCAGGGCATGAGGCGGCAGGCAGACGCTGTCCGGTGCATACTGGCGCCGAAGCTGCTCCAGCGTGCGCACCGTCACGGCATCAAAGTCCGCCTGTGCCCACAGATTGCGCCGGATGGAGCGGCTCAGCCGCCGGACACCGAACGCTTTCTGGTAGCCGTTTTCGGTGTACAGCGCCCACTGCTCCGCCGTGCGGGGCCGGGCCACTGCAAAGGTCATGCCGTCCTCATGCACCCACTCTTCCGCCTTGCGCAGAACCTCCGCTTCCCGGCCCTGCGGGGCGCTCAGGCCGTAAAAGTACACGCCGTTTCTCGGCCCAAGCGTCACCGGCACCGCGCACACAAAGGCCTCCGGGCCGCTCGGCCCATCCTCCACCAGAATGTGTTCCACCCCGGCAAACCGCTCCAGCGCCATCCGGGCATAGTCCGGGCTGGCGTGATGGGCATTTTCAAACAACCCACACAAAGCATCCAGATCCTTTTTTTCAGCAATCCGCATATTCGCTTCACTCCCCTCAACGGCAGCTGCATTGCTCTGCCGGTTCACAATTTCTTATTGATAACGAACAGACTCTTCCCGATGTTTCAAAACCAGCGCAAGAATCTCCCGGTGAATGTCCTCGATCGGGCGCATGGCGCCGTTTTCATCGCAGCGCACCCGCTGCCAGTGGAACCGATCGGCGCAGTACTCCGCCGCACGGCGGCTGGCCTTCAGGTATTCCACATCCCGCTCGTGGATGTCCTTCCGGGTTTCATCCCCCTGGTAGCGGCCGGTCATCAGCGCCTGGCTCACCTGCGGGTCTACCTGCAGGTAGATCACCTGCTCCGGCTCCGGGATGCCCAGCTTTTCATACTCAAACTCAAACAGCCAGTCCAGATAGGCATCCCACTCTTCCCGCGGGAGCTTCGAGCACTGATGAATGCCGTTGCTGGTGGTGTAGCGGTCTGCGATCACCACGCCGCCGTCGTCATAATACGACCGCCAGTCCTTCTGGAAGCTGGCGTATCGATCCACCGCATAAAAGGTGGAGGCCGCATAGGCATTCACGTCGCCGGGTTTCTGGCCGAACTCCCCCGCCAGATACATTTTAACCGGCGAACAGGCGGGGCTTTCATAATTGGGGAAGCTGATCTTCCGCACCGGAAGGCCCTGTCGCTCCAGCGCCTGCGCCAGAAGCCCGGCCTGGGTCGCCTTGCCGCTGCCGTCCAGCCCTTCCAGCACGATCAAATGGCCCTTCACCGGTTGGCTCCTTCCTTCAGCGCGGCGTAATGGGCGCGCATCTCATCCGCCCGGCCGCAGCTCATCTTGCCTTCCGGGCAGGGGCCGGCCACGCAGGAGGGGCCGGCCGCCTCAAACAGCGCCGGGGCCACCTCATACACCAGCTTGAACATCTGCTCTGCCAGCTCCCGAATTTCCCACTGGGCCCGGTTGCAGCAGCGGTGATGGAAGAAGTTCTGCAGGCTGCGGGCGTTCATGGTCACGATCATCTTCGTGGTGCAGGCGTTGGGCAGCACAAAGCGGGCGTCCTCAATGGCCATTTTCTCGGCCTTTTTGGCGGCCTTCTCCTCGTCCATGCCCTGCGCCACCAGCTGGCGGATGTGCCCTTCCTTCAGCACCGCGGCGATGCGGCGGTAGTGCTCCGCCTCTTCGGCCATGGCCTGCTCAAAGGCCGCCAGACCCTCCGGGTCCTCTTCCACGGCGGGCGGGGTCACATACTCAAACTGATCCAGCCGCACATAGCGCTGGCTCTGCACGCTGAAGCTGGCAATGCGGTGCCGGGTGATCTGCGCCAGCAGGCTGCGGCTCACCCCCTCAATGGCGAAGGTAAAGCTGGCGTGCTCGGTGGGGCTTTCGTGACCCATACGGGCCAGCATCCGTACAAAATCCGCACTTTTTTCGGGGGTAAGCCCATCCAGCAGGTCGTCAATGTGCGCGTTGGAGTAGCAGAGCTTTGCGGCGGCCGCCACAACCTTTTCCGGCTCCGGCGTATGAGCGATCAATGAAACTTTCAGCATTTTCTTCACCTTTTTATTCCTTAATCAGGGTAATGGGCGCATAGTTGGCCATGGTTTTTTTCACGCCGACCCGGTCAAAGCGAATCTCTACAATGGTATCGCCTGCCACCGGCGTCACCTTCAGCACCTGGCCGCGGCCAAACACCTTGTGATCCACCAGGTCGCCCGGCTGGAAGCTGGGCTTCTCGCCCGCCTTCTGCGCCGGGGCACCGGCCGAAGCCGTGGCGCTGGTCCATCGCCGGGCACCGGGGTGCTCCTGCGCGGCCCGCTGGCCGATGGTCTGCCCGGCTGTGCCGCGGCCCGCAGTGCCGTCATAGCCGCTTCCGTAGCCGGTTCGGGCCGTTCCGCCCTGGCCGAAGCTGCCCTGACTGAAGCCGCCCTGACCATATCCACGGCCGGAGGCGCGGTTGTATTCGTTGTTCAGGTAGCCGCGGTTTGCACCGCCGGCTGCCCGGCCGCCGTAGCCGCCGCCATAGGCACCACCGTACCCACCGCCGTACCCGGCGTACTCACTGCGGCTCGCGCCGCCCCACGGGCGCTGCAGATTGGGGCTTTGCTCCTCTTCCAGCAGGTTCGCGTCGATCTCCTCCAAAAAGCGGCTGGGGCGGTTGCGCCGGGTCTGGCCGAAGATCATCCGGCTCTGGCTGGACGAGAGGTACAGTTCCTTTTTGGCGCGGGTAATGCCCACATAGCACAGCCGTCGTTCTTCCTCCAGATCTTCATCTGAATAGCGGCTCAGCTCGCTGGGGAACACGCCCTCTTCCATGCCCAGAATGAACACATAGTCGAACTCCAGACCCTTGGCCGCGTGCATGGTCATCATCACCACCACGTCGGTGTCCTGGTCGTAGCTGTCCAGGTCCGAGATCAGGGCCACTTCTTCCAAGAAGCCCTCCAGGCTGGCCTCCGGCCCCTTCTGGTCCGCATAGGTTTTCACGCTGGAGATCAACTGGCCCAGGTTTTCCAGACGGGCCGCGCCCTCATCCCCGGCCGCCTTCAGCATGGCCTCGTAGCCGCTCAGCTCCATCACCTTGGCGGCAAATTCGTCCAGCGGCAGCGTGTCCGCTGCCTCCTTCAACTGCTGATACAGCTGGTAGAACTTCAGCAGTGGGGCCGAGGTACGGCCCAATTCCGGGAACTGATCCGCCCGGCGGCACACATCCAGCAGCCAGGTGCCTTCCCGCGCGGCGATCTGCGCCATCTTTTCCAAGGTGGTGGCTCCGATCTTGCGGGCCGGCTCGTTGATGATGCGCCGCAGCCGCAGGTCGTCCTGCGGGTTGGCCACCACCGACATGTAGGACACAATGTCCTTGATCTCCTTGCGGTCGTAGAAGCGCTGGCCGCCCACAATTTTGTAGGGAATGCCCGCCCGGGCGAAATAGGTTTCCACGGGGTTCGACTGGGCGTTCATCCGGTACAACACCGCATGGTCGCGCAGTTTCGCGCCCTTTCGCAGATTCTGGCCGATCACGGTGGCGATGTGGCTGGCCTCGTCCTGCTCGTTTTCGGCTTCGTAGTGGTGCACCTTCGCACCCTCGCCGTTTTCGGTCCACAGGGTTTTGCCCTTGCGTCCATGGTTGTTTTTGATAACGCAGTTGGCCGCGTCCAGAATGTTGGAGGTGGAGCGGTAGTTCTGCTCCAGCCGAATGACCTTTGCGCCGGGGAAATGGTGCTCAAAGTTCAGGATGTTCTCAATGGTCGCCCCGCGGAAGCGGTAGATGCTCTGGTCGTCATCGCCCACCACACACACGTTGTGGGTGCCGCCGCCCAAAAGCCGCACCAGATGGAACTGCGCCACGCTGGTGTCCTGATATTCGTCCACCAGAATGTAGCGATATTTGTTCTGATAATACTCCAGCACATCCTTTTCCTGCTGGAACAGGCAGACCGTATTGTAAATCAGGTCGTCAAAGTCCATGGCGCCGGCGCTTTTCAGCCGCCGCTGGTACGCCTCGTACACCTTGGCGATCAGACCCTCCTTGGTGTCTGCCGGGGCAGCCAGCGCCTCTTTGGGGCTGACCAGCTCGTCCTTCAGGCGGCCGATCTGCCCCATGCAGGCCTTGATGGGCAGGAACTTGTCGTCCACCATCAGCTGCTTATAGACTTCCTTCATGGCCCTCTGCTGGTCGTCCGTGTCGTAGATGGTGAAGCTCTTGGGGTAACCCAGCCGCTCACCGTCCCGCCGCAGGATCCGCACACAGGCCGAGTGGAAGGTGGAGGCGTTCACGTCGCCGCCCTCGGTGGGGCCAAGCATAGCCGCCAGACGGTTCTTCAACTCGTCCGCTGCCTTGTTGGTAAAGGTAATGGCCAGCACATTCCAGGGGCGGGCCGGGTTCTTCGCCAGCATGGGGGCCAGGCTGGCCGGGGCCGGCGTGCCCATCATCTGGGCCGTGCGCAGGGCGATCACGTCCGCTTCAGTCACTTCGCGGGGGGTCCAATCGCTGCCGTGCGCCTGCCCGAAGCGAATGATGTTTGCAATGCGGTTGACCAGCACGGTGGTTTTGCCGCTGCCTGCGCCCGCCAGAATCAGCAGCGGGCCTTCGGTATGGAACACCGCCTGCTTCTGCACCGGGTTCAGCCGCCCAAAGCCGCGCTCAATGTAGCGGTCCCGCAATTTCAGGAATTCCTGAGTAAATTCATTGGCCATTGTGTGAAACCTTTCCTGTCCGATCCTCTTGCTTCGCGGAAAGAGAGCGTACATTTGCCGCCCTTCCGCTTCTGATCGTTTTTTCGCCGCCCCTGCCCTAACATCGGCAGGCCTCGCGAAAGCAGCCCGTCGTTCATCGCAAACTGGCAGGCCGCATAATCGGTTTATATTATATCATAAATTCAAGTGCTTGTACATTGCGCGCTTGCTATGATAATTCGATATTTACGGCCGTAAAAGGTGTGCTAAAAGTCCCCCGTTGGCAGCAAATCAGTACCCCAAAACGGGTCTTTTCAATGTGCTTCTCGACGCGAAGGAAATCACTGCAATTACCCACACTGTTTTGGTCTACATAATATCTGCCGCGTTTCATTCTTTTGTTTTTTTGTAATAAAAAGTCCCCTGTTCTACAGGATGCTTGCCGAACGATGGAGCTCAACTCATCAAGACACACTTAACATACGCCGTGTGTTCGCATCGCTCAGTGTGCGTTGATGTGCATGAAAAGAGCACTATGCTGATGCACAGTGCTTTAATCTATATTTATGTCTGTTCGCATTCTTTTTTGTAAAGCCTTGTGTTGTTCTCGGTCTTCTTCCAGAACTTTTTCAAGCAGCACATTTCTTTCTTCGTCAGACATCTTCATGAACTTTTCAATTTGTTCAGTTCGCGGAATATCGTATTCCTTATACTTAAACTCCACTTTTTCTCATCTCTTTTAAGTCAACTCTGTATCCAGCAAATAATGCCCTTAACGTTTCTCTCTATGTATTTTTACGGTAGCATTTTTCTTTGAAATTTGCAACAATCAAATTATAAGTGTTTAACACCTAGGCTAGAAAACACAAAAAAGCGTTCCATCTCCCCATAAGAGAGATAGAACGCTCCTGCTATTTCTTATGTATCACGCAATAGCGCTGCAAAAGCATGCAGCCTCAATCGTCTCCGCGCCAATCAGCCAAAGATGTTGATGAGGATGCCCGCCGCCACGGCGCTGCCGATCACGCCGGCCACGTTGGGGCCCATGGCGTGCATCAGCAGGAAGTTCTGGGGGTTCTCCTTCTGGCCGACCTTCTGAGAAACGCGAGCCGCCATGGGCACCGCAGACACACCGGCCGAACCGATCAGGGGGTTCACCTGGCCGTGGGTCAGCACGCACATGATCTTGCCGAAGATCACGCCGCCGGCCGTGCCGAAGCTGAACGCGATCAGGCCCAGTGCGATGATTTCCAGCGTCTGCAGGTTCAGGAAGGTGTTGGCGCTGGTGGTGCAGCCAACCGACAGGCCCAGGAAAATGGTGATGATGTTCATCAGTTCATTGCCCGCGGTCTTCTGAATGCGGTCCACAACGCCGCACTCCTTCATCAGGTTACCCAACATCAGCATACCGACCAGAATGGCGGAATCCGGCAGGATCAGGCCGATCAGGATGGTGCACATGATGGGGAAGATGATCTTCTCGGTCTTGGAGACGGTGCGCAGCTGCTTCATCACGATCATGCGCTCTTCATGGGTGGTAAGCGCCTTCATGATGGGCGGCTGAATGACCGGAACCAGCGCCATGTAGCTGTACGCCGCCACGGCGATGGAGCCCAGCAGCTGAGGTGCCAGACGGCTGGTGACGAAGATGGCGGTGGGGCCATCGGCGCCGCCAATGATGCCGATGGAAGCGGCCTCAGGGCCGGTGAAGCCCAACAGCTTCGCGCCCAGGTAGGTGGTGAAAATGCCCAGCTGTGCGGCAGCGCCCAGCAGCAGGCTCTTGGGGTTGGAGATCAGGGGGGCAAAGTCGGTCATCGTGCCGATGCCCATAAAGATCAGGGGCGGGTAAATGCCCAGTTTCACGCCCATGTACAGCATATCGCCCAGGCCGCCGTGATGCAGGATCTCATTGAACAGCGGGTAAATGGACGGGTCGGCCGCATCGGCGGGAGCAAGGAAATATTCCATGTGGATGATGCCGCTGCCCGGCAGGTTTGCCAGCAGCATACCAAACGCGATGGGCAACAGCAGCAGGGGCTCAAACTCTTTTACAATGGCCAAATACAGCAGGATGCAGGCCACCACGATCATCGCCAGGTAGCCAGGCTCCTGCGCCAGGCCCACAAAGCCGGAGTTCCGGGCGATACTCATCAGTGTATCCAGAATTGCACTCATGTTTCGTACCTCCCCTTAAAAAGGCTCGGTGTTGGCAGCAACACCGGCGCTGGCCCAGGCACTGCGCCCGCCGATTCCGGCGCGGCGAACAGCACGCAGGGTGTACTTCACGCCCTCGGGGGCGTCCATGCAGGCAATGGCACCTGCAATGGCCGCCACCACCTCGGCGGGAATGCCCGCCTGAACATCCGGCCCGGACTGAGAGGCCGCCACGGCACCCGCAATGGCCGCCAGCATCGCAGGCTCCATCGGGGTCTGCTCAGGCTGGGCTGCCGCCTGCTGCACCGCCTTTTCAGCCTGAACGGCCTTTTCTGCTGCGGCAGAAGCCTTTGCCGCCGACGCGGCCGCGGCCTGGGCCGCCTTTGCGGCAGCCTGCTTGGCAGCAATACCATCAAAGATCTTACCCTGAATGGTAATGATCACAGTCAGCAAAACCAGAATCAGGAACACCAGCAGAATGCCGGTCAGCACCACCACGGGGATGGACGGTTCCGGATCCAGCTTCAACAGCACAGGGGTCAGGAAATTTCCCATGAGACAGCCTCCTTACAACATCGTATCTTTTCTAATTATAGCGGATGAAGCTTCAGGTTTCAACACCCTTGTTCACAAACGCTTCAAATTGCCACAAAAAATTTTCACTTTTGGCAGCGTTTTTCCCGATTCGCCATACTGCGGTATCGGCGCAGCAGTGCAAACAGCAGGGCCGCCGTCAGGCTGCCCACGGCCAGCGCCAGCAGGCCGCCCAGCGGGTTCTGCGCCAACGGGAACACAAAGATTCCGCCGTGCGGCGCAGGGATCGAGCAGCTCATGCACATGCTCAGCGCGCCGCCCAGGCCGCCGCCCACCGCGCAGGCAAAAATCAGCTCCAGCGGGCTGGCCGCCAGGAACGGCAGCGCCCCTTCCGAAATAAAGCACAGCCCCAGCAGATAGTTCACAAAGCCCCGCTGCCGTTCTTCCGGGCTGAACAGCCCCGGAAAGAGCGTGACCGCCAGCGCCGTGGCCAGCGAGGGCACCATGCCGCCGATCATCACGGCTGCCATGATCTCCCCCTGGCCCCAGGTGAGGGCCACCGTGCCGAACACATACGCGGCCTTGTTCACCGGCCCGCCAAAGTCGATGTTCATCATGGCACCCAGCGCGCAGCCCAGCAGCAGCTGGCTGGAGTCCCCCAGATGGTTCAGGAACTGATAAATCCCCTCGTTGATGGCCCCGAACAGCGGGTTCATCGCCCCAACGCATACGCCAACGAGCAGCAGGCCCGCCACCGGATACAAAAGAAGGGTGCGCACACTGTCCAGATACTCCGGCAGGCGGCGAGTCAGGCGCCGCAGCACCACCACAATGCCGCCGGCCAGATAACCGGCTGCCAGCGCCGCCAGCATTCCCCCGCTGACCACGGGCACCTGATCGTTCCACAGGCTTTCCAGGCTGGTGCCCTGAATGGCCAGCGTACCGCCTGCAAAGCCCAGCAGCAAACCCGGCCGGTCGGCAATTGCAAAGGCAATGTACCCGGCCGCCACCGGCCCCATCAGATTAAAGGCACTTTTGCCCACCGCCGTCAAAAACGCTGCTAGCGGCGTATTGCTTCCGAAGGTGGCCGTTCCCAGGCTCACATCGTCCACCAGATAGGCCAGCGCCATCAGAATGCCGCCCGCGATCACGAAGGGCAGCATGTAGCTGATGCCGTTCATCAGATATTTGTAAAGGCGGCGGCCGACTTCCGTTGAGCGGTGCGCGCCGCTCCCCTGTGCCTGCTGGATCCGGCCCTTTCCGTTCAGTGCCGCCTCCAGCAGTTCTCTGGGGTGGTGAATTCCCTCGGCGACCGGGACGGTCAGCACCCGCTTGCCCGCGAACCGGGCGGTTTCCACCTCTTTGTCCACCGCCAGAATCACCGCATCGGCCTGCCGAATTTCCTCCGGGGTAAGTTCACCGTCTACACCCCGGCTGCCGTCCGTCTCAATGCGCACCGGCAGGTCCATTTCCCGGGCCGCCGTGCGGAAGCTCTGCGCCGCAATGTAGGTGTGGGCAATGCCCGTGGGGCACGCCGTGACCACCAGAATTTTGGCCGGCCGGGTGCTTGCCGGTTCATCGCCCTCGGCCGCGCCGCTTTCCCGCGCCAGCAGGTTCTCGGCCTGCTCCGGGCTGGCGGCCTCCAGCAGACCCTGATGCACGCCGGGGCGGTTCAGCGCCATGGCCAGCATGGCCATCACGTCCATATGCACTGTGCCGTCCTCCGGGGATGCGATCATCAGGAACACATTCACCGGCTGCCCGTCCATCGAGCAGCGGCAATCGATGCTTTTGTGCAGCACCAGAAGCGCCGCCGCGGGCACCGCCACCCCGGCAGACCGGGCGTGCGGCAGGTCCAGGCCGCCCTGCACCGCCGTGTTGCCCTGGTCCTCGCGCTGCGCCAGATCCCGTGCAAACTGTTCCGGGTCGTTGAGGCAGCCATCCGCATCCAGCATGGCGATCAGCCGCCGAATGGCCTCTTGCCGGTCGGCCACCTCGTCCACCAGCCGAATCCGGCTCGCCGGCAGGATCTCTTCCATTCGCATGATGGTCCCCCCATTTCGTTTTGTCCCGCTCTATTTTGTGCGGGCGCAGCTTCCCCTGTACAATTGGTTATAGCATAGCATATCCGCCCTTTGGGAAGAATGGAGTTTTCGCTCTTTTTGACAAATTTTGCCCACGAAGCGCCCGCTTTTTGCTGTTTTTCTCTATTTCTTTATAAAAGGTGCTTCCATTCCACTTCCCGCAGTATGAAAGAAAGGGCGCAGCACGGCCCCGCAAGGCCATCCTGCGCCTTTTTCATAAAAAAATCTGTTTCAGCACCGCTTCAGGCAGCTTCCGCCGATGCAAGCCCGGCATCGTCACTCCTGCGGCTGTTCGTCGCCGTCGGCCGCTTCCATGTCGCTCAGATGTGCTTTCAGCTTTTCAAAGCTCTCCGCGCTGATGACATGCTCCATCCGGCAGGCATCCTGTGCCGCCAGGAAGGGGTCTACCCCCAGCTTGGTAAAGAAGGAGGTCAGCACCCGATGCCGCTCATACACCTGGGAGGCCAGTTTCTCGCCGCTTTCCGTAAGGGTGATCAGGCCGTCCTTGTCCATCAGGATGTATCCGCCGGTCTTGAGCAGACCCATGGCCCGGCTGACGCTGGGCTTTGAGAAATTCATCCGGGCGGCAATGTCAATGCTGCGCACATAGCCTTTCTCATTGTGCAGAATGAGGATGGTCTCCAGATAGTCTTCCCGCGATTCAAAGCTTCGCATACTGCGTTTCCTCCTGTATGGTTCCGGGCAATGCCTGCGCTTCTGCCCTTCGCTTACTGTTTCTGGGCGGCGTTCTGCTGTACCTTTGCCACCTGCATCATGATGGCACACTCCATGCGCTTGCGGAACAGCTCGCAGCCGTATTCATACACGCCCTTGATGCTGCCGGTGGCATGGTAGGCGTTGGCCGCGCAGCCGCCGCTGCAGTACAGGCGGGCCCAGCAGTCCTTACAGTCCGGCCGGGCATAGGCGTTGCACAGCTTGAATTCATCCCGCAGTTCGGTGTTGGTCACACCGTCCCACACGTTGCCCAGCAGGTACTTTTCGTCGCCCACGAACTGGTGGCAGGGGTACAGATCGCCCCACGGTGTCACCGCCATGTACTCGGTGCCGCTGCCGCAGCCGGAGATGCGCTTGTAGATGCAGGGGCCGCCCTTCAGGTCGATCATGTAATGGTAGAAGGTAAAGCCGCGGCCCTCGCTGTCCCGCTTGAGCATCTCCTTGGCCAGCAGTTCATACTGGTCAAACAGCACCGGCAGGTCCTCCTTGGTCAGCGCGTAGGGATCGTCCGGCGCGCAGACCACCGGCTCCATGGAAAGCTCGGTAAAGCCCAGATCGGCCATGTGGAAAATGTCGTTGGTGAAGTCGGTGTTGTTGTGGGTAAAGGTGCCGCGCACGTAGTAGCCCTTCTGGCCGCGCTTCTTCACAAACTCCTGGAACTTGGGCACGATCACGTCGTAGCTGCCCTGGCCGCCGGCCGTGCGGCGCAGACGGTCGTGCACTTCCTTGCGGCCGTCCAGGCTCAGCACCACATTGTGCATCTCCTTGTTGGCGAAGTCGATCACCTCGTCGTTCAGCAGCATGCCGTTGGTGGTGAGGGTAAAGCGGAACTTCTTGTTGCACTCGGCCTCACGGCTGCGGCCGTAGGCCACCAGCTGCTTCACCACGTCCCAGTTCATCAGGGGCTCGCCGCCGAAGAAGTCCACCTCCAGGTTGACCCGGCTGCCGGAATGGGCGATCAGGAAATCCAGCGCCTGCTTGCCCACCTCAAAGCTCATGATGGCCCGCTCGCCGTGGTATTTGCCCTGGCTGGCAAAGCAGTATTCGCAGTTCAGGTTGCAGGTGTGGGCCACGTGCAGGCACAGCGCCTTGACCACCGTGCTGCGCTTTTTCAGGTCGAATGCCTTGTCGGCGTATACATCCTCGGCAAACAGCTTTCCGGCGGCGGTCAGTTCTTCCACGTCGCTCAGGCAGTCCTCAATTTCCTGCCGGTTCACCTCGGGCACATCCTTGTATTTTTCCAGCAAAGAGGCGATCAGCTCCTCTTTGTCCCGGCCCGCATCACAGCCGGTGATCACGTCATAGGCCAGGTCGTCCACCGTGTGCACCGAACCGCTGTATACGTCCAGCACGATGTTGTAGCCATTCATCTTATAGGCATGGATCATTCCGATTTATTCTCCCTCAGTCTCCGCGGCCCGGCGCATGGGCTGCGGCAAAAAATTTCAAAGAAAAGCGCCGCACAGCCGCAGTGCGGCCAGGCGACGCCCTTTCGTTAAGCGATCAGCGCTGACGCTCTCAGTGGTTCTCGCTGCACTTCTCGCACTGCTGGTTGGCAACACCGCAGGAAGTCTTGCAGGCAGACTGGCAAGAGGTCTGGCACTCGCCGCAGCCGCCGTTCTTGGCGCTCTGGGCCAGGTCGCGGGTATCCAGGGTCTGGATTCTCTTCATAACTACACAACTCCTTTTGAAAAAGCCTTTGGGCACCGCCCCCAAAAGAGCGGCTGCTCATATAGACATATTGTAACCCCTAGCCGGGGGTCTTGTCAACGTCTTTGTGGTTTGTCACCGCTGTTGTGCGGGCACTTCGTTCGTCTCGCACAGAACGGCCACGCAATTTTCCCTTCCGGTGGTGCTTTTCAGGGCCACGCCGCAGCGGGCCAGCCACTCCAGCTGTTCCACCGCCGCTTCGTCCACCCGTTCGCCCGGTGCCAGAATGGGAATGCCCGGCGGGTAGGCCCAGAGGTATTCCCCGCCCACCCGGCCCAGGGCCTTGCGCAGCGGCAGCCATTCGTGCGGCTGGCGCAGGGCCTGCGCCGCCGAAAGCACAAACGCCGGGGCAGCCAGCACCGGGGGCAGCGCCGGCCGGGGCGGCAGCGGGGCGGCGGCTTCCCGGTCCAGGATTTCCAGCGCCGCAGCCAGCCGGGCCAGCCCCTCCGCGGTGTCGCAGGGGCTGGTCATGGCAATGGCGTAATCCCCCGCCGCCATTTCCAGCTCCAACTGAAAGCGCCCCCGAAGTTCGGCCATCAGCTGCGGGCCGGTCAGTCCCGCACCGCGGGCCGAAATCACCAGTTTGCCCGGGTCAAAGGCGTAAAACAGCGGGTGGTTCGTCATCCGGTCGCCGCCCTTGCACAGCACCCGGATGCGCCGCAGCCCCTCGGCCCGCACAGAAAAGCGCTTGAGCAAATCGCCCCAATTGGCCATCAGTACGGCGCTGTCGGCCTCCAGCCAGCGCAGGCAGTGGTCCATGGCTGCCATCAGCGGATACGAGGGGCTGCTGGTCTCGAAAATATCCAGCCCATGCTCCACGGCGCGGGCGCTTACCAAGTCGCTGTTCCAGTGCAGCAGCGCCGTCTGCGTGGGGCTGGGCAGGGTCTTGTGCAGGCTCTGCACCACCAGGTCGGCCCCGGCCGCCACCGCCCCGGGGGCAAAGCTGCCCGGCAGGCCCAGATGGGCCCCATGGGCCTCATCCACCAGCAGCGGAACCCCCGCCTCGTGGCACAGCCGGGCAATGGCCGCCACATCGCTGCACACCCCTTCGTAGGTGGGCGATGTGAGGATCACCAGCTTTGCGTCCGGATTGGCCCGCAGGGCTTCGGCCACCTGCTCCGGCGGCAAGCTGCCCGCAATGCCGAAGGCTTCATCCAGCGGCGGCTGCAGATACACCGGGTGCAGGCCCAGAAGCTCCATGCCATGGTACACCGCTTTGTGGCAATTGCGGGCTACCAGTACCCTGCTGCCCTGCGGGGCTGCCGCCTGAATGGCCGCAAGCAGGCCGCAGGTGCTGCCGTTCACCAGCAGCCAGGCCCGCCGGCTGCCGTACAGGCGGGCCGCCCGCTCCATCGCCTCGGCCAGCACCCCATCCGCATCGTGCAGGTCATCAAAGCCGTCGATCTCGGTGATGTCCAGCGCTTCCGGAATGGCGCCGCCCAGCGCACCGGGCCGCCGTTTGTGGCCCGGCATATGGAAGGGGTACGCCTTCCCCGCCGCATAATCGGCCAGCCGCCGGGTCAGAGAGCCGTCCGTTTCCGGCTCCGCCGTTTGTTTTTGCATATTCTTTTGTTCAAAGTGTCGCTCGCCGCTCATTCGTTTTCCTTTTTCAGAAGGGACATCCCGTCCCGAATCGTTCGCCCGGCCGCCGTCCGTTTTAAAAGGGGGCGCTTTGAGGGGATTCTGCCCTGCCGCACTCCAACCTGGCGGTCAAATCAGCCTCTTCCGCAGATCGTCGCCTGCCGTACATCGTTTTGAACCCCAATTATAACAAAGATTTCTGCCGCTGAAAAGGTCCGCCCCACTCTTCTCTTTTCTGTTTTGGCCGCCGATTCTTTTCGCATCTTCTCATTTTGCACAATTTTACAAATATCGTTTTGTAAAAATCGTCATTTCGTCCTCTGGTTATTCAGCGCCGAGAATGCTATGATAGAAGCCGCATTGTATGGGGCCGTTTTGCCAAAGAGTTTCTTTTGGGCGTGAACGGCCTGCCGTTTTTTCTCCGAACGAATTTTGATTGTTTTTTCGAGGTAGTGTTTATGGCAGCTTCCACTTCTTCCAAGCCGGTTCTTTGGAAGATGACCTGGCCCATTTTCATCGAGCTGTTGCTTCAGATGCTGGTGGGCAACATCGACCAGATCATGCTTTCCCATTTCAATGCCACCGCCGTGGCCGCTGTGGGCAACGCCAATCAGGTCATCACCATCTTACTGCTCACCTTCTCGGTCATCAGTCTGGCTTCCACCATTCTGATCAGCCAGTATCTGGGTGCCGGTCAGCAGGAAAAGGTTCAGCAGGTCTACGTGCTTTCCGCGGTGGTCAATCTGGCCGTCAGTCTGGTACTGATGGCGCTGCTTCTGCTGGGGGCCGACCGGCTCATGGCGCTGATGCAGGTTCCCACGGAGGCACGGGCCGAGGCGGCGGTGTACCTGCGCATCACGGCGGTCAGCCTGCCCTTTCAGGCCCTGATGCTCACCTTCAGCGCCTTTCTGCGCGCCCACGCCCGCATGACCGTGATCATGCTGTCCACCGGCGTGATCAACCTGGTCAACATTCTGGGCAACACCGCCCTGATCTACGGCCTTGGCCCCCTGCCCCAGCTGGGCGCGGCCGGCGCGGCGCTCTCCACCCTTACCTGCCGCATGGTGGGTATGTGCCTGCTGCTGGTCTCCTTCCTGCGCAGCATTCCCGGCGCGACGCTTTCGCCCCGGATGCTGAGCCCCTGGCCCTCGGTGCTGTTCCGGCGGCTGCTGGGCATCGGCCTGCCCGCGGGCGGCGAGGGCCTCTCCTACAACCTTTCGCAGGCGGCCAGCCTGGTGTTCGTGAACATGATCGGCACCTACGCTGTTACCACCCGGGTGTACGCCGTTATTTTCGCCCAGGTGTGCTACATGCTCATCAGTGCAGTCAGCCAGGCCACCGCGGTTCTGGTGGGCTATGCCATCGGCGCGCGGGATTTTGAGGAGGCCAACCGGCTGAACAACCACGTGCTGAAGGTATTCACCCCCATTACCATCAGCATCACGCTGGTGCTGGCCGTATTTGCAAAGCCCCTGTACGGGCTGTTCAGCACCGACCCGCAGGTGATCGCTCTGGGCCAGAAGATCATGTGCATCGAGGTCATTCTGGAAATCGGCCGCTGCTTCAACATTGTGCTGGTGCGCAACCTGCAGGCGGTGGGCGATGTCCGCTACCCGGTCACCATCGGCATCATCAGCCAGTGGGTGGTGGCCGTGGGCGTGGCCTGGCTTCTGGGCATGAAGCTGGGCCTCGGCCTGGCCGGCATCTGGATGGCCTTCGCCATGGATGAATGCCTGCGGGCGATCATCTTCTGGGCGCGCTGGAAGAGCGGCCGCTGGAAGAATCTGCAGACGGTGTAAGCCGCTGCGCAAATCTGCCGCATTCTTATCGCATCGGCTCTGTCGGCGGGCGTTTCAATCCTCATATTCAGCAAGACACAGCAAAAAGCGCCTGTGTCCCGGGTTTCTCCGGGGCGCAGGCGCTTTTTTGATTGCTGTCTGATTGCCGTTAAATTGTGCCGGATGTTACGGCTCTACAATTTCATAGGCCGCCTCATCGCTTTGGGCTGGTCGATTCTCGACGCAGTCATCCGGCTCCGTGCTGCAGCCGCAGTCCTCATCGCCGGTCATGCCGCCGCTCTTTCCGGCGTAACTGCGCGTGTTTCCACATCCAGCCGAGCGGGCGCTTTCCGGGTAAAGCACCGGGTCGCCCCAATCGTATCCGTAATCGTCCACGCTGCCGTCGCTCACGTTGCCCTCGGTGTCATACAGGCCCGTTGCGCAGGGCCCCGGCACCTCTTCAGTTTCGGCAAGGTTCTGGTATTCCATGGCATTCACCTCCCTGCCCTCAACCTATGCGAGGGCAGGCGCGGCCGTTACTGGTCGAATTCGCCCTTTACCGACCGGGCAAACAGTTTCTGCAGGGCCTCCATGGGGTCGGCCTTCCGGTACACGATCTCATACACCGTCCGGCAGATGGGCAAATCGACTCCATATTTCTTTCCAAGCCCCACCAGCGCTTTCACGGTGGGCACGCCCTCGGCCAGTTTGCCGTAGGGTTCGCCCTTCACATAGCACTCGCCGTAATGCCGGTTGTGGCTGTGGGCCGAAAACAGGGTGGCCTCATAGTCGCCCAGGTGGCACAGCCCATAGGCCGAAAGCTCGTTGCCGCCCATGGCCCGAATCAAGCGGGAAATTTCCCGGGCGCCGCGGGCCATCAGCGCGCCCTTCAGGCTGGAATAGCCCACGCCGTCCAGCATGCCGGCCGCAATGCCCACCACATTTTTGGCGGCAGCACCCACCTCGGTGCCCACCAGGTCGTGCCCCTTGTACAGACGAATCAGGTCCGAGTTCAGGTTTTCCACGATCCACTCGGTCACCGCCGGGTCCTCCGAATCCACCACCATGCAGTTGGGAATGCCAGCGCAGAAATCCTGCACGTGGCCGGGGCCGACCCAAACGGCCAGCTCCACCGGCTGGTGCACCGTCTCGCTGAACACCTGGGTCAGGCGCTTGCCGGTGTCCGCTTCAATGCCCTTCATGCACAGAATCACGGTCTTTCCGCTCAGATCCAGCCGGTCCAGCTTGCTGCCCAGGTCCCGCAGCTGCTGGGCGCTGATGGAAATAACCACCACACGCCCCCAGGCAACGGCCTTTTCAAGGTCCTGTTCCAGCAGCAGATTGTCTGGCAGCGCTTCATACTGGTTCCGGCGTTCCGCCTTCAGCTGTGCAAACCCGCGTGAGCCTTCCCGCCCCCACAGCATCACCTCGTGGCGGGCGCTGTGATAGCAGGCCAAAAACGTGCCCCAGCGGCCGCAGCCAAGTACCGTGATCTTCATGCTTGTTCTCCTTCTCTGCTCTGCGGGCAAAACTGCCCGTGTCGGTTCTCGTTCAGGCCGTTCGGCATCCGGTCCTTCGGTCATTCCGGCAAAAGCCGGCCGGTTCTTGATGCCGCGGCAAATTCAAGCAAAATCGGCCCCTGCGCCCATCCCGATACGGTAGGGCCGCGGGGGCCGGTTTTATGCACTTACCCGCCCTGTCTTTTTGTGGGCAGGCCCTTCTCTTTAAAACAGGAACATGTACCCCGCCCGGCGGCCGCAGCGCTCAGTTGGCCTGGCCTTCCGTTCCTTCCCCGGGGTTCTCGGTTTCCGCGGGGGCCAGCGTAGCCGTAGGCTCCGGCGTGGCGGTGGGTGCCTCCGTCGGTGCGGGCGTGGGCTCCGGCGTTGCTGTGGGTTCCGGCGTGGGAGTCGGCGTCGCGGCCGGGCTTACCACCACCGTGGCTTCGGCCGTTTTGGTGGTGCCGTTGGCGGTAATGGTGGCCACAATGGTGTAGTTGCCCACCGACAGGCTGCTCAGCGAGTAGGTCTCGCCGCTGCCCTGGGCCGCGCCGCTCCACTTCACGTCCGAAGCACTGGCGCCGTGCACCACAGCCTTCAGGGTCACATTGTCTCCGGCACTCATGGAAACGCTGGCCGGCTCGATGGAAATGCTCAGCTTCTGGCTGAACTGGGCACGAACCGACAGGTTCTTGGTGAAGTTGGTGTCGGTGCGGGTGGCCGTGGTCACGCCGTCGCTCCACTTCACGAATTCATAGCCGGAAGCCGGCACCGCCGTAATGGTATAGCTGGCATTGGGGTCCGTCACCTTGAAGGAAAGCTTCGTCTGGCCGGAGCTGCTGCCGTAGCTCAGGGTACCGCTGCTGCTGGATTCCACATCGTAGCTGACGGTGAACGTCTGCTCCGAGCTGCTGGACGAAGAAGTCTCCGCCGAAGAAGAACCGGTTGCGTTGGCGCGCTTGGGGATGTTGGTGGCATCCTTATCCGCCGCCGGGCGCTGGTCCTCCGTCTCATAGGCATGCTCGCGGGCATAGGTGAGAATGGCCTTCAGAGCGTCCGACCGCATATGGATGTCGCCATCCTGGAAATAGCCGCTCTTGCCGTAGCCGTCGCTGCCCTTCAGCACCTCTGTGGTGTTCAGGAACTTGTAACCCTCGCTCTGGCACATCTCCACCAACGCCTGGTTGAACTCGTCGATGGTGGTCATGCTCATATTGGGGTAGCTGCTGTGGTTCTTCGGGATGGGCGGAATGGCATTCACAATGATGTCGCAGTACTGATACGCCTTGTGAATCGCCGTGAGCAGGTTCTTGTACTCCTTGATGAAATCGTCCTTGCTCATGCTGCCGTCGGCGTTGTTGGTGCCGAAGGTCACGATCACCCGCCGGGGCTTCATCTTGGCGATGGCATCCGGAATGGTGTACTGGGTGCTGTCGCCCTTGAAGGCCACGCACTTGGTGCTGGTGGCGGACTGCACGCCCATGCCCTCCTGGCCCACAAACTGGTCCAGGGTGATCAGGCCGTAGTTGTTCATGCGCACCGTGTTGGAGTCGCCCACGAACACCGTAGCTTCCACGTATTCCTTGCCTGCGTCCTTGGTTTTTGCCAGAATGGCGCTGGAGTTTGCGTCAATCTGGTACTCGTTGCTGTCGTAGCTCTCCGACGAAGAATCGGAATCCGAGTCGGACGCTGCATCGCCCTTTCCGGCTTTGCTGACCATCACCGCCGTAACCGACAGGGTCACAACGATCGCCAGCGCGCAGATGGCCAGCACAATGCCGGCCTGCTTTTGTTTGGGCGATAAATTTTTCAGGTCGATCTTTTTCATTTCGTGTCCTCCATTTTTGGCACGAGAACGGAGTTTCATTCGGCCGGCCGCTGCACGGGCCGCACCGATCCATCGTCAGGTATTCAAAATGTATCGGGTCAGCTGGTCGCAACGTTGTGCCAGCAGCACCGGCTTGCAGGCCTCCAGCTCTTCCCGGCTGCCATAGCCGTACAGTACACCGGCTGCATCCAGCCCATTGGCCGCACCGCCGTTCAGGTCATCGGCCCGGTCGCCGACCATCAGCACCCGTTTGCCCGCCAGCGCCGTCTGCCCCAGCGCCCAGCGGATGACCGAGGGCTTGTCGTCAATGCTGGCATCCAGCGTTGCACCGCCCAAAACGTCAAAATAGCGGTACAGTCCCTGCTCCTTCAAAATGGGAAGTGCCACCGGCAGGGCCTTGCAGGTGGCCGTTCCCAGGATCACCCCGCTGCGCTTCAGCGTCTCCAGCATCTCCACAACGCCGGGGTACACACTGCATTTATGCTGGCCGATCCGGTCATAGTATTCCCGGTAAACCTGCACCGCCTGCTCGCACTTCTCCTCGCTTCCCAGTGTTTCCAGAAATGTCTTGCGCAGGGGCGGCCCCAAAAAGCGGTTCAGGTCCAGCGTCTCCGGGTCCACGCCCATCTGCCGGAAGGTATGCCGCATGGTTTCGAGAATTCCGGGGCTGGAGTGAACAAGCGTACCGTCCACATCAAACAAAACAGCGTCGTAACGCAAATCAATTGCTCCTTTTTTCGCCGGGCGCACCGCATTTTTCCTGCAGCAGCGCGGTGAATGCCCGGTCAATTTTCACACAAGGCACCGGCTTTCCGGCGACATTTTAGTGCTATTATAGCACGTTCCGCCCGGTTAGACAATCTTCCCCGTTTGGGCACAAAAAATTTTCGCACAAAAAAGCAGCCGATGCTTTCGCATCGGCCGCATTTTGGTTGTCTGGCTGCACGGTTTTGCCGATCACAGCCCCGCGTAATAGGCATCCAGCGCTTCCAGCCGAAGCGTCATGTACGTCTGAATCTCCTCCAGTGTGGTGTCGCTGTCGCGCACCGGCCAGCGGGCATCCTCCCGGGCCTGCGCTCCGCTTCGGGTCAGTTCCTCGCTGCTTTGCTGCAAAAGCCCGCAGACGTTTTCGGTGCTGAGAGGGCCGCTGCGCAGCTGCTGCCAGCGGTTCACCTTGTCCTGATTGCCCGCCTGCTCTGCTGCAGCGGCCGGCAGGGCCGTTTCAAACTCATAGCCATCGTCGCAGGCTTTGTCCCGTCCGAGAACGGTGTAGGCCGTGCTGTTCATGGTGCCATCGTTAACGCAGGCATCCCAGCCATTCCCGAAGGTTTGGTCCAGATCCCAGGGGACATAGATAAATCGCCACCCGGCCGCGGTTTTCTGCCCATAATAATAGGTGTTGTTGGCCAGATTGTCCCAGGCAAACAGTGCCTGACGGAACAGCTCAATGTCGATGAGGTTGCTCCGGTCGCACACGGCGTCCACCTGTTCCAGCGTGCTGGCCGGGTCGTGCATGGTGCGCACCAGCGTCAAAAACGGCTCCCACACCTCGTCCTGAATGCGGTTCGGGTACAGCTTGGCGGACAGCTTCACCGTGTGCTTGTCGATTTTCAGATAAACGGCATCGGTGGCATAGGTCACATCGTCCTGCTGCCAGGTGCGCTGCCCATCCACCAGCTCACCCGCCTCCGCGGCGGACTGCGCCTGCATGTAGCCGATTTCCTCCTCCGTGGGCCAGCGGTGCCCGCCGGATTTGTACAGCACATCGCCCTCTTCGGCGTTCAGCTGCTTTTTGTCGACCGGCTCCTGCAGGCCGTAAACGCCCTGATACTGGCCGTCCGCCACCAGCTCCATGTAGCACATCCGGGAGCCGATCCGGTCCGACGGGTTGTCCTGAATGATCTCCTCCCACAGGCGGAAGGCGCTGACCTCCCGCAGGCGCGTATCGTCCGCCGAAAGCGCGTCCAGAATCCAGTCATCGTCCTTGCGCATCCCGCACAGGCTCAGCTTGCGCTTTTCGCCCTTGTCGTTCAGCAGCTTCATTTTAAAGGACTTTTTATCGGCCCAACGGGAGGAATTTCCCCGAATGCGGCTGCGCATCCGGCTGGTTTGAATCGTATATTCGCCGCTCGGGTCAAACACCGTCACGGTTCCGGTGTATTCCCCTTCGTGCACAAATGCATCCACGGTCTGCCAGTTCACCGGTTCGTCCAGCTTCCACACCATCATCGGCAGGCCCGTGGCCACCAGCTGCCCTTTGTCCAGCAGGTCGCCCTCTGCGTTTACCACCACATAGCGGAAAGCGTGCCCCTCTTCCAGTGCCTCCTGCTTGTGTGCCATCTGTTCGTCTTCAATAAAGTACAGGCGGCCGCCAGGTGCGGAAAGCCCACCCTTCCAGTCCTCGGTCTGGGCGTTCTGGGGCAGAAAAGTCACGCCGGTGGCCTCATCGCGGGGCAGCTCCTCTCCCAAAAGGTTCAGCGGCAGCCGCTTGGTGCTCTCCTGCGTCCACAATTCCTCGCCCTGCGCCGCCGGCATCACCCGCGCGCCGAGAAAGGTTCGCTCCTGGTAGCCCGCAATCACGGTCAGGCACATCAGCAGGACCGCAGCCACTGCCAAAAATATCCGTTTTTTCATTCTTCCTCTGCCGCGCTGCCGCACAATGGGCCGCAATCCGGCAGCGCTCCTTTCCGCGCCGTGCTCCTGTGAATTTTTTCACGGCTGGAATTATAACACACTCTCCCCTGCTTCTTCAACGCATCTCCGGCCTTTTCGCCCAAAAGGCAGCATTTGTCTCCCCATAATTTTTGGTTTTTGGGTAAAATCCTGGTAAAATTGCAGTAAAAAAAGCGGCCGCGCCATGGGAAGCATCTCCCACGGCACAGCCGCTTCGCGAATTCACTGATTTCGTTTTTCTGTCATGGCAATGAATCCATGGCAAGGAACCGCCGCGTTTAAGAGAGCAGCATCCGGTCGTTGGCCAGCTCGTCACCGCTCACCTGCTCAAACTTCGCCAGCAGGTCGGAAACGTGCAGGTTTGCCTTTTCTTCGCCCTGTACGTCGTAAATCACGTGGCCCTCATACATCATGATCAGGCGATTGCCGTACTTGATGGCGTCTTTCATGTTGTGGGTGATCATCAGGGTGGTCAGGTTGTTCTCACGCACGATCTTGTCCGAGATGGTCAGCACCTTATGGGCGGTTTTGGGGTCCAGCGCGGCGGTGTGCTCGTCCAGCAGGAGCAGCTGGGGCTTCTGCAGCGTCGCCATCAGCAGCGTCAGCGCCTGGCGCTGGCCGCCGGACAGCAGGCCCACCTTGCTGGTCAGCCGATCTTCCAGGCCCAGGTCCAGCATCTTCAGCTGCTCCCGGTACTGCTCCCGCTCGGCGCGGGTGATGCCGGTGCGCAGGCCGCGGCTGTGGCCGCGGCGGGCCGCCAGGGCCAGGTTTTCCTCGATCTGCATGGTGGCAGCCGTGCCGGTCATGGGGTCCTGGAACACGCGGCCGATGTACTTGGCGCGCTGGTGCTCGCTGAGCTTGGTCACGTCCACGCCGCCGATGGAAATGGTGCCGCTGTCCACCGGCCACACGCCGGCCACTGCGTTCAGCATCGTGGATTTGCCCGCGCCGTTGCCGCCGATGACCGTGACGAAGTCGCCCTCGTTCAGGTGCAGGCTCAGGTTGTTCAGCGCCGTCTTTTCGTTGACGGTGCCGGCATTGAAGGTTTTGTATACATTTTTAATGTCAAGCATTGGTGGTATCCTCCTTCTTGGCGGCCCGGGCAACGGGCTTTGCAAAATACTTGCCCTTCCAGTAGGGGATGGCCAGGAACACCGCCACCACCAGTGCGCTGAGCAGCTTCAGCAGGTTGGCGTCCAGACCCAGCAGGATGACCACCTGAATGACGATGTAATACACCACCGCGCCCAGCGAAACGCCCAGCAGGCGCAGGCCGAAGTTGTGGAAGATCTTGCCAAACAGAGCCTCACCGATGATGATGGCAGCCAGGCCGATGACGATGGCGCCGCGGCCCATGCTCACGTCCGCAAAGCCCTGATACTGCGCCAGCAGCGCACCGGCCAGAGCCACCAGACCGTTGGAGATCATCAGACCCAGCACCGTGTTGAAGCCGGTGTTGATGCCCTGGGCACGGCTCATGTTGGGGTTTGCACCGGTGGCGCGGATGCCACAGCCCAGCTCGGTGCCGAAGAACCAGTACATGACCGCGATCAGCACCACCGTGATGATGCCCACCATCACCAGCGGGTTGCGCAGGGCGAACTCCTTCACCCAGCGCAGAGAGATGAGCACGCCGTTTTTATCCACGTTGATGGACTGGTTGGCCTTGCCCATGATCTTCAGGTTGATGGAATACAGCGAAAGCTGGGTCAGAATACCGGCGAGGATGGCCGGAATGCCCATAAACGTGTGGAACAGGCCGGTCATCAGGCCGGTGAGCAGGCCCGCCACCAGCGCCATAAACAGGGCAAACCACACATTGTGGCCGCTCAGCAGCAGCATGATGCACACGGCGCCGCCGGTGCCCATCGAACCGTCCACCGTCAGGTCCGCCACATCCAGAATGCGGTAGGTGATGTACACGCCGATGGCCATAATGCCCCAGATGATGCCCTGTGCGCAGGCGCCGGGCAGTGCGCCGGGCAGGTTGCCCAGCTTTGCGAGAATCTCGATCATGAAAACAACTCTCCTTTGATTGCGGTGCTTTTTTGCGTCAGCCTGCAAAAGCATACAGATGGTTTTAGTATAGCAAAAAAACAAGGAGAATGGAAGCCCCATTCTCCCTGTTTGCAATGTTCCGATTGTCCGAAGGGGCAATCAGCCCTCAATGGCCACATAGCCCTCGGGTGCGGTCAGGCCCAGCGCATCGCAGATCTCTGCGTTGTACTTCTTGGTCACGGTGGTGTACTCAATGGGCATCTCGGAGATGTCGGCCTCGCCGGTCAGGATCTTCGCTGCCATCTCGCCGGTGGTCTTACCCAGATCGTAGTAGCTGATGGACAGGGTGGCAACGCCGCAGCCCTTGGCAATGCCTTCCTCACCGGCGATGACGGGCACGCCAGCGGGGCGGCAGATGCCGTCGATGATGCCGGTGTTGGCGGCAGCGGTGTTATCGGTGGGAACGTAGATCACGTCGCAGTCGGCAGCGGCACTGCTGCAGACGCTGGCCAGATCGTTGGAATCGGCGAAGGAGTACTGCACGGCCTCGTAGCCCAGCTTCTCCAGCTCCGCCTGCACAACGTCAACCTGATACTGGCTGTTGGCTTCCGCAGAGCAGTACAGCAGTCCGACCTTCTTGGCATCGGGGAACCACTCCTGAATCATAGCCGCCTGCTGGTCCAGAGGAGGCAGGTCGGAGGTGCCAGAGACGTTGCCGCCCACGGTGCCGGTAAAGTCGCTCAGGCCCAGAGCCACGCCATACTCAGTAACGGCGGTGCCCAGAATGGGGACCTCGGTGGTGGCAGCGGCAGCAGCCTGCAGGGCGGGCGTTGCGTTGGCCAGAATCAGATCCACACCGTTGGAAACGAAGGTGTTGTTGATGGTGGCGCAGGTAGCGGTATCGTTCTGCGCATTCTGGAAATCAAACTCGACGTTCTCTTCGCCCAGCTGCTCCTTCAGGGCATCCTCGAAGCCCTTGGTGGCAGCGTCCAGAGCGTCATGCTCCACCAGCTGGCAGATACCAACCTTATACTTGGTGCCCGCCGCGGCAGCGGAACCAGCCTCGCTGGAAGCTGCAGCGCTGGAAGAGGCGGAGCCGCCGCAGCCGGTCAGAGCCGCTGCGCACAGGCTGACAGCCAGAATCATCGAAAGTGCTTTTTTCATGTTTGTTTCCTCCCTTATGCCGGTTCCCTCAAGGCTGCCGCCGCTTCGGTTGGCCCGAACCGCCGTGCTGCCTTACCGGCACGTTCTCTCTTCACAATTTAGTCTCATGAAGTTTAACGAGGTAAAGTATAGCACAATTGCCCCCGGAATTCAAGCCTTTATTGCGTAAAAGCGGTCCCGGCCGCTCTTTTTGTCTCTATTGCCGAAAAAGCAGGGTTTGCTTTGTTGCTTTTCACGATTTTCCGGTGTACGTTGGCCTTATCCCCTGCCCCTGTTTGCTTTCCGCCGCGCTGCGGATGCTCTTTGCAGTGCAAAAAGCAGCATCCATCCGACCAAAACGGTCAAATGGATGCTGCTTTATCTGCAAGTTCTAATTGCGGTTTCAAATCGCTTTCGCCGATCTTCGGCGCGCCGCCAACGTTCACTCCCCTTTGGGGCCAACTTCTTTGGTGCGCAGCACGGCGTCCAGCTTCGGCCACCCTTTGCCCAAGGTCAGGGCAGCGGCCGCACCGGCCTGCTTACAGCTGTGCCCCACAGTGATTGCAAAACAGGGCATTCTCCTCTACCTCCGCGCCGCACTGGGGGCACACATGGGCAGCCGGAGCTTCCTCGGTTTCGGGCTTTGCCTCTTCCGCTTCCACCTCAACGATCGGGGCCTCTTCCTCCTCTTCGGGGGCGGTGACACCGGCGGCCTTCAGCGCATCGATGTTGGCTTCAATGTCGGAAATCGCCTGGATGTACTTTTCCACCAGGGGCTGGTTCTCCTCGCCGTTCTTGGCCAGGCTGTACACCAACGCGCCCAGCTGGCGCTGCGCCTTGGCCAGCTTGGCCTGCTCGCTCACCAGGTCCACCTGCTTTTTGCCTTTTTCGGCCAGATCCACCGCCGTCGTCTTGACCGCATCGGCCATCTCGGTACCCTTCTGGATCAGCTTATCAAAATCGAATGCCATACAAACCACCTCATTCTAGTCTGCGGGCCGCCTGCCGCTCAAGCTGCCGCGGCCCGGCTTTGTCCATCAGCTGCACTGCATCCGGGCAGCACAGCGCGTACCAATAAAATGTCATTCACCCAAAAATTCCCGCAGCATGCTGTTTTTCGGCACCAGCTCCAGCGGAATGGGGTCAAACAGGGCAAAATGCCCGGCCAGCTCGTTCATCTTCTCTGCGTAGGGGTCCTTTTCCGGCAGCGAACCGGCCAGCGGCTCGATCATGCCCGCCAGCACACACAGCTCGTAGCTGAACGAAGTATCCACCAGCAGGTCCGCCTCCGGCTTGAACACCTTGATGTAGCGGTCCTCGCCGTCGCACACGCGGCCCCACATGCTGATGGTTTTTTCAGGCGAATGGCCGCGGAATTTGTGGTCTCGCACCATGCGCCGCGCCAGCCGGATGTCCCGGGTGGGCAGCACCCGCTGGCCCTTGCTGCAATACTCTTCTCGCAGGCCGGCGTAGATTTTATACACGCTGTTCCGGGGCAGAACCTCAGTCAGAATGGGGTTCAGCGCGTGGATGCCCTCGACGATGCACACACCACCTTCCAGTTCCAGATGCTCCCGCTCCGGCAGGCGGCTCTCCGTGGGGAAGTCGAAGATGGGCAGGTCCGTACTGCCCTTGCTCACCAGCTCGCCCAGGCAGCGGTGAATCTCATCCAAATCCAGCGCGGTCACGTTCTCATAATCCTTGGTACCGTCGGGCAGGCGCGGATATTCATCCAGATTCTTATAGAAATTGTCCAGGCTGACCACCTTGCTGGGGCAGCCGCGCACGGTGAGCGCATCGGCAATTTTGTGGGCCGTGGTGGTTTTTCCGGAAGCCGAAGGCCCCGTCAGCATCACAATGCGGCAGCCAGACTCCAGAATTTCACCGGCAGCAGCAAAAATTCTGCTTTCATACTCAATTTCGCAATGGGAAACAAAGCGCTGGGCGCTGGCGGCAGCCGTATTGACCAGGCTGACCTCAACCAGACGTTTGGGGATCCAGATAGCGGCCATAGAACTCACCAATTCCTCTCTTACGCTCCAGAATCACATCAAACCCATTGATGTATTCATTCGCATATTTATAGTTGAAAATACGCTCGATGTGCTCGCCGCAGCCGGGCTGACGCAGCTTGGTGGAGCCGCCCGCCCCCGCGGAGAGGATCGAATGTACTTCCTCCATAATATAAATGTTGTAGTAGCCCTCATACCCCGGCTTGCACCAGCCGATGTTCTCCAGATTCTGGAGCGTGTTCTTCTGGCGGTAGAGGTAATAGGGCACATAACCGGCTTTGGTCAGGGCATCGCAGTGCTCCAGCATGGCGGCAACGTCGGCGTAGTCCTCCTGGCTGTGGTCGATCACCAGACTGGAGGCCCGCTTCAACGTCAGCGTATGCACCGTGATGTTTTCCGGCTCCAGCGCGATGGCCTGCGCCAGGCTGCGGGCAAAGCCCTCTTCCGTGTCGCCGGGCAGCCCGGCGATCAGGTCCATGTTGATGTTCCTGTGCCCGGCCTGCCGTGCATCGTAGAAGCAACGGCGGATGTCCTCGGCTGTATGGCGGCGGCCGATGTGGGCCAGCACCTCATCCTCAAAGGTCTGCGGATTGATGGAGATGCGGGTGGCCCCGTACTCCTTCAGCACCTGCAGCTTTTCCAGATCGGTGCAGTCCGGCCGGCCGGCTTCCACCGTGTACTCTTCCAGGCGGCTCAGATCAAAGCACTGGGCCACCTTGCCCATCAGCTGCCGCAGCTGATCGGCGCTCAGGCTGGTGGGGGTGCCGCCGCCGATGTACACCGTGCGCAGGTTCAGGCCGATCTGCTCCACCTGATCCCGAATGGCCTCCAGTTCCATGCACAGATGGTCCACATAGGGCTGAATGAGCTTTTTATCCCGCTCCACCGTGCGGGAAACAAAGCTGCAATAGCTGCACCGGGACGGGCAGAACGGAATGCCGATGTACAGGCTGCAGTCCCGCAGGCCGCTGCGCTCCAAAATCGGCCGCTGCCGGTCGGCGATCCCGCGGGCCAGCTCAAACCGGCCGGGGGTACAGTCGTACTTTTCCAAAAACAGCTTTGCAATGTTCTCTTCGCTGTGGCCGGCGGCCCTTTGGTCGTGAATGATGCGCACCGGGCGCACCCCAGTCATTTTGCCCCAGGGCGGCCGGATGCCGGTCAATTCGCGCAGCAGGTCGTACACCAGACTGGCCAGTGCAAACGCGGGCTTTTCATTCTCGGGCCGCGCCGCACGCCGCCAATGGCAAATGCCGTTTTCCCGCACGCCCGCCAGCAGATGGTTCCGGCCCGCCCGGGCCAGAACCAGATCGCCGCCCCGGTGATACCCGGGCACCAGCTTTGCCATGGGATAAAACAACCGGATCACATGCTCCACATCATAGCCGGAAGCCAGGCCCAATACGGTCAGTTCCATGCGTACCCCCTCATGTAAGGGTTGTAGCGCTTTTCCTCACCCATGGTGGAAGCATCCATGTGGCCAGGAAGAACCTGAACGTCGTCTGCCAAGGGCAGCACCTTCAACTTTTCCAGGCTGGCTTTCATCTTCTCCGGGTCGCTCTCGGCAAAGTCCGTGCGGCCAATGCTGCCGTGGAACAGGGTATCGCCGGTGAAGAACAGGTTGCCGCACAGCAGGCACCAGCTGCCCAGAGTATGCCCGGGGGTGTGCCAGGTGCGGAAGGTCAGTTCATCCACCTTCAGCTCGCCGCCGTCCGTATATTCCCCGTCCACTTTGGAGATGGGCAGCCGCTGGGTGCCCTGCGCATCCGCCTTGTCCAGATACAGTGCCGCACCCCACTGCCTGCGTAGCTCTTCCGCGCCGGGCACATGGTCAAAATGGCCATGGGTCAGCAGAATGTGGGTGAGCTTTGCTCCATGCTCGCCCAGAATGCGATTGTATTCCACCGGCTCACAGGAGGGGTCAATGATCACGGCATTGCCCGCCTCGGTAATCAGCAAAAAGCTGTTGGTGTAGTACGGCGGGAAGCCCGCCAGATGAAACATCTGCATAGTGCACTCACCTTCCCTGCGGTTGGTACCCTTATTGTACCCCGCAGATATGAATAAATTGTTGAACAGAACCCACAAACTGGGCAAAAATGTCAAATATTTTGTAAACTTTTATCCAATCAGCCCATTTTGGGGGGCTTTTGCCACTCGTCTGTATCCAGCACCAGCGTAATCGGGCCGTCGTTGACCAGTTCCACCTGCATATCGGCCCCGAACTCGCCGTGCTGAATGCCGGCCAGCCCCTGCCGCGCCAGCTCCTTCAGAAACAGCTCGTACCCGTCCACTGAGAGCGGCTGTTTGGCGGCATGGATAAAGCTGGGCCGTTTACCCCGGCTTGAATCCCCGTACAGGGTAAAATTACTCACAACCAAAGCCTCATATCCAAGCTCCACCGCGCTGCGGTTCAACTTGCCCGCCTCATCCGGAAAAATTCGCAGATTCGCGCACTTTTCGGCCAGCTTCGGCACAACTTCCAGGGTGTCCGTATCCCGCACACCCAGCAAAATGACCAGCCCCGGCCCAATTTTCCGGGGCTCGCCCCCGTTCACAATCACACTGGCGCGGCTGACCCGCTGCAGTACTGCACGCATTTGACACTCTCCTTTGGATCAGCGGGTCACCGAAATGACCCCGCGGATCTTGCGCAGCTTTGCCACCACATTGTTCAGGTGTTCAGTGTTGGCAATGCCCACGGTCACATTCATAAACGCTTTGTCGTTCTCCCCCTGGCGCGCATTCACCGCATAGATGGGCACCCGCAGGTCGGACAGCGCCATGGCCAATTCGCCGAAAATACCGTCCCGATCTTCGGCATAGATCTCCAGCGCCGCCTTGAACGGCTCCTGGGCGGAGGCGCTGTCCTCCCAATAGGCCTTCACCCAGCGGGCGGCATTCTCCGGCTGCTTCATGCTCTGCTGGGCATTGGCGCAATCCTGCTTGTGGATGGACACGCCATAGCCGCGGGTGATGAAGCCCACGATCTTGTCGCCGGGCAGCGGATTGCAGCACTTGGCGAACTTCACCAGGCAATTGTCAATGCCTTCCACCACCACGCCATCGCTGGTGTGGGTGCGGTGAATGGACACATCCTCCACCGTAAAGTTCTTGGCGGCCTCGGCTTCTGCCTCTGCCTCCCGCATTTTGGTGTACTCGTCCTTGATCTTGCCCATAATGCGGCTGATCTGCAGGCCGCCGTAGCCGATGGCAGCGTACATCTCATCCGGGTTGTTCATGCGCTGGCGACGGGCGATCTCGCCCATAAACTCGTCCCACTTTTCGGGCGGAACGTTCACCAAAGAGCGGCGCATCTCCCGCTCCAGGGCGGCACGGCCTTCCTGAATGTTCTCTTCCCGCCGCTCCTTCTTGAACCAGTTGCGGATCTTGTTCTTGGCCTCACTGGTGGCCACGATCTTCAGCCAGTCGCGGCTGGGGCCCTTGTCCGCCGGGCCGGTGACGATTTCAATGATCTCGCCAGTGGCCACCTTGTGGTCAATGGGAACCATCTTGCTGTTTACTTTGGCGCCGATCATCCGGTTGCCCACCGCCGAGTGAATGGCGTAGGCGAAGTCGATGACCGTTGCGCCGGTGGGCAGGGCGATCACATCGCCCCGGGGCGTAAAGGCAAACACCTCTTCCGGCAGCAGGTCGCCCTTCAGATCGCGCAGAATGTCGCCCACATCATTGGAATCCCGCTGGCTTTCCAGCAGCTGACGCACCCAGGCCAGGCGGTCATCCAGTTTGTCCTTGCCCTGCACGCCCGCCTTGTACTTCCAGTGGGCGGCCACGCCGTATTCCGCCACCTGATCCATCTCCCAGGTGCGGATCTGCACCTCAAAGGGCAGCCCCTCGTGGCCGATGACCGTGGTGTGCAGTGACTGATACATATTGGGCTTCGGGGTGGAAATATAGTCCTTGAAGCGGTTGGGCAGCGGGTGGTACATATCGTGGATCACGCCCAGCGCATTGTAGCATTCGGCCACCGAATCCAGAATGATGCGCACGGCATACACGTCGTAGATCTCATCAAATTCCTTTTTCTGCATGATGGTCTTGCGGTAAATGCCGTAAATGCTCTTGACCCGGCGCTTCATATAGGCATTCTCCATGCCGTTTTCTTTCAGGCGCTCCTGAATGGCATGGCTCACATGCTCCAAAAATTCATTGCCGCGGTGCTTGGCCAGCTGCTCCTTGATCTCGTTGTAGCCAACGGGGTCCAGATACTGCAGACTGCGGTCCTCCAGCTCTTCCTTGATGCTGCTGATGCCCAGGCGGTGGGCAATGGGGGCGTACACCTCCATGGTCTCCTTGGCCTTGTCCCGGCGCTTCTGCTCCGGCCAGGCATCGCCGGTGCGCATATTGTGCAGCCGGTCGCACAGCTTGATGATCATCACCCGCACGTCCTGGCTCATGGCCAGCAGCATTTTGCGCAGGTTTTCGGCCTGCTGCTCCTCCACGGAGGAGAACTTCAATTTGGTCAGCTTGGTCACGCCGTCCACCAGCAGGGCCACATCCGGGCCGAACTGGCTGCTGATCTCGTTGACAGTAACCGCGGTATCCTCCACCACATCGTGCAGAAGGCCGCCCGCCACACTCTCCGAATCCATTCCCAGATCCACCAGCAGGCAGGCCACGTGCAGCGGATGACAAATGTACGGCTCGCCGCTGCGGCGGAACTGCCCCTCATGGGCCTTTTCTGCCAGCTGGTAAGCCTTGTGGATCATTTCAACATTGTAAGGTCGGCCCGAATTTTCAAGGGCATGGGCCAGATCGCCGTACACAATATACTCAGCCATGCATCATTCCTCCATCATCGCCCGCAGCACCGGGGCGCTGGTCAGGTCCTTTTTCTCTTTGGTTGGCACCAGAACGTACCGGCGTGTGCCCTCGGTCTCTTCCACCGCAATCAGGTTCAGCTCGGTCAGCGCTTCCAGGCTCACAAGCGTTTTGCCCGTCTGCTGCGGGCCCATGCAGGCAAACAGCGGCTGCAGGTCGTTTGCATCCACCCGGCCGCTGCGCAGCTGGCGGTACAGGGCCACGGTGTCATCCCGCTCGGGCTTCAGCAGGGTGCGCTGCTGCCCATCCAGATGGGCACCGCTGCGCCATGCCTCATACAGGGCCGCCTGACGGGCCGGCTCATTTCCCAGCCCCGCCGGGCGAAGTTCCCGGGCGCGGCCGGAGACCATCGGCCCGTTGCGGCCCTCATAAACCGAAAAGCTCACCGCCGCGTCCACCCGGTCGCCAGGCTGATAAGGAATGTTGGCTGGAGCCACGCCGAAGCAGGCCAGATACAGCCCCGCGGTGCCCTGCCGCAACCGCACCCGGCTGTGGCGGCCATCGCCCATGGGATACACCCCGTCCACAATGGCGTTTTCCACCAGGAACAGCGGGGCTGGGTTGCCGTGACCGCAGGGGGCCAGATAGTCCAGCCCCTGCACCTCTTCCACCGTCACCTCATCCAGCCGCACCGGCACATCCAGCCGCAGGGGCGGCTGCTGGGGCAGCGGGTAGGTTTTGGCGGCCCAGGCGTTGATCTGCTGCCGGAAAGCCTCCAGATTCTCTCTCCGGATGGAAAGCCCGGCCGCCAGGGCATGGCCGCCGAAACGCACCAGCAGCTCCTGACAGGCCGAGATGGCCTGGTGCAGGTGGAAGCCCTCAATGCTGCGGCCGCTGCCCTTGCCCTCGTCTCCCTGCATGGAAATGACGATGGCCGGGCGGCCGTAGCGCTCCACCAGACGGCTGGCCACAATTCCGGTCACGCCGGGATGGAAGGCATCGCCCCACACCACCAGCACCCGGTCGTTCTTCCGGGCGGGGTCGGCGTCCAACTGCTCATTCACCCGGGCCAGGATCTCCTGCTCCGCGTTCTGCCGGTCCTGATTGCACTGGTTCAGCCGGGCGGCCAGATCGGCCGCCCGCTCGGCATCCTCGCACAGCAGCAGCTGCAGTGCCAGAGCGGCGCTGTCCATTCGGCCGGCCGCGTTTAGGCGCGGGGCCAGCGTGTAGCTGACGGTATCCGCCGTCACCGTTCGCCCGCCCATACCGCTGACTTCCAGCAGGGCCTCAATGCCCGGCCGCCCGGAATTCTGCAATGCTTCCAGCCCGCGGCGCACCAACGTGCGGTTTTCCCCGGTCAGGTCCATCACGTCCGCCACCGTTCCGATGGCCGCCAGATCGCCGCAGAAATCCAGCAGCTCCTCCGGCGGGCAGCCGTCCAGCGCGCAGCACAGCTTGAAGGCCACGCCTGCGCCTGAAAAGCCCTTATACGGGCTTTCATCGTCGGTGCGCATGGGGTCCACCACTGCGACGGCCTTGGGCAGCTGCCGGGGCGGCAGGTGGTGGTCCGTCACCACTAGATCAACGCCCAGCTGGGCGGCCAGCTCGGCCTCGGCCCCGGCGGAAATTCCGTTGTCCACCGTGATGATGAGCCGGTAGCCCTTATCGGCCAGGCTGCGGATGACCTTTTCGGAAAGCCCGTAGCCCTCCCCTTCCCGGCTGGGCAGCATACAGCGCACATCTGCCCCCATGTTGCGCAGGTGGGAGTAGAGCAGCGCCGTGGCAGTCACGCCGTCCACGTCGTAGTCGCCGAACACCACCATCTTCTCTTCTTCGTCAATGGCGCGCAGAATGCGCTCCACGGCTTTGTCCATGTCCTTCATGCGCATGGGGTCGGTGAGAGGCACATCCTGCCCCAGCAGTCCCATGGCCTTTTCCGGCGTATCCAAGCCGCGGGCGGTCAGCACCCGCGCCAGCAATTTTGGCGCACCGATCTGAGCCGCCAGCTTTGCTGCAGCCTGCTCATCGGGGCGGTTCACTTGCCAGGCACGGTATGTCATCGGATCTGTTCCTCCTGTTGATGCTCACTGAATTTAATAATTCACTAAATTTCTTTTCTGATATTTTATCTTTTAGAGCTTCCGACCTCACCAAAACGCAGCGGCCGACCGCACTACGCAAGGCTCAATCTCCGGCCTTGTACCGGCCCAGAATAGACCGGGCCACGCGCAGGCCATCCACCGCCGCGCTCATAATGCCGCCGGCGTAGCCTGCACCTTCTCCGCACGGATACAGCCCCGGCAGATCCAGCGCCTGAAAATCCTCCCCGCGGGGCAGGCGCACCGGGCTGGAAGTTCGCGTCTCCAGACCGGTCAAAATGGCGTCCGGCGCCGTATACCCAGCGATTTTCCGCTCAAAGGCAGAAAGGCCGGTGCGCATGGTTGCAGCCAGTTCTTCCGGCAGCAGGCTGCCCAGATCGTAGGGGGTCACGCCCCGGTCATAAGTGGGCTGCACCCGGCCGATGGTCAGCCGCCCCTGCCCGGCCAAAAAGCTGGGCACATTCTCCGCCGGGGCCGCATATCCGCCGCCGCCCGCCCGGTAGGCCGCCTGTTCCAGCTGACGCTGGAAGGCAATGGCCCGGGCCGGGTCCTGATCAAAATCGCGGCCGTCCACACTGACCACCACCGCCGCGTTGGCATTTTTGCCGTCGCGGGCATGGTAGCTCATTCCGTTGGTGACCACACCGCCCTCTTCGCTGGCCGAAGCCACCACCTGACCGCCCGGGCACATACAAAAGGTGTACACGCATCGCCCGCCCACCTGCTGGCTGAGCTGATACTCGCCGTGGGGCAGGGCCGGGTGCCCCGCCGCCTCGTGGTACAGGCTTTCTTCAATGGCGGTCTGCAGGTGCTCGGCCCGGAAGCCCACCGAGAAGGGCTTGCAGGTAAGGTTCAGGCCGCTCTTTTGCAGCATGGCGAAGGTATCCCGGGCCGAATGCCCCACCGCCAGCACCAGCACCTCACAGGGCAGTGCGCCCTCCGTGGTCTCGATGCCCGCAAGACGCCCGTTTTTCACCGTCAGGCCGGTGAGGGCCGTGTTGAACCGTACCTCGCCGCCCAGCTGCTCGATCTCCCGCCGAATGGAGGCAATGACCTGCCGCAGCAGGTCGGTGCCCACATGGGGCTTTTGCCGGATGGCGATCTCCGCCGGGGCGCCGTGCTGCAGAAACGTTTCGGTGACAAAGCCGCACAGCTCATCCCCAATGCGGGTGGTGAGCTTGCCGTCCGAGAAGGTACCGGCGCCGCCCTCGCCAAACTGAATGTTGGCGTTGGGGTTCAGCTCGCCGGTGGCGGAAAAATGCTCCACCGCCTTCACCCGCTCGTCCAGCGCCGGGCCGCGCTCCAGCACCAGAGGCCGCAGCCCCTGCCGGGCCAGCAGCAGAGCACAGAACAGGCCCGCCGGCCCAAGGCCGCACACCACCGGGCGGGTTTTCAGCGTTTTTTCGCCCTTTGGCAGAATCAGGCGCACCGGTTTGGATACAGCAACGCAGGGCGCAGCCCCGGCGTAAGTCGGTTCCGCACCCTCGTCGTTGAGTGTGATGGCTACGGTGTACACCAGCACCGGTTTGCGGTGCCGGGCATCCACCGAAATTTTTGCAATGCCGCTCTCCCGCACGGCGGCGGCGGGCAGATGCAGAATGCGCAGGGCCTCCTGTACCGCCTGCCGCTCTGTACAGGAGAGGGGCAGCCGAATGTTGCGTACCAAAAGCATACTGGGTCTCGTTTCTTTTTATCGTTTCGTGCGCGCCTTTGTCGGCTGGAATCGCCGCTCAGCGCGAGGTGATGTTGCATTCTACGGTGTAGCTGCCCACCGCGAACACCCCGGAGGCCGCCGGCACATAGATCTGCACCGTCAGGTTCTGCTTGCCCACCGACACCTGAATGTCCTGCGCGTCGATCTGGGCCACCACGCTGGAAGCGGACAGCCCCTCGATCTCGTCCTTGGGGCCGATGAGGGTCACATTGTTGATGCGGGTGTTTTCCGGCTCCAGCTGGTAGTTTGCGGGCAGATTGATGACCCGGATGTTGTCCCGGCTCACGTTCAGCACCTTCTGGGCCAGATTGGAGGAATCGAAACTGAGGGTAACCGCCGTCACATTCTCCTGGCTGACGATGTTCTCGGGCAGCTCAATGCTCATGGGCCAGTCCTTATCCAGCTCAAAGGTGCTCAGGTCAAAGTAGCCCACCGAAAGGCTCGTCATGGTGGCGATCTGCCGGGCCGGGCCGGCCACGGTCAGCGTCTGCTGCGACAGAGTGTAGGGCAGCTTGCTCACGTCAAAGCCCGGAGGGGCGTTCAAAAAGTCCACGGTCAAGGGCAGGTTTGCCAGCTGATACACCGAGAAGCTCACGCTGGCCCGGTCGGCCGAAGTTTCGGCGTATTCCAGCTGAATGGGGTTGCCCTCCTGGTCGGTGTATTCCAGGTCCACCTGCACCACGGCGCTATCGGAAAGCTCGCTGTCCATGGTGACCGGGGCGGTGACCTTGCTGATCTGATTCAGTTCGGTTTCCGGCCCCTGAATGGTGACCTCCGAAGGCGAGCAGCTCACCGAATTCAGCACATAGCCGCTGGCCGGTTTCAAATCGCTCACATCGGTGGTCACGGTGAAAGTCCGCTCCACCACCTTGTCCAGAATCACATCCACGGTGCTGGACTGGCCGTCGGTCAGTTCCACCTTCACCTGGTTTTCCAGGCTGCCGTCCGCCATGCGCACTTTCAGCGGCAGCGTCACCTCGCCGCTTCCGGTCACAACCGAATAATCCGGATACACGATAAAGTCCGAGGCATCCAGCCCGCCCAGCACCGAGCCGTTGCCGGTGCAGGTCACCCGTACTTTATAATCCGGCTTTTTCACAATGTCCAGCCCTTGGCTTGTGTAATCGCTGGTTCCGTAGCTGTAATCCACCGGAACGCCGCTGTACGTCTGGGTGGTGCCCGGGTTGATGACCGTGGTCACCAGCGTCCAGGTGAACACCGAAATCAGCAGCGCCAGCGCCGCACGCCCGCGGGGGTCGTCCAAAAAGGCGCTGAGGCTGAATTTATTCTTCTTCATTGGCTTTCCTCCGGTTCCAGAAGGGGCGCTTCTGCTCCTGGGGCTGCTCGGGGGGAACCACGTCCTCCTGAAGCAGGTTGAACAGGCTCTGCCGGTCCAGCCGGCGGATCATCACGCCGTTTTTGGCCAGCGAAACAATGCCGGTCTCCTCGCTGACCACTACGATCACCGCGTCGGAGTTTTCGCTCATGCCCAGGGCCGCCCGGTGGCGGGTGCCCATGTCCTTGCCGATCTCCAGATTGTTGGACAGCGGCAGCACACAGCCCGCCGCTTTCAGCATACCGTCCCGCACCACCACAGCGCCGTCGTGCAGGGGGGTGCCCTCATAAAAGATGGTGCCCAGCATTTCCCGGTTCACGTCGCCGTTCAAAGGGGTGCCGGTGCGGATGATCTCCGACAGGTTCGAGTTGCGCTCCAGCACGATCAGCGCGCCGGTGCGGGTATCCGACAGCTGCTCGGCCGCGTCACAGATGGCCACCGTGGCCGTCTGCCAGCGGGCGCGCACCGTGGAATCATCCCGGTGCGTGCGGAACAGGCTGGCCATCCACACATCCGTGCGGCCCAGCTGTTCCAGCGCCCGGCGAAGCTCCGGCTGGAACACCACGACCAGGGCCAGAAAGCCCACCTGCAGCACGTTGTTCAAAATCCAGGTCAGGGTACGCAGGTTGAAGTAAAACGCCAGCGCGTACACCGCCAGAATCAGGGCCGCGCCCCGGGCCAGCTGCCCCGCCCGGGTGCGCCGCACCAAGCCGATCAGGGCGTACACCGCCACCGCTACGATGAGGATGTCCACCCAGTCGTTCCATCCGCTGGAGCGGAAGTTATTCAGGATCTTATCCAGTCCGTTCTGTAATGCAGACAATCATCCCACTCCTGTTCCCGGTTCTGCGCCGTTCCGTCTGCCTGCGCAGAGCTTTGTTCAGCATCGTTTTAGTATAGCATACTTTTTTAGTCTTGAAAACCGCCCGCTCAGCGGTCGATCAGGGCCACTGCATGGGCCGCAATGCCCAGCCCCTGGCCGGTAAAGCCCAGGTGCTCTTCGGTGGTGGCCTTCACACTCACCGCGCCCACGTCCAGGCCCAGCGCCGCCGCCAGGTTGGCGCGCATGGCCGGAATGTGCCCGGCCAGCTTCGGTGCCTGGCACAGGATGGTGGCATCCACGTTTTCCACCCGCCAGCCCTGCTGCGCCAGCAGGCGGGCCACTTCCTTCATCAGGGCCAGGCTGTCCGCCCCGGCATAGGCAGGGTCATTGTCCGGGAAATGCTGGCCGATGTCCCCCATGGCCGCCGCGCCCAGCAGGGCGTCCATCACCGCATGGGCCAGCACGTCGGCGTCGGAATGGCCCAGCAGCCCCTTTTCGTAGGGAATGTCCACCCCGCCCAGGATCAGGCGGCGGCCTTCCACCAGCTTATGTACGTCGTATCCATGCCCAATGCGCATTGCTCCGGCTCCTTTCAGGTCCTCAATGGTGGTGATTTTATAATTCTCGTAGGAGCCTTCCGTCAGCTTCACCGGCTGCCCGGTCAGCTCCATCAGCTGGCAGTCGTCGGTCACATCCTGCTGCCCCAGCGTCTGAGCAGCCGCCAGATACGCCGCCCGGTCAAAGCACTGGGGCGTCTGCACCGCATACAGGGTGCTGCGCTGGGGCGTGGCCTGCACCAGCCCATCCGGCCCGGCCACCTTGATGGTGTCCTTCACCGGCACAGCCGGGGCCGCCGCGCCGCTCTGCCACGCCGCGTGCAGCGCCCGGGTGATGACCTCTTCGCTCACAAAGGGCCGCGCCGCGTCGTGAATGGCCACAAACTCGCCCTTGGCGGCCTGCACACCGCTGCGCACGCTCTCGGCACGGGTGGCACCGCCCCGCACCACCAGCGCCGGTTTGCGGCAGGCCGCCGCCAGGGTGCGGGCCGCCTCTTCGTTGCGGCTGCCCGCCACCAGCACCAGCTCGTCAATATCCGGGTGGGCGTCAAAGGCCTCCACACTGCGCTGCAGAACCGTTTTGCCCTCAATGCAGGCCGCCAGTTTGTCAAACCCCATGCGGGTGGAATTTCCCGCCGCCACCAGCACCGCCGTTGTGGTATGTTTCATGGTTTCTCTCCCTCTGCCTGGCGGCCGAAGCACCGCTTGCGTTCGTTCCAAAAGCCGGGCATTTGCTTATAACACTCATTATGGAATATTATACAGGCTCCCTACAAAAAAATCTACCGCAATGTCCCCGGAAGCCGTCCTCTTTTTCGCCGGGTGTGCAGGGCACCAAAAAGCCTCCCGAACCGCCTGCATTCCGGCTGCAGGTTCATTCGGGAGGCTTGAAAGGCTTGCGGTTCGTTTTGCCCGGATGCGGCCGCCAGTTCATGCATTCCGGCGCTGCTTTTTGTCCAGCCGCATTCGGTCGGCGATCATGGCGATGAATTCGGAGTTGGTGGGCTTTCCCCGCAGGTTGTGGATGGTGTAGCCGAAGTAGCTGTTCAGGGTGTCCACATCGCCCCGGTCCCAGGCCACTTCAATGGCATGGCGGATGGCCCGCTCCACCCGGGAGGCCGTTGTAACGTTCTGTTTGGCGATCTGCGGATAGAGCCGCTTGGTCACCGCATTGATGTACTCCGGGTCGGCCATCGTCAGCAGAATGGCGTCCCGCAGGAACTGATAGCCCTTGATGTGGGCCGGGACTCCGATCTGATGCAGGATCTCCGTCACGGTGATCTCATCGCTGCAGATGGTCCGCGGCTGCTCCGCCACGCCCGCCGCCCGGAGGACCCGATCGGCCAGAACCGTTTCATCAAACGGTTTTACGAAATAAAAGGCAAACCCGTTGTCCAGCAGTTCCTCTTCCACACCGTCGTTCTGGAAGGTTCCGGTCACAAAAAACACCGTGCCTCTGCCGCCGTTTTCCTGGTAGCGCTGCTTTACGGCCAAAGCATCCAGCCCCGGCATAAAGGCGTCCAGCAGGGCCACCTGCGGGCGATCTTCCAGCAGGCACTGCAGGGCCTGGCCGCCGTCCTTGGGGCAAACCGCCACATCCACGCCACGTTTTTCCAGCGTTTCACGGCAAAGTTCCGTGACATTGCTGCCGGTATCCGTCATCAAAAATCTGATCTTCTCCATGCGATTTTCCTCCGTTTCTCAAGTTTCCCTCAACATTGGTGATTTTACCATATATTTCCATTGCTCGCAAGGGTTTTGCCGAGGATTTTTCCATTTTATGGTAAGTTTTTCTCGACAAATTCTCCGGTTTTCTGCATAATTCTCATTTTTCTCAGCTCAATGTCCGTTTTTCACGCCGGTTTCGTCGCCCGTCCGGTTTCATTCAATTTCCAGCACCCGATCCGCGGCGTCCAGCATGGTTTTGGCAAAAATCCCGTAGCCCTTCGCCGGGTCGTTCACCAGAACATGGGTCACCGCGCCCACCAGCCGGCCGTTCTGCACGATCGGGCTGCCGCTCATTCCCTGCAAAATTCCGCCGGTTTTTTCAAGCAGTTTCGCATCGGTCACCCGCAGCAGCAGGTTCCGGTTGGCGTCCCGGCTGTTCAGGTTGACTCGCTCGATCGTCACATCGTACCATTCCGGAGTCCGGCCCGCCGCCGTGGCCAGAATCTTCGCCGGGCCGGCCTGTACCTCCTGCGGCAGGGCCACCTCCATGGGCTGCCCCTCCGGAGCATCGGTCAGCAGTCGGCCGTACACGCCGGTTTCGTCGTTGGCCAAAATGCTTCCCATGGCGCCGCTCTGACCAAATACGCCCTTTAGTTCGCCCGGCTCGCCCTGCGTTCCTCGGGTAAGGCCGACGATCTCCACCGGCATCACTTCCCCGGCCCGCAGTGTAACGCTCTTTCCGGTGTCGCTGTCGCTGATGGCGTGGCCCAGCCCGCCGTAGCTTCGGTTCTCCCGATCTGCAAAGGTCAGCGTTCCCACCCCGGCCGCGGAATCCCGCAGCCACATTCCCGCGCGGTACTGCCCGGTCTCCCCGTCCCAGGCCGGGGTCAGCTGCGCTGCGTGCTCCTGCCCGCCCCGGCGGTACACCAATTGCAGGGCGCTGCCGCCGCTTTTCTGCACCGCTTCGGCCGCCCGGTCGTTGTTCAGCTCCTTCTGCCCGTTCAGGCTTACCAGAAGGTCGCCCAGCTTCAGGCCCGCCTCTTTGGCGGGGTTGCGCAGCCCCTGCGGCGTCTCCACGTCCGTAAAGCCCACCACCATGGCCCCGTCCGAAAACATCTTCATGCCAAAGGGGGTCCCCAGAACCTCCACCGTTCGGCGCTCGGTCTCCACCACCCGCACCGTTTTCAGGGGCAGAACCTCCAGCAGGGCCAGTGTTTCATTGCGGCTGCCATCCGCCCCCGCCGCAGCCGCCGGGCGAATCAGCGCCGGGGCAGGCTTCAGCCAGGGGTATGCCGCCAGCTGCAGCCTCTCTCCCTTTGCCACATAGACGGTATCCGGCAGCATGGCCGCCGCCCGGGCCAGCACCCCGGCCGCAACCAGCACAGCCGCCGCAAGGGCGCGCACCGCCCGGCGTTTTGCCTTGCCCATCTCCATTCCCCCTCGCGAAAAATGCACTCTGTTTGTAGTATGTGCCGGGCCGCGCGGGAATATTGCTTTGGGCGGCGCGCAGATTTTTTCATGGTTCGTGCGACATTTGCCTTTCTGCCGCGATGTATCCGGCACACAGGGCAGCACGAACCGCACCGAGGTCGGTTCCGCGGCGCCTGCGGGGCCGAGGGGTTGACAATTTTACCCCAGCGGGATAGAATAATATATCCGGAATCAAATGCAGAGAGGAGCGCAATGCAATGGCAGACAGAGCAGGGACCAAACAAATCGCGGTCAACCGCCAGGCCCGCCATGAGTATTTCGTGATTGAAGCACTTGAAACCGGCATCGAGCTGGTCGGCACCGAGGTAAAAAGCCTTCGCGCCGGCGCCGTAAACCTGAAGGATTCCTGGGTGGACGTAGACAACGGCCAGCTGATCCTTCGCGGCATGCACATCAGCCCCTATGACAAAGGCAATGTGTTCAACCGCGACCCCTTGCGGGAGCGGCGGCTTCTCGCCCACAAGTCGGAAATTCGCCGTCTGGGCCAGGAGATCAAGCTTCAGGGATACACGCTCGTTCCCCTCTCGCTTTATTTCAAGCGTGGGCGGGTGAAGGTTGAGCTTGGCGTCTGCAAGGGCAAAAAGCTCTATGACAAGCGCGCTTCGGCTGCCGCAAAGGACGCCCAGCGCACCATCGACCGGGCCATGAAGACCCAGCGATATTAAATTACTGCTTTCAAGGGGCACTGCCCCTTCTTCGTGGGGATGTAAAGGTTTCGACGGGGAGAGGAAAGCGCGAGCAGCGGGTAGTGGTGAGGGACACACTATAACCTCCTTCAAAAAAATTAACTGACAACAACACTCAGTTAGCCGCAGCCTGAATTCAGGCTGCCGTTCTGCCCACGTTAGCGCGGCGTGGGGCCAGAATGTCATTTTAGCGCTGAACGTGAGCAGCCCTAAGCTTTGCGGGCGGCCATGAACTCATGAAGCTACCAAAGCGTCGGCCTGTTTGCCGGCCTGGCGCGGCGGGAATTTTGTAGACAAACTGCACCCGGAGATACTTTCGTAGACTTCTTTTCGGACACGGGTTCGACTCCCGTCATCTCCACCATTAAAAAATCCCTTTCCGTTTGATTCCGGAAAGGGATTTTTTCATTTACTGTTTGAACCGGAGAAACACTGCACAGCTCAGCCCTTCAGCAGGCTGATTGCCCCCCGCAGGTAATTCACGCCCACCAGCTCCAGGCCCTCAAACCGCACCGGGTCCAGATGGCGCAGCCCCACCTTCGGCACAACGGCACGGGTAAAGCCGATGCGCTGGGCCTCCCGCAGGCGCTGTTCCAGATTGGTCACGTTGCGCACCTCGCCGCCCAGGCCCACCTCGCCGATGGCCACGGTCTTGTCGCCCAGGGGCCGGTCCAGCAGAGAGGACACCAGCGCCAGGCACACCGCCAGATCACAGGCGGTTTCGTCCAGCTGCAGGCCGCCCACGATGTTCACATAGACGTCCAGGCCGCCGAAGAAAAAGCCCGCCCGCTTTTCCAGCACCGCCAGAAGCAGGTTCATCCGGTTGTAGTCAAACCCGCTGGCCGCCCGCCGTGCCGTGCCCAGGCTGCTTTTGGTGGCCAGCGCCTGCACTTCGCTGAGGATGGGGCGGGTGCCCTCCATGGTGCAGGCCACGCAGTTGCCGCTGATGCCCATCGGGCGGCCTTCCAGCAGCAGTTTGGACGGGTTGACGATCTCGGTCAGGCCCTCCCCGGTCATATCAAACATGCCGATTTCGTTGGTGGAGCCATACCGGTTCTTCGCGGCGCGCAAAATCCGATAGGGCAGCGTCTTGTCCCCTTCAAAATACAGCACCGTGTCCACGATGTGCTCCATCACCTTCGGGCCGGCGATCGCGCCGTCCTTGTTCACGTGGCCCACAATGAAGGTGGGAATCTCCAGACTTTTTGCCACATTCAGCAGGCGGGCGGCGCACTCCTTCACCTGCGAGACGCTGCCGGTCGAAGCGGTCAGGTCCGTGGTGTGCATGGTCTGGATGGAGTCGATCACCACCAGGTCGGGCTTGTCCCGCTCGATCAGGCCGCAGATCTGGTCGATGTCGTTCTCGGCGGCCAGCAGAATGTTTTCCTGCACAATGCCCAGCCGGTCGGCGCGCAGCTTGACCTGCCGCACCGATTCCTCGCCCGTAATATACAGCACCTGAAACCGGCTGGAGATCGCCCCGCACAGCTGCAGCAGCAGGGTAGATTTGCCCGCACCCGGCTCGCCGCCCAGCAGCACCACGCTGCCCATTACCACGCCGCCGCCCAGCACCCGGTCCAGCTCGCTGATTCCTGTGACGATCCGGCTCTCCGCCTCCGTTGTGCTGATGCTGGCCAGCGTCTGCGGGCGAATGCTGCTGATTCCGGTCGGGCGGCTGGCGGCCGCCGCCCGGGACGTGGCCGCCTTCGGTTCCGGCGCCACAACATCCTCCACCATGGTATTCCACGCCCCGCAGGACGGGCATTTTCCCATCCAGCGCGGGCTGGTATCACCGCATTGCGTGCAAACATACACCGTTTTTAACTTTGCCATAAATTTCTCCTGAATTTTGACTGTCGTTTGAAGATTGCCGCTTCTGCCGCGGGGCCGCGAGAATCCGCACACCGGAAGGCATTGACAACCGGCGATCCGTGTGATATACTAATTAACAGTCGATGTCTTAAAATCAAATACGCTGGAATAGCTCAGTTGGTAGAGCAGCTGATTCGTAATCAGCAGGTCGCGTGTTCAAGTCACGTTTCCAGCTCCAAGGATTCTCTCTGTGGTTGCAGAGAGATTTTTTGTTTTACATCCGCCTGCTCAACGGGCCGCAACACATCAAAAAATGCACTTCCGGGCAGGCAATGATCTCAATGTAGTACACTTCCTTATAATTGTCAACAACGGAAGAGGAAGGAGCAGCACAAACATGGCATTCTTAGGCAGCGTTGAATACCAACCTGACGAAAACGGGGTTGCTGCAAGCGTCAAGTGCCCGTTGGTGGACAGCTGGATTGACCCCGGAGACTGCCAGTCAAATCAGGGTGTTATTGACCGGTACATTCCCGCCCGCTTTAAGGTAAAACCCGATTGGAAAAAGATTTGCGAATCCTGTCCATTCCGCGATTACTGACCATCCTGCATTCTTGCCGTGGTTTTGCTTCCCGGCTTGCCTGCAAGAAAGCAAAACTTGCGCCATACAAAGGGTAAAAAGCAAATTTTAAGAACAACATGGATTTCTTCTTGACAAAACAAAAGCAGCCTCTTAAAGTACGCTCAACCGAGAAGCCTGCGAAAATTCTGGAGGTGATCTTACCATGAAAGAAAACAAACCCGAACCCACAATGACCGAAGGTGAACGCGCTTGGCTGGAACGGCAGGAAGCATGGGCAAGAGAGCCCGTCAAATTCCGGAAGCTCACTCCCGAAGAAGTTGCCGAACTGAAGAAGCAAGGCCGCATTTAATTGGCTCATTCAACCACGATGCCTCCGCATCGTGGTTTTTTCATACCCATTTTTGCTCACACGTGTCCGAACTCGTCGCCCCATCGGCGAAGCAATTGCGGCCCAATGGCAGCGCGGCCAATCCTCTCACTGGCAACACCATTCAAGCCCCACAAAAAGGAAAACGCCAGGACATACGTCCTGGCGCTAACTATGGAGCGGGTTACGAGGCTCGAACTCGCCACCTTCTGCTTGGGAAGCAGACGCTCTACCGGATGAGCTAAACCCGCAGGCAAGCGGTTCACCGCTTACCTGAATATTATACCCTGCTCCCGGGCTGGTGTCAAGGGATTTTTGTGCACGTCCGGCACGCATTTTGTCAAACTGCTTCTGCTTGGCCCGGCGTCATGCCTCTTCGTCCTGCTCCTGTTCCTCCATCAGCTTCTCCCATTCTTCGTACAGCTCGTTCTGGTGGAAGCGGGTGTCGTCCAGATCATCGCATTTTTCCTGAAGCAGCACATGGTCCTTCAGCACTTCCGGGTCGTTGATCTCATTCTCCAGCTCCACAATGTGGGCGCCCAGCTGCTCAATTTCATCCTCGACGGCTTTCAGGCGGGCACGCAGTTCGGCCCGGCGGCGGCGCTGCTCTTTGCCGTAGGTAGGGCGGGGCGCGGCCGTCTGCGGCTTTTCGGCAGGCGCGGGCACCTCTTTGTCCTTGGCCATCAGCTGCTCATAGCTCTCATACATGGTCGCCTTGCCGTCCTCCAGATAGAGGATCGGGCAGGCCAGGCTGTTCATTAAGTAACGGTCGTGTGTCACCAGAAGCAGCGTGCCCTCGTAGGCCATCAGCGCCTGGGTCAGGCTTTCGCGGGTGTAAATGTCCAGATGGTTGGTGGGCTCGTCCAGGAACATCAGATTCGGCCGTTCCAGCAGGATCTCCGCAAAGCGCAGGCGGGCCATTTCGCCGCCGGAAAGCTGGCTGCACTCCTTGAACACGTCCTCGCCCCGGAAGTTGAACCGCGCCAGGTGGCTGCGCACCTCCAGCTCGGTAAACTTCGGATACTTATCCCAGATGGCGTCGATCACCCGGCCGGCGCGGCGGGCCTGCTGCTGCTCAAAAATGCTGGTGCGCGCCCCGGCGCCCAGCCGCACCATGCCGCCGGAGGGGCGGCGGCGGCCGTCCAGCACCTGCAGCAGGGTGGATTTGCCCGCGCCGTTCGGCCCGGCGATCACCAGCCGCTGGCCCCGCAGCACCTGCATGGAGAAGGGCTCCAGCAGCGTCCGGGTGCCGATTTTGATGCACAGGTTTTTCACCGTAACCAGCTCGTTGTAGGGGGCAATGTCAAATTCAAAGCGAAATTTCAGCTCCCGCACACCGGCCTTAGGGGCCTCGGTGATCTCCATTTTTTCCAGCTGTTTGCGGCGGCTCTGGGCCATTTTCGTGGTGGACGCCCGCACCAGATTCCGGGCCACATAGTCCTCCAGCTTCTGGGCCTTGGCCACATCCGCGTCATGCTGCTTCTGCTGCTGGGCCATGGCCATTTCCTTAATGGGCAGATAGGCCGAGAAATTGCCCTTATAGGTGGTCAGGCCCTGATTTTCCACCTCCCAGATGCGGTTGCACACCGCGTCCAGGAAATAGCGGTCATGGCTGACCACCAGCACGGCACCGGAATAGCCTTTCAGGAAGTTTTCCAGCCATTCCATCGTGGCAAAATCCAGATGGTTGGTGGGCTCGTCCAGAATCAGCACATCCGGGTGCTGCAGCAGCAATTTTGCCAGCCGCAGGCGGGTCTGCTCGCCGCCGGAGAGCACCGCCACCCGCTTGTCGTAGGTTTCCGGGCCAAAGGCCATGCCGCTGAGCACCTTTTTGATCTGAATGTCCATGTTGTAGCCGTCGGCGGCATCCACCACGGCGGACAGGCGGGCGTGCTCCTCCAGAAGCTCCCCGTGGACGTCTGCCTCCGGGTGCAGGGCCAGCTGTTTTTCCACCACCTGCATCCGGGCCATGGCGTCCAGCACCGGCTGGAACGCCTTGCGCATTTCACCGTACACATCCAGGGCGGGGTCCAGCTTGCTGTTCTGTTCCAGATAGCCCAGCGTCACGCCGTGCACAATGGTCAATTCTCCGGCGTCCGGCTGGTACTCCCCGCACAGCATCCGCAGAAGCGTGGTTTTGCCCGCGCCGTTTTCGCCCACAATGCCAATGCGGTCGCCCTGTTCCACATTGGCGGTAATTCCTTTGAGGATCACGGCCTCGCCGAAATCCTTTTCCAAATTCTGCAGCCCGATCAACATCGCTCTTTACTCTCCCCTCCCACGGTTTTCCGCGCCGGGTTCCGGCGCAAACCGCAGGATGCACTTCCTCTCATTTATCCGAACGGCCGGCTTTTTGCGCCGTCCGGGTGTTTTATCCCAATTATTTCAGGCCATGTGCTCCAGCGCCCGGTCACACCAGGCCAGCACGTCCGCATACACCTGTTCCCGATTGATCTCATTCAGCATCTCGTGGCGGCCGCCGGGGTACAGGGTCAGCGTCAGGTCGGTAAGGCCCGCCTTCTGCAGCATGGCATACACCTGCCGCACCCCTTTTCCGTAGCTGCCCACCGGGTCGGCATCGCCCGCCATCAGCAGCACCGGCATGGCCTTGCGCAGCCGGTCGGCCCAATCCTGCCCGCTCACCTGGCGCAGGGTGCGGGTCAGCTCCCCCATGGCGCTGTTGGTGAAGGTGAAGGTACACTTCGGGTCGGCGGCATAGCGGCGCACCACGTCCCGGTCCCGGCTGATCCAGTCATGGGGCGTTTGGGGGTTCTCCACCCGCGCCAGGTAATTGCCGAAGGCCAGCTTCTGCAGCAGCGGCGAATGGCCGTGCGGCCCCTGCAGCAGGCACATCAGGTCCGCCGCCAGGCCGCCCACACCGGCCGCCGGGTTCGGCCCCGCCGTTCCGCTGATCACCAGCGCGTCCAGCGCCTCCGGATACTCCGCCGCAAACCACCGGGCAAAGAAGCTGCCCATGCTGTGCCCCAGCAGAATCACCGGCCGCCCGGGCCAGCGTTTGCGGCCCAGTTCATTCATGGTTTTCAGGTCCTTCAGCACATAGTACCGGCCGTTTTTCTCGGCAAAAAAGCCGTCCTCGCCGCCCAGGTCGCTGGTTTTGCCGTGGCCCAGATGGTCGTTGCCGAACACCCCATAGCCGTGGCGCACCAGAAACGCCGCAAAGTCCTCGTAGCGGCCCAGATGCTCGCACATGCCATGGCACAGCTGCACCAGCGCCTTCGGCTGCTCCAGCTGCGGCGAAACGAAGAAATACCCCGCCGTTTTCTGCCCGGGGCAGGCGGAATCAAAGCTGATGTTTTCGGTTCTTACTTCCCACATTTGCAAGCTCCTCCGCTTCCATTACGATGGGATACAGCTCCTCCAGGCGGGTCACCGTGTAGGTGGGCTGGGCGTCCCCCGGCTCCTGGCCGTTCGGGTTGTACCAGCAGGTGTGCAGCCCCAGCTTGCTGCCGCCCAGCACATCGGTGCGCAGGCTGTCGCCCACGACCAGCACCCGGTCCCGGTGCTCAATGCCCAGCGTGTTCAGCGCCGTGTCGAAGATCTTTTTGCTGGGCTTGGTGGCCCCCACCTTCTCCGAGACAAACACGCCGTCCAGATAGCGGTCCAGCCCGGAGAGCGCCAGCCGGTTCATCTGAACCTTTTCAAAGCCGTTGGTTACCACCGCCAGCGTGGCCACCTCGCTCAGCTCCTTCAGGGCTTCCAGCGCGCCGGGCACGGTGTCGCCGTGCTGGGCCAGCTGCTCCAGATAGGCGCGGCTCATCTGCTGGGTGTCCAGGGGGCGGTTCAGCTCTTTTCCAAGGCGGCTGAACCGTTCCACGGCCAGCTTTTCGGCCTTCATCTCTCCCCGGTCCAGCGCCGCCCACAGGCCCTTGTTGATCCGGTCGTACAGGGCAACGGTTTCCGCGTCCACCGGAAGTTCAAACTGTGTAAACGTTTCGTTCAGGGCTTTCCGCTCTGCCTCGTCAAAATCCAGCAGCGTATTGTCTGCATCCAGCAACAGGCAATAATAGTATGCCATAGGTCTTTCCCCCTTTTTCCTGCCATTTTATGGTGGTTCAAAGCCGCCTGTTTTTCCGGCACGCGGCTTCGTGTAATCTGTGTTTGCCCCATCCGGCAGATAAGCCGCAAATGAGGCCAATGGATTTATTATCCTCTATTTTTATGCTTTCGTCAATGAAAACGCCCGCAAAAGCGGCTCGTTTCCTGCAATAGTAAAAAGCCAGCCGCATCCCCAGGGAATGCAGGCTGGCTTTTCTGGTGACCCGTACCGGAATCGAACCGATGTTAACGGCGTGAGAGGCCGCTGTCTTAACCGCTTGACCAACGGGCCATAATCTGTGTTTTTTATTATACACCTGTTTTCGCATTTGTCAAGCGATTTGTTGTTCTGTTTTGCGCTTTTTCCGCCGCAGAGGGCCGTGCCCGGCCGGTTCTGCTTTCCACTGCCGCAATGTTTGCCCCGGGCGGGCCGCATTTTCCCGTTTTTTGAACTTTGTTTCGTTCTTGTTGACAGCTCTCCCCTGCTTCCTTTATACTTTTCTTGTATTATATGGATTTTTCTGCAGTTTTATCACTCAAGCCCCTTTTTATGCGCACATCCGCCCTTCCCCCCTGCCATCCGAAAGGAGGAACCGCCATGCCGCATTCTGTTCAGGAACGCACGAAAACACCCCTGGATGCCAAAAAGGCCGGGGCCGAAATTCTCTGGTTTCTGGCCGGCACCCTGATGTACGCTCTGGCGCTGAACCTGTTTCTCATCGGCAACAACATCGCCGCCGGTGGGTTTGCGGGCATTGCCACCGTGCTCTGCAACTTCATCCCCATGAAAGTGGGCACCCTGATGTTCCTGATGAACTTCCCGCTTTTGCTGGCGTCGCTTTTCGTCAAGGGCGCAAAGTTCACCGTCAACACGCTGGTGTGCAGCTTTTTGTACAGCGCTATCCTGAACCTGACGGACTTTCTGCCCACCCTGACCAACGACCCGCTGGTGGCCAGTCTGTTCGGCGGGGTGCTGTACGGCATCGGCATGGTGTGTCTCATCCGCTCCAACAGCTCGGTGGGCGGTACCGACCTGCTCAACCGCCTGCTGGTGGTGGCTTTTCCGCAGGTGAGCGTGGGCAAAATGTGCATGATCATCGACGGGGCCGCCGTGGTGTTTGCCATGATCGCCTTCCGGGATGTGCAGCTGGGCCTGTACGCCATCATCACGCTGTATGTGTGCAGCGTGTTTGCCGACCACATTATGGGCGGCTTTGACCGTGGAAACCTGTGCTTTGTGATCACCGACGGCGACCCCACCCAGATCGCGCAGGACCTGATGCACCGGCTGAACCGGGCCGTCACCAAGCTGGACGGCACCGGCATGTACAGCGGCACACAGCGCAGTGTGCTGATGATGGCCGTGCGCCCCAGCGAGACCTTCATCGTCAAGCGGGAGATCTACAAGCTGGACCCCCACGCCTTTGTGGTGGTGGCTCAGGCCAACGAGGTTCTGGGCGGCGGGTTCAAGCCTCTGGTGGAAAAGTCTTAACGGCGTCGGGTTTATCCCACACACAACCTGTACAACACAAAAATGCGCCCCGTGCGGCATTGGCCGTGCAGGGCGCATTTTTTATGGTTGCTTCTTAAAGCGCACAGAATCGTGCTTACTTGGCCTTGCGCTTGCCGGTGGGCTTGCGGGCGGGCCGCTTGGAAGCCAGCTTGGGCTTCTCCACGGCCTTGGGGGTCTCCACCTTCACCTCGGCAGGCTTCTCGGCGGCCTTGGGGGCCTCCACCTTCACCTCGGCAGGCTTTTCAGCAGCCTTGGGGGCCTCCACCTTCACTTCGGCGAGCTTCTCGGCGGCCTTGGGGGCCTCCGCCTTCACTTCGGCGGGCTTCTCAGCGGCCTTGGGGGCCTCCACCTTCACCTCAGCGGGCTTCTCGGCAGCCTTGGGGGCCTCCACTTTCACCTCAGCGGGCTTCTCAGCAGCCTTGCGGGTGGCAGGCTTCTTGGCAGGGGCCTTGGCCTCCTGCTTCACGGCCTCAGCCGCGGGGGCCTTCTCGGCAGCAGCCTTCGGGGCGGCCTTCTTCGCGGCAGGCTTGCGGGTGGTGGTCTTTTTGGCCGGGGCCTTCTTCTCGGCAGCATCGGCGGTTTCCGCAGCCTTCTTGGCGGCGGGCTTGCGGGCCGCGCGCTTCTTCACAGGCTTTGCCTCGGTGATGGTCCAATACTGGTTCTCACCGTCTACGTCCTGCCAGATCTGGGCACGGGTGCCGTTCTCGGCGCTCATGCCGACCAGATCCACGCACTTGCCGGACACGCTGGACTTCACCTTAAAGCGGCCGTCATTGGTCGCCTCCAGCACCCACAGCTGGCTGGAGCCGTTGGCCCCTTCCCACTGGTGCAGCCAGGTGCCGTCGGTAGTGCCGCAGGCGACCAGATCCAGCATCTTGCCGGTGAACCGGTTGCAGATGCGGTACACGCCCTGGCCGGCCCGCACAAAGGACCACTGCTGCCACTCTTCGCCGGTGTAGTCCCACAGCTGAACCGCAGCGCCGTTGTCGGGATTGTAATCCTTCACTTCCAGCACTTTGCCATTGCCGTTGGCAATTGTATAAAACTTCTCCGGCTCGATCAAGGTCTGCTCCATCTTTTTCATAATGCTTTCCCCCTCATTGTGCAGGCGGATGTGCCGCACTGCGATTGGTTTCGGCAGCGCCGCCCGCACCCTTGCGGTACCCACGCGTGTGTTGCCTTTGTTCTCACAACTTGGTAAAATTATACTCGTCTTCTCCAGTTCCGTCAAGCAAACTCATTCAAATACCGTTGTTTTATCCAATTGTTTCATTTTGACCCCCGCCTTTTTCATGGAAAGCATTCAGGAAAGGAACTTTGATGCAGTATTCTTCCGTCACCGCGGCCCGCTTTCTCGGCCGCCCCAACCGGTTTGTCGCCCTGGTGGAGCAGGGTGGCCAGGTTCTCACCGTGCACGTAAAAAACACCGGCCGCTGTGCGGAATTGCTTCAGCCCGGCGCGATGGTGTACCTGACGCCCGGGCAGAACCCCGCCCGGAAAACGCCCTTTGATCTGATCGCGGTGGAAAAGCCCACCCCCGCCGGGCCGCGGCTCATCAACATGGATTCCGCCGCACCCAACGCTGCCGCCCGGGAATGGCTGGCCGCCGGCGGGCTGGGCGCCCTTACCGTCTTAAAACCCGAATACCGCCTGGGAGATTCCCGCTTTGATTTTTACGGCGAAGGTGCCTTTGGCCGGCTTCTGGTGGAGGTCAAGGGCTGCACGCTGGAGGAGAACGGGCTTGCCCGCTTTCCGGATGCACCCACCCTGCGCGGGCTGAAGCACGTGCAGGAGCTGACCGCTCTGGCAGCCCAGGGCTGGCACTGCGCAGTGCTTATCGTCATTCAGATGAAGGGCGTGCACACCTTTGCGCCCAACTGGGGCACCCAGCCCGCCTTTGGCCGGGCGCTGGCCGCAGCCAAGGCCGCCGGGGTCCGCCTGATCGCCATGGACTGCCGCGTTGCGCCCGACCGCATGACCATTGACCAGCCCGTTCCCATTGACCTGACCCCGCCGCCGGGGCTTTCGTTCTGAGATTGCAGGGGCCGCTGCTGCCTGAATTTGCCGGTTTTCCTTGTAAAATGCGCCCGGCTCTGGCAATATAGAGGCATAAGCCTGTGCAAAACCCATCCGACTTTTTGCAAACCGCTTCGAGAATTGTTCCGTACTCACAAAATACCTTACAATCGAAACCATTCCGCAGCCTTTTGCTGAATTGATAAAAGGAGTTGATCTTCATGGCTGATTTCCGCAACGACGACCTGGAAGACATCCTGGCCGGTATGCTGGACGAACAGGATCGCCGCAACGGGCGGCAGTCCTCCGCCGCCAAACCGCCGGAGCTGCCCCGCCGGGGCGATGCCCCCGCCCCCGCTGCACCGGCCGGTCCGGTTCCGGAGGACGAGGACGCCGAGCTGGCCCGCCTGCAGGCTGCCCTTTCCGCCGGAAAGCCCCTCAGCCGCGCCGAGCGCATCCGCCTGAACGAGCTGCTGGATCAGCGGCTCAACGAGCTGGCCGCGCACATCGCCCAGACCAAAGCCGCCCAAACCTCTTCTTCCCCGGCCGACGAACCGGAACCCGTTGAGGCCGAAGAGCCCGACTCGCCGAAAGAATACGGCTCTCTGGCCGAGGCTCTGGCTGCCCTGTGGGGCGAGGCCGAGGAATCCGATTCCCATCCGGAGCCCGCCGTACCCCGGCATGCGCCCACCGCAGGCACCCCCAGCTTTGCCGCCCGGGCTCATGAACCTCGCGAAGCCCGGCAGCCCGCACGCAGCGCCGCCCCCGCGCAGGTCAGCACGCCCCAGGACAACACCCTGATGGGCCTGACCGACAAGGTGCGCACCATGCAGGAGACCCTTCTGTCCAAGGTTGCCGGGCAGGATCACGCCGTGTACGCCTTTGTTTCCGGCTACTTTCAGGCCCAGGTGATGGCCATGGCCGATCAGGAGCGCACCAAGCCTCTGGCCACGTTCCTGTTCACCGGCTCGCCCGGCGTGGGCAAAACCTACCTGGCCGAACAGGCCGCCCAGCTGCTGGATCTGCCCTACCGCCGCTTTGACATGAGCGAATACTCCGACAAGGACGCCGGGCAGCTCTTTGCCGGTTCCAACAAGATGTTCAAGGATTCCGCTCCCGGTCTGGTCACCGAGTTTGTGAGCAAGAACCCCCGCTGTGTTCTGCTGTTTGATGAAATTGAAAAAGCACACCTGAATGTGATCCACCTGTTCCTGCAGATTCTGGACCGCGGTTTTCTGCGGGACAGCCACACCAACCAGGAAGTTCCCTTCCGGGATGCGGTGATCATTCTCACCACCAACGCAGGCCGCCAGCTGTACAGCGACCCCACCCACCGCAATCTGGCGGACGTCTCCCGCAAGACCATCCTGAAGGCGCTGGCCGACGATGTGAGCGACGTCACCGGCGAACCGGCGTTCCCGGCCGCCATCTGCTCCCGCTTTGCCAGCGGCAGCGTGATCCTGTTCAACCATCTGGAGGCCCAGCACCTGTACAGCATTGTGTGCGACCGGATCGAAACCGCCCGCCGCCAGCTGGAGGCGACCTATCACCTCTCCATCGAGGTAGACAGTGCCGTGATGGCCACCGTACTCTTCGCCGAGGGCGGCCTGGCGGACGCCCGCACCGTTTCGGCCCGGGCCGAGCATTTTCTGCTGGGCGAGCTGTTTGAGCTGATGCGCCTGATGGCCGAGCACGGGCAGGCCGCCGACCGGCTGCGCACGGTGCGCTTCTCCGTGGACATGGGCGACGACCCCGCCATCCGCTCTCTGTACGGCAGCGGGCGCGAAGCGGAAATGCTGCTGTTCACCCAGCTGCTGCCGGAGGGTGACCACCGCTTCCCCAACGTGCTGGCCCATGTGTTCCACCGCCCCGAACCCGCCCTGGCCCTGCTGAAGGAGGGGGACATTCTGGCCGTGTTTGTGGAGCCGACCCGCGGCGATGAGCCTTACCTGAATCTGGAGGACATGGACTCGCCCGCGCTCACCTTCTTCAATCAGGTGCATGAGCGCTTCCCGCAGGTGCCGCTGTACCTGCTGCAGACGCCGGAGGCCCCCATCAGCAAGGAGGAGCGCCTTTCCTTCGCCCGCCGGGGCTGCCGCAAGGTGTTCTCCACCGCCGAGGCGGACCTGCCCGCCATTCTGCACACGGCGTACCTCAACACCCAGCGCCAGCTCAGCATGAACGAGCTGGCCCGCAGCAATCAGGTGGTCACCTTTGAAACCGCCCAGACGCTGGAAGCAAACGGCCAGACCGCCAGCATCCAGCTGTTCCGTCTGCGGCGCAAACGCGCGGTGCAGGCGCAGGATGCCCAGAAGCTGCTCAGCGATGTTTCCCGCCCGGATGTGCGCTTTGCGGACGTGATCGGCGCGGCCGACGCCAAAGAAGAGCTTCGGTTCTTCGCCGATTACCTGAGCAACCCCCGCAAATACAGCGCCGCCGGCCTGCGCACCCCCAGGGGCCTGCTGCTGTACGGCCCGCCGGGCACCGGCAAAACCATGCTGGCCAAGGCCATGGCCGGGGAAACCGGCATGGCATTCCTCGCGGCCGAGGGCGGCCAGTTCCTTCAGAAATACGTAGGCGAAGGCCCGAAGGCCGTGCACGAGCTGTTCCAGACGGCCCGCCGCTATGCCCCGGCGATCCTGTTCATTGACGAGATCGACGCCATCGCCCGCCCCCGCACCGGCGACGACACCCAGCACACCGGCAAGGAGGTGCTGAACGCCCTTCTCACCGAGATGGACGGTTTCCACGGCGACGACGCCCAGCCGGTGTTCGTCATCGCCGCCACCAACTTCGGGGTGGATGGCGGCTCGGACTCGCTGGACGGCGCCCTGGTCCGCCGCTTTGACCGGGCGGTTCTGGTGGAACTTCCCTCCCAGAGCGAACGGCTGCAGTTCCTGGAGCGCGCACGGGACAAGAACCCCGCCCTGGCGCTGAGCGACGGCGCCCTGCGCGGCATGGCCTCCCGCACCCCGGGCATGAGCCTCGCCAATCTGGATTCGGTGATTGCGCTGGCCCTGCGCACCGCACTGCGCCAGAACCGCTCCGCCGTAGACGACGCCCTCTTTGCCGAGGCGCTGGACACGTTCCAGTCCGGCAAAGAAAAGCAGTGGAGCCCGGATGAGCTGCTGCGCACGGCCCGCCATGAGGCCGGCCATGCCTACGTGTGCTGGCAGGGCGGCGGCGAGCCGAATTACCTGACCATCGTGGCCCGCAGCGGTTACGGCGGCTACATGCAGCAGTCCAGCCAGGAAGAAAAAGGCTCGTATTCCCGCGAGGAACTGCTGGCCCGAATCCGCACCTGCCTGGCGGGCCGCGCGGCCGAGATCGCCTACTACGGCGAAGAGGCCGGCCTGACCACCGGCGCCAGCGGCGACCTGAAGAACGCCACCCGCCTGGCCCGCAACATGCTGACCACCTACGGCATGGACGATCAGTTCGGCCTTGCCAGCCTGTCCGGCAAGGAGCTGGACGGCCCGCTCAGCGAGAAGCTGTACAATCAGGTGAACGCCATGCTCACCCAGGAGCTGGCCAACACGGTGGAGATCATCCGCAAGGGGATGCCCACCATGGACCGCCTGGTAAATGCCCTGATGCAGGAGAGCCACATGGACGGCTCCCGCATGAAGGAGATCTTTGAGGGCCGCAGCTGAACCCGCCCTTGCGTTTCACCCGCAAAGGCCGCCCGGCACCACCGGGGCAAAACGGCCCCGCCGATACAAACAAAAACAGAGTGTCTCACCGCCGAACCCGGCGCGTGAGGCACTCTGTTTTGCTTTTGTTCTGGTAGTTTCCGGTCAGGGCCGGGGGGCCAGTGCCCGGTGCAGGCCCTCGCGGACCGAGGCACTCAGCCGGTCCAGCCAGGCTGCATCCATGCAGCGGGCGCGGCAGGCCACCGCAAAGCCGATGAGGGAACTGATCAGGATGTCACAGCACACCTCTTCCGGGAGCGCGGGGTCCACCCGCCCTTCCCGGCGGCCCTGTTCGGCGATCTGCCGGAAATGCTCCTTCATCTGCTCTTTGGACTGAACCACCCACTGGCGCTGTTCCGGGGCGGTCATCTGGTAATACCGGCCCAGGGCGCTGTACGTCTCCATGCGGCAGGTCATCACTTCCCGCAGATAGCGCAGGCACACGGTGAGCATTGCATCGTAGCCGTCCGCCTGGTCCATCTGGGTGCGGATCTGCTCCAGCTCCCGGTTCATACACCAGCGGCCCGCTTCGTTCAGGATGTCCTCTTTGGACTTAAAGTGCTCGTAGAGCGAGCCCTTTCCCATTCCGGCCGCGTCCGCAATTTCCTGCACGCGAACCGTGTTCAGGTCTCGGCCCTGGCGCGCCAGCGCATACACCCCTTCAAAAATGGCAAGCTGCTGGGGCGAATAGTCTCTCTGCATCTCCATGACTTACACCCCATCGGCGGCCGAGCCGGGCAGCTGGCGGCGCTTCATCTCCTCCATATACTCAGCGGCATCGTCGGGCACATCGTCCAGGTCGTCGCTGCCAGTGTCCACCACCTTGGGTGCATGGCGGAAGATGATGTCGTACATCACAGGCACGATGAACAGGGTCATCAGCGTGGCATAGGTCAGGCCGCCGATGATCACCAGCGCCATATCCTTGCCCAGGGCACTGCCTGCATCGTTGCTGAACAGCATGGTGCACATGGCCAGAATGGTGGTGAGGGCCGTCATTAGAATGGGCCGCATACGGGTACGGCCGGTGGCCACCAGCGCGGTGGTTTTATCCAGGCCGCCCTGCCACAGCTGATTGGCGTAGTCCACAAACACAATGCCGTTGTTTACCACCACGCCAGACAGCACCAGGAAGCCCATCATGCTGACCATGCTCAGTGCCGTGCCGGTGAAGGACAGCGCCAGCAGGCCGCCGGTAAAGGCCAGAGGAATGGTGAAGATCACGATAAACGGTCCGATCAGGTTCTGGAACTGTGCCACCATGACCAGATACACGAACAGCAGCGCCAGCGCAATCATCTGCACCATCTGGGTCATCATATCCGTCACGTTGGTGCTCTCGCCGCCGATGGACACGGTCACGCCGTCGGGGGCCTGATAATCGGCCAGCAGGGTTTCCACCTGGCGGCTGAGCAGCGTGGTGTTGTGGCCGTCCGCCGTAGTGGCCGTCACGCTCATCTTGCGGGTCTGGTTCTCACGGCTGATGGAGGCCACGCTGGTGCCGTCCTGCCGGGTGGCAAACTCGCTGAGCTTGTGGTGCTCGGTGTAGGTGGAGCCGTCGTCCTCGTCGGTCTTGCTCACCTTGAAGTCATAGTCCATCAAATTGGCCAGCGTCAGCGGATCGTCCTCATCCACCAGTACAACGTCCATGTCGGTGCCGTTGATGCTCACGCTGGTGGAGGTGGTCTCGGTGGTCAGGGCCGCGCTCAGCTCTTGATAGATCTGCGCCACGGTCAGGCCCTGGCGCATGGCGGCATCCCGGTCAATGACCAGATGAATCAGCGCATCGCCGTCCTCCTGGCCGTTGCTGATCTCTTCAAAGCCTTCCACCTGGCCCAGCAGGTCCATCACGTCCTCGCTGGCGCTCAGCAGATCGTCCAGATCCTTGCCGTACAGGTCCACTTCCATGCCGCTGCTCATCATGGAGCTCATGTCCATGGCGCCGGACGTAGAAACCTCCACCTCGCAGCCCATATCCCGGGTGCTGTCGGTGATGGCCTGGGCGATTTCGTCAATGCGGGAACTCTGCTCGTCGCTCAGCATAATATAGTAGCTGTAATCGGTGTAATTGTCCGAGGCGGCCGCGCCCATGCTGCCCAGCATGCCGCCGGCCGACGAGGCGGACATGGCACCCACGGTGTCCACGCCGTCCACGGCCAGAATGCGGTCCATCACTTCATCGGCCTTGGCGTAGGCGGTGTCCTTGTCCACGCCTTCGTCCATGGTAACGGTCACCGAGATCTGGTTGCCGCTCACGTTGGGCATCATCACCATGCCCATGCGGGTGGCAGACCAGGCCGCCGCGCCCAGCAGCGCCACCGCCAGAACCAGCGGCACCGCCTTGTGCTTCAGGCATTGGCGCAGAAGTCTTTCGTAGCCGTCCAGCATTTTGTCGAACCAGGGATGGCCCTTCTGCTCCGACTTTTTCAGCACGGTCACACTCATGCAGGGCACAACCGTCAGGGCTACAATCAGGCTGGCCAGCAGGCTGTATGCAATGGTCAGGGCCATGTCCGTGAGCAGTTCTCGGGTCAGGCCGCTGGTAAACACCATGGGCAGGAACACACAGATGGTGGTGATGGTGGAAGCCGTGACCGCGCTGGTCACCTGCTTTGCACCCTGCACCGCCGCCCGGGCTGCCGGCACTCCGCGGCCCCGCAGCCGGTAAATGTTCTCGATGACGACCACCGAGTTATCCACCAGCATGCCAACACCCAGCGCCAGGCCGGACAGCGAGATCATGTTCAGCGTCACGCCGCTGAAGTACATCAGCACAATGGCCACCATCACGCTGAAGGGAATGCTGAAGGCCACCACGATGGTGGGCTTTACGTCCTTCAGGAAGAAGGCCAGCACGATCACCGCCAGCAGAGCGCCCCAGATCAGGTTGCTCAGCACGCTGTTCACAATCAGTTTAATGTAATCGCCCTGATCCATCAGCGGGGTGATGTGCAGGCCGGGGTATTTTTCCTCCAGCTGTGCAATGGCCTTGTTGCAGGTCTTGGACACCTCGCTGGTGCCTGCAGTGGAGCCTTTGAAGATGGACAGCACCACGGCGTCGTTGCCGTTCACCTTGGCGTAGGCATCGCCCGCATTGTCAATGACGGTCAGCGTGGCCACATCGCCCAGGCGCACATCGCCGATGCCGTCAATGCTGCACAGCAGAATGCCCTCCAGTTCGTCCACGCTCTCAAAATCTTCGCCCACGCGCAGCAGCCACTGGTCGTCGCTGCCGTCTCCGGCCTTGATGTAACCGGCCGGCATATCAAAATTCTGCGCCGTGATCATGCCGGACAGGGTGCTCATGTTCAGCAGGCTGTCCAGATTGGCATTTTCCAGCGCCTCTTTGCGGGATTTTTCGTAGCTGTCGTAGGCGTCGTTCAGCTGATCAAAGCCGTCGTCGATCTGATCCTGCGCGCTGTCCAGCTGATCCTTGGCGGAATCCAGCTGGCTCTGGGCGTAGCTGAGCTGGGCGTCGCCGCTGCCGAAGCCCGCGGCCGCCTGCAGCTTGCCCGCCTCGATCTGCTTATACAGCTCGGGGATCTGCTCCATACTCATGCCGGTGGCGGCTTCCACCTGCTGGAAGGTCAGGTTCAGCACGGCCAGCCGCTGCTCGATCTCCTGGGCGCGGGCGCTCATGGCCGCATCGTCGCCGCCGTAGGCGTTGGCGGCCGCCGCGGCCGTGCGGTACAGGTTGACCAGATCGGCACCGGTGGCAAGGCTGCCGCCCATCATGCCGTTTACCTGCTGGAACGCGCTGTTGCCCGCGCAGTCCTCAGCGCTCATGGCCGAAACCACCGCCAGCGCCTCGTCAAAGCTCATCTGCAGGTTGATGGAAGAGTCCGCCGCCAGCGCCGCCCCATAGGCAGCGGCTGCCTGATTATAACGTTCATCGCTTTCAGGCAGCTGACCCATGCAGAAATCTTTCGCCAGGTCGGCCGCTTCAGCCGCATCCACACCCTGCGCTACCAGTTGGGCCGCGGTGGCCTGAATGGCCGCGGGGGCGCGCTGTGCCATGGCAATGCCTTTGATCGCCATCTCCAGCGTAGTCGCCTGCTGGCCAGCCTTCAGCAGCTGCTGCTCGGTCTGCAGGCTCTGGCGCTCGTTCAGCTGCTCCACCAGGGCGCTCAGCTGATAGCCGCTGTCCACCAGCGTCTGGTAGGTCTTTTTGGCGCCGTCCGTCAGTTCATCCTTGCCGTCATCCAGCTCCTGCTGGCCGTCCAGCAAATCGTTCTTGCCGTCGGTCAGGTCCTTCTGGCTGTCCACCAGCTTCTGATAGGCATCGTCCAGCTCCTGCTTGGCGTCGGCCAGCTTGCTGCTCACCTTCACCAGCATTTTGTCGTTCACCTGGTCGATCTTGGTCTGGTTCAGGCGCACTTCCACCTGCTTCTCCACCATGCCCACGGTGGAAACGCTGGCCACGCCGCTCTGGCGCTCCAGATAGGGCAGCAGTTCGTCCTCGGCAAAGCTGCTCAGGTCGTAGATGTCCTTGCCGTCATAGGAAGCGCTCACATACATGGTGGCCATCATGTCGGGGGTGATCTCCATAATGGAAGGGGTCCCCGCCAGGTCCGGCAATTGGCCGGACACCTGGTCCACCGCACTGGAAACCTTGACCATGGCGCTGTCCATGTTGGTATCTTCCTCAAATTCCAGCATGACCATGCTGTAGTTTTCGGCGCTGGTGCTGGTCACGTTCTCCACACCGGTCACGGTGCCGAGGGCGCTCTCCAGCGGCGCGGTCACGCTGCTCTCCACCTTTTCCGGGGAAGCGCCGGGGTAGGTGGTCACCACCACCAGGTACGGCAGATTGATGCTGGGCAGCAGGTCCGTGGTCATTTTCGTAAAGCTCACGAATCCCAGCACCAGAACCAGCACCACGGCAACCAGTACCGTGTATGGCTTCTTTACGCTGTATTTTGACATAGTTTTCTCCTTTGCCCGGGTCTGTGCCGCCGGGCCGTACTGTGGCAACACCGGACCTTTCCCTCGTCCGGAATTGTTCCGACCGACCAGTCGGTCGGAAGGCGTGTTTCAGTATAGCACGCCGCCCTTGCCAATGCAATCAAAAAAGCGTAAACAAATTATGAAGGCCGGTTCCGCACTTGCCAAAGCCCGGTGTTTCGCAGTAATATCATATTGTATGGAAGATGTATAAAAGCGGAATCGTATCGGTCCGTTTTTCAAGCCCGGAACGCCCGGTTTTTCTTTTGCTGTGCGCCGTTTCCGGCCGGCGCACAGCGGCCCGATCGTTTACATTTATAAAAAGCAGGAGTGCAATCGTATGTTTCGACCCATTCGCAGAAAGAAAAATGAGATCAGTCTTCAGGCCGCCCAGCAGCTTTTGCGGGAAGCCCGCCGGGGCGTTCTGGCCGTAAACGGCGATGATGGCTACCCCTATGCCATCCCCGTCAACTACCTGTACGACGAAACCGCGCAGAAACTCTATTTTCACGGGGCGAAAGTCGGGCACAAGGTCGATGCGCTCAAGGCCTGCGACAAGGTGTGTTTCACCGTTTACGGCAACGAAACCATCAAGGACGAACCCTGGGCGCCCTATTGGCAGAGCGTGGTAGTGTTCGGCCGCTGCCATCTGCAGCCGCTCACCCCGGACGCTCTGGAAACGCTCCGGCGGTTTGCCCTGAAATATTACCCCAGCGAGGCTTTGGTGGAAGAAGAGATCGCGCAGTCCGGCCGGGCTGTGCAGTGGTACGAGATCACGATCGAACACCTCAGCGGAAAGGAAATTCAGGAGCGGTAACGCGCCTGCTTCTCGCCCTCAGCAAAGCCGTTTCTTAAAATGAGGAGTCTCTTTCATGGAACAGACCATTGTTTCTCTCCAGCTGCCGGTGCAGGAGGCACTGGAGATCCGCAAAAACCGCATTGTGCCGCCCGCCGGGCAGGACCGCGGCAAGCGCATCTGCATCGTTACCGGCGTCCACGGAGATGAACTGGAAGGCCAATACGTCATCTGGGAACTGACCCGCCGCCTGAACGCCCACCCGGAGCACCTGCACGGCACGGTGGACCTCTACCCTGCCGTGAACCCGCTGGGCATCAACAGCATCACCCGCGGCGTGCCTCTGTTCGATCTGGACATGAACCGCATTTTCCCCGGCACCGATCAGGGCCACATGGCCGAATACGCCGCCATGAAGGTCATGGAGGACATTCAGGGGGCCGACGCCGCGTTGGACATCCACGCCAGCAACATCTTCCTGCGTGAGCTGCCCCAGGTGCGGGTGAACGAAGCCAGCGCCGGGGAGCTGGTGCCCCTGGCCAAGCTGCTGAATGTGGATTTCGTCTGGATCCACGCCGCCTCCACCGTGCTGGAGAGCACCCTGGCCCACAGCCTGAATGCGGCGGGCACCCGCTGCCTGGTGGTGGAGATGGGCGTGGGAATGCGCATCACCCAAAGCTACGGCGACCAGCTCATCGACGGCATTTTTGCCCTGATGAAGCACCTGGGCCTGTGGGACGGCCCCACCGTGCCGACCCGCAGCCCCATCGTCAGCCGGGACGAAGTGGCGTTCATCAATGCCTCCGAAGCCGGTATTTTTCTGCCGGCGGTGCAGCACAACGGCATGGTGCAGGCCGGGCAGACCCTGGGCGTAATTGCGGACCCGCTCACCGGCGGCACCCGTGAGGTGGTCACCGCCCCGGCCGCCGGGCTGCTGTTCACCCTGCGGGAATACCCGGTGGTGTACCCCGGCAGCCTGCTGGCCCGCATTCTGAAAGGAGGGCTGAGCGAATGAGGCAGGAAACCCTGTTCACGCTGGACACCCCCTACCGGCAGAAGCTGGATGTGGAGGGGTTCCGCTTCGGCAAGGGAGAAAAAAGCCTGTGCGTCGTGGGCGCTTTGCGGGGCAACGAGGTGCAGCAGATGTACGTGTGCAGCCAGCTGGTGCAGCAGCTGAAGTGGATGGAAGCCCACAACGACCTGTACGCCGGCCACGAGATTCTGGTCATCCCCTGCGTGAACCATTTTTCCATGAACGTGGGGTCCCGCTTCTGGGCGATGGACCACACCGACATCAACCGTATGTTCCCCGGCTATGCGGACGGTGAAACCACCCAGCGCATTGCCGCCGCCCTGTTTGACACCGTAAAAGAATACCAGTACGGCATTCAGTTCGCCAGCTTTTATATGCCCGGAGACTTTGTGCCCCATGTGCGCATGATGGAAACCGGCTGCCACACTGCCAGCCTGGCCAATCTGTTCGGGCTGCCCTTTGTTATGCTGCACAAGCCCGGCCCTTACGACACCGCCACCCTGAACTACAACTGGCAATTGTGGGACACCAACGCCTTTTCCATTTATACAAAGGAGACCGACCGCATCGACGATGCCAGCGCCGCCCAGGCCGTCACTGCCGTGCTGCGCTTTCTCTCCCGGCTGGGCGTGGTAAAATACACCTGCCACAGCGGCTGCCTGCCCAGCGTGCTGCATGAGGAGGACCTGACCTCGGTCATCACCCCCTGCGGCGGGGTGTTCCGCCGCCTGCTGGGGCCGGGCGAATACGCCGAATACGGCCAGGTTCTGGGCCAGCTGCTGGACCCCTTCACCGGCGAGGTGCGGGCCGAACTGCGCAGCCCCACCAGCGGCACCATCTTTTTTGCCATTCATCACCCCCTGTGCACCGAGCACACGGTGGCCTTCCGCATCATCCGGCGGATGCGGCTGTAACTGCTTTATGATAGAATCAGTCACCCAATAAAATTTCAGGAAACTCAAAAAGAAGGTTGTCTATGTCCGCACACGTTGATTCCCGGGCGCAGAGCCAGGTCCAATATGAAAAAATGACCGGCACCCCCATCCCGAAGCTGGTGCTCACGCTGGCGGCTCCCACTGTGATCAGCATGCTGGTCAGCTCCATTTACAACATGGCGGATACATTCTTTGTCAGCCAGCTGGGCACCAGTGCCTCCGGCGCCGTGGGCGTGGTGTTCAGCCTGATGGCCATCATTCAGGCGGTGGGCTTCACCCTGGGCATGGGCTCCGGCAGCATCATCTCCCGCCTGCTGGGCCGCCAGCAGACGCAGGATGCCACCCGCTACGCCTCCACCGCCTTTTTCACCTGCTTCGGCATTGGCTGCCTGCTTACGGTGAGCGGGCTGCTGCTTCTGAACCCCATGATGCGCCTGCTGGGTGCCACCGAGACCATTCTGCCCTACGCCCGGGATTACGGCCGCTACATTCTGCTGGCCGCCCCCTTTATGGCCAGCAGCTTTACCATGAACAACATTCTCCGGTTTGAGGGCAAGGCCTCGCTGGCCATGATCGGCCTCACCACCGGCGGCATTCTGAACATGGTGCTGGACCCGCTGCTCATCTTCGGATTCCACCTGGGCATTGCCGGGGCCGCCATCGCCACCGGCCTGAGCCAGCTGATCAGCTGGAGCATTCTGCTCTCCATTTTTCTTCTGCGCAAAACCCAGTGCCGCCTTTCGCTGCGCTATTACACCCGGAATGTGCGGGAACTGCTGGAAATTCTCAAGCAGGGCCTGCCCAGCCTGTCCCGGCAGGGTCTGGCAAGCCTGGCCAGCATGCTGCTGAACCAGAACGCCGCCGTTTACGGCGACGCGGCGGTGGCCGCCATGAGCATCGTCTCCCGCATCTGCATGTTCGTGCTCAGCGTGATGCTGGGCATCGGGCAGGGCTTCCAGCCGGTGGCCGGCTTCAACTACGGCGCGGGTAAATATTCCCGGGTCAAGCAGGCGTTCCAGTTCACCTTCCTGCTGGGCGAGATCTCCATGAGCATTTTGGCCCTGCTGGGCTTTGTGTTTGCGCCTCAGCTGGTGCAGCTCTTCCGGGATGACCCCCAAGTGGTGCTCATCGGCGGGTTTGCCCTGCGCTGCCAGTGCGTGGCGCTGGCCCTGCAGCCCCTGAACGTCTGCGGCAACATGCTGTTCCAGAGCATCGGCCAGAGCAAGCCGGCTACCTTTCTTTCCTGCACCCGTCAGGGCCTGTTTTTCATTCCGGCCATTCTGGTGCTGCCCCAGGTCATCGGGCTGACCGGTGTGCAGATCACCCAGCCCCTGGCGGACATTCTCTCGTTTGTGGTTTCGGTGCCGCTGCTGCTGCGCTTTTTCCGCCAGCTGCCCCGGGATGAGGCCGAGAAATTCGAGAAATTGTAATATTTGTAGATTTTTTACAGAAAAAGCAGGACCTTTTTTCCCTTTCGCCCGTTGACGTGCCAAAGAGCGCGCGATATAATAGGAAGCAATCACACAAAATTCAAATGCAGTGAAGGGAACAAGTACCCTTCCGTGTGGCCTTGAGAGAACTGCCGGATGGTGAAAGGCAGCAGGTGCAGCGGAAGCGGGAAGTCATCCCGGAGCAGCCGACCCAAAGGCGGGCCTTGAGAAAAGCAGCAGTGCTTTTCAAGCAGGATGTGCCCGCTCAGTAGGCTCGGACGGGCGCACCCGTTACCGTGCATGGCTTTCAATCGGAAGCCGTTGAGTGGCCATAGCGTGCTATGGCAAAGAAGAGTGGTACCGCAGAGAACGTTTTGAGCGTCTTTGTCTCTTTAACAGGAGACAAAGGCGTTTTTTGTTTTCTCAGTCCAACAAAGTTTCACACGTTCCAGGAGGAGTTCCCCATGATGCTGACAGGCGCACAGATTTTTGTAAAAGTTCTGATCGAACAGGGTGTAGACACCATGTTCGGCTATCCCGGCGGTTCGGTCCTGAATCTGTACGACGAACTGTACAAGGCACAGGACCAGATCACCCACATTATGACCGCCCACGAGCAGGGCGCCGCCCACGCGGCGGACGGCTACGCCCGCGCGACCGGCCGCACCGGCGTGGTGCTGGCCACCAGCGGCCCGGGTGCCACCAACCTGGTCACCGGCATCGCCACCGCGTACATGGACAGCGTTCCCATGGTGGCCTTTACCGGCAACGTGGGCACCGACCTGATCGGCAAGGACAGCTTCCAGGAAGTGTACATCACCGGCATTACCATGCCCATCACCAAGCACAACTTCGTGGTGCGCCACGTGGAAGAGCTGGCCGACACCATGCGGGAGGCTTTCCGCATTGCCCAGACCGGCCGCAAGGGCCCCGTTCTGGTGGACATTCCCAAGGACGTGACCAGCGCCCGCGCCGAATACACCCCGGCCCCGGCCTTCCAGCCCGCGCCCCCCAGCACCGAGTACGACCCCATCGCCGTGCGCCAGGCCGCTGAGATCATCAACCGGGCCAAGCGTCCCATCATCTACTTCGGCGGTGGCACCCACACCAACGGCGGCCGCACCCATCTGCAGGAGCTGATCCACAAGGCGGACATCCCCGCCACCCATACCCTGATGGCCGCCGGCGTGCTGAGCTACGGCGACCCCATGAACCTGGGCATTCTGGGCATGCACGGCAACTTCACCAGCAACAAGGCGGTGGATGAGGCCGACGTGGTGGTGGCCATCGGCACCCGCTTCTCGGACCGTGTGGCCCTGAACACCAAGAGCTTTGCCCACAACGCCACCATCGTGCAGATCGACATCGACCCCGCTGAGGTGAGCAAGAACGTTCCCGTCGGGCACAGCGTGGTGGGTGACGCGGCGGTGGTCCTCTCCGCCATGCTCCCCTACATTCAGCCCGCCCGTCACGAAGAGTGGTGGGCACAGATCCGCGAGTGGCAGGCCAACGATTTTCATCCGCAGGATCACGATGACCGGCTGATGCCTCATCAGATCATCGGCACCTGCTGCGAGCTGGCCGGGCCGGACGCCGTTTACGTCACCGACGTGGGTCAGCACCAGATGTGGGCCGCCCAGTACATCAAGCATGTGAAGGAGCGCGGCTTCCTCACCAGCGGTGGTTTGGGCACCATGGGCTTCGGCTACGGTGCCGCGCTGGGTGCGCAGGCAGCCCTGGGCCGTGAAACGCCCGTGGTCATGATGACCGGCGACGGCTCCTTCCACATGAACATGAACGAGGCCTGCACGGCGGTCAGCTACAACCTGCCGGTGATCACGGTCATCTTCAACAACCAGGTGCTGGGCATGGTCCGCCAATGGCAGACCGCCTTCTACGGCAAGCGCTACTCCAGCACCGACCCCCATCGTCAGACCAACTACGTGAAGGTGGCAGAGGGCTTCGGCCTGAAGGGCTACCACTGCGAGAATCTGGAGCAGTTCAAGGCGGCCTTTGCCGAGGCGCTGGCCAGCCACAAGCCCGCCTGGATCGAGTGCGTCATCAATAAGGACGAGAAGGTTCTGCCCATGATCCCTGCCGGCGGCACCATTGACGATATGATGATGAGCTGACGGCTTTTGCCCAAAGCATTTCCCAGTTTTTAAGGAGGCAACCACCCATGAATCGCCATGTGATCAGCCTGCTGGTGGACAACCACGCAGGCGTTCTGACACGGGTCTCCAGCCTGTTTGGCCGCCGCGGCTACAACATCGACAGCTTGACCGTGTCCGCCACCAACAACCCCGCCATCAGCCGCATCACCATTGTGGTGCATGTGGACGATGAGACCGAACTGCAGCAGATCATTCTGCAGAGCGCCAACCTGCAGGAGACCCAGCAGGTGTTTGCGCTGGACATCAGCCACAGCCTGCTGCGCGAGCTGCTGCTGATCAAGGTGCAGGCCGATGTGACCAACCGGGCCGAACTGAAGGAGATCTGCTCCATCTACAAGGCCAAGATCATCGACCTCTCCCCCGACAGCATGGTGTTCGAGCTGACCGGCGAGCCGGAGAAGATCGACGCGTTCCTGAAGATGCTGGCTGGATACAAGATTCTGGAGATGTGCCGCACCGGCATCACCGCCCTGGAGCGGGGCGGCGCCCACGGCCACGTGCAGCAGCAGTAAACGTTTGCTTTTCACCTGCACCCGGAGCCCTCTTTCCGGCATGGCAGGAGAAAATAAATTTGAGAGGGCGCACCGCAGCGCTTTCCCACCTTCGTAAATACGCCACCACTTAACTTGACAAAGAAAACAAGGAGTGTAAGAACCATGATCAAGAAGTATTACGACACCGATTGCAACCTGGGCGTGCTGGACGGCAAGACCGTCGCCGTCATCGGCTTCGGCAGCCAGGGCCATGCTCATTCCATGAACCTGGCCGAGAGCGGCGTGAAGGTCGTTGTCGGCCTGCGCAAGGGCAGCGCCCACTGGGAGAAGGCTGAGAAGTTCGCCGAGACCAACGAGAACTTCTCCGTTGCCACCATCGAAGAGGCTGCTCAGGCCGGCGATGTGGTCATGATGCTGGTGCCTGATGAGCTGGCTGCCGACATCTACAACAAGCAGGTCGCTCCCTACATGAAGGAAGGCGACACCCTGTGCTTCGCCCACGGCTTCAACATCCACTTCCAGTTCGTGAAGCCCCAGCCCAACATCGACGTCATCATGATCGCCCCCAAGGGCCCCGGCCACACCGTTCGCAGCCAGTACCTGGAGGGCAAGGGCGTGCCCAGCCTGATCGCTGTGCAGCAGGACTACACCGGTAAGGCCAAGGAGACCGCTCTGGCCTACGCTTCCGGCATCGGCGCCGGCCGTGCAGGCATCCTGGAGACCAGCTTCCGTGAGGAGACCGAGACCGACCTGTTCGGCGAGCAGGCCGTTCTGTGCGGCGGCGTGTGCGAGCTGATGCATGCCGGCTTCGACACTCTGGTTGCCGCTGGCTACGAGCCCGAGATGGCTTACTTCGAGTGCATCCATGAGATGAAGCTGATCGTTGACCTGATCAACCAGGGCGGCTTCGGCAAGATGCGTTACTCCATCTCCAACACCGCTGAGTACGGCGACTACCGCACCGGCAAGCGCCTGATCACTGAGGAGACCCGCAAGGAGATGCGCAAGGTTCTGACCGAGATCCAGGACGGCACCTTCGCCAGCGAGTTCATGACCGAGATGAGCAGCGGCCGCAAGGCTCACTTCCTGGCTCAGCGCCGCATCCAGGCCGAGCACCCCGTGGAGAAGGTCGGTGCCGAGCTGCGTGAGATGATGAGCTGGCTGAAGAAGTAAGCTCAGCGCTCCCCTTTTTCCATAAGCGAAAAGCAGCGGGCCGGGCATGGCCTGGCGGCATGGGTTCTTCCCGTAGCTGCTTGCCAGCCCGGCCCGCTTTTTGCTTTTTAGTTCGACCGTATTTCGTTTTTTTGCAAAGTTAGGAGACAACGATGCGCAGCGATAATGTTACCAAGGGCCCTGAGCGTGCCCCCAACCGGAGCCTGTTTTACGCTCTGGGCTACACCGACGAAGAACTGGAGCGCCCCCTGATCGGCGTGGTCAGCGCCTTCAGTGAGATCGTGCCCGGCCACATGAATCTGGACAAGCTGGCCGAGGCCGTCAAGGCCGGCGTCCGCATGGCGGGCGGCACCCCCATCCTGATTCCCGCCATCGGCGTGTGCGACGGCATTGCCATGGGCCACATCGGCATGAAGTATTCCCTGGCCAGCCGTGAGCTGATCTGCGACAGCGTGGAGACCATGTTCATGGCCCATCAGCTGGATGGCCTGGTTCTGGTGCCCAACTGCGACAAGATCGTGCCCGGCATGGTCATGGCGGCCTGCCGCATGAACGTGCCCGCCGTGGTTTGCAGCGGCGGTCCCATGCTGGCCGGCAGCTACGACGGCCAGGAGGTCAGCCTGTCCAAGATGTTCGAGGCCGTCGGCGCCTACAAGGCCGGCCTGATCGACGACGCCAAGCTGGATGAGTGCACCCATGGCTGCTGCCCCAGCTGCGGAAGCTGCAGCGGCATGTACACCGCCAACAGCATGAACTGCCTGTGCGAGGCCATCGGCATCGCCCTGCCCGGCAACGGCACCATTCCCGCCGTACATTCCCGCCGCCTGCAGCTGGGCAAGCACGCCGGCATGGCCGTGATGGAGATGGTGAAGAAGGGCATCACCGCCCGCGACATCATCAACGAGAAGAGCATCCGCAACGCTCTGACCTGCGACATGGCCCTGGGCTGCAGCACCAACACCGTGCTGCACCTGCTGGCCATTGCCCATGAGGCCGGTGTGGATCTGGATCTGAAGGTCTTTAACGAGATCAGCGCCAAGACCCCCAACCTGTGCCACCTGGCCCCCGCAGGCCCCACCCATATGCCCGAGCTGGACGCGGCCGGCGGCATTCCCGCCGTGCAGGCCGAGCTGGCCAAGAAGGGCCTGCTGGACCTGAGCCTGCCCACCGTGACCGGCAAGACCGTAGGCGAGAACATCGCCGGTGCGGTCAACCTGAACCACAACGCCATCCGGCCCATCGACGATCCCTTCAGCCAGACCGGCGGCCTGCAGATTCTGTGGGGCAACATCGCGCCCGACGGCTGCGTGGTCAAGCGCAGCGCTGTGGCCCCCGAGATGCAGGTTCACAGCGGCCCCGCCCGTGTGTTCAACAGCGAGGATGAGGCCATCGACGCCATTTACAACGGCCGCATTCATCCCGGCGACGTGGTGGTCATCCGCTACGAGGGCCCCAAGGGCGGCCCCGGCATGCGCGAGATGCTGAATCCCACCAGCGCTCTGGCCGGCATGAAGCTGGACACCACCGTGGCCCTCATCACCGACGGCCGCTTCTCCGGCGCTTCCCGCGGTGCCGCCATCGGCCATGTCAGCCCTGAGGCTGCTTCCGGCGGCCCCATCGGCCTGATCGAGGAGGGCGACACCATTCAGATCGACATTCCCAACGCCAGCATCCATCTGGATGTGAGCGAGGAGGTTCTGGCCGCCCGCAAGGCCGCCTATGTGCAGCCTGAGCCCAACATCAAGACCGGCTGGCTGGCCCGCTACGCCCGCATGGTCACCAGCGCCAACCTGGGCGCTGTGGTGCAGTAAGCGGTTTGTTTCCGGTGCCCCGCTTTTGAGCGGCGCCTGAAGCGGCTGCTGCCATGCTGTAACAATTGAGCAAACTCCCTGTGCTGCCTTTTTGGGCAGTGCAGGGAGTTTTTGTTTTCATCCGCTCGCTTTTTCCTCACGAACGCACGGAAGCGGCGGACAGCGTATCACGGCCCTTGGCAGGCTTCTTGTGCTTCGCGGGGCCGCATTTTTTGCGTTCGGTTCGGCTTGCCTTTTTCACTGTAAGGCAGAGCAATTCCGGCAAAATGACAAAATGAGAACCTTTGGATTTTGTCCTCTGGCTCTTTCGTTATTGATACACATTCGTATGCCTAACCGCATTCAGCTTTGTTTTCACTTGCCTGCATCGTCAATGCACCGGTGAGTTTTGTCAATCTCCTTGCACGGCATATGCAGCAATTCTTAAGAAATCTGTATTATCTTCCATTTTTCGACGATTTTCGATTGTTTTCACAATTTACGCCAGAATTTGAAACTTTTTTGTCATTTTCATCTTTTCCGTACCTGCTTTTTATGCTACAATATTTTTCGTAAGGCGGCGCAGATTTTCCTGCACGCACAACTGCTCCAAAACCACATTTGAAAGAAGGTATTCTCTTGCGGCGTGTAGTTTCTTTGCTGCTGGTTCTGGCCCTGGCAACGGGCTTGTTCACTGCCTGCGGCTCTTCCGCTTCCTCGGAAGCGGCCCCCACCGCTACCCCGGAACCGACGGCGACTCCGGAACCGACCCCGGTTCCCCTGAACCCAAACCCGCTCACCGGCCTGGAAAAGGCGGCCGACTATCCCAACGGCAAGCGCCCGGTTGCGGTGATGGTGAACAACATCAAGTCCAGTTCCGGCAACGATGCCTTCCCTCAGTGGGGCATTGGCGACGCCGACCTGCTGTATGAAATCGTCACCGAGGGCGGCATTACCCGCCTGATGGCGGTGTTCTCCGATTACACCAAGATGCCCACCGTTGGCCCCGTGCGCTCCGCCCGCGACCAGCACGTGCAGCTGATGATGCCCTATCAGGCTCTGTATGTGCACGAGGGCGCCAGCATTTTTGCCGCCCGCCTGATGCGGGAGCCTGTGGCCAAATACGGCCTATACAGCTACGACCCCAACGATTACAGCACCTACGATTATACCGCCACCGACCTGTACAACGCAGGCCCCTTCGGCACGGTGGTAAAGTGGGACCAGCAGCGCATGGCCAGCCGCAGCCAGGAGATGTGCGCCTACACCAGCGGCGAGCTGGTGGCCAACGCGGTGGCCAAGGGCGCAGACGACAACTTTGAGCCTTCCCCCATCTTCAACTTTGTGCGGTACGATAAGCCTGCCCGGGAACTGACCGGGAACACCGCCAATGAGATGCATTTCCAGTACTCCAGCAGCTATTATTCCGGCTTCAGCTACGACGCTGCCAGCGGCACCTACCTGAAAACCAACACCAAGGGCGGACCCCACATCGACGGCAACACCGGCGAGCAGCTGAGCTTTACCAACGTTCTGCTGCTGTTTGCGGACATCAAGCCGTACAGCCAGCTGGGCTACGATGCCGGTATGCTCACCCACGTGGAATACAGCTGGGGCGGCGTTGGCTACTACTTCTGCGGCGGCAAGATGGAACCCATCCGCTGGCTGAAGGGCCTGCCCACCGATCCCCTGCGCATTGTGGACAATCAGGGCAACGAGATCGACGTGGAGATCAACTGCGGCAAAACCTACATCGGCTTCTCCGATTATGGAATGTACGATTACTGCACCGTGGATGGCCGCAGTATGAACGCTGAAATTGAAGAGGCCCCCACCGTGGACGAAAATCTGAGCAGCGACAATCAGGAAGCTGCCGATTGATTTTTGCTCTGTATGGAGCTGAACAGCCCCGTTTTTCCCCGGCCGATCGTTCCGTACACTTTCTAAAAATGAAACAACGCACAAACAGGGTGTCGGAATCCAGATTCCGGCACCCTGTTTTCGTTTTTTCGAGATTATGTTTTTGGTTGGTTACAAATAGCACTCCAACTCCGGCTGCCCGGCCAAACCCTGCCGCATGGCTTCCAGAAAATCATCCATCAGGGGCTTTCGGATTTGCCCCAGCAGCGCGTAAATAATTCGGTCCGGCGGGCCCTGCTCCAGCTTGCATCGCTGAATGCCCTGCCCCTGCGGCAGGCGGCGCGCCACCGAGGCCGGAACCACCGCCCAGGCCCCTTCGTCCAGCAGTAGATCCTCCATCCAGGCCATCTGATCCAGCAGCACCGTGGCCTGCACATCCGGCCCGAACCAGTAGTCATGCCATTGGTCGCACTCTGGATACCAGGGCATCCGCACCTCCCGCACTGGATCCAGTGCCGACGGCAGCATGGTCCCCGCCGGGGCCGGGCCGTTCATCACCAGCACCATTGGCTCCCGGAACACCGGCAGGCTTTCCACCCGGGGATGGTACATCCGGTCCGAGATGATGGCCAGATCCACCAGACCAAGCCCCACATCGTCGTACCCAATGCGGGAGGTGCAAGTGTGGTATCGCACCCGGGCGTCCGGCCGAAGCTGCAAAAAGCGCCGCAGCACCGGGCCAAGCAGGTAGGTGCTCACGCTGACGATGGACTCCAGCCGCAGTGTGACGGAGCTATTAAGTTTTTTCAGGTCTTTGGCTTCCTGCCAGATGGCCAGCCATTTTTCCGCCACCGGAACAAAGGCCCGCCCCTGCGCGGTCAGCTCCACACTGCGGCGGCCCCGGCCCCGCTGCAGCAGCGGGTACCCCAATTCCTCTTCCAGCACGCCCAGCCGCCGGCTGAGGGCCGGCTGCGTGATGAACAGCTGCTGTGCCGCGCCGGACACAGTGCCGCACCGCACCACCGCCAAAAAGGCTTCCAGTTCTGACTGCGTCATACGCCGTTTCTCCTTTCCAAATTTTCGCATCACCGTCAAAGCCTGACGACCGTGCCGCATCAAACAGAGTTTTGCCCTTAAATTATAAGTTTTGCTTATATAATAGCAAGAAAATTCGCATTTTACAAATATATTCTTCTGTGATACCCTTGGTTCGTGGCCATTCCGCACCGGTTTTTTCCCCGCGGCGGCATGGCAAAATTCCACAGAAGAGGATGTCGAACTCCATGACTCAAACGCAAAATCTCACATCCGGCCCCATCGCGCGGCAGCTGGTCACGCTGGCCCTTCCGCTGCTGATTGGCAACATTCTTCAGCAGTTCTACAACACCATCGACAGCTTCATCGTTGGCCGCTACGTGAGCCTGGACGCCTTTGCCGCCATTGGCATTGCGGGCACGGTGATGAACCTGTTCGTGTTTGTGCTCAGCGGCTTCTGCGCCGGCATCTCCATCATCCTGGCCCAGTTCTTCGGCCGGGACGACTTTGCCGGTTTCCGTCAGGAAGTCTGGCTGGCCACGGCTCTGGGTGTGGGCGGCACTGCCGTCATCAGCCTGATCGGCTTTGCGGCGATGTCGCCGCTGCTTCGCCTGATCCAGACCCCGGCCGACCTGCACACGCTGGTTGCGGGCTACCTGCGGATCATCTTTCTGGGGCTTGTTACCACCTATCTTTACAACCTGTGCGCCGCTGCTCTGCGCTCGGCCGGCAATTCTGCCGCGGCTCTGGCGGCTCTGGCCGTGGCCATGGCGGCCAATCTGGTGCTGGATCTGCTGTTTGTGGTCCGCTTCGGCATGGGCGTTGAGGGGGCGGCTCTGGCCACCGTGCTGGCCCAGCTGCTCTCGGTCATTCTCTGCGTGATCTACTGGAAAACCCGCTTCCCCCATCTGATGTGCGGCCCGGCCGACCTGAAATACAACCACCAGCTAGCGGCCCAGTCGGCCAACTACGGGCTGGTGTCGGCCCTGCATCAATCCAGCCTGTACATCGGCAAACTGTTGGTTCAGGGCGCAGTGAACAGCATGGGCACTCAGGTGATCGCGGCCTATACCGCCACCACCCGCATTGAGGGCTTCGCCAATTCCTTCGGCGACAGCGGCTCTGCGGCTCTCTCGATTTTCGTCGCCCAGAATGAGGGCGCCGGCAAGCGGGAGCGCACCCAGCAGGGCTTCCGCACCGGCTTTGGCCTGATGATGGGGCTGGTGCTCACCATTTCCGTCATTATGGCCCTGCTTGCCGCCCCCTGCAGCGCCCTGCTCATCGGCTCCGGGCAGGAAGCCTCGGTGGCCAGCGCCGTCGGCTACCTGCGGCTCGTCTCGGTGTTCTACTTCCTGTGCTTCACCGGCAATGTGTTTGTGGGCTATTACCGCGGCCGCGGCATGGTTCAGGTGCCGGTCATCGGCACCTGCCTGCACATCACGGTTCGGGTCATTCTCTCGTACCTGCTGGCCGGCCGCATGGGCCTGCGCGCCGTTGCGCTGGCCACCGGCATTGGCTGGATGTTCGTTGTAGGCTACCACTCGTCGGTCTACCGCCGCCTGCGCAAACAGGACGCTGCGGCGCAGTAATCGTTTTTTCTCACACAGCCAAACGGGCAGGATGTGCAAAACATCCTGCCCGTTTGGTTTTTCTATGCTCGTCGCGGCCTGTCGGGTCAATTAAGCTGGGCAGCGTCGCGGCCGGCTCACCTGTGCGGCTTTTCCACGCAGGCACCAATGGCCATGCCCACCAGCATTCCCAGCGAAAGGCCCAGCCCAAGGTTTTCCGTCCCGCCAAACGCGGTGGCCATCGCCACGCCCAAACACATTCCAAGGCACATGCCTTCCCCGCTGCAATCCTGCCGGAGTTCCTCCTGCTGTTTCTGTTTGCCGTGGCGGACGCACAGCACCGCCACCGCCACGCCCGCCAGCACCCAGGGGAGCGCCGCGCGCACAAATTCCAGAATCGCGTTCATTTCAGTCCGTCTCCTTTCTTCTCGGCCGGTTCGGCTGCAAAATCTGCGGTGTTGTCCCGGACCCACTCATCCAGAAACTGCATCTGCGCTTCTGTGTGGAACCAGTGCTCGCCGCCCTCCATCACGGTGAGGGCCGCGCCGGTGCTCCCTGCAAAGGCTTCCACCGTTTCGCGGGGCATGAGGGCGTCCTTGCTGCCGTACAAAATCGCCGTGGGCACCCGCCACTGAATCGGGTGCTGCCGTACATCCTGCAGGTACCGCCAGGACAGGGTCTCGCCAAATTCCGTTGCGATTTCTCCTCGCTGCTGCAGTTCCGGTTCGTTGACGCCTGCCCCGGCCATCATCCCTTCGATCAGTTGCTCCATATCCACCACGGGCGAGATGAACAGCGCCCGGTCCACCCGGGTTTCATCCAGCGCCTGCATGGCAAAAAATGCCCCAATGCTGTTGGCGATCAACAGCAGCTTTGTTCCATCCCGCCGGGCGGCTTCAAACCAGGGTGGAAATTCCTCCCGGGCATCCCAGGGGGTCTGCGCCCGGTAATCAAACCCGGCCACGCGCCAGCCCGGAAGCAAGGCCCGGTAATGCTCTGCCTCCCGGGCGTTTCCGCCCTTGCCGTGCAGGTAAACCGCCTGCCACTGTGCCTGCTGCATCTTTACTCACCTCGCTGTTCTATTTTTACGAAAGTTCTTTCTGTATAAGCATTATAGCACCAACTTGCATCCGAATTGCAAAAAGCGGCGGCGTCTCTCCACAAACTGAGAAACACCGCCGCTTGATCGTCATTTTTAGGGTCTAAGGGCCGGTCACATCTGCACGCCGGCCTTGCACAGCTCCACAAACTGCTTTGCCACGCGGGGGCTGCGGCCGCCGCTGCGGATGGCGAAGGCCTCGGCCTTCATCATCAGCCGATCCGCCGGCATCTGCAGGCCGTACTGGGCCGCCAGATCCAGCACGATCTGCTCGAAGCGCTCCTTGTCCGGCCGGCTGTAAGTGACCGTCAGGCCGAACCGGGCCGACAGGCTCATCAGCTCCTGCATGGTGTCGCCGTGGTGGATGTCGTCCCCTTCCCGGTCGCTCATGGTCTCTTTGATGAGATGGCGGCGGTTGGAGGTGGCGTACACCACCAGATTCTGGCTACGGCCGCCCACGCTGCCCTCCAGAATGGCCTTCAGTGCCGCAAAGTTGTCGTCGTTTGCGGTAAAGGACAGGTCATCGATGAACAGAATGAACTTCAGCGGGTTCGCCGCCAGGCTGTCCATCAGCTCAGGCAGCTGATACAGCTGGTTCTTCTTGATCTCCACCAGACGCAGGCCCTCGCCCGCAAACTCATTGGCAATGGCCTTGATGGAGCTGGATTTGCCGGTGCCCGCGTCGCCGTACAGCAGCACGTTGTTCGCGGGCTGCCCGGCCAGCAGTGCCTTTGTGTTGGCGATGACCTTTTCCCGCTCCCGCTCGTAACCGGGCAGCTGGTCCAGCCGCTGGGGGTCGGGGTACTTCACGGGGGCCAGATGGCCGTCCTCCAGCGTAAACACATGGTACCGTGCAAAAATGCCGTAGCCCTTGTGGCTCACGTCGTTCATGCGCTGGCGGTAGGCCGCCGCAAAATCCAGAGCGCTGGTCTCCCACTGGGGAAGGCACTGAACCACGCCGGGCAGCCCGGCCAGCATCTCTTCGCTGGTCACCTGGGCCGCCTGAGCCAGAAAGTCCAGCTCCAGCTCCAGGCTGCGCTTCAGCTGCGGGCCTACACCTGCGGCGGTGCAGCTTTTCACCACATACAGATTCTCATCCTCCAGAACGGCTTCCAGCAGGTAGTCACTCCAGTTTTCCGTGTGGGCAAACAGGGCCGTGCAGAACGCCCCGTAGCGGCTCACCCGCTCGGTGCGGCGCTCGTCGCTGCCGCGCAGCATTTCCATAAAGGCCGCGACCACCGGGTCCTTCAGCAGGCCGCGAAATACCACAAGCCCCTCCATGCGAAGGGCGATTTCATGTTGTTCCATTGTGTCTCCGTCCAATCTTATCAGTTTCGCCGTTGCCCCGTGCCGCCTGCCGCGGCGGAGCATCCGGCGAAAAAGGGGATATTTCGTTTAGTATACTCTCCTTTTGCGGCCACTTCAAGCCAAATCGGCCACGCTTTGGGGCTGCCGCATTTTTCTCAAAAATATTTTCGTCCACTTCAAAGCTGTGCTTGACAAAAGCGGATTTTTTCCGGTATAATAAATTCCATTCAAATGCGTTAGAAACGGGGCCCGGCTGCGGCCCCGCCCGGATGCAGAGAGCCGCCGTCTGGTGCAAGGCGGTTCCGGGTGCCGCAGCAAATCTCCCCGCAAGCAGCGTCCCCAACCGCTTTTGCCTAGTAAGGATCGCCGGCCCGGCTGCCGTTACCCTGCCAGCGGATGTTTCTCGTCCGCACTGAGTGGCTGCCTTTTTTCAGCAGCAATCAAGAGTGGTACCGCGGAGTGACCGAATTGTAAACGTTCAAGGCCCTCCGTCTCTTGCATGGTAAGAGACGGGGGCCTTTTTGTATGCCCCCGCACAAACAGGTCATTGAAACGAGGAAAAGGAGAACTGCTCACCATGGTCACTTTGGACAAAATCTATCACGCCGCCTTTGTTCTGAAAGACGTTGCCCGCAAAACCGACCTGATCGCCGCCCCCAACCTGTCTGCCGACAGCAACATCTACCTGAAAACCGAAAACCTTCAGGTGACCGGCAGCTTCAAAGTGCGCGGCGCTTACTACAAGATCAGCCAGCTGACCGAAGAGGAAAAGGCCCGCGGCATCATCGCCTGCAGCGCCGGCAACCATGCCCAGGGCGTGGCCCTGGCCGCCACCCAGAACGGCATCAAGAGCGTGGTCTGCATGCCGGACGGCGCTCCCATCAGCAAGGTGGAGGCCACCAAGCGCCTGGGCGCAGAGGTGTGCCTGGTGCCCGGCGCTTACGACGACGCCTACGCCAAGGCCTGCGAACTGCAGCAGGAAACCGGCGCCACCTTCATCCACCCCTTTGACGACGACATGGTGATCGCCGGTCAGGGCACCATTGGCCTGGAAATTCTGGACCAGCTGGAAAACGTGGATGCCGTGATCGTGCCCATCGGCGGCGGCGGCCTCATCAGCGGCGTGGCCTTTGCCATCAAGAGCCTGCGCCCGGAGGTGAAGGTGTACGGCGTACAGGCGGCCGGTGCCCCCAGCATGTTCAACAGCGTGCACGACCATGTGCAGGAGACCCTGCCCGCCGTTTCCACCTTTGCCGACGGCATTGCCGTCAAGCGCCCCGGCGACACCACCTTTGCCATGGTGGAGCAGTACGTGGATGAGATCGTCACCGTGAGTGAGGACGAGATTGCCGCCGCCATTCTGGCTCTGATCGAGAAGCAGAAGCTCATTGCCGAGGGCGCCGGTGCGGTGAGCGTGGCCGCCGCCATGTTCGGCAAGCTGCCCATTCAGGGCAAAAACGCGGTGTGCCTGGTTTCCGGCGGCAACATCGACGTGAACATCCTGAACCGCGTCATCACCCGCGGCCTGGTGATGAGCGGCCGCAACACCAACCTGATGATCGCCCTGGAGGACAAGCCCGGCCAGCTGCAGGGCGTCTCCGAGATCATCTCCCGCTGCGGCGCCAACGTGGTCAGCGTCCATCATGACCGGGCCGACACTTCCATGACCATCACCAGCTGCTTCCTGAAGCTGGGTCTGGAAACCCGCGACCATGCCCAGATCGAAGAGATTCGCAAGGCGCTCACCGAGGCCGGGTTCCATCTGGTCAGCGAGCGGGCCTGAACGCCGCGCGGCTAACCCCTGCAACAACATCCGCCCAGTGCACGAAGAAACTTCTTCGCCGCACCGGGCGGATGTTTTCTTTTTAGTGAATCTCTGCGCAGTCGTCGTACAGCACCGTCAGGCGGTAGGCCTCTTTTGCAATGTCCGCGTGCATATGGCCGCAGTACCACTGCTTCAGCCCCTTGACCCGCCGGTACACCTCCTCCAGATAGCCGCTGACCGGGTCGTTCTCCCGGAAGCTGTACCGCCCAAAATAGATGGGAATCAAAAAGCGGGGCAGCGTGTGGGTGAAAATGTAATCCACCTGATTGCCGTGGGCCTCCAGCGTTTGCAGCCCGTGCTCCATCTCCTGAGGCGACAGAAGCTCCTCCGGCCACCAGGAATACCCCTCAAGCCGGTATTTCCGGTCGATGGAACTGGCCCCGCCCATGGTCCAGAAGGTCTTTCCCGCAATGGTGTAGTACTCGCCCCGCCGCAGGTGGATCACGTTGGGGGCGTCCGGCAGGCGGTTGATCCCGCCCCCGTTCCACGCCTCCACCGGCTGTGCATTCCAGAAGGCGTGGTTGTCGTGGTTGCCGTCCACAAACAGAATCTGATAGGGCTTCTGCGCCATCCAGCCGACCCATTTCGCATAGGCGCGGCGGTTCTGCACGGCCTGGCGGCGGGCAAAGGGCAGGTCAAAGGGAATCTTTTCCTCCTCCAGTACATCCGTCGGCAAAAACGGGAAACCGAAATCGCCGCAGATCACCACATAGTCCTCTTCGGTGAGCGTCGGCTCGGCCGGAAATTTTGGAGGCATGAGCTTCCCAATCTCAACCGTGCCGTGAATATCCCCAAACACATAAAATGCCATACCGTTCTCTCCTTTCAGGCCGCATGGTTTCTCTTCGCCCTGCTTCGCTGTTTCTGCAGCATTCTCGCTCTGTTCGCTTTAACATCGGCCCAACCCAAACGGTGCGGTTCTTGACGGGCTGCTTCCGTTCGGAGTATTCTGATTATACCACAAATCGCTTTTTACCCGACATACAGAGGAGATGTTTATGGATACTGCCCTGCTCTCGCAAAGCGCCCTGTTCCGCGGGGCAAACCCGGATGAAATCGAGGCCATGCTGGGCTGCCTGGCCGCTCAGACGCGCCGCTACGGCAAGGGCGCGCTGATTTACGGGGCGGGCCAGACCGTCACCGCCCTGGGGCTGGTGCTGCACGGCAGCGTCCTGATTCAAAGTGAGGACGCCTGGGGCCGGGCCACGGTGATGGACAGCCTCGGCCCCGGGCAGATTTTCGCCGAAACCTACGCCTGCACCCCCGGCGAGCCGCTGATGGTGAACGTGCTGGCCGCCGAGCCCTGTGAGGTTCTGTTTTTGCAGGTCTCCCGCATTTTTGAATTTGAGGAGAGCGGCTGCCCGCACCAGCGCCGCCTGGTGCGGAACCTTCTGGCCCTGTTCGCCCAGAAGAACCTGACGCTCTCCCGAAAAATCTTCCACACCAGTGCAAAAACCATCCGGGAGCGGCTGCTCTCCTACCTCTCCGATCAGGCCATCCGCGCCCAAAGCCGCAGCTTTGCCATCCCGTTTGACCGCCAGCAGCTGGCGGACTACCTGAATGTGGACCGAAGCGCGCTCTCCAACGAGTTGAGCAAAATGCAGCGGGAGGGGCTGATTCATGTGCACCGCAACCAGTTTGTGCTGTGCGCCGAGAGCCTGCCGGAGTGACCCATTTTGGGCCGGAGCGGGTTTTTCCTGGCCGTTTTTGCAGATTTTTTCAAAAAGCTCTTGACTTGGAGTCAACTCTAAGTGCTATGCTGTGGCTGTTCACACAAAGGAGGCACAGAGCATGACCATCAAAGAAGTGGCCGAGCGCTACCACATCTCGCAGGATACCCTGCGCTATTATGAGCGGATGAAGATGATCCCGCCGGTGCACCGCACGTCGGGCAGCATCCGCGACTATCAGGCCGAGGATCTGCGCTGGGTGGAGCTGGCCATCTGTATGCGCAGCGCCGGGCTGCCCATTGAGGTGATGATCGACTATCTGCGCCTGTTTCAGGAGGGGGACGCCACCATTCCCGCCCGGCTGGAGCTGCTGAACGAGCAAATGGACGTTCTGCGCGCCCAGAAGGCCCAGCTGGAGGCCACCATGGAGCGGCTTGCCTACAAAATTCAGCACTACGAAGACGCGCTGAAAACCGGCCGGCTGGTGTGGGACGCCCCGGCCCCTTCCGATCAAAAACAAACTGAATGAAACGAGGTTTTTACAATGGCAAAACTGATTGCATTTTATTCCCGCGCCGGTGAAAATTATTTCGGCGGCAAATACCGCTCCGTTCCGGTGGGCAACACCGAAAAAGTGGCCCAGCTGCTGGCGGCAAAGACCGGCGCCGATCTGCTTCGGCTGGAGCAGGTCGTCCCCTATTCCGATGACTATCGCACCTGCGTGGCCCAGGCCGCGCAGGACCTGAAGAGCAAGGCCCGCCCCGCCCTGCGGAACCTGCCCGAAACGCTGGCCCAGTACGATGAGATTTATCTGGGCTACCCCAACTACTGCGGCACCATGCCCATGGCCGTTTACACCTTCCTGGAGCGGTATGACTTCACCGGCAAGGTTATTCACCCCTTCTGCACCCACGAGGGCAGCGGCCTCTCCCACACCGAGCAGGACATTCAGGCGGCCGCCCCCGGTGCCAGGGTCGCGCCGGGCCTGGCCATCTGCGGCAGCGAGGCCGACCAGGCTGCCGCCAAGCTGGAGGCATGGCTCTGAGATGAACTACGAAAAAGGAACCGTTTACCGTCTGATGGATCAGGGCGGCCCCACTGACACCCGCGAAGCCTACTTCAAAGAGGCCAGCGAGGAGATGATCCGCGCCCGCACCCTGTGCGCCAAGGCCAACGCCGTGCTGCCGGATGACCTCAGCTACGTCACCTATCTGGAGGAACTGTTCGGCCGGGACCTGAGCGACGTGCGCATTCTCACCCCGTTCCTGTGCGATTTCGGCAACCGGGTCAAGTTCGGAAAAGGGGTATTTCTCAACCACTCGGCCATCCTCTCCGCTTCCGGCGGCATCGAATTTGAGGACGGCGTTCTCGTGGCCCCCGGCGTGCGCATTGCCACCATCAACCACGACATGAACCAGCGCCACACCACCTACACCTACGGCAAGGTGACCATCCGCAAAAACGCCTGGATCGGCATGAACGTGACCATCTGCCCGGGCGTAACCATCGGCCGCTATGCCGTGGTTGCTGCCGGGGCCGTGGTCACCAAGGACATTCCGGATTACGCAGTGGCCGGCGGTGTGCCCGCCAAGGTTCTACGCTATCTGGACCCAGCCGAGCAGCGGGAATAATTTTTCTGCGCCGGGCAAAATTTTCAGGCCGCGGCTCTTGACCTGAAGTTGGCTTTATGGTTTACACTGGTTATAAAGGAAGTGTGTGCTGTGGGCCTGCCCTGTTTTTTGCGCGGCCCATCGCGACACCAGCGCGTTTGAAGCGTTTATTACAAGCAAGGAGGCGCTTTTTATGAGTGAATCGGTTAAGAAGCCCGGCGTGGGCGGCGAACATTACATCCCGATGGAGCAGCGCACCGGCGAGCAGTCTGTGGTGTACTTCACCCGTGACCTTTCCGCCGAGGGCCTGCGCAAGGCGTTTGAGAAGGTCGGGGGCTGCCTGACCGGCAAGGTGGCGGTCAAACTGCACACCGGCGAGCAGCACGGCCCCAACATCATCCCCCGCCCCTGGGTGCAGTCGCTGATTGAAAACGACCTGCCCGACGCCCACATTGTGGAAACCAACACCTATTATGAGGGTGACCGCTACACCACCGAGCAGCACCGCGAGACCCTCAAGGTGAACGGCTGGACCTTCTGCCCCGTGGACATCATGGACGAGGACGGCACCGTGATGCTGCCGGTGAAGGGCGGCAAGTGGTTCACCGAAATGTCCATGGGCAAAAACATCACGAACTACGACTCCATGCTGGTGCTCACCCACTTCAAGGGCCACACCATGGGCGGCTTCGGCGGCTCCAACAAGAACATCGGCATCGGCTGCGCCGACGGCCGCATCGGCAAGGCCATGATCCACACCGTCACCGGGTCGGACAATATGTGGAGCATCAGCGAAGAAGAGCTGATGGAGCGCATTGCCGAGTCCTCCAAGGCCACGGTGGACCACTTTGCCCCCCACATCACCTTTGTGAATGTGCTGCGCAACATGTCCGTTTCCTGCGACTGTGAGGGCGTGGCCGCCCAGCCGGTGGTCACCCCCAACATCGGCATTCTGGCCTCCACCGACATTCTGGCCATCGATCAGGCCTCGGTGGACCTGATTTACGCCCTCTCGCCGGACGACCGCAAGGCTCTGGTGGAGCGCATGGAAACCCGGCACGGCCTGCGCCAGCTGAGCTATATGAAGGAGCTGGGCATGGGCAACGACCGCTACCGGCTTCTGGATCTGGACAACAATGACGCCGTCATTCAGCCCTCCGATGCCGTCAAGGGCGTCAAGCCCTTCCCCAAGGTGCAGCTGTAACCTTCCCGTTCGTTCTGCCCGCCGGGCGGCGGCCCAACGCTGCCCCGGCGGGCGTTTTCATCTGCGGCAGCGGCCTGCCCTGCCGCCTTAAAAAAGGAGAACCGACTTATGAGCAAGCACGTACTTGTGATCTCCACCAGCCTGCGCAAGGGCAATTCCGAGCGGCTGGCCCAGGAGTTCGCCAAGGGCGCGGCCGCCGCGGGCAACCAGGCGGAGGAGCTGACCCTGCGCGGCAAGCGCCTGACCTTCTGCACCGGCTGCATGTCCTGCCTGGAAAAGGGCCATTGTGTCATTCCGGATGACGCCGTGGAGATCGCCGCCAAAATGAAGCAGGCGGATGTGATCGCCTTCGCCACCCCCATCTACTACTACGAGATGAGCGGCCAGATGAAAACCCTGCTGGACCGGGCCAACTCCCTGTATGGCAGCGACTACAAATTCACCGACATTTATATGCTGACCACCGCTGCCGAGGACGAAACCTTTGTGCCCCAGCGGGCCGTCAGCGGCCTGCAGGGCTGGATCGACTGCTTCGAGCGGGCCAGCCTGAAGGGCAGCGTGTTCGCGGGCGGCGTAAATGCCCCCGGCGAAATTGAGGGGCACCCCGCCCTGGCCCAGGCCTTTGCGCTGGGCCAGCAGGTGTGATTTTTATCATAAGCAAAGCAGACAGCCCGTTTTGGTGCAGCAGCCAAAACGGGCTTTGCCATCCCCAATGGCCGGGGCCGGGCTTCCCCGGCTTTTTTCCGCTCTGTTTTTCCAGGGCGGAACGTTTGAAGTTCGTGCTTCCGGAAACCACAGGCTTTTGGAAACCGGCCGGGCGGCCGATTCCAGCACAGAATTCCAAACCGCACGGTTTGCCGCCCCCGCCTGCCCTTGAAATTTGCGTTTCTCTTTGCTATACTGAGTACAAATCATTGAAATATTGTAGTATTTCCGCAGTTTTGGTGCAAGACCGGAAGCAGGTGCCCCCGCACACGATTTCCCGCCCCTGCACCGACTGCGTACATTTTGCTGAGTATCAATTAAAGAAACGAGGAATCAGGGAATGAAACGAATGTTCGCGGCCGCTCTGGCCGTTGTGCTTGCGTTCAGTGTGGCTGCCTGCGGGCAAAGCGCCGCTTCGGCCGAGAGCAGTTCGGCGTCGGCACCGGAAAGCACGGCCGCAAGCAGCGCAGCAAGTGCGGCCGCAAGCACCCCCACTGCGTCGCCGACTGCAGCGCCCACCGCCACCCCGGCCCCGACGCCGGAGCCGACGGCCGCCCCAACCCCGGCACCCACCGCCGCACCCACGGCGGCACCCACCGAAGTACCCACGCCGGAACCGCCCCAGCAGGCCGAGCCGGAACCCGCTGCCCCGGCCGCCGAGGGCGGGCATGGCTACTGGACCGTTTATGGCGACGGCGATGCCTTTCGCGCCATCAACGCACTGCGCGCCTCTTTGGGCCTGGGGCAGCTTGAATGGGACGGTGAGCTTGGCGACGTTGCCGCCCTTCGCTGCCGCCAGGTCATGGACGACTTCTCCCACAACGGCATGACGGCCCCCGAAATCATTGCACGGGGTTACCCTGACGCGGCCTCCGTCGTGGCGGCCTGGCAGGGCAGCGAAAACCACTATGCACAGATGACCTACGAGGGTTACACGCGCTGCGCCGTTGTTCATACGTATGACGGCGATGGCTGCCACTACTGGGTGGGGACGTTTGGGTAACGGCTGCCGCCCTACACAAACCAATCATTTTATAAAAAACTCCGGCGCATGGTTCTTTCCAACCACACGCCGGAGTTTTTACTTCCAATTGCGTTTCTTTCAAATCGCGCCCGTTGCGCCAGAATTATAAGCTCAAACCCCTGCCGGGGCAAGCCGCAGGTTCACATCTGCGGCTCGCGGAACGCCTCCGGGAACATCTGCTCCAGCGCGTCACTGGGCGCCCCGTTCACCTGCAGTTCCACATGGCAGTGGCTGCCGGTGGAATAGCCGCTGTTGCCCACGGCGGCAATGGCCTGCCCCTGCTCCACCTGCTGGCCCGGCTCCACATACAGCTCTTTGCAGTGGGCGTACAGGGTGGTGGCCGTGCCGTGGCGCAGCACCACATAGTACCCGTAGGCGGCGTTGGGGTCGTACTCCGCCGTCACCACCGTGCCGGCCTGCATGGCCAGAATGTCCGCCCCTTCTTCGGCGGCAATGTCCGTGCCATGGTGGCTGTCCCCCATCCGCCTGCTCACATAGGTGTAGTCCGGCACCGGCCAGATGTAGCCCTCTTCCTCTTCCGGCTGGGTCTGCACGGGCGCGGTGCTCTCCGCCTGGGCCGTCTGGAACACCGCCGGCACCGAGGCGGCCTGCACCTGCCCGGCCGCACCGCACCCCACCAGAAGGGCCATGGCCCCGCACGCAAGGCAGGCCGCGGCCCGGCGGCGGGGCGTGCTGCCCGCCGCACGCAGGGCGGCAAGCCGGTGCGCCAACTGGCGGCCGCTGTGCGAAAGGCCGCTGCCCTGCGGCACCGCCCCCGCCAGCTGAACCAGCGTTGCGCCGTACTGCCGCCGCTCCTCGCCGGTCATGCACCGGGCCACGCGCCGGTCGCAGTCCAGCTCGCACAGGGCGTCCATCCAGAAGCAGGCCGCCCAGACCATCGGGTCGTACCAGTGCAGCAGCGCCGCGGCCAGCGCAAAGGCCTTGTACCACAGGTGCCCCGCCCGCACGTGCCACAGCTCATGGCTCAGGCTGTGGCGCAGCTGCAGGGGGGTCAGCGCCTGCTCCGGCAGGTACACGCAGGGGGCCAGCAGCCCGCAGGCAAAGGGGCTGGTCAACCCGGGC
>Ga0129310_1000048_pt1 | contig 161852 bp, 145 predicted proteins | sample Go1ome_2_FD_94433 | JGI IMG/M metagenome (GOLD analysis project Ga0129310, IMG submission 94433) | Western lowland gorrila individual fecal microbial communities from Wisconsin, USA - Go1022A metagenome | ecosystem: Host-associated > Mammals > Digestive system > Large intestine > Fecal...
GGCTTCGGGTGGAAGTGTAGCAATGCATGGAGCTGAGAAGTACTAATAGGTCGAGGGCTTGACCAGAGAATGGAGAAATGATTGGAAAGAACTTTTTGTATGATGTTTTGAAGGTACATGAAAATACATAAATAGCGAGACAATGCTCGCTTTTTGTGTTATAATACCTTTATAGGGGATTGGTCAAATGGTATGATAGGGGTCTCCAAAACCTTTGGCGGGAGTTCGATTCTCTCATCCCCTGCTCTTGAAAAAGTAGCTGAAATACTTGAAAATACAAGCGTTTCAGCTATTTTTTGTTATAGAGATAAGAATATACTTCAGAGTGTTTGATTAGGATTGTCAGGAGGGTACAATGAGAAAAAGAGTTTGTGTGATAGTAACTTTAGTTATGTTTATAATGAATCATTTATTACCGGTCAATGCGGTTTATGCAGATGAATCTGTAAAAAATGAAGTGCAGTCTTCTGGTGTAGAAGCAGCGCAATCGGTAGAAAGTGGAAGAGTTTATGTGGAAAATGGTGAAGGGGATATAAGCGCCGGTGAAGGTACTGCCTCGAATCCATATAAAAATATACGGACGGCCTTGGATAATATTCAGTCCGGTCAAACATTGGTACTTGCCGGGGATGTGGTTTACACAAAGTATGATGTTGAGACGGATGGTTCGGCGGCTCCGTTATTTATTAATAAGAATATAACGATTATGGGCGCGACACCGGATAAAACGTTTAAGCTTCGAACGGCAATTCAGTTAGGCGCAGATGTTACATTTAAGGATATGCATTTGGAGATGGTTCCGGAAGTGACATTAGGTGGAGGAAGTGGCGGAACCTCGTTGGGGACGACCGTAGAGAGAAGCGCGACGATTTATGCCGCCGGACATACATTGATTCTGGATGGAGTGAATACGGCACTTGGTACAGTCGTTGATCAGGATAGTGTTGCACCGTATATTAGTGGCGGAGCATATAAAGGGAGGACCGGTACTCGTGGAAATCATGCAGTGATCAAAGTACTCAATCCAACAGAGCAGACTAAGTTTTCGGCAATTTATGCAGGAGATTACTGGCAGGATATTTCTATGAACGTAGATATAGAGCTTGATGCCCCCCTAGTAGATAAGACGATTCATACTGCCGGAGTAGAGGGCCATACATTAAACGGAAATGTAAATGTAGTTCTTGGAAAAAGGAATAACATAGCAGGATTCGATCATAAAGATCAAATTGGTGAATTAAATGTTACAATTGCGGCAAACGTAGTTACTTCCCGGTTGGAATGTGCACAGGTGAATAACCTTATTCTTGAAAAAGCATCCCGGATAAACATTCCGCAGAATGGTTCTTTTCTGGTAAATAATGTAACACTGAAGGAAGGTGCAGTGCTTGATTTCCGTGAAATGTCAGGGACTCCGGAAGTTCAGGGAAACTTTCAGGGAGTGGATACAACGGATTCCAATCATTGTGGCGCTGTTCTGATAGGGAATAGCAATACTTTAACGATATCGGGAAACGTAAACGGTCTGACAAGGTTAAATACAAATGGTGCAGAAGCCATCAGCCGTTTTGTGGAGAATCATACATATGTGGAAGCAAGTGACGCATCGGCAGGGGATTTTACAATCACAGGTTCACAGTATACGGATTATGAAATAAAAAAAGAAATATCCAATGGGAGAATAACCTGGTTTGCGCAGAAGAAACAGAGCGTAGCGGAGAATGAATTCGATCATTTTAAATGGGCGGATGGTCAGGATACGGTTACCATTAATCTGAGAAACGGGGAGGAGTTTTATTATCCGATAGAGTTCTATGACAAAAATGATCAGAGCTATAAGCCGGATTCAACAGCCTTGTTGGAAGATTTTGCAATATCTATTGAAACAACAGATGGCAGGCAATTAAGCGAGACAGATATTTCATATTGCGATTGGGATGAAATGAAATTCGGCGATAACAATTATGAGCCGCATCAGATTGTATTAAGTTTTCAGAATCTCGAGAAGGACTATGGAAAACTGATGTTGAAGGTGGAGTATACTCCTTCCGGTGTGGCTTCCGGAGTTATAATAGAAAAAGAGATAACGGTCCTGAGTAAACCCGGGCATCATTTTGCGACGACCTGGAGCAGTGACGGAACACATCACTGGAAGGCATGTACAGACGAAGGCTGTACTGAAAAGAATGAGTACGGGGAACACAAATGGAATACAGGTGTGATTACAAAAAAAGCTACCCGGTCTGCCGATGGCAGCAGACTCTATACTTGTTCCGTATGTAAGGCAACCCGGACAGAAGTAATAACAAAGGTATCTGACATGAAGCTTTCAGCGACGAGTTATATTTATGATGGAAAGGCTAAAACACCAACACTCACCGTAAAAGATTCCAAGGGGACTGTATTGAAGAAAGGTACAGACTATGACGTGACATATGCACCCGGAAGGATCAATGTGGGCTCTTACAAGGTTACGGTTGTATTAAAAGGAAAATATAGCGGCAGCAAGGAATTAAGGTTTACCATCAAGCCTAAGACTCAGACTATAACAAGAGTGGACAGAGGAGATAAGAATTTAAAAATCACTTGGACAAAGGGGACAAAGGGAGTTACCGGATACGAGATATATCGTTCAACTTCCTTGAAAGGTACATATACCAGAATAGCTACGATTCAGAAAATAGGAACAGTCAGCTATACGAATAAAGGCTTGAAGGCGAATACTACATATTATTATAAGGTCCGTTCGTATGTAGTCATTGGCGGGAAAAAGATATATGGTGCATTTTCACCGGTTAAAAAGAATAAGACCTATTCCAATACAGAGGCCTATGTAGCCAGAAACTACACGAAAGCCTTAGGACGGAATCCGGAACCGGCCGGTTTACAATATTGGACAGCAGAGATTACTGCAAAAAGAAAAACTCCGATTCAGGTTGCGGAGAACTTTATATATTCGAAGGAATTTAGGGATAAGAAGTTAAATAATACGGAATACGTAAAGGTATTATATCGTACTTTTATGGGCAGAGAGGCCGACAAGGGCGGATTAGACTACTGGGTAGGCCGCCTGTCCAAAGGGGAAAGCAGAGAACGTATATTAAAGGCTTTTGCCGCCTGTCCGGAGTTCCAGAAGATTATTAAGGGATTCGGACTGTAGGAGAATGCTGATAGCGTACCAGTTGATGCCAGTTTCCGGTTGTTTGATGTCAGCTGCTTGTATAGACTCTCCTCACCCTGTATAGTAGAAAATATTCTAATATGAAAAGGGGAAGAGAGAATGGAAGAAAATGTAAAAGAAACAGCTGTAGATACTACGGCTGAAGAACTGACGGAAAAGAAAGGCAAAAAGAAATCCAAGGACGAAATTATTGAAATTATCGTAGCTATTTTTCTGGGTATTACAGCTCTGACATCCGCATGGGCGTCCTGGATAGGATCCCTGCATGGTGGTAATCAGGCAACGAATTACACCACCAGTAATAACCTTGCAGCGGAGGGCAATTCCATGTTTAATGAAGCCTCACAGAACCTGATGCAGGATATGATGCTCTGGAATGAGATCAGCAGTACACGGATCGATTATAGCTTTGCGGAAGAGAAGGGTGATCAGGATGCTATGGATAAGGCAGACTGGAAGCTGGATCAGTTACTGGCGGATAATTGTTCGGATGCTTTGTATGATGCGATTGAGTGGGCAGATGCACAGGAAGAATATGCATCACCATTTGATATGGATGGATTTGTAGACAGCTATTTTGAGGATGCATATGCAATGCTGGATGAGTCCTCAGAGCTGTTGGAACAGGGAAAGCAGGATAATGCACATGGAGATGCATATGGTCTGGTTGCGGTGATTTACTCAATTGTACTATTCATGCTTGGTATTGTCGGAATCTTTAAACAGATTCCGAATCGGATGATCATCATGATCGTAGCATTGGTAGCATTTTTGATCGCAACGATTTATATGCTGACAATTCCACTTCCGACAGGATTTAATATCTTCAGTTACTTTGGTGGCGGAATCATAGGCTAATGAAACCGGAAAAGGGGAATTGTAGGATTATTATGAGATATTCGAGTAATAAGGATTATAACAATCTCCGGCAGATGGATTGGAAGAAGGTCCGGAAGAATGGCTGCAGGAAATTTGCGGCAATCTGTATGATGGTACTTCTGGTATGCAATCTGTCCGGATGTCTGGAGGACTACGAGGAAGAGGATACAACAGATGGCACAGGTCGTCCGGGCTCAGAGGATACATCCGGAAATGCGTCAGGCAGAAGCAGTATTTCCATGGAGCTTGGGGAAGACGGAGCATTGCAGATCACAAGACCGTCCAGGGAAGTGACAACACCGATGGGCGAGGATGGTACCTGGACGATCTTCGTATATATGTGCGGAACCGATCTGGAGAGTGAGAGTGGTCTGGCGACTATGGATATTCAGGAGATGGTGTCGGCTTCGACCGGAGATCAGGTACAGTTTGTGGTGCAGACCGGAGGAACCAATGGCTGGGAAGACGGGCAGATTGATTCAGATAGCTTTGAGCGGTATTGTATCTCTGACGGTGAGATGGTGCTGGAGGATCAGCAGAGTCTTGGAAACATGGGTGACAGTGCCAGCCTTGCGGATTTTCTGCGATGGGGCATTGCTGATCATCCGGCGGCACACATGGGACTGATTTTCTGGAATCACGGAGGCGGAAGTATTTCCGGCGTCTGCTTTGATGAGAGAAATGATTCTGATAGCCTGAGCTTACGGGAAATCGATGCAGCATTACTCAGTGTGTATGATAGCATGACGGATAATTTTGAGTTTGTCGGATTTGATGCCTGTCTGATGGGAACGATTGAATGCGCCAATATTCTGGCTTCCTATGCAGATTATATGTATGGATCGGAAGAACTGGAGCCCGGATACGGATGGGACTATAAGTCGATCGGTGACTACCTGGGTGAGAATCCGACGGCGGATGGTGCAGATCTGGGAACGGTAGTGGCAGATAGCTTTTATGAGGCCTGTGATGAGATTGGCGAGGGAAGCACTGCAACGTTTTCGATATCAGATCTTTCGCAGGTGGATGCATTACTGACGGACTTCCATGCATATGCGGCGAATCTGTATGCGGCATCTGAAGAAGACGGCATCTTTACGGATATTGTTCGGAATGCAGTTGCAGCAGATAATTACGGAGGAAACAATAAGGCGGAAGGATATACCAATATGGTAGATCTGGCGGGTGTTGTCAATGCGGGCGCAGACTATGCGGCAGGTGCAGATACGGTATTGGAAGCTATCCGGAATGTTGTTATTTATTCTCGAAACGGTTCGGATCATGAGGATGCATGCGGACTGGCGACCTATTATCCGTTACAGATCCAGGGTTCTACCGAGCTTAGTACCTTTGGTGAGATAGCGGTCAGCCCATATTATCTGTCATTTGTAGACAGGGTAGCTTACGGTGCGGCGAATGCGGGTGATGTATCAAGCTATGATAATGAAGAGATAACCGGTTTCTGGGGATTGTTTGATTACCTGTTAAATGATGATACCGGTGACTATTATGATGCGGAGTCAGACTCTGATTATTGGGATTACTACGATTCTTATGAACAGACCGGGGAGAGCGCTTTGATCACATTTGATCAGGCTCCTGCCATAGATGAAGATGGGACTTACGGATTTGTGCTGACGCAGGATGCGTTGGCTAATACAGCCGGCGTACAGGCCAGTGTTTATATGCTGTCTGAGGATGGAAATGACCTGATCGAGCTTGGGCTCAGCACCTATCTGAATATGGACTGGACAATCGGAGCATTTTCCGATAATTTTGACGGTTCATGGTTCTCATTGCCGGATGGACAGAATCTGGAGGTATATATTGTGACAGAGGGCGAAGGATATGATGTATATACATCACCGGTCCTGTTAAACGGTGTGGCAACCAATCTACGAATCACACATGATTATGAGAATGGAGTAGTTACGATTGACGGTACCTGGGCCGGTGTAGATGAGAATGGTATGGCGGCGAAAGAAATCGTGAAGCTGCAGCCGGGAGATGAGATCATACCGACCTATTATGCGACGGCAGTGGACAGTGAGGAAGAGTATGAGTATCAGGGAAATCCATATCAGTATCAGGAGGGCGATGCAATCAGTTTTGAGGCACTCACCGATGGAGATTACTATTATGGATTCATGATTAATGATGCGTATGGTGATTATTACATTACAGATTATGTAGGCTTTAATGTAGAAGGTGACGAGGTATATTACTATACCGAGTAAGAAAACAGGAGACTGATCGGAAAACGCAGAATTAAATGGCAGAATAAATCGGAAACATAGAACAAATCAGAAAGAACAGGGCAGCTTAGATATGTAACACACAGGATACATGGAAAAGCTGTCCTTCTGTTTTAAAGACAACTGTTCCGTTATATTGTTTTACAATGTAGCGGACGGACTCTGTTCCGATGCCATATCCACTATGCTTGGTAGACAGAAACTGTCCATGTTCTTGGCGGAGCTCTTCTCGGTAGGGATTGGCAATAGTAATTACCATGGCATGTTCATTAGGCATAGCGATGGTTAATGTGATCAGCCGTTGCTCTGTTTCCGGCAGAGTCAGGCATCCGTCCATAGCATTCTCAAGCAGATTGCCGAGAAGGACTGTGATATCGGCTGCGGAGACAGGCAGCCTGGCCGGGATGGTAATATGATATTCATATGGTATATGCTCGGATTGAAAGATGCCGGCATAGTGACTGAGCAGAGCGTTCAATGGGAGATTCTCACAGAAAACAAGGGGGCGTTCAAGTGGGGACGTCTTCTGATAATTCTGCAGATAACTCTGCAGCTCACTATAGCGCCCTTCTTCTGCAAGCAGGTAAAGCGTATTCATATGCTGACGAAGATCATGCCGGATCCGCCGGGTCTCCTCCATACGCTCCTGCAGATTCTCATACTGCAAGGTCTGTAAGTTTAACTGATGATTTAATTCTACCAGCTGCAGATTATGCTGGGACTGCCGGATCATGCGGACAATAATATAATAAAAAAGAATGGAACCCAGATTTACCAGAAGAGTAAACAGAGTATTCATAGGCTTTAATGCCCATTCCAGTGAGGTTAATGGAGTGAAATATAGATTATAATACCAAAACAGATAAAACACGGTTGGAATCAGCCATAGATAACGCCAGATGTGCTCCTGAGTATGAAGGGTAACTGCTTTTTTCAGGCAATTCTTAAAAAACAAAACCATAGCCGGAAGGACAAAGAGCAGTATAAGGCAGGAGGTCAGCGAGAAAGTCCAACAATTCTGCAGTATGGCATTTGCCGGAAACAGGAATCCTTCCAGACATTTTCCTGCGACAACGACGAGATTTGCAACGTTGGAAACCATCAGGAGTACAAACAACAATTTTCCGGGCTTCTCGCGGATAGCCAGAAAATAGAACAGGGCATAACTTCCGGTACTGATCAGCGAGAGTACCGATGCACCTGGCCCCAGATGAAAGGTATTCATGAGGGTGAGTCCCAGCTGCAGGATCGTAAGCAATATGATCAGCAGAATGGTAGCCGGCTTGGAAAAACGCCGATAATCCCAGAACGGATATAATGCGAGGAGCAGATAAGGCAGATAATTAATAAGTGCATATAAAATAATCTCAAACAAACGAAACGGTGTAACCATAAGTTAATTCCTCTCACGGGTAGTAGTGATTAAAAAGTCTGAATAGGCGGCCTGAATAGCAGGATAACGCCTGCGGCTGATCGGGACACAGATATTGTCCGGAAGCAGGAATGCACCCGGTGTTAATGCCTGTACATGTTCCATATTAACGATCATTCCTTTGTTGCAGGAAATGAAATAAACGAATGGCTGCAATAATTCTGAGAACTCGGTATGACTGGTACGGATCCGAATCTCACGTTTGTCAGTCAGACATAATGTTTCATAATGCCCATGATAATAGGTATATAAGATGGAATGCACCGGTACGTATGACTGATCCGGAAGCAGAAGCAGGCGCTGTTGTTCCAGCTCCTGTAGATGGATCGTATTTAATACCTGCAGGAGCTGTTCTCTGGTATATGGTTTCAGAAAATAGTAATCTGCCCGTACAGAGTAGCTTTCTGCCGCAAAATCGTTGCTGGTCGTAATAAAAATGATTTTTGCAGCTGTATCCGATTCACGAATGCTCCGGGCTGTTTCGATTCCGTTCAGTCCTGTCATATAGATATCTAAAAAAATAATATCATATTGACCCGGGTGAAAGGTTTTCAGAAAATCATTTCCGTTCAGATAACAGTCCAGACATGCAACCTGAAAGCCGATTTCTGATAAACACCCCGGTAGAAGTGTGGTTAGGATATTACGATCTGAAATTGAATCATCTACAATGGCAACACGCATACCGTCCCTAAATCTCCATTTATCTTATAGTAAAATAATTTATAAATCTATGAAAATAAAATACGCAAAACAAACCATATTATATAGCAAAATCTATTCCTAGATATTATAACAGAAACGATAAAGAAACAAAAGAAAAAAGTCAGTTGCAGCCAAAAAAATATCATTTGATGCCAAAATCTTGTATGAGAGGCAGAGCCATCCTATAATGATAATGTACGGGAAAATTATATGTGAGTTAAGAGTATAGGGATAAAATGAGGGAGGACCAACGGAGTTATTTGTGTACGTTTAGATGTTAAGGAGTGTTTCAAAGCCCTGTGGGAGTGACAGCTTGGAGCACTTCTTTTTTTGTTTGAACGGGTTTTTTACGGTTGTGAAAAAAATGGAATGTAGTATAATAAAAAAGAATATAAATAGTTGATCGGACAAGCATAACGAAAACCAAATATCATTGAAACAATGTGATAAACAGGGCTGGTAAAGACAATTATTTAAAGGAATATTGGTTTGAATTATGTGAAACGATGGAGCAAAAATCGTGAAACAACGGGATGAAAACTTGGAAAAAGCGAGAAAACGCCATAAAATAAGGACTGCAATGGTTTGATTTATGTGAAATCAGAAAAAGAAAGGGAATAGATGATATGGAGCGAAACTGGGACTTGTCTGAGCGGACAGATGGCAGATTATATACGAAAAACGATATGGTAAAGGTGGGTTGCAATGATTGCAAGGGATGTTCGGCCTGTTGTCACGGTATGGGAGAGTCAATCGTGCTGGATCCATATGATATATATCGTATGGCATCCGGACTTCATGTAACAATGGAAGAATTGATGGCTCAGTCTGTGGAGCTTCATGTAGTGGATGGTGTGATCCTGCCGAATCTTAAGATGCAGGGCACAGAAGAGGCATGTGGCTACCTGGATACACAGGGAAGATGTACGATCCACGCATTCCGTCCAGGCATCTGTCGGTTATTTCCGCTTGGCAGATTGTATGAAGAGGATGGGTTCCGATATTTCCTTCAGGTGCATGAATGTAAGGCTCAGCAAAAAACAAAGGTAAAGATAAAGCAATGGCTGGATACACCGGACTTAAGCCGGTATGAGGCTTTTATTCTGGAGTGGCATGATTTTCTGAAGGAATATCAGACACAGATAAAAAAAGGTCTGTTGCAGGGAGAGGAGCTCCGGCAGCAGAACCTTCGGATTCTTACTGTATTCTATTTCACACCATATCAGCCGGATCAGGATTTCTACCGGCAGTTTGAGGCACGAAAGGCATTGTTTTAGGAGAGGAGAGCGATTAATATGAATGGAAAAGAATGGTATCAGTGGAATCGAAAACAGATTCTGATGTTTATTACCATATTAACAGTAATGATAACGACAGCGGTTCTGCAGTTTCGGGGAAGTATTGTACATTCGGCATCGGATGCAGAGATTGCAGTAAATACAACACTCGGAGAGAATCTGGAGACATATGCGGGAGTATTTTCTACAACAGTAACAGCATCTGTCAATCCGACAGCAACCCTGGCAGCATTGTCCATTCTCGGAATGGTAGAGAGGGCTGAGGTGTATTTCCCGGAAGCAGACTGGCTGATCCGGGCCGGAGAATTTCTGAATGGAATCCCGATCGTCAAGACGATATCGGATCTACCGATTGCCAATCCGACGGCAGCGGTGATCCTGACGATTGTTGCGATTGCTATGTATGTGATACATTCCACATCGGCATCTAAGATGTTCTCAAAAGCAACGCTGGATAATATTGAGCAGTGGGGCGGCATGATCGTTACGGTAGGACTTTCGCTTCTGCCACTGGCAACAACGCAGGTAGTGGCTGCTACGCAGGATGTGAACATCCAGTATGTTTCACCGTTTACTTATGCAGTGACGCTGATCGTGGCGATCCTGTCTGCGATCTTTACTGCGGTTGTATATGTCTGCATTTATGGGTGCATTGATGCGGTGGAGCTGATCGGTGCGGTAGTTCCGATAAAGGGCATGAATGTTATAATTGAGACAGTAAAGGGTGTGTTACATATGATCCTGATACTGCTGCAGATATTCAGTCCATATATCAGTGTGGCAGTCAGTGTGATATTAATGATCGCGGGCATCCTGTTATTCGGAAAACTGTCAACGGTATCTACTTATTATATGTATATATATGTGAAACCGTTGTGGAAGAAGATCTGGCACAAGGATGAGATGTCGCCGCTGGTACATAAGAAGTTCCCGCGCAGGGGGCATAAGCTGTATCCATATACGGAGCTTGCAATACCGGTATTTTCCATGAACCGGACAAAGAAGATAAAGAAGCGGGAGCTGCTCTGGCTGGTAATGAGGGATAAAGACCCATATATCGTGCGGCTGAAACCGTTCCGAAAGAGAATGGAGATTCCGCTGTCGGAGCTGAACATTCACCATGATACGCTTTATATGCAGAAAACATTCCGATTTACTAAGATACGGACGGAGGATAATCAGGTAGAGTTGATCATCAGTACCGAATATGAGAATCAGTGGCAGCGATTGCTGGATTGGCTGAAGCTGTCGGATTTCAAGCTGGTTGATGAACAGAAACGCCGGGAGAAAGAAGCAGCCCGGAGCCGGAAGGAGATGCAGAGGCAGCAGAAGCAGCAGGCACGGGAGGCGGCCTGGGAGGCGCAGATGCAGCGGCTGGGAATCGCGGCAACAGAGACTGTGGAGGCTGTAGAGACGGTTCAGGATGATGACATTCCGAATTTATAGAGATAAAATAAATAAAATATAAATTATTAGCACTCATTACAAATGAGTGCTAATTTTCTATTGACAAGCCATTTTTAAGAGACTATTATAGTAATTAGTTTTGTATCAGTAATTATAGTTTAAGGAGATGTTGGAAATGGCAGCAAAGCAAGGTAGTTTAACAATTAACAGTGAGAATATTTTCCCGATTATAAAGAAGTGGTTGTATTCCGATCATGATATATTCTTCCGGGAACTGATTTCCAACGGTTGTGATGCCGTTACGAAATTAAAGAAGTTATCCATGGTAGGTGAGTTTGAAGAACCGGAGGATAATCATTACCGGGTAGATGTTGTTGTAAGCCCGGAGAATAAGACGGTTCAGTTCATTGATAATGGTCTGGGTATGACAGAGGATGAGGTAAATGAGTATATCTGTCAGATCGCATTTTCAGGAGCCGCAGATTTCCTGGAGAAGTATAAGGATAAGGCGAATGATGATCAGATCATCGGGCATTTCGGATTAGGCTTTTATTCTGCATTTATGGTAGCAGATAAGGTAACAATTGAGACCCTGTCTTATAAAGAAGGTGCAGAGCCTGTTTACTGGGAGTGTGATAACGGTACCGAATACACGATTTCCAAGGGTGATAAGACGGATCGTGGTACAGTGATCACATTGTATCTGAATGAGGACAGCTATGAGTTTGCCAATGAATACCGGGCTAAGGAGGTTATCCAAAAGTACTGTTCTTTCATGCCGATCGAGATTTATTTTACCAATGCGGACGCACCGGAAGAGACCGAGGAACCGGAAGAGAAGCCGGAGGTAATAGATGAGAACGGTGAGACCGTTGAGACAGACAGCGCAGAGAATGCGGAGACAGAAGATAGCACGGAAGAGCCAGCAGATGATGCACTGACAGACGGTACAGAGGATGGGAAACCGGAAGCCAAGAAGCCGGAGAAGAAGCAGCCGAAGCCGATCAATGATACAACTCCATTATGGACCAAGCATCCGAATGACTGTACCGAAGAGGAATATAAGGAGTTCTACCGGAAGGTATTCATGGATTACAGAGAACCGTTGTTCTGGATTCACTTGAACATGGATTATCCGTTTAACTTAAAGGGTATCCTGTACTTCCCGAAGATTAATCTGGAAGTAGAGAATGCAGAAGGTAAGATCAAGTTATATAACAATCAGGTATTCGTTGCAGATAATATTAAAGAGGTAATTCCGGAGTTCCTGTTGCTCTTAAAGGGTGTCATTGATTGTCCGGATCTGCCGTTGAATGTATCCAGAAGTGCATTGCAGAATGATGGATTTGTAAAGAAAATCTCGGATTATATTACCAAGAAGGTCGCAGATAAGTTATCCGGTATGTGCAAGACCGATAAGGAAAACTATGAGAAGTACTGGGATGACATCAGTCCGTTTATCAAGTACGGATGCCTGCGGGACGACAAGTTCAATGAGAAGATGACCGATTACATTATCTTCAAGAATCTGGATGACAAGTATGTAACCCTGCCGGAATATCTGGAGGCTGCAAAGGAAAAGCATGAGAATCAGGTATTCTATGTAACAAATATCAAGGAGCAGTCTCAGTATATCAATATGTTTAAGGAAGAGGGTATGGATGCGATCCTTCTGACCAGCAACATTGATACACCGTTTATCACACATCTGGAGCAGAAGAACCAGAATGTACATTTCCTGCGGATCGATTCCGAGCTGTCGAATAATTTTGTGGCTGACACCGAGGAAGATGAGGAGACCGCAAAGGCGAATGCAGAGAAACTGACGGAGACCTTCCGGAAGGCACTGGGAAATGACAAGCTGGAGGTCAAGGTACAGCATCTGAAGAACGCCAATGTATCATCCATGATCACCGAGTCCGAGGACAGCCGGAGAATGCAGGATATGATGAAGATGTACAATATGGGAGGCTTTGATCCGACCATGTTTGGCGGAGCAAGCGGCATCACACTGATCTTAAATGCAAATAATGCACTGGTACAATATGTACTGGAGCATGAGGATGGCGAAAATACCAATACCATCTGTGAGCAGTTATATGATCTGGCAATGCTGGCACATAAGCCGCTGGAGCCGGAAGCAATGACGAAATTCATCGCCAGAAGCAATGAGATCCTTGGAATCTTAGCAAAATAAAAGAACACTACAAGCATAGAAAGATTGCTGTATAAACAGAAAAGGCACACGGTAAAATCGAAAAGTGGGTGACCACTCAATTGATTACCATGTGCCTTTTATTATGATGTTATTAAAGCAATACCTTGCTGCTCAAAGAACTTGATCAGCATTTCCTCCCACATCCGTTCCACAGACTTATCAAGAGTAAAAACAGTCAGGGCGGTACCGGACGAAATGGTAAGCACCTGGTGTTCATAGCGAAGATTTAAGTACAGGCCGGTGATCTGGTCTTTAGAAAACGGCAGATTATACTTCTCAAGGAAGCGTTCTACATTATAAGGAGCCAGCATTAGGACAATCTTCATGGCAAGCGGTGTCCGGGAGCCTTTGATCATCTGAAAGGCAATCGGACGGCACTCCTCCCAATACTGATAGATGCGGTCCGATTCCAGATGTTCATCATCACTGTCGTAGAAATCCCTGTTGATATGGCCATCGATGATATAAGTGGAGCCGGTCATAATGGTGGCTTCGCAGAGCAGGAACCGGTCAAACTCTGTTCCGGTCAGAAAATGATTCATGAAGGTTTTAATATCCGGTGTTGTTGCAGCCAGCATAATGAGGCTCCTTTCTTCTATGGATTCTGCCATGATAATGATTTAATATGATTACAATAATCTGTAAACAGGGTAGCATAAATTACAAAAAAATGCTACCCTGTTTATAGGTGGAAGAAACGAAAGGAGAAGTAGCTTGAGCAAGATAGATGAAGTATTAATTGAAATCAATCAGGTAGTAAAAGGAAAGGAAGTAGTTGTGCGGAAGGTACTGGCGGCGATGCTGGCAGAGGGGCATATTCTGCTGGAGGATATTCCGGGTGTCGGTAAGACAACCCTGGCTATGACAATTGCGAAAACCATGTCGATGGATTATAAGCGGACACAGTTTACACCGGATGTACTGCCGAGTGATATTCTGGGATTTTCCATGTATAATTCCCAGACAAAGGAGTTCGAGTATAAGCCGGGTTCCGTGTTCTGTAACCTGTTTCTGGCAGATGAGATCAACCGGACTTCGCCGAAGACACAGTCTGCACTGCTGGAGGTTATGGAGGAAGGAAATGTGACTGTAGATGGAGTGACCAGAAAGCTTCCGACTCCGTTTACGGTTATTGCGACAGAGAATCCGTTAGGCTCTGCAGGAACACAGATGCTTCCGGAATCGCAGCTGGACCGGTTTATGGTATGCCTGTCTATGGGATATCCGTCGCATGAGGATGCGGTTGAAATCCTGAAGGGGAATGCGGCGAAGCCACTTTCCCATGTGAAAGCGGTAATCTCCCGGGAGGAATTCGCAGATCTGCAGAAACAGGTAAGTGACTTGTATGTGCATGAGATGATTTACGGATATATTACGACCTTAGTAGAGAAAACGCGTGAGAGTCAGTTTATCTCACTGGGAGCCAGTCCGAGAGGAAGCATCGCCTTGCTGCGGATGGCGAAAGCCACTGCATTCATGAATCACCGAGACTATGTATCGCCAGAGGATGTAGAGGAGATATTCCGGGATACACTGGGGCATCGAATTAAGCTGAGTACACAGGCAAGAGCTGCAGGCATGGATCAGGCGGCCGTGCTGAAAAAGATATTTGATAGTGTGGAAGCACCGAGAACCTGATTAAAATGAAAGACGCAGGATAATAGTTATGGTAAAACGGATCATTCGTATAATTGGATATCTGATTTTGTTTCTGGCAAATCTGACCCTGCTCTGGTTTTTCCACAGCTTTCTGAATCTGGCAATTATGGTGGTTATGGTATTCCTGCCGGTAGTCAGTATCCTTGGTGCCGGATGGGTGGCATCCGGCCTGACTGCGGAATGGGAAGGCCCTTATGAGAGTATGGAAAAGGGAGAGACATTCCGGGTGAAGCTGCATTTAAAGAATCCTGCCCGGCTTGGAGTGATGAACTGTACAGCATTTATACAAGTGGAAAATGCGTTCTACGGAACAACCAGGACGCATGAGCTGAAGGTGCCGCTACGTGCGGGAAAAGGGCAGACGGTAACGTATCCGGTTACCGTATCAAAGTGTGGGCGGATCGAGTTTCGGGTACAGAAGATTCAGGTGGCAGATTTTCTGGGACTGACGGCATTTGCCGGCCCGGCGTCCGAAGCATATGTGGTCACAGTTCTCCCGAAAGCTGCAGAGAGTATGGAGGAAGAGTTAAATGGCTATACGGAAGGTATGACCGAGGTGGAAGAAGGAACACGGAAAGGCTCTGACTTCTCGGAGGTGCAGGATATCCGGGAGTATCAGCCGGGAGATAAAATGCAGAATATTCACTGGAAGCTGTCCATGAAAAAGGATGTACTCATGGTGAAGGAACGGGTCAGCCTGTCATCCAGACAGCTGTTTCTGCTGGTCGAGCTGCACGATAATGAGTTGGGGCAGATGGAGGAGATACTGGATTGCGCAGCCGGCATTGCAGATGAGATGCTGAGAAACCGGGTGCCGTTTTCAATGGTCTGGTGGAGTGTGAGAAATCAAGATCTGGTTACCTGGAAGGTGGATTACAGAGAACAGCTGGAGGAAGGCTTTCGGCGGATTTACTATGAGGAGCTGTATGAGGAACAGACGCTCGGAAGAGAAATGTACCGGCGGATCTATGGAGAGGAAGCACAGTTCCTGTGGATCGGCAACCGGGGTTACGGCAACGGAGAAGCTCTGACGGAATACGGTAAAAATACAGGAGTATATTATGGGACTATTTCGTAAGAAAAAAAAGAATATCGAAATAACCATATCGGATGGCGTGGTTTTAAAACAGCCGCTTCAGATGGAAGCCAGCAGCTGGCTGAAGAACTGCATGGCAAAAAGCCTGTTGGTATTCAGTGTGGTATTCGGCAGTCTCGGATGCTTCTTAAGCAGCTTTGACCTGCAGTATAATGTGTTGTTTGTGGCACTGATCCTGGCGGGCGCGGCCTTCTTTTTCACCACGATCTATTATCGCGGCTGGATCATGGATGTTGCATATATTGCATTCTTTATCCTGTTTCTGTTTCTGGTGCGGGGATTTCAGACGTATATTAACAGCGGATATTATCTGATCATAAACCGAATACTGAAAACGGTCGAGGATTATTTTGATCTGCCCGGTATGCAGTATTATGAGATCGCAGATGTGAATGAGGCAATGGCCGTGTCGATTGTTGTAATTTTTATCGGTACGGTAATGATGATCGTAGCGAATGTGATCGTATCCCGGACGATGAATGTGTGGCTGCTGCTTCTGCTGACCGGCGGACTCTGGCTGGCACCGCTGTATTTCCGGTTGGAAGCGGATGCCGTATATATGATACTGGTTATCGTCGGATATATATTGGTATGGGCAATCCGGAGCAGTGGTGCCTATGGAATGGACCGGGAGCACCGGGCGTATAAATGGAAGGATCGAAAAGGAAAAAAGCTGCGGATCTGGTATATGCAGGATGCCAAAACCATGCTGCAGGGGATGGCAGCCTGCCTGGTGGTGGTTCTGCTTCTATACGGGATCACGGCAGTTGCAGGAAATAAATCCACCTTTCAGACCCGTTACAGGCAGAATCCGTATAAAGAAGAATCGGAAACGATGCTGCAGGAGATGTCCAGCCGGGGATTCTCATTCTTTAACCGCTATGCGGCTACCGGTGGTATCAGTGGCGGACAACTGGGCGGTGTCAGTTCGGTCATGCCGGATTATCAGACCGATCTGGTCGTGACATTTACGCCATATAGTTATGATCCGGTATATCTGAAAGCGTTTACCGGTACGGATTATATCTCGGAAGATTCCAAATGGGATACGATTGCTTCCGCACGTTTACTTTCCTCACAGCTGGAGCCGTCAGCAGAGGAAATCAGAGGATATATGAGCCATAGCCTTGGCAGTGAAACGGAGCAGTTCGGGACAGATCTGGAGGCAGAGCAGCTACAGGCGGCATATGCGGATGGATCCCTTGGCGGAAGAGGATATATGAAGATCCGGAATCAGGGAGCGGCTATGACAGGCATGTATCCCTATGCATATGCACCATATTATGTACCGGAGCAGTATTCCGACACAACCGGGATCGCAGGTGAGGTATCCGGGAGTACAGGGGATATCCGATGGGGCAATAAGGATCTGTTGTATGAGAATGGGGATATTCTGACCGGGACACTGCCACTGAATAATACGGCATTATATGAGTATTATCCGTTACTGGATACAGATGTGTGGGATGAGACACGTCTGGACGGAATGGATGAAACGGCAAAAGAAAATCTGCAGAATCTGCAGACACAGGCAGAGGAGATGTATCTGGAGGTTCCGGATGCCTGCTATGATGCGGTGAAGACCGCCAGTCAGGAGGCCGGTATTACAGATGCCGACAGTCCGGAGGTCATTGTCCAGAAGGTGAAGGACTATTTCACAAATGAATTTCAATATACGACCAGACCGGGTATGACGCCGCGTAATCAGGATTTTATCACCTGGTTTTTACAGCAAAAGAAGGGCTACTGTGCGCATTTTGCATCTGCGGCAACGATGATATATCGGTATAATGGGATTCCTGCCCGTTATATAGAGGGCTATGTGATCACCTATGATGATATCATAAACGGTGAATTAAATGAGGAGTACCGGTATGAGGATTTTTATCAGGGAGAATCCTTACTGGGAAAGACCGGTGTGGTTGATGTAGAAGTGACAGATGCCAGAGCGCATGCGTGGGTAGAGGTATTTTCCGACTCCTTTGGCTGGGTAGAGGAAGAGGTTACTACAGCGGCTGTAGAGCCGGAGGAAGCACAAGACAGCTTCTGGGATGTGTTCGGCGGAGACGGTACCGGGAATGATGCCAATGGTGGTAATGGATTTGGCATTGATACCATGGACTGGAATCTGGATGATATCCGGGGGATCTGGATCGCATTACTGGCAGTGCTGGCAGCCCTTGGATTATATTCCGCAAGCAGAAAGGGCTATGTAGCATGGAAGCGGTATCAGACCTGGCATACACCGGATCTGAATGAAAATATAGTGGCATATTATGCGGTGATCAGTGGTAAAATGAGGAAGAAGGATCCGGCATATGCTGAGTGTCCGACCTACCGCAGGCAGCTGGCCTATATGGCAGAGCATATGCAGGACTGGAAATGGGATGCTGATATGCTGGCAGATATGCTGGAACGAGCGAATTACAGCCGGGAAGGGTTATCGGATTTTGATGCAAAGCGGGTAATGCTGGAGCTGGAAGATATAGAAAAGAAGGTGCAGAAATGGAAGTATTCAAGAAAATAATCAAAGAAGGAAAAAGTGCATTTCATGTTGTAAAATATAGCCGGGAGCGGTTACAGGCGGCCGGATTCACAGAGCTGGAATACGGCAAGCGACTCCAGGTGGAACAGGGAGGCTGCTATATGATCTCTCCGTTTCCATCCATGCTGATCGCGATCAGTGTGGGTACCTGGGAGGAGAAACCGGATTTAAGGCTCGCAGTTGCACATACGGATTCTCCGTGTTTGAAGCTGAAGGCGAATCCGGAAATGCCGGGCAGCTATTATATCCGTGGGAATGTAGAACCATATGGTGGAATGCTAAAGACGACCTGGTTTGACCGTCCGCTTAGAATTGCGGGAAAGGTGATCCTGCGTGGGACAGATGCATTTCATCCGAGAACGAGGCTGATTCATTCGACACAGCCGGTATGTGTGATCCCATCACTTGCACCGCATCTGAGCCGGGGCAGTGATAAGCCGGAGATCAATGTTCAGCAGGAGATGATCCCGATCTTTGGTCTGGGCGAGGAGACGGATTTCCTGTATACGTATCTGAACCGGGAGTTTGATATCTGTCGGGAGGAGGTACTGGATTTTGACTTGTATCTGTATAATCCGGATGAACCGGAAATCGTTGGCTTGCAGGAAGAGTTTCTGTGTGCCCCAAGAATCGATAATCTGGCATCCGTGTCTGCTCTGATAGAAACCATGGAATCTATGAAAGAGGCTGAACATTCGACGATTGCGGTCGCTGCCATGTATGATAATGAAGAGATTGGCAGCCGGTCCAAACAGGGAGCCGACTCTGTACTTCTGGCCCAGCTTCTGGATCGGCTGGGAGAAGCCTTACGGATAGATCCGGATGACTGGCGGGAGACTATGGCAAAAAGCTTTCTGTTATCGATGGATGGAGCACAGGGACATCATCCGAATTATCCGGATAAAAGTGATCCGACCAATCAGGTATTGCTAGGCAAGGGTGTTGTTATTAAAACCAGTGCCAGCCAGCGGTATTTATCAGATAGCGAAGCATCTGCAGTTATTAAGGAATTGTGCAGGATTGGACAGATTCCGTGCCAGCAGCAGGTGAACCGTTCCGGGATGCCGGGAGGGCAGACACTGGGACCAATCGCAGCTTCCTACCTCCCGGTACTGGGAGCAGATGTCGGCATTCCGATGCTGGCAATGCATTCTGCCAGAGAGCTGGCAGCCTGTGAGGATTATCGGAGTCTGTGTAAGCTGGCATATACTTACTTATGTGTGTAACCGGAACTTCTTTTCTATTTTCTGGAGAATCAGGTATAAAATCATGGCAATTATGCATAGCAGGATGATACCGAGGAGTACCCAGTCCATCTTAAATACCTGACTCCCATAAATGATCAGGTATCCAAGCCCTGCTCTTGCTGCCAGGAATTCTCCGATGATGACTCCGACCAGACATAGTCCGATATTGACCTTCATAATACTCAGGATATTTTCACGGCTGGCCGGGATGACCACCAGTCGGAGACAGTCCATCCGGTTTCCACCGAGTGTCCGGATCAGCTTCAGTTTATCCGGTTCAACGGTAATGAAGCCGGTGTAGATGTTCAGGATACTGCCGAAGATCGCTACGGAGATGGCACATACAATAATCGTCTTATAGTTAGCACCCAGCCAGACGATCAGGATCGGAGCCAGAGCGGATTTCGGAAGGCTGTTTAGGATAACCATATACGGCTCTACGATCTTGGATAATTTCGGATTCCACCAGAGGGCGATGGCAATCAGGATACTGGCTAAAATAACGATGCAGAAGCTGATGATGGTTTCTAACAGGGTGATTCCGATATGTTGGAACAGCATACCGTCCCGGATCATCTGGATAAAACAACTTCCGATGATGGAAGGACTGCAGAAAATAAAAGAATTGATGCATCCGAGATCGGAAGCCAGTTCCCAGGAAATCAGAAAGACAGCAAATAGCATCCATTGAATGGTACGGATCTGCAGGCGGTCATTCCGCTGTTTCCGGAGAAAGGCTGCCTGTTCCGGAGAAACATTTTTATATTTGTCCATGGTCTACCTCCTTCCATATAGAATTAAAATATTCCCGGAATTCCGGAGCATTTCTGGAACTGCGGGGAGTACGGTTTTCTATGGATAGTTCGATCGGATACTCCGCCTTGATAGTGCCGGGGCGGGAGGAAAGAACGATGACACGATCCGCCATACTGATTGCCTCCGACAGGTCGTGGGTAACCAGAATGGTAGTAATTTTCCGAGCTTTTAAAATAGAACCGATGTCGTCTGCTACATTTAACCTGGTCTGGTAATCCAGTGCGCTAAACGGTTCATCCAGTAATAAAAGCTTCGGAGAGAGAGCAAGTGTACGGATCAGCGCTGCCCGCTGGCGCATACCGCCGGAAAGCTGACGCGGATAGGAATTCCGAAAATCATACAGACCATAGTTTTTCAGCATTTCGTCGATGGAGATCCGGGCCTCCGGAGTTAATTTCTTCTGAATTTCCAGACCAAGTGTAATATTACGGTAAATCGTCCGCCATTCAAGCAGATGATCTTTCTGAAGCATATAACCGATGGATTCCCGGTAATCTTTTCTTGGTGTACCCTGAATTAAGAGCTCTCCTACAGATGCGGGAAGCAGACCGGCTATTATATTTAAAAGAGTGGATTTTCCACAACCACTAGGGCCAACAATTGATATAAATTCCCCCGGATGTACAAGAAAGGAAATATTATCCAGAGCATTGGTTTCTCCAGCGGTGGTGTGGTAGGTGTAACCGACATTGTATAGTTCCAACATTGGCTGCATAGAATAACCTCCGCAAATTTGTGATAAGATATTTTATGCAGAATCGGATACTTCGGCTACTGATCTTCTTCGATGACGTAAAAGTCCAGATAATCGAAATCAATGGAATCAATAAAATTGTCTTTGGTAAAACGGGTTCTGGCATGACAGATGAAATCATCCTGATTGGATTTCAGCCAGATCGGTTTTGACAGATCAAAGGTGTAGCAGAGCTCATCCAGGGCAGCATAAACCTTCTGGGTACGACGCATTTCCGGTGCATCAATACATGCAACATGGTCACGGACCAGATGATTATTTTTAATGATTCTACCCCATACACGAAACATATTCTGAAACCTCCATTTATGTCATAGTAATATTTAATACACAAAAGAATAATAATTTCAACACATTTTTAACACAATTTCTTTTTATGATAATTTCAGTTTCAGGAAAGAGAATGATAAATCACAGGATGCATCAAGCGCCTGAAGGAATAGAAAGGAATGATCAGTATGAAGAAATTTTTTCAGAGGTTAGGAATTATAGCAGCGAGTGGACTGGTATTCGGCGGGCTGGCCGGTGCAGCATTTACAGGAGTAAAATCCGGAACTCATTATGCAATGGATGCTTTGGGCGAGAAACTTGGCATTGTGAGCAGTGCAGATAACACGCAGACGAAGAGCAATGGCTCCAAGGCGGGAACCTCAACAGTAAATATCGGAAACTCAGACAATATCTCAGTTTCCGTAAATGGTGACAGTAAGATTTATGATGTAGCGGATCTGACAGATTCCCTGATGCCATCGATTGTATCCATCACCAGTAAGGCAATTTATCAGAATCCATATGCTTACTTCTATGGTGGTTCTACAGAACAGACCGTGACCGGTGCAGGTTCCGGTATTATCATTGGTGAAGATGATGATCGGTTTCTGATTGCAACCAATAACCATGTGGTAGAAGGTTCTGAGTCTCTGATGGTTGGATTAAATGACGGTACGGATGTAGCAGCAACAATCGTGGGAACCGATTCCAGCAACGATCTGGCAGTCGTTGAAGTAAAGAAGTCGGACCTGTCTTCCGACACATTGGCAGCCATTAAGGTAGCAGAGCTCGGTGATTCAACAACCGTTCGTGTAGGGGAACCGGCACTGGCAATCGGTAATGCACTTGGATACGGACAGTCGTTAACGGTCGGTTATATCAGTGCATTAAATAAGGAGATTACGATCAATGATACAACGATCAATATGATCCAGACAGATGCAGCAATTAACGAAGGAAACAGTGGCGGTGCATTGTTCAACCTGCAGGGTCAGGTGATCGGTATCAACTCCGCAAAGGCATCCAACTACAATAACAACGTAGAAGGTATGGGATATGCAATTCCAATCTCTGAAGCACTTCCAATCATTCAGGATATTATTGATGGTAAGCAGACATCCGGTATTGCACAGGGCAGTGCTTACATGGGAATCCAGGGTAAGGATCTGAGTGCTTATGATGCAGCATCCTTTAATATGCCGGAGGGTGTATATCTGATCGGTGTTGTAGAGAATGGTCCGGCAGCACAGGCCGGTCTGCATTCCGGTGATATCATCACATCCGTAGATGGCAAGGATATCAGTGGAATGAGTGAGATCAAATCCATTCTGGCGAAGAAGAACCCCGGTGATACGATAACCGTTAAAATCTCCAGATCCGATGAGAACGGTAATTACAGTGAACAGGAATTAAGTGTAACATTAGGTAGCTATACAGAATAACCCGAATATAATAAGAAAAATGTGTGTGTGAAAATACCGGAAGAGAATGCCTCTTCCGGTATTTTACGTTATGGAAATGTAGGAGTTTATTGCGGATGCAGCAATGAGGAGGGAAGCGGAAGCTATGCGTGTGATAGAGGAGATGGATGAGAGTAAGATTGATACGGAGCTGCAGCTGGCGTTGACATTGTCACCGGCGGAGCGGGAGAAGAGTCTGGATCTGGATGTTGGTTATGATAAAGCCTTCCGGGAGTGGGAGCTGATTGTGAAGTACAGCGGGGATTTGGAGGGAATCGGCAGAGATTTATCGGCAATCGTAACGCCGCTTCTAAACGAATATGCGATTATCCGGATCTGGGAGGATCGGATATCGGAGCTGGTGGAATATCCGGAGATTGAGTTTGTTGAGAAACCGAAGGGGTTGGTTCTGGAGGAAATGGAAGGAATCCGTGCATCCTGTATTTCAGCATTGCGATATCCACCCGATCAGTTGACTGGGCGGGGAGTCCTGCTGGCGGTGATCGATTCCGGCATTGATTACAGTCATCCGGATTTCCGGAGGACAGACGGAGCGACCCGGATACAGGCAATCTGGGATCAGACGATTCCGGGCAATCCTCCGCAGCCATATAATATCGGGAGTGTCTATACGGCAGAGGATATTAACCGGGCATTGCAGACAGATAACCGGATGGAGCAGCAGAAAATAGTGCCTACGACAGATCTTTCCGGGCATGGTACACATGTGGCGGGTATTGCTGCCGGGAACGGAAGGGCATCCGGTGGTTTTTATACCGGAGTGGCACCGGAGGCGGAGCTGCTGGTCGTCCGACTGGCACAGGCACAACCGGGTTCGTTTCCCAGAACCTCAGAGCTGATGCAGGCGATTGACTGGGTGGTGCGTTATGCGCTGGAGCGAAGACTGCCATTGGCAGTAAACTTAAGCTATGGTAATAATTATGGCAATCACAAAGGAGGCAGTCTGCTGGAACAGTATATCGATGATGTGGCGAATCTGGGGCGCAGTATCCTTGCGGCAGGGGCGGGCAATGAAGGCAACACCGGTCGGCATGCATCCGGAATATTGCCATCCGGGAATCGGCGACAGACACAGCCGACAGAGGTGGAATTCACAGTATCCCCCTATGAAAGCGGATTGAACATACAGCTCTGGAAGAATTATGCAGATGAAATGGAGGTCGCAGTCCGGACACCGTCCGGGATGCTTGCCGGGCCGTTTGACAGCAGGCAGGGCAGACAGTCCGTCACCATTGGAAATACGGATATTGCAGTCCTGTACGGGCAGCCGACACCGTATAGTGCAGCGCAGGAAATATATATTGCCCTAATTCCGACTAAGGATTATATAGAGGAGGGACTGTGGGCAATCCTGCTTTATCCGAAGGATATCCGATATGGGGAATACGCACTCTGGCTGCCGGTAGCAGGGACAACGAATGACCGGACGATGTTCCTGCAGCCCAGCCCGGATCTGTCGCTTACGATACCGTCCACAGCTTCCAGAGCAATTACGGTGGGAGCATATGATTCACGGACAGATAGCTATGCCGCATTTTCCGGCAGAGGAGATATGACAGACCGAAAGCCGGATCTGGTAGCTCCCGGTGTAGGAATTACCGCAGCAGCACCGGGAGGTGGATATGATACCAAAAGCGGAACCTCTATGGCAGCACCGTTTGTATCCGGAGGGGCAGCACTTCTGATGGAATGGGGAATCATTCAGGGCAACGATCCGTTCCTGTATGGAGAAAAATTAAAAGCATATCTGATCCGGGGAGCCAGAAGGCTGCCGGGATATCCGGTATATCCGAATGAGCAGGTGGGGTGGGGAGCGGTGTGTGTGGCGAGAAGCCTGCCGACAAAATGAAATCACAAATTTCGACCATAATAAGAAAGCAATTGCGGCCCGGCCCCCGGTCATGGTATGATTGTACAAACGAAAATCGGAGGTATGGGAATGCATTCACCACTTGAAATTGCTAGAAGTTACGTAGAAGTAGGAGTTCACAAGGCACATCTGTCCGTATTTAAGATGCTGGTGCTGGGCTTTTTTGCCGGATTGTTTATCGGATTTGCGGGGATCGCATCTACAACGGCATCCAGTACCATTGGTATAGCCTCTGTTGCAAAGCTGGTGGGGGCCTGTGTGTTTCCGGCAGGGATGGCAATGGTTCTTGTTGCGGGAAGTGAATTATTTACAGGTAATAACCTGATGATATTGGCCGTTTTGGAGAAGAAGATAACGGTCGGCAGTATGCTGAAAAACTGGCTGTTCGTATATATCGGTAACTTTCTGGGGGCGGCATTTGTAGCATGCATGGTTGTCTATGGGCATACACCGGAGTTGTTCGGCGGAGCTCTGGCACAGGCGATTGTAAATGCCGGAAAGGCACGGACGGATTTAAGTATTCCGGAGGCATTTATCCGGGGGATTCTATGTAATATTCTGGTATGCATCGCCGTATGGATGTCATTTGCAGCGAAACGGGTATCCGGGAAATTAATGACCAGCTTCTGGCCGGTAATGTTGTTTGTATTATGTGGTTTTGAACACTGTGTTGCGGATATGTACTTTGGGGTAGCGGCACTTCTTACATCCGCAGAGTATGGAATCGCAGCAGAAGGGCTGACCTGGAGCCATTTCCTGTTCTCGAGTCTGCTGCCGATCACACTTGGAAATATTGTCGGTGGAGCCGGGGTAGTAGGTGTCGGTTACTGGCTGGCATATCTTAAGCATACTCCGTATGCGAAGGAAACCGTGGAAGAAGAACAGAAAGAGCTTGATATCGCAGAGGAATATTAGGAAGATAAATAACAGGAGCCCTTATCGAGATAAATAACCCGAAAGGACTCCTGAATTTTTAATTATTAACTTTAATTACAAATCTTTGCTCAGAGTCTCAAGAATACATTTCTTGATTGCCTCAAAGCTCTCGGCACTGATGTCATGCTCCATCTTGCAGGCATCCTGTGTGGCAACCTCCGGATCAACGCCCAGACGGATCAGCCAGTCTGAGAAAAGAGTGTGCCGTTCGTAAACGGTTTCAGCAATCTGTTTCCCTTCCTCTGTCAGATAAATATATCCATCATCGGTTACGGTAATAAGATCACGGGTCTTTAAATTCTTCATGGCGACGCTGACACTTGGCTTTGAGTAATTCAATTCATTCGCAATATCTACGGAACGGACAACTGGCAGCCGCTCACTTAGGATCAGAATCGTCTCCAGATAATCTTCAACCGACTCCTCCGATTTATGTTTAATATAGCTCAAGGTAAAACCCCCTTAACGTTTCATGCTGTTAAAATCCTAACATTTTATTTCAAAGAATGCAAGCCGTTTTGGAGAAGATAAAAGGAAGAATCAATGAAAAACGTTGAAAAAATAAATGTTTTCGAATAAAATGAGGAAAGTAATCAAAAAGAAGCAACGGCAGAAAAGTAATAACAATAAAGCAACAGCAGGGAAGAGAGAATCATGAAAAACGAATCAGATATGGAAAAACAGGAAGCACGTCAGAAAGCACGGGAGCTGCGGCATGCGAAGGAGAAAGAGCATTTACAGTATTATAGTGGACGAATCCGCAAGGATATGACAAGCCTTGGAAAATGGCTGATACTGGCAGCCCTGACCGGCTGCGTCGTCGGAGGAGCCAGCACATTATTTGCCTTTGTGCTGACATCCGTAACGGACTTCCGGCAGGAGCATGGGTGGATATTCTTCTGCCTTCCGTTAGCCGGACTTGTGATCGTATTTTTATATCAGACCTTTGGCAAGGATGACCGTGGAGCAAATCAGGTATTCTCTACGATCAGTGCAAAGGATGATGTTCCGTTAAAATCCGCACCGTTGATCTTTGTCTCTACCGCCTTGACCCATCTGGTCGGTGGATCGGCCGGAAGAGAGGGCGCAGTCATCCAGCTGGGTGGCAGTATCGGCAATCAGCTGGGCAGATGGATCCGGCTGGATGAAGAGGATCGCCATGTGATGGTTATGTGTGGCATGAGTGCCGCATTTGCGGCATTGTTCGGGACACCGATGGCGGCGGCTGTGTTTGCCATGGAGGTGGTCAGTGTAGGAGTTATGTATTACACTGCATTGGTGCCATGTGTCATTGCGGCATTGATCGCAACGAAATTCGCAGCCAGCATGGGAATTCATCCGGAGACCTTCCATGTTACCAATATTCCGGAGCTGACACTGGAGACCGGAATCAAGATGGGGGTACTGGCGCTGGGGTGTGCATTGGTCAGCATCCTGTTCTGCATGGTATTAAAAGGAACCGAGGATGCTTATCAGAAATGGCTGAAGAATCCGTATATTCGGGTAGTTGTAGCCAGTGTGATCATTATTGTACTGACAATGCTTCTGCATACGACCGATTACATGGGAGCCAGCACCGGACTGATTACATCAGCGATTGAGGGCGGACAGGTCAATAAGCTGGCATTCTTCTGGAAGCTGATCCTGACGGCACTGACGATGCGGGCAGGGTTTCGTGGCGGTGAGATCGTGCCGTCTTTCTGTATCGGTGCCGCCTTCGGCTGTGTGCTGGGACCGATTCTCGGAATGCCGGCTTCTATCTGTGCGGCAGCCGGTATGGTAGCGGTATTCTGTGGTGTGACCAATTGCCCGATCACATCCATCCTCATTGCATTTGAACTGTTTGGCTTTGAAGGCGTTTCCTTCTATCTGATCGCAATCTCCATCAGCTATGCGGCTTCCGGATATTATGGGTTGTATAAGGATCAGACAATCGTTTATTCAAAATATAAGGCAAAATACGTCAATCATAAGACACGAAGTTAGAAATTTAGGGAGACGCAGGAAGAGATTAGGGTAAATACAACTCGGCAAAAGAGAATGGGTAGAAAAATATGCAGAGAAAAGGAGTCGGAAATGCAGAATCAGAGGTTATATGAATCGGTAGGGGAATACATAGATAAATATTATGTAGATAAACCGGAAGACATTAGATCTGATGATAAAGAAATAAAGTCTATATTTGATAGAATCTCGAAATTCAGAAAGAAAAAGACCGGAGCCCAATATGATTTTGAAAAAGATGAAGATATAGAGCTATATGACTGTGAAGAAGTTTCGTTTGACGATGCAGACATGCGGAAAACAAAGGTAACGGTTGCTATGTCTTCGACACTGGCTGCAAACCGTAATATAGAAAGCCTTATGGGACAGATGGAGGAAACTTTTTCTCAGAGGTTATTGCGTCTTATTGATGAGAGAGGTATGACGGATTCGGAGGCATATAATAAGGCTTATATTGACCGAAGGCATTTCTCGAAAATCAGAAAAGATGTGAATTATACACCAAATAAGAAAACAGTATTGGCATTTGCAATAGCACTGGAGCTATCGATAGATGAAGCAAAGGATCTTCTGAATTCCGCAGGATTTGCTCTTTCAAGAAGTTCAAAGACCGACATTATCGTGGCATATTTTTTGCAAAATAAAATATACGATATGTTTGAGATAAATGAAATATTGGATGCTTATGGGCAGCCGATTTTTGAGTAGGTGATAATTGTCGCCTGCCATGCGACCAGCACTGTAAATTCCGTAGATATAATGTGATTACAATAAATCAAAGCACAGGAGGTAAATCATATGAATACGGAATTAACAGAGCTGGTTTTTATTTTGGACAGAAGTGGTTCGATGGGTGGACTGGAGAGCGATACCATCGGTGGATTTAACGGGATGATAGAGAGGCAGAAAAAAGAAGGGGAAAAAGTAAATGTCACAACTATTCTGTTTGATGATGAGGTGGAAATCATTCATGATCGTTTTCCGATTGAAGTAGTACAGCCTTTGACGGATAAAGAGTATTATGTCCGGGGATGTACTGCACTGCTTGATGCAGTAGGGCAGGCAATCAACAAAATTGACAATGTACAGAAACACTTACCGGAAGAGCAGCGTGCCGGGAAAGTATTGTTTGTGATTACTACAGACGGATTAGAGAACTCCAGTACAAAGTTTGATTACAATGATATCAGGCGAAAGATCGAGGCTAAGAAAGAGTGCGGATGGGAATTTTTATTCTTGGGAGCGAATATTGATGCAGGGAAAGAAGCGGAAAAAATCGGTATCAAAAGAAATAGATCTGTTACTTATGAGAATGACCATGACGGAGTAGCACTTAATTATAAAACGGTAGGAAGAGCTGTGATGGGGGTTATAAAAAGCAGAGCATGCAGTGTGGAGCTTGATGACGACTGGGCAGATGATATTCTGGAATATCATGAGGAGGCAGGAAAAAAATCTAAACGACATGGTGGCAAAAAGAATCATTAAGCAGTATTACCTGCGATTCTATTTAGTTAAAATATGATAAAGGGCAGAGTGCGGAATATGCATTCTGCCCTTTAATAAAAGTAATGTAAGCTTGCAAGAATAAATGTTATATACTATTATAAAGGCGGTAACAAAGTACACAAAGCAGCTTGCAGAAATGAAGATATAAGCAGGTTTATATTGGACCAGATCCAATGAAGGGTACTTATAAAAGAGATTATGACTGCATGGGCAGAGCAGAAAAGGGTTGATTCAGAAAGTTAGAAATTGAGGGAGATACAGGAAGAGCATCAGAAGGAGGTGACCGAATATGCAGTATGATTGCCTGATCATAGATGATGAAACCATGCTTGCAGATAGTACCTGCGAGTATTTTAATATGTTTAATGTAAAGACCAAAGCGGTTTACAGTATAAGTGAGGCAGAGGCATTTTGGGTAGAGAATCAGGTGTCTCTTGTGCTGCTGGACATCAATCTGTCGGATGGAAATGGATTTCAGTTGTGCAAGAGACTCCGGGAGACAATGAAGATTCCGATTCTGTTTATCTCAGCCCGAAATACAGATGATGATAAGCTGATTGCCCTGAATATCGGAGGGGATGATTACATTGAGAAGCCGTATTCCCTCGGTGTACTTCTTGCAAAGGTGCAGGTGGTACTGAAGCGATATCGGGAATATATTTCAACGACTGATAGATGCGAGTGCGATTATGATGATGGTTATCTGGTGGTGGATAGCAGGCGGAGATGTGTGACGGTGAACGGAGAGGAGAAACGTCTGACCGGTATGGAGTTTAAACTGTTGCTTTATCTGGTGCAGAATCCGGAACGACTGATTACGAAGGCGGAGCTGTTTGAGAAGGTCTGGGAGGATCGGTTCACGGCAGATAATACATTAAATGTACATATCCGGAAGGTGCGGGAAGCAATTGAAAGGGATCCACAGAAGCCGGCATATATTGTGACGGTATGGCGGGAAGGATATCGATTTATACAGGGAGAAACGGAATGAAGAAAACACCATTTATAATAGCACTGGTACTTACATTTGTACTGGAGGTCATCGGATGCTATTACTTTATTGGCAGACCGCAACAGGTGAAACAGGATCCGGTTGCAGTTAATGAATGTCTGTATTCGATAGAGGAGAATTTCGGGGATGAAGAGCAGTATTCAACCGTACTGGCCTACACCATTCTTGATAATCGGGGAACGGTTCTGTATACGAATAAGGAGGGGATGTCCTCCAGTCTAAATGAGGCAATTCAGAATCAGGATCTGATCATGGATCTGGTAATTCAGGGAGAAACAAAAGGGAAGGTCATATTTGATAATGATATGGCAGAAATATATACTCGATACAGAAAGTATCTTTTCTGGTTTCTGATCATTGTTCTGGCAGTTCAGCTGATCGTGGTCGGTATCTATTATGTATATTTGAGAAGAACAATAATTACCCCATTTCAAAAATTGAATGAATTTGCAGTACGTGTAGCGGATGGTAATTTTGATCTGCCATTGCTGGTTGATCGAAAGCATATCTTTGGCGGGTTTACAGAGGCCTTTGACCTGATGCGCGCGGAATTGAAAAAGGCACGGATTGCGGAGAAAAAGGTCAATGATGATAAAAAAGAAATGATTGCAAAGCTGTCACATGATATTAAGACACCGGTCGCGTCGATTAAGTCGACGTCGGAGGTGGGACTTTGTCTTACACAGGAGGAACGGGTACGAGAGAAGTTTGAACTGATTAACCGGAAAACGGACCAGATTTCCGGACTGGTTGACAACCTGTTTCAGGCCAGTGTGGAAGAGATTACAGAGCTGTCCGTAAATCCGGGAAATCATCCATCGGCTCTGGTAAAGGAATTGATTCTTAATTCTGATTATTTGGAACGGGCAGAGGATTTTGTTGTGCCGAATTGTCGGATCTATGTGGATCGGTTACGACTTCAGCAGGCGTTTGATAATGTATTCATGAATTCTTATAAGTATGCAGGTACAAGGATAGAAGTAAGTGCGGAATGCCAGAAAGAATACCTGATTGTGCGAATTGCAGACAGGGGACCGGGTGTGAAGCCGGAGGAGCTTCCGGTTCTGAAGGAGAAGTATAAGCGGGGAAGTAATGTCCATGAACAGGATGGGGCAGGACTGGGACTTTATTTAACAAACCTCTTTATAGAAAAGATGGATGGAAAGCTGGTACTGGAGAATGGAGAACCGGGTTTTATCGTTTACGTATATATTCGCCTGGCCGGCTAAGGATTTAAGAGTTATTTAAGGGTTCCTTAAAGGCACTTAAGAATAAAAACAGTAGAATAAGTGCTATAAGGAGGTTAAATGATGAAAAGTATAATTGAAACGAAGAAGCTATGTAAGACATTTTCCAATGGTGGTGTACAGCAGCATGTATTAAGAAATGTGGATATGGAGATTTATGAGGGGGATTTTACGGTTATTATGGGAGCCAGCGGAGCTGGAAAGTCTACCCTTATGTATGCATTGTCCGGTATGGATAAGCCGACCTTGGGAGAAGTTCTGTTTGAAGACAGAGACATTACAGGGATGACAACGGATGAGCTGGCATATTTCAGACGGGAGAATTGCGGGTTTGTATTTCAGCAGATTTATCTGGTGGATTCTATGAGCGTGCTTGATAATGTGCTGGCAGCAGGACTGTTGGTTAATAAGAATAAAAAGGCGGTTACAGAACGGGCGAAGGAGCTTTTAACGGCGGTTCAGATAGAAGAAACTGTATGGGAGAAGTTTCCAACACAGATATCCGGAGGGGAAGCACAACGGGTAGGAATTGCAAGGGCATTGATGAATCAGCCAAAAGTTATATTTGCAGATGAGCCGACCGGAGCCTTAAACTCACAGACAGGAAGAGCAGTGCTGGATGCACTGAGTGAAAGCAACCGGAAGGGGCAGTCGATCGTTATGGTGACACATGACATCATAAGTGCAAGAAGAGGAAACAGGATCCTTTATGTAAAGGATGGCGAGATCGGTGGAATCTGTGAACTCGGTGCATATTCTCCGGAGGATAAGAGCCGCCATCAGAAGCTGAATGATTTTCTGATATCGATGGGGTGGTAGGTATGGAGAGAGAATTATTACTGACAAAATCAAACTTTCAGAAAAACAAGGGAAGCTCTATCGGATTATTTTTTCTAATTTTTATATCTGCGGTGTTGATCGGAGCTGCATTATTGTTGTTTTTTGACGCCTATCCAACGGCAAGGAAAGAGGCGAAGCGGTTAGGGGCCGGAGATAGTTACCTCTGGATCCGCGAGAATGTTGAGGGAATTACGGATGAAGATATTGAGCAACTGTTAAAGGAGGATGTATCGGATTATTACAGTTATCATTGCCTTGGGTATTCAAATGTGTCACTGCCCTTTGGTGACGGGATGGTGGCACCGGGACTTCTGATTTATAACACAGATGCATTTCAGAAGAAGCTGGATCGGACAGAGGTTGTGGTCAGTGATGACGGCATTACCGAGGATTACCTGTATCTGCCGTATCAGTTCTATACCAGTGGCGGTTATCGGATCGGAGAGCCGTATTCCTTTGAATTGTCAGGAACGACATATACGTTTATAATCAAAGGCTTTACCAATACAACAAACTGGGGATGCAGTAACTGTGGCATTTATGAATTTGTTCTGGATGATGTGAGCTATGAAAAGCTTTGGCAGAAGGAGAAGGCAGCAGACTCTATTCTGATCAGTATGAAGCTGAAGGAAGGAGTAAGAGCATCCGGGTTTAATTTAAAAATTGAAAATGAGATATTGAAACTGAATGGTGTTTCCGTTGTAGAAGGGCAGGTGTTAGAGGATGTTCTGGCTGGCAAGAGCTTTATGTCATTGATCATTGCAGTCTGTTTTCTGGTAATCACCATAATTTTAATAATGGTAGTGACTATGATGCTGATCAGTTGTATATCCAATTATATCCGGGAGAATTTAAAGATAGTAGGTGCCCTGAAGGCAATTGGTTATACCAGTCATAATATACGACTGGCATTATATATACAGTTTGGAATGCTCGCTATGATTGGCAGCCTGCTTGGAATAGGGTGTGCATATGCACTGATGCCGGCTGTATCAAAGCTTGTAATTGCGCAGATGGGCGTACCGTATACAGTCAGCTTCCATATGGGAATCACGATATGCCCGATTATAGGTCTGGTACTGTTTGTAATAGGAATTACCGGTGCTTCAACCAGAAAGATTAAGACAATAGAGCCGGTGGTTGCACTTCGGGAGGGACAGATCGCACATAACTTTAAGAAAAATCATGTCCGACTGGATCATTCTGTTCTGGGATTGCAGGTGAGTCTGGCACTGAAAACGATGTGTACAAATATAAAACAGAATATGATTACTTTCTTTGTGACAGGTCTGCTGATATTCAGTTGTATCATCGGTCTTATGCTGTATGAGAATTTCAGTCGGAATCCGAAGCTGGAACTTCTGTCATTTGAACTCTGCAGCGGACTTGTGGCAACAGATGCGGAAACAGCAGATGCTGTGTATTCTGATCTGGAGAAGAGAGGGGATGTCACCAATATCCGGGAGATATGCAATATGCGGCTTCAATATAAGGAGGAGGATCGTCTGCTTGCTTATATCTTTGATGATGTATCGAAGATGAATAATGTAGAGGTGTGTTATCAGGGCAGACTTCCGGAGTATGAGAATGAGATTGCAGTAAGTGGAAAGTTCTGTGACGAATACGGATATGAAGTCGGTGATGAACTGGAACTGCAATATGGAGGCAGGAGTTACCGATACCTGATCACAGGACTGGTACAGACCTGTAATAATAGTGGAAAAGAGGCTGTCTTAAGTAAACAGGCGGCAGAGCATATCATTGATTTTACCGGCAGGCCGGTCTATTACTGGTTCGATTGTGCCGGGGCCGATGAGGCGAGTGCACAGGAGATTCTGGATGATTGCATTGACAAGTATGGGGATCATATTGTAGCAACGATCAATTTTTATAAGACAATGGAAGGAAATATGACGATCTTTCGAAAGGTTGCAGGCATGATGCTGATGCTTGTAGTTATCATATCTGTGATTGTGACTGCATTGGTTCTGTATCTTTTGATGAAGACACTGCTTTATAACAAGCGGAAGGATTATGGCATTTATAAGGCACTTGGGTATACGTCAGGGGACCTGATCCTGCAGACAGCACTGAGCTTTATGCCGGCGATTATTCTGTCAGTAATTGTTTTTTCAATTATATCATATTATACAGCGAATCCATATATGCGGATCTTTATGGGAACGTTTGGACTGATGAAATGTAACTTTGCTATACCGGTTGGAGGAACCGTTATGATCGGGCTTGGCATGATATTGTTTGCGTTCCTGATGGCTGTTTTACTGGCAGGGCGGATCCGGAAGCTTGAAGCATATAATATGCTGACGCAGGAATAAAAAATTAGCACTCGCCTATTGACAGTGCTAACAACATATGTTATATTGCATATAGAACAAGAAAACAAGGGATACATTCCCACAGAATATGCATATAACAGGAGGACACGATTATGATAGTACCTAGCTTTTTTAATGATGATTATTTTGATGAACTTTTCAACACCGCAAGAGGAAGAGAGACAGTGAAGCCTCTGATGCGGACTGATGTGAAGGAGATCGGTGCAGATTATCTGCTGGAGATTGAGATGCCGGGATTTGAGAAGGATGAGATCCATGCAGAGCTGGAGAAGGGACACCTGACAATCAGCGGTGTACATGCCAACAAGCTGGATGAGGATGAGAAATGTGGTAAATACATTCACAGAGAGCGTTATCTTGGCAGCTGCTCCAGAAGCTTTTATATTGGCGAGAATCTGACACAGGAGGATGTAAAGGCGAAGTATGAGAATGGTATTCTGACTATTGCATTCCCGAAGGATAAGAAACCGGCAGTAGAAGAGAAGAAGCGCATTTCCATCGAGTAAGGAACTTCAGAAATAAGAAAACGTTAAACGAGTAAAACACAAATAAAGATCAAGAATCAAAATAAAAGGTCGGAGGTTTCCGGACGATCACCGGAGTCTCCGACCTTTGTAATCGATACAGGTAGTATACTGAAATCTATGCAGGTCGTACGCTGAGATTAATTCTTCGCAGCTTTTTTCAGAGCCTGCTCCTTCTTTAGAATCGGCTGAAAGTTCTTCATATCAGAAGCGACTTCCCCACTTAATGCCAGCAGACAGATCAGATTCGGAATAGCCATCAGGGCATTAGCGATATCTGACAGGTTCCAGACCAGATCAAGGGTCGTGGTTGCACCGATATAAGCAATCAGTGAGAATACGATTCGGTAAATGATATTGAATTTATGGGTATGTAACAGGTATTCAAAGGCTTTCTCACCATGGTACTCCCAGCCAAGGATCGTGGAAAATGCGAAGAGCGCGATTCCAATCGTGACAAGCCATGCACCGGCCTTGCCGAGGACGGTGGAGAATGCCTGAATCGTCAAGGCAGAACCGACATACAGCTCCTCATAGCAATAGGTGCCGTCAGAGTTAAACTTGAATATATTTCCATCCGCATCCCGCCATGCACCGGTCAGATGCCGGTCGGTAACGGAACCACTTTCCGATGGATGCGCAGTCATATCTGATTTCTCAAGTTCATCTGCACTGCAGGCGGTCAGTTGGTAGATCGTCTTTCCGTCACTGCTGGTAAGAACCACGGAAGAATCATCGATAATATCCATGGCATACCCGGTTGTAACAGTCTCCGACTTTGAATTCACGGAGGTCAGCATCAGAGTATCCGCCTCATAGGAATAGGTATTATCCTGTGTGACATGCGTGCTACCGAGCACACCGGAGCTGGCGATACAGAGACCGGTAATCGTACATACCACGATCGTATCCCAGAAGGTACCGGTCATATTGATATAACCCTGACGTACCGGATTATCGGTGGTAGCGGCTGCGGCCGTGATCGCGGCAGAACCCATACCGGCTTCGTTCGAGAAGACACCACGGGCAACGCCGTATCGCATTGCGTTGGCGAAAGATGCAACGACCGTACCCAGAACACCACCGCTGACTGCCCGGAAATTAAAGGCAGACTTCAGAATCAGAACCATACCGGACGGAACATTCTGGATATTCAGGATGATAACGATCAGACCGGCAATGACATAGAAAATAGCCATCAGCGGCACCACAACAGAAGATACCTTGGAAATCGTCTTGATACCGCCGACAATGATCAGCAGCGCCAGAACCGTGATCACGATTCCGACTACTGCAGTCGGTGCACCGAAGGTCTCATGGATGGAAGAAGAAATAGAATTAGCCTGTGTCATATTGCCGATACCGAAGGAGGCGACCACTGCAAAGAATGCGAACAGCCAGCCGAGTACACTGCCGAATTTCTTGTGCTTCAGGGCCTTTTTCATAGTATACATCGGACCGCCGGACATTTCTCCCTTTTCATTCACTTCCCGGTATTTGATCGCGAGCATACATTCACTGAATTTGGAAGTCAGTCCGAAGCAGGCAGAGATCCACATCCAGACCAGGGCACCCGGGCCACCGGAAACCATAGCGGTCGCAACACCGACGATATTACCGGTACCGATCGTGGCAGCCAGTGCGGTTGTCAGTGCAGAGAACGGAGAGACATCACCGGTTCCCTTTTTCTTACGGGCCTCTTTACTTAATGTGCTTTTCAAGGCATAGCCCAGATTTCTCCATGGAAGGAATCCGGTCCGGATGGTCAGGAAAACACCGGTACCTACCAGCAGAATCAGCATGACAGGTCCCCACACAAACCCATCAACAGCACTTACAATTTCAGAAAACTTATCCATATAATCACTCCTCTTCAATTCCCGCTTTATTTATTGCTTTACTTCCTGCGATCAATGACCGGAATAAAGCACATCAAAAGCACATAACCATCGTAACAGAAAAGAAAAAGGGACCACGAAATGATAAGTTATCATTCGAAGTCCCTTTGCTTCCCGTTACTGAAATTAGAAATATTCTATATTACAAAGCAGTGAGTTGTCAAGAGCAAATCCGCTCTTTTCCCGGATAGAGTTTTCGTGTATAATAAATAAGTTAAGAACAGGAAGGCAGGATATAATTTGAAGAATTTATATATTGCAGAGAAACCGAGCGTAGCGCGGGAATTTGCAAAGGCGTTAAAAGTAAATGGCGGTAAGCATGACGGATATATCGAGGATGAGAATAGTATCGTCACCTGGTGTGTCGGACATCTGGTTACCATGAGCTATCCGGAGGTGTATGATCCGGCACTGGCGAAATGGAGTATGAATACAATCCCGTTTATTCCGGAACAGTTCCGATATGAGGTGATCGGGAATGCATCGAAGCAGTTCCAGATCGTCAAGGGACTCTTGAACCGGGAGGATGTCGGATGCATTTATGTCTGTACGGACTCCGGACGGGAAGGAGAATATATCTATCGTCTGGTAGACCGGATGGCGGAGGTTGATGCGAATAAGACGAAGAAGCGGGTCTGGATCGACTCACAGACAGAGGAAGAAATCTTGCGTGGAGTCCGGGAGGCGAAGGACCTTTCTGAGTATGATAACCTGTGTGCGGCAGCATATTCGCGTGCGAAGGAAGACTATCTGATGGGTATTAATTTCTCGCGGGCTCTGACACTGAAATACGGCTATGCGGTCCGGAATTATCTGAATGAGAACCGGCCGGGAGCCATATCGGTCGGTCGGGTCATGACCTGTGTGCTGGGTATGGTCGTACAGAGAGAGCGGAGTATCCGGGAATTCGTAAAGACACCGTTCTACCGGATCATGGCAAAGGTACAGGCAGAGGATGAGACCTTTGATGCGGAATGGCGCACAGTGGAGGGCAGCCGGTACTATCAGTCACCGAAGCTATATAAGGAGAATGGATTTAAGAACCGGGAGGATGCAGAGGCGCTGATCCGGGAGATGAAGGATCCGGCTCCATATGAGATGAAGGTGGAGAAGATCGAGAAAAAGGTAGAAAAGAAGAATCCACCGATGCTATACAATCTGGCGGATCTGCAGAATGACTGCTCCCGGCTGTTTAAAATCAGTCCGGATGAGACGCTGAAGATCGTGCAGGAACTATATGAGAAAAAGCTGGTCACCTATCCGCGAACCGATGCCAGAGTGCTATCTACGGCTGTCAGTAAAGAAATCCACAAGAATATCGGCGGATTGAGGAACTATCAGGCATTGGCAGGCTATGCGGCCCATATATTGGAAGAGGGCAGCTATAAAGGAATTGCAAAGACAAAATATGTCAATGATAAGCAGATCACAGACCATTATGCCATCATTCCGACCGGTCAGGGATTCTCTGCGTTGAACTCGGTATCCCAGACGGCACAGGGCGTATATGAGATCATAGCCAGACGGTTTCTGTCCGTATTTTATCCGCCGGCAGAATATCAGAAGGCATCCCTGACACTGGAGCGGAAAGGTGAGCATTTCTTCGCCAGCTTTAAGGTCCTGTATAAGCAGGGCTTCCTCGAGGTCGCAGGAAATGCATTCAACAGTGCCAGAAAAAAGGGTGAAGATGAGAAAGAAGAGAAGTTCAGTCCGGGCCTGATCAAATACATTGCCGGTTTGAAAAAGGGCAGCAGCGTTGAGGCACAGGATTTTGAGATCCGGGAAGGTGAGACGAAGCCACCGAGCCGTTATACCTCCGGTACACTGGTTATTGCCATGGAGAAGGCGGGCTCCGATATTGAGGAAGAGGAGCTGCGGGATTACATGAAGGGCAGTGGAATCGGCACCAGTGCGACCCGTGCGGAGATCATCAAGAAGCTGATCAATATCCAGTACATGGCACTGAATAAGAAGACACAGGTGGTCACACCGACCTTAAAGGGTGAGATGATTTATGACATTGTATATTATTCGATCAATGCCCTGTTGCAGCCGAAGCTGACAGCCAGCTGGGAGAAAGGGCTGGGTCAGGTGGAACGGGGTGAGATCACAGAGGAGCATTATATGAAGATTCTGGAGAATTTTGTCGTGAAAAAGACGGAACTGGTCAAGGGCCTGCAGAATCAGTATGCATTTACTCCATTGTTTGATAAATCAGCAGCGTATTATAAGAAAGGAAGAGGAAAATGAGACAGGAAGAATTGCAGGAAGCATGTAAGGTAGATCAGTTATTTCATCAGCTGGAGGAAACTCTGGCGAAGGAATTACTGGAACAGGTAACATATCCATGGGAGGCATTAAAGGGCATCCATGACCTGATCCTGAACCTGGGTCCGACACTGCCGGAGGATATTTATGAGGAGCGGGAACCGCAGATCTGGATCGCAAGGTCAGCGAAGGTATATCCGACCGCGACCATTCTGGCACCGGCGATCATCGGACCGGATACGGAAGTACGGCCGGGAGCCTTTATCCGGGGCAATGCGCTGGTTGGCTCCGGGTGTGTGATCGGAAATTCCACAGAGCTTAAGAATGTCATCATTTTTAATTCTGTACAGGTGCCGCATTACAACTATGTGGGCGATTCGATCCTCGGCTATCATTCCCATATGGGAGCAGGCAGTATCACCAGCAATGTAAAAGCAGATAAGACCCCGGTAACCGTGAAGGCCGGAGAGGCGGGGATTCCGACCGGACTGAAAAAGTTCGGCGCTATTCTCGGTGACTGGGTTGAGATCGGTTGTAATACCGTACTGAATCCGGGTACCGTGGTCGGCAGAAAGAGTCATGTATATCCGGTATCCATGGTACGGGGTATGGTTCCTGCAGACAGTATTTATAAGAAGCAGGGAGAAGTTGCACAATTAAGAGAGAATTAACACGCAATGAACAGAAAAACAGCATCCGGGGACAGATAACGCTATGTAATATCCGGATGCTGTTCCTGTAGTAACGGACCTGAAAAGGTCTGAACGGGATTATTTATTTACAGTTGCTTTTTCCAGTGCATTCTTGATCGCCTGGGTAAGGATCACGGATGTATACTGGCTGTCTGCGGAGCAGGTCAGGTCATCGACTGATCCGATATCCGGAAGCTGGGCATTGATCTCTTCCAGAGCAGGAGTCAGGAGCGGGTACATGGTTTCTACGGTTTCGTTCAGGTTTACGATGGAGACATCGCAGATGCGGTTACTGTCTACGGTGACCCGGACATCCAGCTTGGAATCCCCCAGCTGAACGGTAGAGGAATAGACACCGGGGATATAGGCAGAGGTTTCGGTAACTTCCGGATCTCCCTGTGGTGGCTTTTCGGGCAGAAACATGAACAGAAGGAGAAGAAGCAGAAGAATCCCCAGAACGACAAAAATCATCGTATAGATGAGTTCTTTTGCTTTTAATATTAAGATTTTGGTATTCGAACCCATAACTGTCACCTCTCGTTTTCTATAGTTATATATATTCAGTCCATTGGAAAATATGACAGAAGCCGGGAAGGAAAATCAAACAGATGGGATAGAGCGGGAACAGAGAATGCAGACGAAAACAAAGCAGACAGGTAAGGAGTAGCATATGATTCAGATTATAGAGGGAGCCAGCGGGTCCGGTAAAAGCCGGCTGGTATATGAGGAAATCATTCAGGCTGCCATGCGGGAGCCGGAGAAGACCTTTTTTCTTCTGGTGCCGGAGCAGTTTACCATGCAGGCGCAGCGGGATATTGTAACCATGCATCCCAGCCACGGAACCATGAATATTGATATTGTCAGCTTTAAGCGGCTGGCATACCGGGTTTTTGAAGAACTGAATATCCGGACGGATCATGTCCTTGAGGATTTTGGGAAGAGCATGCTGTTGCAGAGAATCCTGCTGGAGCATCGCAGGGAGCTGCCATGCTTTGGCCCGTGTGTCAACAAGCCGGGATTTATCGATGAGCTGAAATCATTGATGACGGAGCTGTTCCAGTACCGGGTGGGACCGGAGGATATCAGACGGGTCTGCGGATCCGTGAAAGGGCATACAATGCTGAAGGGCAAGCTGGATGACCTGCTGCTCGTATATGAGGAGTTTCAGAAGGAAGTGAAGGACTCCTATATCATAGCGGAACATGTCCTGGAAATGCTGGCAATGCACATTCCACAGTCGGAGCTGTTAGCCGGCAGTGTGATCTATCTGGATGGATTTACCGGATTTACACCGATACAGTATGAGGTGCTGGAGGCTCTGGCACAGGTATGTGATGCGATAACGATCACAGTTACCATTGATGCAGAAAGTGCGCAGAAGGAGAGCTGCGCGGAGCATGAGCTGTTCTATCTAAGCAAGGATACGATCCGGAGGCTCTGCCGGATGGGAGAACGGCTGGAGGTCTATGTGGAGGAACGGTTTCTGGAGCAGAAGGGACCGAGATTTCAGGGAGCTCCGGAGCTTGGACATCTGGAGAATAATCTGTTCCGTTTTCCATATCAGGTATATCCGGAGGCTGTACAGAATATATATTTGCAGGCCTTTGGCACACCGAGGCAGGAGCTGCAGGCAGCAGGACGTCAGATCCGGGCAATGGTGCGGGAAGGCAGATACCGGTTCCGGGACATTGCGGTCATTCATGGTGATCTGACCGGTCTGGAACCGATGGTAGAGGAGATCTTTCCCAAGCTTGAGATCCCGTATTTCATAGATACGAACCAGAGCATCTATATGAATCCCTGTCTGGAGGCTATTCGGGCGATTCTGGATATCACGGAATCCGATTATTCCTACGAGAGTGTATTCCGGTTCTTGAAGACCGGCATTACATCATTGTCCATGGATGAGATCGAGCTTCTGGAAAACTATGTCTTAAAGAAGGGCATCCGGGGACTGAGCTGGTGGAGAAAGGTCTTTGAAACAGGAGAAGTGACAGGGATCGGAGTCGAGGCAATCGGCCGCCGGGTATCGGAGATGCTGTCGCCGTTTACACAGGCACTGAAGGAAGCGCAGAAGGTACGGGACTATGTGGAGGTACTGAAACAATTTCTGCAGAGCTTTGAGCTGGAGAAGCAGCTGGAGGCAGCGGCGGACGATTATGAAGAACAGGGGAATCTGGTGCTGTCCAAGGCCTACGAGCAGATCTATGATAAGCTTACGAATATCTGGGATAAAATGACAGAGATTCTGGGAGAGGAGATACTCTCATCGGAAGAATTCCGTAAGGTTCTGGAGACCGGATTAAATGATATTACGCTGGGCGTTATTCCACCGAGCATCGATCAGGTCATGATCGGTGATATAGAGCGGAGCCGTCTGAACCATGTCAAGGTGCTGTTTGTTCTCGGTATTAATGACGGCATCATTCCAAAGGCTGCCGGAAGCAGTGGTATCCTCTCAGAGGCTGACCGGGCGATCCTGGGACAGGAGCTGGAGCTGGCACCGGATCCGAGAAGCCGTGTATTTACGGAGCAGTTTTATTTATATCAGAACCTGACGAAGCCATCCGGGGAACTGCATCTGATGTATCATATGCAGGATCAGGACGGAAATGAGGTGCTGCCGGCCTATCTGATCGGACGGATCCGGAGAATCTTTCCGCAGCTGGAGGTGGATGGATATTCCACCGGAGAATTAAGCTGGGATAACATTGAGACACCGGAGGACAGTACGGAGAATCTGATCGCTGCCCTGTTCCGGGAGGAGCCGCTGTCGGAGGAAGAGGCGGGGCTCTGGAAGGAGCTGTGCAGCTATTATGAGAAGAATCAGCCGGAGCGGATCAGCCGGATTCAGGCCGGACTCTTATATAACAATCTGAATACGATCCTGTCTGCGGAAACGGCGGCGCGGTTATACGGTAAGGAGCTTCATACCAGTGTATCCAGACTGGAGACCTACAGTCGGTGTCCGTATCAGTTCTTTCTGGAATATGGCCTGCAGTTAAAGAAGCGGGAGCAGAATGAGGTATCCTTAAGTGACATGGGAAGCCTTTTGCACCGCATTGTGGAAGGTGTATTTTCTCAGGTGGAGAAACGGAATGCAGAGACACTGGAGCTCTCAGATGCGGCAGAGAATGAATGGGAAACCGTAACGGATGAGGCACTGCTTCAGATGGTGGAGCAGGAGATGCAGGAAGCTATTGCACAGGAGGAGAAGGAGCATTTAAACCTGAGCGGCAGCAGTCGTCAGCTGTTGGAACGGATCGGAAGAACCGCATCCTATGCTGTGCTGGATCTTAGAAACCAGCTTCTTCAGGGGAAGATGATCCCGTACCGGTTTGAGATGACATTCCCTTCCGAGGAGCTGGAGCAGGAGGGCGTCAGATTGGATACGACTCAGATCCGGCTGGGAAACGGCAGCCGGATGTTTCTGAAAGGCATCATTGACCGGATCGATATCTGTCAGGATGCAGAGCATGTGTATGTAAAGGTGTTGGATTATAAGAGCAGCGGAAAAACGATCGATGTGAATCAGGTGAATGCCGGACTGCAGCTACAGCTTCTGGTATATACCAATGTTGTCATGGAGGTATTGAAGAAACGGTTTCCGGATAAAGAGATCGTACCGGCAGGCTCCCTGTATTATGGCTTCCGGATCCCGATGGTAGAGAAGTCTGTCCGGGTGGCAGGTGAGGCACTGGAACGGAAGATCAGCCGGGAAACCGCACTGACCGGTGTGATCAACCGGGAGGAGCCGTGTATCACACTGCTTGGAGGAAATGAGATCCTTCCGGTGAAAGTGAAGAAGGTAGATGGTGAGGAGCAGCTTCAGGAAAGTGATACCGTATTGACAGGTGAGGAATATCGTCAGCTTCTGGAAGAAGTGAACCGGACGGTAGCGGCACTCGGCGAGGAAATCACCGAGGGACAGATTCCGATACGGCCGGTACAGACCGGGCGTACACTTCCGTGTGAATACTGTGATTATCAGGATGTATGTAAGATCGACTGCCGGGATGGCGGTAATCAGATCTATACGATAGCAGACCGACAGGCTGCGAGGAAAGGAGGCAGAGACCATGCAGTGGACAAAGGAACAACAGGCAATCATTGATAACCGGCAGGGAACACTTCTGGTTTCTGCTGCAGCCGGTTCCGGAAAAACCGCCGTACTGGTTCAGAGGATTCTGGAATGGGTCGTGATAGACGGAAGAAATATTGATGAATTTCTGGTCGTGACCTTTACCAGAGCCGCCGCCAGCCAGATGCGGAATAAGATCCGGAATGCACTGGAGAAGATACAGGAGGAACAGCCGGAAAACCAGCATATTGTAAAGCAGTTGTCACTGATCCACCGGGCCAGCATTACGACCATTGACAGCTTCTGTAAAAAGATCGTAGATGATAACTTTCAGCTTCTGGATCTGGATCCTTCCATGCGGATCATGGAAGAGACAGAAGGGGTACTGATGGAAGAGGATGTACTGACGGCGGTTCTTGAGCAGGCCTATGAGGAATGCCCGGAGCAGATGATGGAGCTGCATCAGTACTTAAATGCTATGCGTTCGGATGAGAATATCCGAAAGGTACTGCGTAAGATCTACCGGCAGGCAGAAAGCTTCCCATATCCGGAGGAGTGGCTGGGTGCGGCGAAGGCAGATGCCGGAATCGTGGATGAAGAGACTATGAACGGTCAGCCGTGGATGCGGAGACTGGTTGCAGATGTTAAGCTGCGGATGGCAGAGGTGAAGGAGCTTCCGGAACGGATCCGGGTAGAGTATGAGAATCTGGACGCGGAATACCGGCCGAAAGCATATGGGAAATACTGCGATTATTTTTCAGAGGAATGCAGGATGCTTGAGATGATCGGGCAGGCAGAATCCTATACGGAGCTGCAGGCGGCCTTTGATAATGCATGGAGAACCTACAAGCGGTTCTCATGGAAAAATAGCGGAGTACCCGAGTCTCATTATGCAACAGAGCTATGGGAAGCTTATAGTCAGATCCGGAAGGATGCGGCATCCCAAGTGGCGATGCCGATGCTTGAAATCCTGAGGCAGCAGGAGGAGACGGCCGGAGTATTGCAGACGCTGATCCGGCTGACAGAGTCATTCCGCACCGCATTTGCAAAGGAGAAGCAGAGAAAGAATTGTATGGACTTCGGTGATGTGGAGCATTATGCACTGCAGGTATTGATGGAGTGTGCTCCGGACGGGGAACGGTATCCGACCGAGGCGGCCGGACAGCTGCAGGAGCAGTATACTGAGATCATGATCGATGAGTATCAGGACTCCAATGATCTGCAGGAGGCGATTCTGACAAGCATAGCCCGGAGGGATCCGGAGACCGGTGAGTACCGGAATATGTTTATGGTAGGCGATGTGAAACAGAGTATTTATAAGTTCCGGATGGCGAGACCACGGTTGTTTCAGGAGAAATATCAGCGTTTTACCGATGACCTGCAGGCACCGGGAACCGGGCATAAGATCGAATTGAAGCAGAATTTCCGAAGCCGGGCAGAGGTACTGGAGTCTGCGAATCTGTTCTTCTATCAGATCATGACGGAGGCGCTGGGCGGTATCGCATATAATGAGCAGGTGGCACTGGTTCCGGGAAGGGTCTTTCCGGAAAATGAGCAGGAGCAGATGTATCGGACAGAGCTGCTGATGCTGGATACCTGTTCTGCCAATCTGCCGGAATATGGAGGAGAAGAAACACCGGCGACAGCGGATACAGGCAATGGAAGCAGACGAAAGGATGCCGGAGATGAGGAAGAGACGCAGGATCAGATGTCGCTGGAAGCACAGATGACAGCCGTCCGGATTCAGGAGCTATGCGGCGGAGAACAGGCATTGCCGGTCTGGGATGAGTCGCTCCGGGCATACCGTCCGTGCAGATATCAGGATATTGTGATCCTGCTGCGGACGGTCCGTGGATGGTCGGATGTGTTCCGCAGTGTGCTGACCGATGCAGGCATCCCGGTGGATGCAGAGAGTGGAAAGGGATATTTCGACTCAGCAGAGGTGAAGGACATTCTCTGTATGCTGGCAGTGATCGATAATGCGAGGGATGATATCGCATTGGCGGGAGCCCTGCGCAGTCCGTTGGCAGCTGTGAACAGTGAAGAACTGGCAAAGATCCGCATCCGGCACCGGAGAATCAGCCTGTGGGATGCCGTGAACCGCTATGTGACAGAGGCAGGTAGAGAGCAGGATGCAGATCCGGTATTGAAGCAGAAGCTGGAGGCATTTCTGGAGCGGGTCAGCCGGTGGAAGAAACAGAAGTCGGCTTGTACGATCCGGGAGCTGATCTGGGATATTTTAAATGAGACCGGATATTATGATTATGTGGGAGCCATGCCAAACGGTATGCGAAGACAGGGAAACATCCTGAAATTAATCGAAAAGGCGACCGCATACGAGACTACCAGCTACCGGGGATTGTTTGACTTCCTGCGGTACATTGAGCGTGTGCGTGTGACGGAACAGGACTTCGGCGAGAGCAGAGGTCAGGAAAGCGGTGAGAATCAGGTTCATATCATGACCATTCATAAGAGCAAGGGACTGGAGTTTCCGGTAGTATTCGTATGCGGCTGCGGAAAGCGGTTTAACCAGATGGATACGGAGGATACGGTTCTGGTGGATGCAGAGTGCTATCTGGGTGTGAATTATAAGAATCTGGAACAGCATTATTATGAAAAGACCTCTAAGCGCAATTACCTGTCGCGGTATATGCGGGAGGAGAATCTGGCAGAGGAGCTTCGGATCCTTTATGTAGCGATGACCCGGGCGCAGGAGAAGCTGATCCTGGTGGGCAGTATCGACCGGATGACAGCTAAGAATAACGAGGCATATCGGAAGCTGTATGCAGAATATCTGGATCACAGGACTCCGGCCGGAAAGGAAGACACGGATATCCGTATGCTGCAGCCGCTTACCAAGACACTGATCACGAAGTGTAATTCTTATCTGGCCTGGTTTATTCAGGGAGTTGCACAGCTTGAAAATCGAGGAATCCGGCAGACATGGATGGAATATCGGATTGTAGAGGCAGGAAATCAGGCACTGTATATAGAGCGGACCGTACAGGACCTGTTGCAGAGAGCGAAGGCATGGGAAGAGTATGCGGCATATCCGGAATGTGCTGAGATCGCGGAGCGAATCGCAGAACGCTTCGGCTGGAAGTATCCATATCCGTTAGCGGCGACCGGACGGGGCAAGCTGTCGGTATCGGAGATTAAGAAGATGAGTCAGATCGCAGATGAAGAGGCAGCGGTAGAGCTTGAATTGTCCGGAGAAGCCAGACAGATCAGGCAGAAGGAACGCCGGGAACGGAAGAAACGGATCATGGCTGTTACAGACGGGGCGACTTATGGTACGCTGGTACATCTGGCAATGGAGAAACTATCCTTCCGGGGAATCAAGACCCGGGAACAGGTGGAACGGGAGCTTTTGGAAATGGAACGGGCCGGAGTGCTGACCGGAGAAGAACGGCAGCGATTACCGGTTGATCATATATATCATATGGTGGAATCGGAACTGGGACAGCGGATGCAGGCAGCGGAAGACCGCGGGCAGCTGTATCGGGAGCAGCAGTTTGTAGCAGGCATTCCAATGAATGAGATCCATCCGGATACACAGGAAACCGATCTGGAGCTGATCCAGGGCGTGATCGATGTGTATTTCGAAGAAGACGGTGAACTGGTTCTGCTGGATTATAAGACCGATGCAGTCTCTGCCGGGCACGGAGAAGAAGAATTGATAAAGCGTTATTATGCACAGCTTGAGTATTACAGAAGGATTCTGGAACAGCTGACAGGGAAACACGTAAAAGAAACTTATATTTACTCATTCAGTCTGGAGCAGACGATCCGGATCCCGGAAAATCTGTTTGGCAAACAGGCATAGACAGGGTATAATAGGCAATGGTCAGAAACATCTGACAGAAGGAGAGTTATATGAGCAGAGAAAAACAGGAAATGGGAAACGTATCATTACTGGGAGATCAGGGAGTAAAATATCCGGATGATTATGCACCGGAGATGTTACAGACCTTTATTAATAAGCATCCGGATCATGATTATTTCGTGAAGTTTAACTGTCCGGAATTTACAAGTCTCTGTCCGATCACCGGTCAGCCGGATTTCGCCACGATCACCATCTCATATGTGCCGGATATTAAGATGGTAGAAAGCAAGTCGCTGAAGCTGTATCTGTTCAGCTTCCGGAATCACGGAGATTTCCATGAGGACTGTGTCAATATTATCATGGAGGATCTGATTCGGTTAATGGATCCGAAGTACATTGAGGTATGGGGAAAATTCACTCCGCGCGGAGGCATTTCCATTGATCCGTATTGTAATTACGGCAAGCCGGGCACGCGCTGGGAGGCAGTTGCAGCCAATCGCTTGGAGCAGCATGATCTGTATCCGGAAAAGGTGGACAATCGATAGTGAACAGAAAAGAAGCAGAGGAATATCTGTTAAATATTCCAAGATTTGCAAAGAAAACAACACATGAAAACTTAAGAGGATATCTGAAGCTGCTTGGGAATCCACAGGATCGAATCCCGGCTGTGCATGTTGCCGGGACGAATGGCAAGGGCTCTGTCTGTGCATTCCTTACGGCAATCCTGGAACAGAAGGACTGCCGGGTCGGAGTGTTCACCTCCCCGCATCTGGTCAGAATGAATGAACGGTTCCGGATTGGCAGAACCGTGATATCGGACGAAGACTTTGAAAGGGCATTCGGACAGGTCTATGAGGTAGTCCGGATCGGAATGGAGCAGGGGCTGATTCACCCGAACTTCTTTGAGTTCCTTTTTATGATGGCGGCATGCTATTATGCGGAGAGCAAGGTGGATCTCGTGATCTATGAGACCGGACTGGGCGGCAGACTGGATGCAACGAATGTGTTGCAGCCGGTGCTTACGGTCATTACATCTATCGGCATGGATCACATGGAGTATTTAGGAGATACGATTGAGAAAATAGCCGGAGAGAAGGCAGGTATCATAAAGACCGGAGTACCATGCGTCTATCTGGACCGGCCGGAAGAGGCTGCACAGGTGATCGAGCAGGTCGGAGACCGGATGCATGCACCGTTAATCCGGGTCGAAAAAGAGCGGATAACCATAAAGGAAATCGGTGAAGAGACAATTGATTTTTCGTACGGAAGCCAGTATGATAGGGAGTACAGGATCCCGAAAACAGCACTCTACCAGACGGAGAATGCCATGCTGGCGGTACGGGCGGCAGAATACCTGTTGCGGCAGGGGGCCGGACCGGATGCGGAAGCGGAGATACAGGATGTGATCCGAACCGGACTGCAGGTTATGAAATGGGCCGGCCGTATGGAAGAGCTGGAGCCGGGGATATATGTGGATGGCGCACACAACGAGCCGGCGATCCGGGCATTTTGCGATACGGTAAGCGGGCTGTATGCGGATAAGGATATTATTTTGGTGTTTGCAGTAGCCAGTGATAAGCAGTATAATAAAATGATACATATCTTATGCGGGAGTCTGCCGTTACAGCAGGCGATCGTGACATCGATCGGCGGAAAGCGGGCGACTCCGCTGGAGATCGTAGAAGAAGAGTTTAAGCGGAATACGGAAGCTGTAGTCCGGACCATTCCGGAACCGGGACAGGCATTGAAGGCGGCCGGACAGCTGCTGACCGGACATAACCGTGTGTTTTGTGTGGGTTCTCTTTATCTGGTAGGAGAACTGGAAGCCGAGAAGGAGGATTAGGCGTGATTAATTTTGATGAAGAGATTAAGAAGTTTAAGCCTGCAGCAGAGATGAATCAGCTGGAGGATACGATATATAAGAATGATTTCAGCGATGTGGCAGATGTACTGATCGAGGTCATGAAGCAGGCACAGCAGCCACCACAGAATAAAGAATAGATAGGTGTGAAGAGTTATGAATTGTTTACATTGCGGAGCACCTGTACTCATAAATAATGTGTGCAGTGAGTGTGGATTAAAACAGGAATATCTGATTCGTGCCTGGAACACCTCTCTTTACTATTATAATGAGGGACTGTCAAAAGCAAAGAATCGGGATCTGACCGGAGCAGAGGAAGCATTGAAGACCTCTCTGCGGTACAGTAAGCTGAATATAGATGCCAGAAACCTTCTGGGACTGGTATATTATGAGAGCGGACAGGTAGTGGAGGCTCTGATGGAATGGGTCATCAGCTCCAACTATCAGGCAGAGGAGAATCCGGCGGTCCGCTATCTGAAGCTGGTACAGGGCAATCAGAATAAGCTGTCAGCCTATGATCAGGCAGCGAAGAAATATAACCTGACCCTTCATTATGTGAAGCAGAAGCAGGATGATCTGGCGCTGATCCAGTTAAAAAGGATCTTAAGCTCGAATCCGCATTTTGTGAATGCATATCTGCTGTTGGCATTGGTTTATATGCGGGCAGGCTCAATGGAAAAGGCAAAGAAGGCGCTGCAGCGGGTATTGAAGATTGACCGCTACAATCCGCGGGCGCAGGAATATCTGGATGCGATCGATCAGAGTGAGAAGCAGCATGGATATAGCAGCTATGAGGCAGATGAGGATGATGCTTCGGATCTGCCGCCGATGGATGCAGATGGCGAGAGCGGCTGGGAGTCCGAGGAAGAGCTGGACGGAGAAGAGACTGCGAAGCGGAAGATCCGCGAGATCATTGAGCGGGGTGCCGCTGCGGAGGATGTCGGACAGGACTCCAATCTGGAGATCGGCAGCTATCAGGAGATCAAGTATGGTAAGCATAATGTACTATACCTGTGTGCAGGACTGGTGCTTGGAGTGGCAGCCATGTTTTTCCTTATTATGCCGAATCGCATCAAAGAGGTGCGGAATGAGAATCTGCAGCTGAAGTCATCCTACAGTGCGGAGCTGGCTAGCAAGAATGAGCAGATTGCCAATATGCAGGAGAAGGCGGATGACCTTCAGACAAAAATCGATGAACTGCAGGGAACCATCGGAAAGATGAATGAGGCGAACAACGGAACCAGTCTGGATAATAATCTTCTGACGGCTCTGCAGGCATATATGACCGGAGACCGGGAAGCGGCGATCGCAGCACTGGGTAGTGTAGACTTAAGTAATACGGAGCTGTCAGAGTCAGCAAGAGCCTGTGCACAGACCGTAGTAGACAACTGTGCGGATATTTTGGATCCATACCGGAGTGCAGGCATGACAGCATTCAGTGCAGAGAACTATGCAGAAGCGATCACCCAGCTTAAGGTGTATTGTAATCTGAAGCCGGATGATGTGGAAGCACGATATAATCTGGCAAGTGCTTATAAGAGTACCGGAGATCTGGCATCTGCGAATGCATTGTTTGATGATATTAATAAACGATTCCCGGATTCGGAATATGCGAACCGGGATGAGAATGCAAGTACCGAGAGTGATACATCCGGAAGTACAGAAAGCGGTACGGAAGCCGGTGGCACAACATCAACAGAGCATACCATGCCGGAAGAATAAGACAAACAGAGCAATTATATATAATAGAAGCAAAAGAGAAACCTTGGAACCGGGGTTTCTCTTTTTTTGTTTCGTCACAGTTATAGCGGTGGAAAATACGGTATATTTTGACAGCATTTGACGATCGTGAATCAGGAGGCAGAGATATGGAATATGAATTAAAACTGGAGCAGGAGTGGCTATGGATATTGCTTCCGCCGGAGGTGGATCATTATCAGGCGGACAGGATCCGGACTGCAGTAAAACAGAAAATGCAGGAGCAATATGTGAAATATGTGGTGTTTGATTTCCGGAATACAGTCTTAATGGATAGCTCCGGAATCGGACTGATCACCGGACGGTATCGGGAGCTGGCAGTCCGGGGTGGACAGGTATATGTCAGTCATGTCAGCCGGGAGATGCAGAAGGTGCTGACATTGTCCGGAATCTACCGGATCGTAACACCATTGGAGCAGGTAATGACATCCGGAGAATAATTCCGGCAATGAAACAGTATAAAAAAGGCATGATCATGCGGATAATAAGGAGGATACAATGGGTAACACGAATGAAATGATGATTGAATTTGATGCAGTGGGAGAGAATGAAGGCTTTGCCAGAGTGGTTGTGGCAGCGTTTGTCTCCCGTCTGAATCCTACGTTAGAGGAATTAAGTGATCTGAAGGTGGCAGTCTCGGAGGCAGTGACCAATGCGATCATCCACGGTTATGATCCGAAGCTGAAACACGCAGAAGAAAATCAGGAAGCCGGAGAGACACCCGCAGCAGTGACCGACCATGACACTGTACAGCTCCGGGTGTGTATAGCGGATCATACCGTAACCGTTCAGGTAAAGGATCACGGATGTGGTATCACGGATGTTCCGCAGGCCATGGAACCTCTATTTACGACAAAACCGGAGGAGGAACGTTCCGGTATGGGATTTTCCTTTATGGAGGCATTTACCGATCAGCTTCTGGTAGAATCGGAGCAGGGACAGGGAACGTGTGTCACAATGGTAAAAACGATGGGAGCGCGGGATGGACAGGACGATTGAACTGATTAAGCTTGCGAAGGAGGGAGACAGAAAAGCACGCGAGCAGGTGGCAACCGAGAATCTCGGACTGGTATGGAGTGTTGTCCGGCGTTTTGCAGGCAGAGGACATGAACTGGAGGATCTGTATCAGATCGGCTGCATCGGACTGATGAAATGTATTGATAAATTTGATCCGGCTTATGATGTGAAGTTTTCAACCTATGCCGTACCTATGATCATGGGGGAGATCAAGCGGTTTCTGCGGGATGATGGGATGGTGAAGGTGAGCCGTTCCCTGAAGGAAACGGCATATAAGGTCTATTCTGTCCGGGAGCAGATGATGAATGAACATGGAATCGAGCCGACAATTGAAGAACTGGCGAGTTCTCTGGAAATTGAGAAAGAGGATATCGTACTCGCTCTGGAAGCCGGCTCGGAGGTGGAATCCATATATAAGACCATTTATCAGAATGACGGGAACTCTATTTATCTGATCGACAAGCTGGTGAGCAGTGAGGATGAGAGCCGGCAGGCGGTTGACCGGTTGGCACTGGAGGAGCTGCTGGGACAGTTGGAGGAAAAGGAACGCAGTATCATAAGAATGCGTTACTTTGAGGATAAGACGCAGACGGAGATCGCCGGATTTCTGGGAATATCACAGGTACAGGTATCCAGAATCGAGAAAAAGGTATTGACTAAAATGCGGGAACAGATGAATCATGGAAAAAGTTCCCGGGACGAATTAAAAAAATAAAACATAGAAACTGAAATCCCGGAAATACTACTCGTAAATGAAGAAGTCGAGGAGTGTGGATGGAATTATGCAGAAAAAACGGTATCAATGGATATGGTGGCTGCTGGTACTGATAGTGCTGGCGGGAATCCTGTGGTTGTTCAGTGTCAGACAGACCGGACCGGATTATGCCGATGGAACACTTGTGATGTATATGGATGAATCGGTACCTGAGACCGGGGGAGGTGCCTAATATGTCCGAAACGATCTATCTGAATGTACAACAAAGCTCTGCAATCAACCGTCCGGTGGTGCGGTTGCAGGATGTAGCAGAAGTGTTCTGTGAAAATAAGAGTGTTCAGAAGCAGGTACAGAAGCTCATTCTGACCGAATTTAAGGGAAATCAGGAAGCAAAACAGGTGTTTTCTGCCTGCTATCTGATCCGGCAGATATCCGCAGCCGTTCCGAACTGTCAGGTGGAAAGCATTGGGGAAACAGACTTTATCGTATATTATAAACCAATTGGAAAACAGGCAAAATGGAAGGACCGGCTGAAAGGAATTCTGGTAGGACTGCTGGCATTTTTTGGCGCCGCATTCTCCATTATGACCTTTAATACAGATGTAGCAACGCCGGAGCTTTTTAGTCAGATGTATTTATTGTTTACCGGACAGGAAGCGGATGGGCCGGGTGTGCTACAGGCAGCATATTCGGTTGGCCTTTTTCTGGGAATCATCCTGTTCTTCAATCATGGCGGAAGATATAAATTGACGAATGATCCTTCTCCGCTGCAGGTACAGATGCGCCAGTATGAGCAGGGAGTAAATCAGACTTTTATCACAGATGCAGAACGTAACGGAGGCAGCCGGGATGTGGATTAAAACATGCCTGATGATAGTACTCGGGCTGGCGGCAGGTGGCGCAATTGCCGGAGCCTATGTTGCATTTCTGGCATCGCTCGGAGTGTATACAAGATTGGAAAGCTGGGCGAACCAGGGGAAACATACCATGTGGCTGGAGACACTGATCCTGTTTGGAACAACGGTGGGCAATCTGCTGACTCTATATGAAATTCCGATACATCTCGGACAGATCGGATTGGCGGTCAGCGGGTTGTTTTTCGGAATGTTTACCGGATGTCTGGCAGGAGCATTGGCAGATGTGGTGAAGCTGTTCCCGATTCTCTGCCGCCGGGTATCCCTCCGGAAAGGGCTGCCCTATATCATCGTAGCAGTCGGAGCCGGGAAGCTGGCCGGAAGCTGGATCCAGTTCTTCTGTTTTACAAAACCATCATAACCAATATAAATCATTATAAAGCGGTGCCGGCTTATACCGGTTCATAGCAGTTAATAAGACAGAAATCAAGAAGTGAAAGGTGGATTAAGATCATGCTGAAAGAACCTAGTAATGAAGAATATAATGCATATGTAAAAACAGTAACACCGAAGCATAATTGCGCACTGAATTGTCTGAAAGCGTTTCTGGTCGGCGGAGTGATCTGCACGATCGGAGAGGCAATCTCCCGGCTGCTGCAGACGCAGGCGGGACTGGGGATGGAGGATGCAGGCAGTTATGTATCAATGCTGTTGGTCCTGACCAGTGTTATCCTGACGGGCTTTAATCTCTATGGCTCACTGGCGAAGTTCGGAGGTGCCGGAGCACTGGTACCGATCACCGGGTTTGCAAACTCAGTGGCAGCACCCTGTATTGAGTATCAGAAGGAAGGACAGGTATTCGGTATCGGAGTGAAGGTATTCACGATTGCCGGACCGGTTATCCTATATGGAATCTTTACAAGCTGGGTATTGGGACTGATCTACTGGGTCTGGGGAATGTTAAGGTAAACAGGAAAACAAGCAGGAAAATAAGCAGATCGGAAATCAGAGAATCCAACGTATCACAGGTGCTGAAATAGTATCTGGGGTACGTTTTTTTATTGTGGCAATAAGGGAAAATAAGGGGAAATAAGGGAAAATAGGTATGATGATGGGAAAAACCGGCATTTACATATTTCGGCAATTAGTGTATAGTGAGTGTGAATTTTGGAGGTGACAATATGGCGAACGGAAAAACTTCAATGTCTGCATGGCTGGCGGGAACGCTGCCGCAGAAGCAGATGTCAGAGGCATTCATCAACAGTGTATTCCTTGCGACGTCCGGAGGCTTTCAGGATGCATATACATATTTTACAAGAAATAAGGTCTTTTCCAACGCACAGACCGGAAATGTCGTGCTGATGAGTGAGCATTTCATGAAAGGAGAGTGGCAGGATGGACTGAAATACCTGATCCCGCTGTTCGCATTTGCAGCCGGAGTATTTGTGGCAGAACAGATACAGGCGAAGTTCCGGCTGTCGCAGAAGCTACACTGGAGACAGGGCATCCTGCTGATCGAGATTCTGATCCTGATACTGGTAGGCTTTATGCCGGAGAAGCTTAATATGCTGGCAACGGTGCTGGTATCCTTTTCGTGTGCCATGCAGGTACAGGCATTCCGGAAGGTGGATGGCTATTCGTATGCGAGTACCATGTGTATCGGCAATCTGAGAAACGGAACCGCATCCCTTTCCATGTATCTGCGGGAACGGAAAACGGGTCTTCTGAAGCAGGCACTTTATTATTTCGGAATCATCCTGTTTTTTGCAATCGGAGCCGGTCTGGGTGGTGTTATATCCATAGAAATCGGATATCGGGCGATCTGGGTATCCGGTGGTTTATTGCTGATTAGTACATTACTGATGTTCCTTGAGAAGTTTCGTGGAAAATTAGAAGAAATATAAGGATAACAGAATTAGGAAAAATGTACGAAAAAAGCGTGAAAAATGAAGAAATATAATTGGTTTTGATGAATAAACCATTGACGAGGCAAGGCTTTTATTATAGAATTAATACAAATAGGTTTCTATTAATAAATAATATTATAAGATATGGAGAGTAAGAGATGAGACGTGCTGAATTATCTGAGTGTGAATTATTAACAATGAAGTGTATCTGGGATGCAGGAGAACCAGTTACCTGTCATCAGATCATGGATCAGTTGAGGGAAAAGTATGGTCTTGTATATAAGGACACAACTGTTTATACCTTCCTGAAATGTCTGAAGGGCAAGGGATTCGTTGCTTCTCAGCGTAAGGGTGTTACTTACTACTGGTCATTACGCAGTGAGGTAGAGTATCGTAACGATCAGTTAAGAAAGGCTGAGGATTTCTGGTTTAACGGATCAGCGGTAAGCTTTGTATCTACTTTATTTGAAATCAGAGAGTTAAAGGCAGAAGAAAAGGAAGAGATTAAGAAGTTAATCGATGAGCTTAAGTAATTTTGCCGTTAGAGTTTTGTTTATTGTTGGCCTGACCTGCTTGACAGGGACAGTTTGGCTTGTTTTATGGAGAATCATTGCTTTGTTCTGTACGAAGCGTAGTAATGCGGAGTTTGTATACCGGCTGCTACGGATTTCATTGCTTGGATTTGCAGTGCCGTGGATTGCTGTGATGCGGATAATTAAGACAGATTTGATTGGCGGCAGTGGCTGGATGCTGGTACTTACACCAAGGCTGGCGCTGGTTGCGGTGATTGGATTTGCAGTCTGGCTGATAGGCGCTTGCGCTACTGCCGGGATATATCTGGTACGATTCCAAGGCTTCTGTTCATCTACACGCAGTACCTGCAGAGAAACTGTAGAGGAGCAGGAGCTTTTATTACGCTTGTGTGAGCACAAGCACATTCGCCGACCGGTACAGGTATATAAGGGATATCGGATTATGGTGCCATGTGTTCGTGGGATTCGCAGGGTGAAGATTTATCTGCCGATGGATGAGATCCCGATGGAGGAGCTGGAGATGATTCTGAATCATGAGCTGAACCACTATAAGCAGCGGGATGTATTCTGGAAGCCATTGATGGTCATATTGTGCTGCGTCTACTGGTTTATGCCGCTGATCTGGTATATCTCGAAGCAGGTGCAGAAATGGTCGGAGGCATCCTGTGATCACAGATGCTACAGGGATGGCTATTCTCTAACTTATTATTTTGAAAGTATTCTGAGAATGGGAGAACGGACAATTAGTTTAGCAACCTTTGCACCTACATGGGGTGCGACAGCAACTGAGTTGAAGTGGAGGATTGATTGTATGAAACAGAATCGGGACAAGAGTTTAAAGCGTTGGGTAGCTGTATTGACAATGGCAGGTATGCTGCTTACCGGAAGCACCACTGTATTCGCAGCGGAGGCAGGTATAGAGAAGGCATATGATCAGGCTTATGAGGCAACGGCATATGCTGTGGATGAGACTGCAGAGTATGAGAGTGCCGAACAGCCGGAGTATGAGGAGTTCACCTGCAGCGAGGAAGAGATGTTTGCCGGTACGACCGTAGTGGATGCACCGGTCAATATTACAAGATCCTATGCAAGCTGGACAATTAAGAACGGTTATACGATGAAGACACCGGCCTTCCATAAGGATAAGGGCGGTCAGGTGAATGTAGCCGGAACGATCAGTCCGAGTGAGAAGTATGTGACGCTCGGAATCACACAGCCGGATGGCTCGATCCGGGCAATCAAGGTAAGCGGTAATTTCTCATTTACCTTTAAAGATCTGGCTATGACAGGAAGCTACCGGGTATTTATTCAGAATACATCCGGAAGTACAGTAACCTGCGAGGTAGTTTATAATTAATATGAATAATACGAAAAACCGCTTGACATATACGGTCAAATGCGGTATAGTCTAGTAGTTGACGAAAAGAAAGCAGAGTATCCACTCTCACCTTAGCGCAGCGGCGACTTGGGTTCATAAAAAGTATTGATCACGAATAGACTTTTTATAAGGTGGATAGCTATGCTATCCACTTTTCTTGTATATTAGATATTTTGGAGGTGTACTACTATTAGCGATTTAATGATTAATGAACAAATCAGAGACAAAGAAGTGCGTGTAATTGGTGAAGACGGTGAGCAGCTTGGTATTATGTCTGCCAAGGATGCAATGAAGCTTGCGCGGGAAGCAGAGCTGGATTTGGTTAAGATTGCTCCGACAGCGAAGCCGCCAGTATGCAAGATTGTGGATTACGGAAAGTACCGCTACGAACAGATGCGGAAGGAAAAAGAAGCTAAGAAGAAGCAGAAGACCATTGATATTAAGGAAGTACGGTTTTCACCGAATATTGATACCAATGATCTGAATACCAAGATCAATCAGGCAAGAAAGTTCTTAAGCAAGGGTGATAAGGTAAAGGTATCCATTCGTTTCCGTGGAAGAGAGTTAGCACATACAGAGATCGGTATTGATATCCTGAATAACTTCGCAGCACAGCTGGAAGACGTAGCAGTTGTTGAGAAGCCGGCGAAGGTAGAAGGAAGAAGCATGGTAATGTTTTTAGCTGAAAAACGTTAAATTCAAAATAGACGATAGATATTAAGGAGGAAGTAACATGTCAAAATTAAAGACAAAGAAAGCTGCGGCTAAGCGTTTCAAAGTAACAGGAACTGGAAAGCTGAAGAGAATGAAGGCTTACAAGAGCCACATCTTAACAAAGAAGACAACTAAGAGAAAGAGAAATCTTAGAAAAGCAACTATGACAGATGCAACCAATGTTAAGACAATGAAGAAGATTTTACCATACATGTAGGAATAGGAGGAACCGATAATGGCAAGAGTAAAAGGTGGCTTAAACGCTAAGAAAAAGCATAACCGTGTATTAAAGCTGGCTAAGGGTTACAGAGGAGCCAGATCTAAGCAGTATAGAGTAGCTAAGCAGTCTGTAATGAGAGGCTTAACAAGTGCATATGCAGGACGTAAGCAGAAGAAGAGACAGTTCAGACAGTTATGGATCGCACGTATCAACGCAGCAGCCAGAATGAACGGTATCTCTTACAGCAAGTTAATGCATGGCTTAAAGGTTGCAGGTGTAGATATCAATCGTAAGATGTTATCAGAGATGGCAATCAGTGATGCAGAAGGATTTGCAAAATTAGCAGAAGTAGCTAAGGCAAACATCTAATTCTGACTTTGATATTATATACAGGAAGCTTCATAGATAGAAGACTTCATATGTAGAAAAAAGGACGATTCCTTTATCCGACAGGATATAGGAATCGTCCTTTTTATGATGCTGAAAACGCAATATGTCTGTACGCTTTATATCAGTATCGCTTTATGCCTGTATCGCATATATTATTTTCGGAGCTTCCGATATTCGGCGGTGCTCATGATCGCCTGATACATATCGGCAATGGTATGGCTCTGCAGATATACCATCCATGACTCCAGACCGGCAGCTTCCGGCTGACGGTGCAGGAGATTCTGATAAGCAGAGCGAATAGCATAATTCCGGCATTCCGCCTGTGCGGCGAATCGCCGTTCCAGTGTAACCAGAGAAGTGTCCTCGGTTATCTGAGACAGCCAGTAGGTGATACCGGCAGGGTCTGCGACACGTCCGGTATAAGTGACATATAGATTGCGGATATATGCGATGCGTTGTTGTTCTGTCATAGAATGAAAATCTCCTTTCTTTTTCGCCTCCTGTGCGGGAGCATCTGCCGGATTGTCATTTAACAGCCGGTTTACAGAATCTGCAATATAGGGATGACGCCGGAACAGATAATCACCGGGACACGCTTTATTGGAAAACCAGCGGTGGACGGTCATGTTCTGGCGGTTCGTCTGGCCGATTAGGGCAGGATTGCCCTCCCAGCGCAGACGGTCGATCCCGTTGCGACGGCAGATATCGGCACAGAGCCGAATCAGAGACTGCAGGGCTGCATCGGATACATGCCAGCCGGTCTCGGCACCGCCATCATTGGCCACCTCGATCGTAACAGCACGCATATCATTGCTCCGGCTGGAGCTGCACCAGGAACCATCCGATTCATCAACATACAGGGCAATCTGCCCGGCAGAATCGATGCCATAGTTGGAGGATGCCTGCCGGGTCTGAAAGATCTGACCACAGGTCTGCAGGGAGAGATTCCCTGCCATACAATGAATGGTAATGGTATCAATGGCGTGGTCGCGTGGAGAATATTTATGGGGAGAAATACGGGTATAGCTTACAAGTGAACTATTGCTCATGGATAGCCTCCTTTAATTTTTGAATCTCCTCCTGCTGCATCTGCAGGAGCCGTATCATACGTGGGATCAGCTTGGAATAATCAATAGAATCCGGCAGCATTTCACCGTCAATCTCTGCCAGGGTAACGGCAGAAGGGATTTCTTCATAGACATCCTCGGCATAGAAGCCTTCACAATTGGTTCCGTTTGCCTTGTTCTTATAGTCATATACGATCGGATGCAGGGCCAGAAGTGCTGTCGCATCCTCATCGGTAATATCCCGGACATAGTCCTTGTATCGTCTGGAGGAAGAGGTATTGAACTTCGATGCATAGACCGGAGCATAGGTCATGGATGCTGCGTCATCCGCAGATGTGTAAGTCAGCATTCGCAGATCCTGTCCTTTGCAGAGGATCGCCTGACTGGATGCACCGGATGAGAGCTTTAAAGTGCCTCCGCTTTTTAATGATTGTGTCCACACAGAATTCCAGTTGGATTTCTGGGCACCCAGATTATGGCTTCCGGATGGAACGACATCGGCCTTCATGGTTAACTGGCCGGTTAAGGTGCCGCCTCCGGTGCTGAGTCTGCCTGCCATGGCAGTGTAGGCACCGCCGGAGGTGATCAGATTCTCGTTGCCGGAGATGGCAGAGGTAGTGACATTCTTTGCACAGGCAGCTCCCGGTTTATAACCGTTGATCGTACCGACACTGATCGCACCGACATTGGTAATGTCACCGTTGTTCATATGCAGAGTCGGTACCTTCTCCAGAGAACCATCCGAAGCCTTACGAGCCCCCATGGCAACGATCTTATCCTGATGGAAGGCGAAGCCGGACTCCCAGTACTGGCCGGTGACATTATGCAGTCCGGTATAGGCATAGTGATTGGCAGGATTTAAGGTAGCATACCAGCGGCGTAAAACACCGTCAGCAGAGGTGCTGCCGATTGGAGCTTCGCCTGCATGATAGTCATTAATGCATAAGGAGCGCTGGGTGGTGGCGGAAGCGTCACCTGTATTCAGAGAAAGACTGCCGAGGAAGGTATTGCTGGCATTTAAGCGGGCAAGGTTTTCATAGGCACCGCCTGCAGTCAGCAACTTTTCGGAATCCATGGCGGGAGCAGCTGTGACAGCAGCACCGAGAATGCTGCCCTGAACGGTCAGATTGCCAGAGATACTTCCACCGGAAGCCGGTACGGCACCCAGATCCTCCGGTGTCAGATCAACATTCCCCTGTCGGTAGGTGTCTTCTGCAGCTCCCTTGACGCCGGTGACTGAGCTGCCTGCGAGGACATCCCAGAAGCCATCGATCGTCCGATAGACATTCGCACCGGCGGCAATCGTATGACCGGCACCCTCCCGGAACTGTTCCGTTGTGATGAATTCATCGGAGATATTATACATATCACCGTCGGCAGCCTCTGTAATATCTGGCAGCTCCAGGAAGGTGACCGTACCGGCCGGATGCAGAGCCTGGCTGGCATTCACACGTTTCAGGGCATCGGTTAGAGCCTGAAACTCATCGGTACTGACAATGGCATCCTGCGGGATGACCGATGGCTCGATGACCATATAGCCGGTAAATGTCTGGAAGACCTTCTCCCGGTCAGACAGCATCAGCTCGAATGGAATCTGATGTCCGGCTACAGCAGTCATCTGCTCTGTCATGAGGATGGATACCTGATTGCCGGAGATCCTGCCGTCATTGAATACAACGGTGTGGTCCGGCTTATGAATGCCGATCCGGGCAGTGCAGCCGGTCAGGTCAAAGGCACAGCCATTCTCCGTTACGGAGAAGATCAGCTCTCGTCCGGTATCATACTGCTTCGCATAGGGATGGTCGAGTGTATGTTGATTCATAATATCAATTGAAATATATTGTTTGTTTTCCATAATGTAATCCTTTCTTCTTATAATATTGTATTCAGAGTGGCATGGATGTTACTGGGTCGAACCATTCTTCAGGGCATTCAGCTCTGTGCGTAAAGTATTCAGTTCAGTCTGCAGCTCCTGAATCGTAGCAGTGGAGTCCCCGGGGAACAAGGCCGGATTCAGACCATAGATCCGGGAACCGGCTCCCGACTCGCTGCCGGAAGTGCTGTCATCCCGTAAGGAGTGATAGCCGATCAGGGTCTGGGTGGTCGCCCAGTTGTCAGTGGTAAAGACAATAGAATTGCCGATAATCTTAAGCTGTGCATCAGAGTAAGCCCCGAGATCCGGGTCATAGCTCCGACCCAGCAGGCAGTTACTGTGATAGGTGACATTCCGGGTGGCATCTGACGCAGGATCATAGTTCGGACTGGTATCGGCCGGCTCAGAATTCTCAGTAGAGCCTGCAGCAGAAGAGACATGACTCTGCCTGAGACGGCGCTGCTTTATGTCAGACAGGGTCTGCCGGATGGTGCGAATCCCGGATGACAGAGAAACAGCATTGGAGAAGGTAACGGAAATCGTTGACAGATCGGCATAGTTCAAGGTGCAGGAAGAGAGGCGGAGCTTGTAGATATGACCGTCACATGCCAGACGAATCCAGTTCCCCAGCCGGAACTGTCCGACCAGAGGACGGAACTCCGGGATCGCAAGCAGATTATTGAGGGAAGCATCCATCGTAATTGCAGGCTCGGAAGCCTGTATAAGCTCTGCCTTCGCGGTATCCATCAGGTCCTGTGCATTCTTAAACAGTTCTGCATCATTCAGGCCGTCTGAGATATAATTATCATTCTGATAGCTATCCTCACGCCGGAAGGAGCAGAATTCCTCCCATACAGACCGGTTCTCCAGAAAGGTCCGGAGATCCAGTGCCTTCTGAATGGTATTCCGGATATTCAGGTAGGTGTCTGTCTTAGCCTGCGTTTTCTTCAGCTGGCCTTCCCGCACCTGAATCTCATGACTGACCAGCAACCGCTTCTGATAATAGAAGGCATAAAGGTCTGACAGACCAAGGTTTGGATCAGCATCCGCAGCACCCATCTCTATCAGAATATCCAGACATGCCTGGTAGGCATCCAGAAAGTTGATCAGCGGCTTCAGGCCGTAGAGGGTGTAATCATAGGTGGTTTCCGACTTGACCTGATACTGGTTCAGACTTTTCCGGATCCGCTGCTTTGTGTAGTTCAGGTAATTCTCATCTACAGGCAGGGTGATCGCAGACTTGTTCTCGGCAGTATCCGTAGGGCTTCCGGAATCAGATGTATGAGAGGTGGATGTCTGAGACCCGGCAGCAGAAGCAGTGACACAGAACCGGCCGACCCATGTATGGGTAGCAGCAGAATAGTTCGCTTCGGGAGCGGTTACCAGATAGCCGGGAGCCAGCAGGGTTTTAGCCATGGCAAGGACTGCATTGGTAACAGTTGTAGTACTTGCAGTCGACAGACGCTGGACGGAGATGGTTCCGATCGTTTTCGCAGTAAACTTCGCCAGCTCTGCAGCGGCTGAAGTATCCGGCAGAGTCTCCTTCGGCATCATACCGGAGGTCAGATAGAGCGTAGTCTCAATCGAAGCATACAGAGCGTGCATATTGTCAGCATATTCCTGCTGTCTGGATTCATATAGCTCCTGATAGATGGTCAGACTATGTGACAGTGTATCCGACATATTCCGACGCATGGTATCCGAGAAATGATAGATATAGTTCGTGCCGTTTGGATTACAGGCGGCAACGGCAGCCGTCATGGAATCATCCCCACCCTGTATCCGATAGGTGTTCTTTACAGAGTCTTTCTCCAGATTCAGGGAGATGGAGGTCGCCAGGTTCTCACGATCTACGAATACGGATGTATCCTTGCCATAAGAATCAGCGGAATAGAGGCTGATCCGCCGGTGAACCGAGTCGAAGCACACCAGACAGTCCAACTCCCTGGCCAGCTCCTCCGTCAGGAAGGCATAGATATCCTTCCCATGAATGCTGAATGGACGCACCTGGCCGGCAAGCACTGCATCGACTTCACCGACAGAGTAATGAGGCGCCTTGTTAAGAATCCGGAGCAGCAGGGAGTCTGCCGGATGCTCCGGATCATAAACCGGAGCCACCGTATAATCCTCCCGGCTGATATCGGATTCGGTATTGATCTCGATATCATACAGGACGATCTGGGACAGCTCTGCCTCGCAAAGAGACTTGCCGGTGATCGTCTTAACGGATTGCTCAGTCTCGGAAACAGCGACATCCAGATCATAATATTCTGCAAACTCTGGAATATAGAGGAGCTTGAACTGATCAAGTCCATTCCAGAGTGTTTCGGATAAAAGCTCCTTATATACCCGGAAGCTCAGCTCCTGACAGGTGTCCAGATTCCAGGTGACCGTCAGATCCGTGACCGGATAAAGGGCACCGAGTACGGTCCGGTCCCGGCGGCAGAGCAGCAGGGTCGGGGGTGCCATCTGCTCCAGATTGTCATAGGAAATATTCATTGGCATCAGAATCCCACCTTTCTGTAAGCTTTATAATCCAGCTCTACCTGACAGGGCTGGGAGAAGGTGAATACATTGGTACGTTGTCCCAGTGTGTTGGAGATAGTCGGGAACACATAGTTAAAAGCATTGGCAATCTCATCCTGACGCATAGAGGAAGAGATGGTATGCAGCTCTGTCAGCTGCAGCATCTCGCCGGAATGACAGCCGGTAATGCGGGTCTTCCGATGGTCAAAGGAGTTCTCGATCTCCAGCGTCTGATCCTCCTCGCCCTGATACAGCAGGAACAGATTGACAGGACTGGAGCCTATGCGGGAAGAAGGGTCCTGAATCGTCAGAGCAGGTGCATCTGCGGAAATGCTTCGGATAATATGCACCGGCTGATAGCCATACGGACAATTGGTTTCCAGTGTAAGCTCGAAGCCGCAGGGGCTGCCTGCAAGCTCCAGAACATTGGCATTGATCCGTACATCAAAATAAACGGAGTCCGGTTCCTCCGGATCCAGAAAGCAGAACGGGTGGTACCCATCCTCCCGGCAAAGCCAGCGGATGATCTCCTCCTGCATGGCAGTGGATAGCGGAGTCACCTGACAGCTGATCCGGTCGAAATGCAGCAGCTTTAATGTCTTCTGCAGCATAGTGCTATAACGATTCCGGATGAAGAACTGCCGATCACTGAGAATCGGCTGGACAGTGATTGCCTCCGGAGTCGCAATACCCAGTGATTCTGAGAGACTCGCACCGTCAACGGAGGCGAGTACCAGATCAAAATCACCGGCACAGTGTCCATCAAATAAAAAATCATAAATCATAATCGATTCCTCCTAATCCTTCAGACTGCGGTTGATCCGGCGGATCGACTGCTCTGTCTGGCGTTTGAAATGTGTACGTTCCCGGCTCATAGTGCGGCTGAATTCCTGCAACAGATCTGTATACTGTGATTTCAGATCCGTTAATTCATCACAGAGCTGATAGAACTCCTGCTCCGCCCGGCGGACAGCACTTAAGCTGTCCGCAGCAGAACCGGAGGTGCAGGTCTGCAGCTTTTGTTTTAATGCAAGATTCTCTTCTGTTAAGCGGGTTACTTCTTTCTGCAGAAGCGCAATACGCTTCTCGTATTTGGTTTCATTCATAGTAATTCCTCCTAGGTTGTTTAATATCTTCTGACACGGTGAATACTCTTGCCGGCAATCAGATCCGTACTGACTGCCTGAATGGATTTCACGACATTGGAGTCGTTCTGAAGTGCTGTGATCAGGCTGCGGCTGAATTCTTCCGGACGCGTGACATTCGGTAGATTCATCTGATCAATCCGGATAGAGATGTCACCGGAGTTCACGGACTGCGCAGGCAGTGATGGGTGGGCAGTGGTCTGCAGAAGATTCTGCAGAGCCAGCTCATACTCCCGGCTATAGCTCTGAACAGGTGCGGCAGCACCGGTCACATTGCCGTAAACGAGCGGAATATCAGGAGTGACCTGATAGATTATTTCATTGTGGGCACGGATCCGTTTTAAGAGATCCTCCGATAGCTTGTACCCGGCAGCCTTAGCCAGCTCTGCCAATACCCGATTGGTGGTAGACTGATTCTCATCTGTCGTGGTGAGCAGCTCCTCGATCAGAGCATCGGTATCACTGAACTTCTCATCCACGAAGGTCTGATAATCCGAGAGTGCCTGATCCATCATATCTTCCTGGGTAGAGATCCATTTCTGGTACTCGGTATCCTTGAGGTCTTCCTGAGCCTCCTGCAGCTTCACTGTGATCTCCTGCAGGCGCTTTCTGCCTTCTTCGGATGTATCATTGGAATAAGCGGCTCTCTGCTTCTCAAGGGCGGCAATGTTCTTCGTCTTCTCAGCAATGGACTTCTGATATTCATACAGATCCTGCTCGCTTTTCAGAGCTTCTTTCTTCTTACTGATCAGCTCCTCCATAGAGTCGATGATGGCATCATAGCCCTTCCTTGCCAGCTCAATCATCGCCTGCTTCTCCTCGCGGGCGGCGAGCGTACTCTCACGCTGAGCCTCGACCAGCTTCTGGCGGCGCTCTAATAAGGTCTGGTTGCCCGGATCCTTGGCAATCTGTTTATCTAAGGATGCAATCTCGGACTTGTACTTCCGGATCTGCTCCAGATAAATCTGATAATTGGCACCCCGGATATCCAGTTCGGCTACACCGTATTTGCTGAGTCCGTGCTTACCGGAAGCATCGGTGGTATCCTCCTGCTCTAAGAGCTTGCGCAGATACTCTGACTCATCGATCTGACCTGACAGCTTCTCCTGCATCCGGTCAAAGGCATCCCACTTCAACTGGCGCAGTGAGTTGTTATAGTCCTGCAGGGATTGATCTGCTTTACGAATAGCGGCCTCGACATCCTGAATCTTCTTCTGCATCTCGTACCATTGTTCCGAGCCGGAGATCAGATGCCCGGATGCGATAGCGGCATTCAGACTGCGCAGGAGCTGTTCCCGCTCAGATGTCAGTTCCTGACGGTTCGCCTTCTCATTGGAAATAAGCTGACGATACATGGACTGGCTGACCACATGACCCTTCGCCTCAATCAGATCCATCTCATCCTGAATCCGGCTGGCAGTATTCGTAAAGTCAGACAGACGATTCTCAAACTGTGACTGGATCGACTCAAACTCCTTCAGGGCGAGATCTGCAAGGGAACGGTTCAGTTCCTCTATCTGCGACTGGATATCAGCGGCGGCCTTATACCACTGCTGGTACTGATCAATCCGATCCTGCAGACCGGCATCGGCAATGGATTCAATCTGCATACTGCCGTTGCGGACCTTTGCCTTATAATCCTCTGAAAGACCGGAGGCATCGGCCTGTGCCATATAGCCGGCGTAAATCTGTGACAGGATGGAAATCTGGTTGCCGGTCTCTGCAATCTCCTGATTCAGAGCCTGATTCCGGGATGACCATGAGAGGAAGGTATTCTCCTGAATGGTCTTTAAGCGTGACAGTGCCTCCGTGCATCGGGTAATGGCAGTCTCCATCCAGTTGTATTCTTTGGCACTGGTGCTCTGACCGGAGGAGGATGGTGCGGCGGTGGAAGGGGTATTGGAACCAATTTTTCCGGTGTATTTATATGGTGTAAAGCCTAAATCTGTATTGATAGCAGAAAGAATGCTGTTTTTTGCATTCTGAGCAAGTTCATCTAAAACACTTGATGGAATCCCATGTGCATTTTTATGGTATTGATAAGTAGACATGGCTGCGGTACTTATACCTGCCGCTTTGGCTTCGTTGATTAATGCTTCAATATCGGATGTAGTATCAAGATGTACACCTGCCGCTTTTAATTTGATTAAATAGAGCTGACTGAGAGCCTGACAGTCTACACCGGAAGCTCTGGCAGAGTTAATCATGCTTTCCAATTCCTGAATCGAAGCATTTGCCAGCTCTTCTGCTGTTAAAGAAGCATATTGAGATGTGGAGTTTAGTTCGCGTAGAGCATTTTCACGGATAGATGTAACTCCCGCCAGACGTTCTTCTATTGCTTCCTGAGCATTTACGATACCGTTTCGGCGTAATTCTTCAATATACTGGTTCTTTGTGGCTTCAGTCAGATTATCGAGAGGAATCTTAGAATCCAAATAGGAATTGGCGAGTGAATTGATTGCCTCTTCGGTGTCATAAGCAGAATCACCAATATTTTGCATAGCTTCAATAAAGGAATCAAAATTTGAACAATCTCCAAACTGTTCATATAAAGCAGCAATGGCATTAGAGTCGACGAAACCGTCCATTGCTTGATTATAAACATTGGCGAGTGAATTCAGGTCTGAGGAGATGGACGCAAGTGTGTTAACAGAATCAACTTCGGTTATGCGCTGCGCCGCAAGCTGATTTAATTGCTGAATCAGCGTATCAGCATTGTTTCCACAGAGAGCAAGTAATTCCTTATATTCAGACAGACTGCTGATGGCATCCTCGTCCAGTTGTCCGGTTTTAGATAAATAGATCAGATGATCGGATAAATCTTCATTATTTGAAAGGAAGTCTAATAATTCGGGATTGATCACCAGATGAGAAGTGAGGGGGTGAAAATCAAGTAATTCCTGAGCTCTTGTAGCAGCCTGAATAACGGCTGCATAAGATGAGGTTTCATCAATGTCCAAGGTCATCATAATTTCTTTGACATTATCATCCAGACCGTCCAGAAAGGAGTTTATCTTTTTATTACGGTCGGCCTGTCTGCCATCGACAGGTGCATTCGGAATTGTTCCTAACTGATCTTTTAAATCATAGGCAGTCTGGCTTTGTAAATATTTAAGTGTGATCAGTGCATTGATCAGCTGTTCTAAGGATAAGTTGTAATGGTTAGCCAGTGACATTAGAGTTGTATAACCTTCGCTGGTTTCATCCAAAGCCAGGATTTCAATGGGAGATAATCCATGTACATTTGCCATAGCGGACTGAAGGATATCAGACACAGATTCGCCGGAGTCATCAAACGAGACACCGGCTGTAATATCGGCTGACAATTGCCAACTGCCAATTTCCTCCCGTAGCTCGGGATAAAGGGATTCAAAATATTGCTTAACACCCCAGTCTTCCTGTTCCGAAGCAAGGCTTATACCGGATGAAATCTCAGAAGCTATCTGCGATGCATAATTTCTGGCTGCTGAGGAATTCCCATCGGCAAGAGCGGATTCATATTGATCTTTCAATGATACAATATGCTCATATATAGGGGAGTAGTTATCATTGGCGAGAATTCGTTCCTGTAAAATATAAGAATCGTAAATCTGTTGATTTTGATCAAGAATTTCCTGATTTTTATTGATGATAGAAGTTAATTTACCGGACCAGTTATGTATAGCTGAATCGTTCCAGTTATCTCCGAAATGTGCGGTACCGATTTTTTCGTAGCTGGACTGAATAGAGAGTAGTTGTGATTGGATATCTTCCAGATTATCACCTTTGATTACGAAATTATTTCCATTTCGCTCAAGGTTATATATCTTTTGAATAGCATCATCCAACTCATCAATTCCGGTTGTACGAATAGTGACTGAGGTATCAGACACCTTGTTAATTGCTGTATTGAAATTAGAATGTTTATCGTTAAGAAGGTAATCTTGTATAGGTATACTGTATAGTCCGGTAACCCAGATTGATTTAACGAATTTCTGTGTTGCTGTTAACTCATTTACAGAGTTTTTCATTTGCTGATATGCTAATTGGTTTAGTTCATCAAAGGCACCCGATTCTCCATGGATTGCATCAGTGATTGTTTGAATAGAACCGGCTTCTTTACCGTATTTGACAAGTAACTGATTCTGAATATCCAATAGTTCCTTTCGGGCTTCTATGGCATCTTTATGAGATAACGTGTTGGAGTTTAAAGAATCGTTTAGTTCCTGTACTCTTGACTGATAGGATGATAATTCACTAGTGGCTTCCCGATAGTCAGAAGTACATTCACGAATTTGTTTTTTAAACTCCTCTTTAAGTTTATTTGTAATAGTGATTACAGTAGTAATTGCAGCAACCGCCAGGAGTGCCCAGCCGGCAGGAGAGGTTGCGAGAAAGGTCAGTATCTCTCCGGTGGCAGACAGGGTATCGGCAGCCAGTCCTTTGAATGCCGTACCCAGTTTTGTTGTGGCTGCTGCGGATTTAGATTGTGTCTTAGATAACAATTCTGTGCTTAAAGAGAGATCTAAGTTATGTGCAATCTGTTGCTTTAATTCATTATTGAGACCCGAGCCGGATAACTTATCGGCCAGTTCAAAAGCAGATAGGTTCTTGAAAGTTTTTTCTAAATAATCAGATTTTTCTTTAGAAAGTGCATTTAAGTTTCCAAGTTTCTTTAATTCCGCATAGATCGTCTTGAGTTTACCTATAGATTCAAGTTGCATAAAAATAGAAGAATTGATATAATTAGAATAAATTATTAAAGGAGGCAGGAGTATGTTAATTAAGTGCCCGGAATGTGGGAAAGATGTCAGTGATAAGGCTGCAATCTGTATGAATTGTGGATTTCCGATTGGAGAAGTTGATTTAAGACCGAATAAGAATATTTGTGTGATTAATGGCAAACCGGTAGATTTAACGGAGTTATTGGAAAATGTTGACGAAGGAGAGTACAGACCTGGTATATATTTGAGTGAACATTGTGATAATATAGAAGCTGCTGATGTATGGGCATTGAATGCTAGAATATGCCTTACCAGGCAGATCCCTAAGGAATATAATTCTGATAGGCGGTTAGAGTTTAAAGCGGAGACAGAGCGGCTACGAGGTGGTTCCGGTGGTGGCGGAAGCACTGGTGTATGCTGCCCAAGCTGTAAGTCAACAGATGTTAAACGGCTGGATGCAATTGATCGAACAATATCAGTAGGACTGATGGGACTTGGCAGTAAGAAGATCGGAAAAAGCTTTGAATGCAGGCACTGTGGTTACACATGGTAGGATTTTGCTTGTAAAGTCATGTATAAGAATCCTATAACTTTGCATGACACTATACCTTAAGAGTATACGCAGTTAGGTAGCGTATGCTCTGAGGATTGGTAGTCGATGAGCATCCATTCCTGTTCAGATGTGTTATTTCCGTTTATAGGGGTTTCACATCTTAGATGAGGATCTCAGGAATGTATGTGGCTGATTGTCGTCTTGTAATGAGTATTTAGGTATACATTATGTTTGCACATAATTTGCCATGTACCGAATCATTCTGTTTTTTCTGCTTTCGCACGGTTACGTATATCATTACTGATTCCGCTTTCGTAGAATATTCATGAACGAGTTCCAGCAATTACTCCTCGTTGGTTTATTTTAAAACTCCCAAACACATAGACTTGTAATCTGAACCATTTTATCATTTCCTTATCTATGCTAGACCAACTTAAAAATCCAGGTAAATTCTTAAGCCCCATAACCGTATAATCGGACTGGGTAATCTAAGTTTTTCATAAAGGCAGTGATTCCGACACTGAGACCGGTAAATCCTATTGCACCAACAGGGCCTGTTTTAGCAATTAGATCCAACAGGTGTGTTAATGCGTTTGTAGCATCAATAATAACGTCCTGATTTGTGAAAGAATCTATCAGTTTGGTGAAACTGGTAGAGAGCCTGCTGATAGCACTTTCCCAGGTGTTTGTATTTTGGATTGCATCAGTCGTAATGGATCCACTGGCATTTGAATAATCGTGTATCATTTTTTCATAAAGGCTCCAATTGTTTAACAGAGCATTTAAGGCGGTGCGCTCATCATCCGTAGATAGACTGTTATACAGATTACTGCGAAGTGATGACTGAGGTGTAAGTTGAGACATAGCTTGCAGCTGTTCCATAGGATTCTGACCGTCTGATGACAGAGAATTCAGACTGGCCAAAATAGAACGAAAGGCAGCAGCAGTTTCAGTTCCACTTAACTGCGTGGTAGATGTCATTGTGCCCAGGGCAGCAGTTACTTCGTCAATTTGAATGCCTGCACTTGCAGCCTGTGAAGCAATGATAGACATTCCTTCTGCAAGGTCAGAAAGTGATACTGCATTTAAGTTGGAAATATTGTTGGCACCATCTAATGATTGGTTAAGTGCTTGAATATTGGAATCCAAGGAGTAGGCATTAGCTGTAGCGATGACATATTGCTGAGATAAGTCTGAAGTGAGGTTTCCGGCGCTTTGGAGAGCAAATACTAATTCTGCTAAAGAGGCGGCGTTTTGATAGCCGGATTTTGATAGTGTTTCAACACAGGATAGATATTCTGTGACACTTCTTCCATATTTTTCTGCAATTTCATAGGCTTGAGTTCCGATATTCACTAAATCAGAATCGGATAGTGATTTATCTGTTTGTTGGATGTGTTTCAGACATGTGTCTATTTTCTGTAGCTCATTTACAGCATCTTTGCTTTTAGCAACAAATTCAGACATAGCTGAATCGAGGTTAAATAAGTTATTTGACATAAGATTCCTCCTTAAAATGTTGGTTGTGTAGGGTTGATAGGTTGTTTAATTATTGTGGTATTGTCTGATTGTGGATTATTCAGGTTATAAGAGTGATTTAAAGTCTCCAAGCTCATTTAATTCGGCATAGATCATCTTGAGTTTACTTGCAGATTCAAATTATGTGAAAATAGAAAAAATGTATAATTAGCATAAAATTTTTCATCTCTTTATATACCGTCATAGAAGAATTTGGGGCAATAGCGAGAGAGGGTGACAAGAAGAGTAACAAATACCATGGTGATGTTGAATGTGTAGAGACTTCAGATATACCATATATGCGTTTAAATCGGCAACTTCCGGCTGATGAGGAGATTTTGATAAGCAGGGCGAATGGTATAATTCAAGCATTCTGTTTATACATCAAACTTCTATGTCCCAATCGATTAGTGGGAGAATATGGCAGAATCTATTCCTGATCGGTATAAGTGACATGTAGCTATGAATTAAATATGTCCTAGAATATATTTAGTTGGATTACGCTATTTTGTCATTTTACGAAATACGAATTGAATGAACAGAAGTTTGCAAAGTTTTTTAATGCTTGTGATTATTGTACATAGTCCAGAAAAGTGTTCGAGCTGCTAGAGATTTCGCTTCGTCAGCTTGCTGTTTTATTTCAGCTTGCGTTTTCTGAATTTGTGCAAGTTGTTTTTTGAGAGCATCTGTTTTTTGCTTTTCTTCATATAGATTGATAGCTTCCTTTAGGGTGTCAGCTCGGTGCTCTTTTAGATATGAATATAACTGTTTGATAACGTTTGGATAGGCATAATTTTGTGGAATGATAGCATATATATCAGGTAAGTTTGCAGTTACTTCGTTGGCAAATTGTCTTTTTAGATCTTCATGTTTTTCTTGTATGTGGAAAAGAGTATTTCTCCTTATAGCTGCATTTCTTTTGCCTCTTGCAACAAATACTATAGTTAGAATAATTGCTAAAATACTAGAAAACACAAAGTAAAACAAAAATGTAATTTTAATGGATGATGATAATTTTATCATCAGAAAAACGATACCATCAAAGGAGAAACAACATAGGATGCTTATAAAGGCCATTGCCATAATGTTTGAAAAAGTCGGTTCTTCATTTCTGATATTAAAATTAAGCTCGTTGATACTACGTTGATTCTGAGCTATTAAATTGGAAAGTCTTTCCCACTTGTTTACAATCGGCATGATTGCTTCTAACTCAGCAATAAGTTCATCTCTCTCCATATTATAGTTCCCTCTAATTGTGAAAATTTAATTTGCTAAATATATTATACATCTGATGCTAAACATTTGTCTATAAAAATATAGAATATAAAGCTAAAAACTAAAAACATTCAGTGGAAAAAGATAGCGTACTGCTAATGGTATAAGTTCCCGACATTTTGACACCCTGTGGGCTCTTTTACTTGGACGTATTGAGCCATATATTCCTCGCTGATATAGCGGAAAGCCAGATCAATCCGACCGTTGCGAAGGCCTTTCTGTATGATTATGGTCTCGTATTGCGAGTGAAGATCTATGATGTGTTCAAATTCTTCTCTGGTATGCTGGCAGCCGTTCATACAGGAATTGGCGAAGTCGAGGATCGTGGAACGCATATCATTGAGTTCTATCTTATCAATGCGGTCAGAGACCGCTTCTAATTGTCTGGATATGGATGCAAGCTGTTCATACATATCCTTATTCAGAGCAGTTCCAAGCCATTTTAAAAGGGTACTTAATGGGTTAATCTTAAGTGGGGAAATTTCGACAAACAATCCGGCAATAGTCAGGATAGATGTCAGACCCATAAGCAGGGTGGCGGTATGGTTCATACGGATTTCCCCCTTTTAAGATTCTTTGGGTGAACGATAGGACTGTGCCTGTCGGCTGTCAGAGATTCCCTGAGTGGTCGGGTCTGTGATGGCATTGAAGAGGGAGACCAGACTCATGATGATAACATAGGGATTGCTGACCGCCTGAAGCAGGGTGTCCCGGACAATCTGCCAGGAGGTGAAGTCACTGAGCTGCATACCGAAATAGGTCAGGATCGGTACGAGTACAGAGAGCAGAACCTGAGACAGAAATAGGATGTTTTTACGATTGAATCGTACTTTCCAGTTTATGGACATAGGTTAGCCTCCTTTAAAGAAAAAATGGGCTTTTGAGTGCCCCTCTGCGATATGGCAGAGGGGAAACCTTTACAAAAGCCCGGTGAGGATTATTCAAAGAGAATGAAATCCCACAGATTTGAGTTACCGGTACACAGATCCGGCAGACTGGTGAAGTTGAATGCCTGAGTTGCAGGCTCATTGCCACCGGCAATGTCGAACTCACCGGAGAAGTCCGCTCTTGGAATGATGAACTGTCCTTTGAAGATGTTATCGCAGGCATCCTGACAGGTGCAGTTTACATAGAGGGATAATACCTTGCTGTAAGAATCTGCACTGTTAGAGATCTTGCTGCCGGCAACAGATGCTTCATAGAAAGCGATTACTTCTGTACCATCGGCTACATCTCCTGCAAAGAATGAGATCTTCTTTGTGTCGGCATCATAAGTGAATTCACCGGTCTTTGGTGATTCAGCAACCTGAACCAGCTTCTTACCGTCTGTCACATATGCGTTCTTATCATTTCTGATATAGATCGTACCGATCTCGCTTCCGGCAGTACCCAGAGCCTTCTGAGCAGTGATACCGGAGTTGTCAGCGACCTTGATGGTATCTGTATAGTGGATAGAATAGTTGTCATCTGCAGTAACGGTTGCACCAAGCATAGCTGCCAGTGTACCGCCGGACAGAAGTCCGTTTGTACCGGAGCCTGTAACAGACTTGTTACGCTTCAGGCGGGAGATGATTCTGCCACCTTTACCGGTGATGTCAGTTGTTTCCTGAGCCTGAGACAGTGTGAAATCTGTCAGCTCGTCCATCACTAATTCCAGACCGCCGTTAACACGGTCGAAACCAAGGATGCTGTCATAAGATGTGATTGTAAACTTATCAATATTCATATTGATGTCCTCCTTTAGATATGTTAGTTGATTTGTATCCAGGACAAGGCAGACTTGTCCTTCATGTCCCTGGCATTCAGGGTTCCGGCATAGATACCGATCATGGTGTTGTCGTAATTGATCTTATGCTGGATTTGTTTGAAACTCTGATTAAAAGCATAAATAGACAGGTGCATACAGCTTTCATAATCATATGGAAATTCGGCTGTGTTTACCAGTGCGATCACCATCTGCTCCAGATATGGCTCAGGTGGTTTCTTTGCAAGACGCTTTAATCGTTTTCGTTCCTTCTCGATCAGGTATTGCCTGGCGGTCTCGTTGGCCGGCCTGGCGGTTATATGCTCGTACAGATTGATCTTGCGGATCAGTTCCACAATCTGCAGATAGGTGGATTCATGAATCTGAACACCGGTATCCGGATTGCTTAAGTAGAGCGCTGCGGTCTGAGGGTCCTGATAGATGCCAAAGCCCTGTGTCTGCAGATCTGCAAACACATAATCCAGCAGATCGCCGGAGTGGGCATAGGCTAAGAAGGTTTGAATGAAAAGCTGCCATTCGCTGATGGTGGTGAAGTCAATCCCCAGATCATCCAGCTGCACCATGTTCTGGAATGGGGTGGCAGTCAGAGAGTAGGTTGTCTGATAATACAACCGCTCGTTCTGCAGGATTTCGCCCACCGTAGGGATGCGAATGGCAATACCGGGTGCAAGGTCTACCTGCGTTTGCAGGAGTAAGCTTCTGGAATCCATGGTTTGAGATCCTCCTGACTGATGATAAGAGTTGTGCACACTCCTTCTTCATAAGAGGATTTCGGAGATGTGGTGCAATGCCAGTAGAATCAAGGGGAAACGGCAGGCAGAGGAAATTAAGTCTGCACAGTTTCAGTCTGTACAGTTTCCGACATATCGGAGTGGACATCGGAATCGGCGTTGGAATGACCGGCAAAGCATTTCAGAAGATTATCCGGATTGATCTCATATAGAACCTTCAGCATCAGTGAGCGATTTTTGTGCACAGTGGAGGAGATGTTCTTCTGGTTGCGGATCGTTCCCGGCAGAATCTTAAAGCATCGGTCGATAATCCAGGAGAAGAGACCCAGATAATTGGAAGAGATACGGATACGCCGGATGTCCGATATCAGATTTTCAAAGTCCTCTCTAAGCAGGAGGTAGTCAGTATCGTCCGGATTTGCCGAAGTGTTATAGCCATAGAGCTGTAAGGAGTAGTCAGCAATCAGTTGCTCTACCTTGCGACAGGTGCGGATATTGGTATTCATTTCATATTTACAGAAGAAGTGTGACATGGGGAGGGCCGGTGCCTGCTTGGGACAGCGTGGAAGCTTAAGCTGATACAGGTAGTTCATAGGACAGGTTAATTCCGGATTTAATCTCTGCGGATCGATATCCGGCTTGATGACCGACCAGAACAACGGATAGCCGTGAGCTATAACATCCATGGCATGGCGGATGCGATGGATCTCTTCCGGAATCCGGATGGAGAATCGGCGTTTGGCATTGTCGATTGCTGCCTGCGCCAGAACCGACAGGATACAGATGGCATCCTCATAGTATGGGTCCGAGTAGTTATAGGAGTAGGTCTGAGCCAGCTGAGCCAGATTACTGGCATCTCCGATCGCTGCCTGTGCACCGGCCAGCATATGATCCATTGCGGCATAGGCAGCCGGTGTGTTGGTGTAGTGAGTCTGTTCTCTCGCCAGATTGTTGACGATTGTTGGATAGGACTGGTAGCAGTAGCCGGCATGAGCTACGATGTCCGGCTGATTGGTTATATAGAGACTGTCGGAGTCCTGATCGGATCCGTTATTGCGGTCCTGAAAGTCCGTCCCAATCAGATTTACGGCAACGACCTGTCTGCCGAATGGAAAATAGGTATCAAACCGTGAATCATATATATTATGGAGATAGCTTAAGTTACCACGACCGTTGAATGGACTGCGAAAGCCTGCCAGGTAGTCACCGTCTGCGAATCGGGTGGTATAGCATTGAATCGTACCCGGTTCTGCCTGAAAGGTGGTATCAAGGTCAACCGAGGAAGCATCACCGGTGGCTCCGTATAAGAGCATAGCGTAAGGCGATCCGATTACGACCAGATTATCTGCATTTTGAATCAGATGTCCCTCTCGTAGATGGCAGGCATAGCCATGGATGATGGATCGGCGCCGGTCTCTGAAATAAGTGCTTCGGATAAAGTCAGGATTCTGGCGGCATAATGCCAGGAGCACCTGATGATCATTGGAAAAGTTCTGATTTTGCTCTAAATAACGAAGGAATACATCATCATCCTGCTTTAACTGGTTGACATAATTAACGGACTCTTTTGTGACCGCTTCCATAGAGGACAGGTCTAAGGAGTTGACCATCTGATAGCTCATACGTTGGACGTTGCCGAGTTTGCTTTCATGTGCGGTCTTTACAATTCCGAATTGGCAGCCGTTGGCATGGACATTCTGACACCAATCCGGATAGGACACATCGAATTTCAGCCATTTCATTGCGTTGTCCGTAGTGATGACCTCAATATCGCGGATGTTATGCTGAATGCCGAACATATCAGTTACCGTGGCAGTCGTATAGGTATCTCCGAAATAATTACGGAAAAATTCCTGTATCCTGGTTCGGAAGGCGGCCATCTTACAGAAATGGTGTCGGAGCAGGATATAGCCATCTGCCCATTGCGGAAATAATCCGTCATCGATGAGTGCCTGGCCGTCAAAAAGCGTGTTTTGCACCATGTAATCGGTGAGGTGTTTTGCTATGCAATGGTTGGTTTCATCGGTTTCAACAGAAATTACATTCGTCTGAAAGGTGCGGGTCACATCTTTCAGTATCAGGATATTTTCCGGATGAATACGGATACGATCCATAATGGAACTGGAAACCAGTGGTGCATAGGCACTGATTTCGACTAAGGGTGCATCTGTAGCCGGAAGCTGAATTCCCATATATAGAAAGTCATGGGCTGTCTGGTACAGGCGGTCACAGATGAACAGGCAAGAGCCGCGCTTGGCTTTTCCGGTACTTCGATATAGCATCTGATAGTGAATCGATTCGGTTGTAATCTCACCGTTCCGGCGGTGTGTCTGATAGTCTATCGTTATGCCATTCTGATAGAAACGTTCACGGATAGCCAGTCGGTTACAGGTCTCAGTGCTATATTGGAATGTAAAACAGAGAAGGTCTCTGGTCGCTCCGTTTTTCTGTACAGTGATGCCCTGTGATAACAGGAAATCAAGGAAGAGACTGTTAGGAAACAGGGATTCCTTGTAGTTATAAAAGGCACGTCGACCTTCCTGATATTCTAACAGGGTAGATGCCTCGATGGTTTTAATTCTCAGTCCGCATGGATTCATAGTAAGCCCTCCTTTGCATATTGGAATAATTCTGTGCACAGAGCCGGTTGAAGCTCTCATCCTGTGCAATGCGTTCGGCGATATGCCGACTCTCGTTACAGGATGTATTGAAGTCTGATGGATAGATCAGACCGTGATAAATACGTGGATTTGATATGGAATCATTGGTGAAATACATAGTGTGTCATCCTTTCTTTTATGGTTTTATTCATTGGTTGACCGGTGATGTCGATGGAACCGGTCTCATATAGTTCATTCACTCTTTGCGGGTCCGATCTACTGAAAATGAAAAATGCGAAGATAAAATGGTTTAAATGAGAATTGCAAAAAGCAAAATAAGAAAATTTAGAAAAGTAGTTGACAAGCAAGAACACTTGTTCTATTATTTGAATAAATCATACGCGGTCGGACAAGGAATGAGAATGAAAGGAGACAGATACATATGAATAAAACAGAAAAGGAACAGATTTTAGAAATTTATTGTGAAAATGAAATGCGGCGGTTAAAGCAGATGTGCTATCCGAAAATACAGAAGATAGGTGGTATTTCTCAGATGGATTATGATGATCTCTATAGCATTGCTTTGGAAGCATTGCGAGATAGTGTGGAACGCTATGACGAGGGGCAGGATTGTCAGTTTGAACAGTATCTAAGCGGGAATATTAATCGACGATTCATTAATTATATCAGGAATCGTAATCGTAAGAAGTACACTATGTGGGGATACCGGGAGGAGGATATGGAAGCAGTGGAACAGCTGGCATCGGATTTCGACATGGAAGAGGTTGTGATAGAGCGGGTAGACGCTTTGGCGGATGAGAGAATCCTATTATATATGAAGAGGTTGTCCCGGAAGCAGCGGCAGGTGGTTACATTGATGATGGATGGTTATGGCGAGAAGGAGATCCGAGAGCAGCTGCATATGACGAAGCAGGATTACACCGATCAGATCCTTGGAATCCGGGCATATGAGAATGTCAGGATATTGTATTGATAGAATCTTGTTAGGGGATAGCAAATAGGGAACAGACGAACGGAAGAACGGAAGAACGGAAGGAGAATAGGTATTATGGCAAGAAAAGCAAAGAAAGTGATGTCACAGACATTTACATTAGAACGATTTCTGACAAAGATTAATAAGGAGGAGATTCGCTCCGATCAGGATGTACAGCGGTTATCCGGTCAGTTCAATGCCGCAATGATCAACGAACTGATCGTAACGGTACTGACTGATGATTATATTCCGGAAATCATATTGGGGGAGGAGGCAGGAACGCATCAGGCGTGGATTATTGACGGATTGCAGAGAAGTTCCTCGCTGGCGAATTTCCGATTTGGCAACTATAAGATTACATCGGCAATTGAAGATTCCGAGATAGAGTATGAGCGTCAGTGCCGGGATGCTTCCGGTAAGGTATGTCGGGATGCAGATGGGAATATCCTATGGGAATCGGCATCATTTGACATCCGGGATAAGACATACAGTGAGCTGCCGGATGAGTTGAAGGATCAGTTTAATGATTATCAGTTAAAGACTGTGATTCATCAGGACTGTACGATGAAACAGATATCGAAGCTGGTTCGCAGATATAATAATCATACCGGCATGAATGCGATGCAGAAGGCATTTACATATATAGATAATTATGCAAGAGATATCCGTACGTTAAGTGAACATCGGTTTTTTAAGGACTGTGGTACATTCACGGAGAGAGAACATACCAGAGGACTATATAATCGGGTGGTATGTGAGTCGGTCATGGCAATGTTCCATATGGAGCAGTGGAAGAGCTCGCCGAAGGCACTCTGCTCGTATCTGAACCAGTATGGAACAGCAGAGGAGTTCCGGGTCTTTGAGGAATGTCTGGATCATCTGGAAGCATTGCTGGAAGATTGTGATGGGGGATGCTATGAATTGTTTACGTCCAAGAATGCATTTATCTGGATTACGTTATATTATCGTTCCAAGCAGCACGGATTGGAGGACCGGCAGTTTGCCGAGTTTCTGGATGAGTATCAGAGGCACTATCGTACACAGAGACTGGAGAAGCTGGATGGGCTCTGCTTTGACGAGTACGATCGCAATAAGGGAACGAAGGATAAGAAGGTAGTAAGCAGGAAGCTGGAAGCATTGGAGGGATTGATGCAGGGGCGATTCAAAAAAGTTGTTAAAAATGAAATTTTTGATTGACATATTGATGGGAAGTGGGTAATATAATATTAAAGACAGGCAACATGAGTGTCTGCCAAGCGCAGAAGTAAGGTGTTGTGCCAGAAAGCAGTGCCTTATGAGCTTTATACGGGTTTGACATTTACCACAATCTGGCTAGAACGGTTAGACGTTTGAAAGAAAATGTCAAAGGCTCTGCTATTATTAGCAGAGCCTTTATTATGTTATTGTGGTTGAGAAGGGATGGGGTTATGCGAAACATACGAGATTGTATAGATGCATTCCTTCCACTTTTACATACTGAATACGAGATTATATTAGGGAGAAAAGGGAAAACTGTAACTATTAGAATAGCCTTTGATAAAAGAGATTGTTTTCATTTAATGGGATTACAGTATTTGATTGATCGTCCTGAATTGAATCAGGACAGAGGAAAAGTATTCGATAAGATAGTGGAGGGGACGATTACTACAAACCAGATTGAGTCATCAGATTTTTATAAAAAAATTGAATCAAGAGTGAATTTTTTGCCGTTGTTAGAGCAGCTGTTAGACAGTAACGAAACAGTATTTAAGTATAATCGGAAAGCCAATATGTATTCGTTAATAGATGCTGATTATCTGATGAAAAATAATATTGAAGAAAGGAATTTGTATCTGTTTTTGGCATGTGGCGCAGATAAGAAATATTTCTGTAAATCATTTTTTCCTGAAGAGAAGACCGACTATACAAGGAATCAGGCATCTTGGACAATGCTATATAAAAAGAAATATGATATGAATACGGGGACTGAACTTGTCCTATATGATAGGTTAGTAAAAAAGATATAGGATTTTTAATTGTTTTTAGACAATAAAAAATGCGGAAGATGGGACTTGAATGAATTTGTACCTTAAAAAACACGATAGAAAGGGGCTTTTCAGCACATCATTTCAAAGTGTAACAAAAAAGTAACAAAACCATCTCCGCATTATTTTGAACAAGCCGACAAATTGGGGTTTACTCTTTGAAATCACTTTTAAGAACTGCATACTGCGCAGTGTCAATAAACGTGTCCTTTTTGTAATACTTTTGTCTAGCAATTCCTTCAAACCGCATTCCACACTTTGTTAATACATGTACAGATGCAACATTTCCATCAAACACTTCTGCCTGAACACGATTTAATTCAATCTCATCAAATGCATATTTTAGTACAGCTTGAAGCACTTCCGTCATTATACCTTGTCCCCAATACTGTGGCGAAAGCATATAGCATGTATCTGACATAAAACATGATTCTTCAACATTTCCCAAATTAATCGTTCCAATCAAATCATGATTTTCTTTCCATTCAATTACCCAATGAAAATATGTATCAGATTCATAATTATCTGCCCATTTATGTACCTTTTCTTTATATATTTCCATATCCGTTACGGGATTGAACGGAAAGTACCTGCAAACTTCTTCGTATTTTGCCCAGTTTTCATACATCATTTGATAATCGTCTGGAACAATTCTTCTCAATATACAACGTTCTGTATCTATTATTTTTGTACCAATTTTATTCATTGCACTCCTCCACAACTTCTTAATTTGTAAAATTAAGTATATCACGCCAAGCTATGAAAATAAAGAAAATTATTTTTTAACTTTGATATATGTAATTTCTTGCCCTGTTTCCTCGTTGGTGTATTTCTTTTGGTTGCATACTTTGGGATTTAGCTCAACCGACTTCATGAAGTTCTCAACATCATCAAGCATGATGTTCTCCACTTCTGCGGTTTCAAGATTTCTGCTACATAAATAGCGGTGCTTTCCTTTGGTGGCGATAATCATTTCTTTTGTGATGTACTTGGTTATATAACTGCTCACTTTCTGGGTGTTTTCAATTTTTGAAACCGTAGTAAATCCATATCTGAAAGTTTTGGAATTGACATTATAAATCTTCTTCCCGTTCTTTTTTATTCCACTATCTTCAAGTTTTAACCTATCGCAATTTGTACCGATACCATGAAAATGAATTCTCCCAGATTTATGGAATTCTGGAACAAAGATATATTTAAAATCTGGGTTCTGGTCTTTAATATTTTTGAGAAATTGGTGTAATCGTTTATAGCATTTATCATAATCAAAACTATCTACTTGCTTTGGATCAAATGTGATTGTGAAAAATAGTCCATTGCTCCAATCGTTAGAAAAAGCGTAATTATAGATTTTTTGCTTGGTTCTGCTTAAAGATGACTGCTCGCTATGTTCCTTGCTTTCCTTTGTTCGTTCTTTCTTGGTTGCTTTATTATACTCTACTCCGCCAATTTCTTCATATTCAACATGGGCGGAAGTTCTTTTATTACCCGTTTGAAATGGTATCTTAAAAAGTCGATACGGGAAATAGCCCAACAACTAGAACTTGGCAACCTAGCCAAAGCACGAGATATAGTATCCCACCATCAAAAGTCCAGATAAATCAATTAAGCAAGCACACAAAACGCTTGCTTTTTTTAATGCCCAAATACTGAAAAATTGATTTTTATTTTTGGTGCTTAAAATGTCAAGGAAAAAATGTAACAAAAATAAAAAATTATTTAATCTCAAAACACTGATTTACTTTCTGTATAGCCCTTTCTTTTTCGTTTTTTATAAGTTCATTCTGCTTTTTTGTGCAATGTGCTGTTCTCAATTTTTGACCTCCAAAAATCAATTATCAAGCATGCTACGATAAGGCTGTAACAAGAATACGCGCGCGAGTTCATAACTTCCAGACGCTTCCCAGAGTTGCAAACTGCAAGCGTTTGGCTTCCGAATAGGAGGTCGTTTATGAATTCAAATGAATGTAATATTGTTGGTGTTAAATGCACAAAAGAAGAGTTGCTAGAAGCAACAGAGAGAGCTATGATTAGTAAGAATGATGTGCTGAAAGAATTAGAACTTATGAGACGAGAAAAAATTCTTTTACAGCATACTGAAAAATACAAAATCTGGCTCGCTGACGATGGACGATGGAAAACCAAAATTCCAGACGGTAGCAAATATGGGAAGTTAGTAGCCAGAGCCACAAAAGAGAACCTTGAAAACTACATAGTTGATTTTTACAAAGCAAAGGAAGAAACAGACAAGGTAACAATGGCAACTATTTACCCCAATTTTCTTGAATATAAGTATTTATCTTCGGAAAAAGGCACAGCCAATAAATTACAGTGGGTTTGGAACACCTACTATAAAGGCAGCACCATTATCAAAGTAGAACTTTCAAAAATGACTGTTGGCGATTTATCAGATTGGCTTTTGAAACTGATTGATGAACGAGACCTTACCAAAAAGAAATATGTAGAAGTCAAAGGTTTAATGAACCAACTCTATGATTATTGCATTAGTCACAATATGGTGCAGATAAATCTACCACGCCAAATTGCTATGCCTTCAAAAAATGTTTTCTTTGAAGCAAAAGCAAAGCCAGAAGAAGAAATTATTTATTCCAGCGCCACCAAAAGTGAAGTTATCAAAAAAGCACTTGCACAATTTGAAAAAACGAAAAACACCGCTTATTTAGCAATCTGCTTAAATTTCAATCTTGGTCTGCGTATTGGCGAACTTGTGGCACTTCGTGAAAGTGATATTGACGGAGATACTATTCACATTAGCAGAGGTGAAGTCAAAAACTACACCAAAGATGAAAATGGTAAAATTGTCCGCAATGGCTACAAAGTTGCACAACACCCAAAAACCGACGCAGGAATTAGAACCTTGGTCTTAACACCAGACGCCAAAAAGTATATTAAAATGGCACTTGATGAAAACAAAGCTAACAGACGAAACGATGAGGATTATATCTTTGTTAGTAAGTCTGGTGAAAGAATGCATGAATATGCTGTGAATAATGTACTTCGTAGATGTAATGGCGCAAGAAATGAAAAAGACCGCTTTATTATCTCTGGTAAGCCTAGCGGAAATCACGCAATCAGAAAAACCTGTATCTCTGAACTGCATGACAGTCAATTATTACCAGACAGAATGATTTCTGACTTTGCAGGTCACAAAGATATTTCTACAACGCAGAAATATTATATTCACTCTGTTACTCCACTTACAGAAAAAGCGGATGTATTCGCCATGGTTTTCGGTTCAAAAGCAATGTAACAAAGTGTAACAAAAAAATTTCATAAGGACAAAAGAAAAAAGCCTTGAAAATTCAAGGCTTTTTCTTAAAAGGTTAATGCGGAAGATGGGACTTGAACCCACACGATCGCAATGATCACAAGATCCTTAGTCTTGCTCGTCTGCCAGTTCCGACACTTCCGCATATGTCTGATCAAGAATTACTCTCGTCACACAACTCACTCATTATAACGAAAAATAAATCGGTTGTCAATAAGAAAAAATGGATTTACAGTGTATTTCTGAGATGTTACAATATTTTCAAATGCAGGATTTACAATGCAGAGTAGAAACGAGGAAGTACAATGGATTGGAGAAAACTGATTGATTTACTGAAGAACCATAAGGTTTATATACAGACGCATAATTTTCCGGATCCGGATGCATTGGCGAGTGCCCTTGGATTACAGGTGTTTTTAAAGGCACATGGAGTACCGACAACGCTTTGTTATGCCGGGACGATTGAGAAACTGAGCACCAAGCGGATGATGGAGATATTCGATTTTAAGCTGTACAATATTACAGAGATTCCGGATATGCGGGCAGAAGATTATATTGTGACGGTAGATTCACAGAAATATAATGCCAATATTACAGATTTTGTCGGAAACGAGGTGGCATGCATTGATCATCATCCGACCTTTGTACAGTATGCATATAAATATAAGGATGTTCGAATCGTGGGTGCCTGTGCGACATTGATTGCACAGTATTTCAAGGAGAGTCGGACTCAGATTGACTCCAATACTGCGACCGCACTTCTTTATGGTATGCGGGTGGATACGAATAACCTGTCCAGAGGTGTGACAGAGCTGGATATCGAGATGTATGCGTACCTGTATCATTATGTGGATGAAGAGAAGTTGACAGAGATGAATCGGAGTACGATGGAGTTAAAAGATCTACAGGCATATGGTGCGGCAATCGAGAATATTAAGATATACAGTAATCTGGGATTTGCGGAGATTCCGTTTGACTGTCCGGATGGACTGATCGCAATGGTAGCGGATTTTATATTGAATCTGGATGTTGTGGAGTTTGCAGTGGTCTATGCAGTGCGGGAGGATGGACTGAAGTTCTCTGTGCGCAGTGAGATTAAGGAGCTGAATGCGGGAGTGATCGTGCAGGAGGCATTACAGGATATCGGCAGCGGTGGCGGACACGCCTGTATGGCAGGCGGATTTATTCCGGCAGATCAGGAGGAGAAGCTGGGTCATATGAAGCGGTATGCGATTGAGCAGAGGTTCATTCGGGTATGTGATCGATATGAGAATATAGTAGCAGAAGAGACCATTGGAGAAAGAATAGAAAGTGTACATCAATGAAGAGAGCAAGAGTAATGAAATGGTTGACGGCAGTTCTGCTTATGCTGGTAGCGACAGCGGGGACAGTTCTGATTCTGGTTCCGAATCAGAGCTGGTATCATTATCTGTATGAGAGACAGGGCATGAGCGAGACGACCGGAGTATCCGTCTTTGAAGCGGAGTTTAATTATGATTACATGGTAGATCAGGTTATGGGGCATCAGGCGGTGACCGGGATGGCGAGCTTTGCGTCCGGTGAGCATCTGCAGAAGCGTTTGTCACAACTGGCGATGGTATATCAGATCAGTGAGTGGGTCTGCGGAATCGGGATTGTCCTGATTGTAGGATGTCTGATTTTGTTGCGAAATCAGAAGTGGTATGAATGTTTTCGCTATGGAAGTATGGTGACCGGGATCGGTACAGGACTGTTATGCCTGGGTACGGTACTCTGGAGACCGTTGCGGCTTTTTGTATTTAAGAACCGGTACGGAGAATTATTTGGCATGGATCCGGGATTTACAGGATTATTACCGGAGAAATGGGCATGCTATATGTGGCTGACCGGAGTCGGACTATTACTTGTGATGGCACTTGTATTTCTGCTGATCTATGCAGGCAGTAGCAGGAGCTACCGGCCGCACAGGTTTTAATGCAGGCGGATGGATGAAGAATGGCAGCAGATGGTTAAGGTTAAGATCCATGAGACTGGAAAGATTGAAAGGAGTAAGCAGGATATGGAAGATGCGATGGCAGGACATACTGTAGAATTTTCCAAAACGGAGCAGGTTCATGTTGTCAGTCCCGGAGAGCTGAATGGCTCATACCGGCTGTTTGGCGGAGCACTGTTACAGCGGATTGATGAGGTGGCAGCGGTTGTAGCACAGAGACACTGTCAGTCCTATTCGGTAACAACGGCCGCAATCGATAATCTGAATTTTAAATCCGGTGCCTATGCGGGAGATCTGCTGGTGTTGATCGGATATGTGACATATACAGGCAATACATCCTTAGAGGTTCGGATCGATACCTATGTGGAGAACCGGCAACGGGTACGCAGGCCGATCAACCGTGCTTTTTTTGTGATGGTTGCAATGGATGAGAATGATAAGCCGACGAGGGTGCCGCCTTTGATCGTAGAGACCATCAGTCAGCAGGCAGAATGGGAAGCCGCCCTCCTGCGTAAGAAGAATCGCCAGGAACGACGAAAAGAGGGATATTAGCAGGAAGGCGATTTCATCATAGATTAGTGGTGGAACAGACGGATTCCGGTGAATGCCATAACCATATTGTATTTATCACAGCATTCGATAACCAGATCATCACGGACAGAACCACCCGGCTGAGCAATATATTTCACACCACTCTTATGTGCACGCTCGATATTATCGGAGAATGGGAAGAATGCATCGGAGCCAAGAGTAACGTCCTGATTGCCATCCAACCATGCACGTTTCTCTTCTCTGGTGAAGACCGGTGGCTTTACCTTGAAGCGTTTCTGCCATTCGCCCTCACGGAGAACATCTTCATACTCATCACCCATGTATACATCAATCGTATTGTCACGATCCGCACGACCCAGACCGTCTACAAACTGCAGATTCATAACCTGTGGAGACTGTCTCAGATACCAGTTGTCAGCCTTCTGACCGGCCAGTCTGGTACAGTGGATTCTGGACTGCTGACCGGCACCGATACCGATTGCCTGACCGCCCTTTACATAGCATACAGAGTTGGACTGTGTATATTTCAGAGTGATTAATGCAATCTTGATATCGATCAGAGCAGACTCCGGAATGTCCTTATTCTTGGTAACAATGTTGGATAACAGGTCTGCATCGATGTTCAGCTCATTTCTTCCCTGTTCAAATGTGATACCATATACCTGCTTGCGTTCCAACTCTGCCGGTACGTAGGAAGGGTCGATCTGAATTACATTGTAGTTTCCCTTTTTCTTCTGTTTTAAAAGCTCCAGAGCCTCATCGGTATATCCGGGAGCGATCACACCATCGGATACCTCACGCTTGATCAGGCGGGCAGTGTCGGCATCGCAGACATCAGAAAGTGCGATAAAATCTCCGAAGGATGACATACGGTCTGCACCTCTGGCACGTGCATATGCACAGGCAAGCGGTGATAATTCTCCGAGATCGTCTACCCAGTAAATCTTTGCCAGAGTATCATCCAGAGGAAGACCAACAGCAGCACCGGCAGGTGATACATGCTTGAAAGAGGTTGCGGCCGGAAGACCGGTTGCCTGCTTCAGCTCTTTTACTAACTGCCAGCCGTTGAATGCATCCAGAAAGTTGATATATCCAGGCTTGCCGTTCAGAACGGTAACAGGGAGATCGCTTCCATCCTCCATAAAGATGCGGGAAGGCTTCTGATTTGGGTTACATCCGTATTTTAATTGAATTTCGTTCATGACATACTCCTTATCTGATTGTTTTAGAATAAATTACCGGTTCTTATTTACGATTCGTGTCTCGCAGGTTCCGTCGATAATGTTGATGAAACGGACAAAAAGTGATACCTTATTATCCTCATTTAAGCTGTTCCATACCAGATCTGTGAAAGCATTGATATCGTTCGGGATATCCACTAATTTCGGTTCACCCTCAAAGCTTGGAAGCGGCTCTTCATTTCTTGCATAGGTGTGAATGAAATGCCCCTCACCGGCAAGTGGATTCTCGTAAGTAAAGGTATAACGGTTGCAGGCAGCCGGATTACCGTTATGGCTCTTTAAGATCGACATTGCATAGTGATAGGTACCGTTCTCAACCTGCATAACGCCGGAGATACGAGGGGTGTAGTTCGGGCCGTCCGGCTCAAACTCTCTGGAACGCAGGGACTGTTCAAAGGTCAGTCCGTTCTGAAAACCATCGTAAATCGTATCGGTCTGGTCTCCGTTTGTGACAATGGTACGATTACCGAATACGCGAACCGGTGCATAAATGATCAGGCTCGGATCCTCCATCTTGGATGGGTCAAAGGCCTCGGTGCGGATGCCGTCTCCCTCTGTAACAAATACACGATTCCGGCTATTCGAGCTTCTGCCCATGATGAAGTAAGCAGTAACTGCTTTCGTACCATCGGATGATCTGCCGATTACAATTCCCCGTCCCGGATAAGGATTGTTCTTTAATTCCTGTTCCAATGATTGCATGTTCATCTGAATGTCCTCCTTGTGAATAATAAGCTGGAGCAAGGCTCCTGATGTATGACATATTAATGTTCCCGTATAATAAAAAAAGGGCAAACATTAAAATGCTGCCCAGGCGGTCGGCTCAATGTCCATTGCAGAAAATCCTGCCGGTACACTCCCTGTAGTGATCTCTACCTGAATATACTCAGTTCCGCCAGTCATGTACCTATGTCTTATCTTATCGGAAAGAGACCGGAAATGCAAGAGGAAAAAGGAAACTTTGAAAAAAACAGACGAACTGAGAAAAATAGAGAAAAAAATGAAAAATCACTTGAAAATCGAAATGAGATTTTCTATAATAGCATCAGTTAGACAAGGGCGTACAACAGAGGTGGTTGTATGCCCTTGTCTCATTAGTTTAACCGGAGGACGAATGACATATGAGCGAAGTGTCAGGAAGAACTTCGGCAGTGAAGTGGAGGTAGTATCATGAAAACAGGAACAGTAAAATGGTTCAATGCAAAGAAGGGCTATGGATTTATCAGTGATGAGGAAGGCAAGGATATCTTTGTACATTTCTCCGCACTTGAGATGCCGGGATTCAAGGTTCTCGAAGAAGGCGAAAAGGTAGAGTTTGAAGTCGTTGAAGGAGAAAAAGGACCACAGGCAGCAAAGGTCGTTAAGATCTCATAGAGCAGGAACAGAAGGAAAGGGGTTGCCATCCGGCAACCCCTTTCCTTTATTTCTCGCTTCTTTATTTTATCCTCTGGAGCAGTTGTACTGCAGGTCTTCCCAGCGACGGTCAACCTCTTCCTGGAACTGTTCGATCAGATGCTCATTTCCCGGCTTGAACAGATGCTTGAAACGTCCCTGTGCTCTCAGGAAATCTTCGATCGGAAGCTTTTTCTTTGGCTCATAGTTTAAGATCCATTTGCCTTCGATCACTTCAAACAGTGGCCAGTAGCAGGTCTCAACAGCCAGCTTACAGATGGTCATAATATCACTGGCATCATAGCGCCAGCCGCGAGGACATGGAGCCATAATATTTAAGAATGCAGGACCTGGAGTGTAGATCGCTGACTCTGCCTTAGTATGGATGTCCTTGAAATTGCCAAGGAAAGTGGTCTGACCTACATAGGCAACATTATGCGCTGCAATGATGGCCGCCAGATCCTTCCGACCCTGTAGCTTACCGTTGGACTGGGATCCGACAGGGGTGGTAGTGGTGTCCGCAAATCTCGGAGTTGCGGATGAACGCTGGATACCGGTATTCATATAGGCACCGTTATCGTAGCAGACATAGACCAGATCATGGCCACGCTCCATAGCACCGGACAGAGACTGGAAGCCGATGTCATAGGTACCACCGTCACCACCAAAGGTGATAAACTTATAGGTGTCATCGATTTTACCTTTTTTCTTTAATACGTTGTATGCGGTTTCTACACCGGAAAGAGTAGCACCTGCATTTTCAAATGCATTGTGGATATAACTGTCTTCCCATGCTGTATATGGATACATGAAGGAAGATACCTCCAGGCAGCCGGTCGCATTACCGATAACTGCCTTGTCACCCTCATGCAGAGCACGAAGGACTGCACGGACTGCAATCGTTCCACCACAGCCTGCGCACATTCTATGTCCCGGAGCCAGACGCTCCGGCTTGTTCATTTCTTCTTTGAAATTATATTTCGTAGCCATTATACGTCCCTCCTTATTTTCTCAGACCAATGTAATCGAACTGGTCAGTAATCTGTCCGGTAGCAGCAATGGTCTCCAGACGGGAATAGATATCCTCAAAGTCCTCCACACGGATATCACGACCACCCAGACCGTAGATATAGTTAACGGCCAGAACGGAGGAACGGGCATTGTATAATGCCTGAGAAACTTCGGCACCCAGAGGTCCGCCGTTGCCATTGAAGCTGTCGCTGCGATCCATGATTGCCAGAGATTTGCAATGAGCAAGAGCAGCTGCAATCTCTTCTGCCGGGAATGGACGGAAGACACGGAGCTTTAACAGACCGACCTTCTTACCCTGTGCCCGGAGGGCATCCACAGCATCCTTACAGGTACCGGCAGCAGAACCGATGATCAGAATCGCATACTCGGCATCCTCCAGACGGTACTCTTCAAAGAATCCGTAATGACGACCGGAAATCGCTTCAAATTCCTTCGCAACATCTAAGATGACCTGCTTTGCATTGTGCATAGCGGTACGCTGGCCCATCTTTGTCTCCATATAGTAATTGGATACGGCATATGGACCAACAGCCATAGGCTGCTCGGCATTTAACAGGTAATTCTCCGGCTCATATTCTCCGACGAAATTCTTAACAACATCATCCTCCAGCAGCTCGATATTCTCGACTGCGTGGCTGGTGATGAAACCATCCTGACAGATCATAATTGGCAGGAGTACATCCTTATGCTCTGAAATGCGATATGCCTGTACCATGTTGTCATATACTTCCTGATTGTTTTCAGCATAGATCTGCAGCCATCCGGTATCTCTGGCACCCATACTGTCGGAATGATCGCAGTTGATATTGATCGGACCGGACAGGGCACGGTTTACCAGTGCCAGTGCGAGAGGCAGACGGTTAGAAGCTGCCACATAAAGCTCTTCCCACATCAGGGCCATACCACAGGAAGAAGTAGCGGTAAGGGCTCTGGCACCTGCGGCACAGGCACCGATGGTAGCACTCATGGAGCTGTGCTCACTCTCAACAGGAATGAATTCGGTATCCATTTTGCCATTGGCGATATAGTTTGCAACAAACTGCGGAATCTCCGTGGATGGAGTGATAGGGAATGCAGGCATAACATCCGGGTTGATCTGTTTGATTGCATAGGAGATAGCCTCATTTCCGGATAAACGTTCACGAATAGACATCTTACTGACCCTCCTTCATAGTGATGGCATCGAATGGGCATACCTTGGCACAGATGCCGCAGCCCTTACAATGATCATAGTCGAATTCCTGACGCTCACAGTTCTTTACAGGAATCGAACTATCCGGACAGACCGGTACGCAGAGCAGACACTGCTTACATTTCTCAGGAATCCATACAGGGGTCTGAGTTCTCCATTCTCCGGTATGAAATTCGCGGGAAGTACCGGCACCGTATACCTGATTGCCGGGCGTGATATCCTGCCATTTGCTTTTTTCTGTAATCTTTGAAATATCAGTTGCTGACATCTTACTGCACCTCCTTAAAGGTCATCCTGAGGGCTTCCATATTACCCGCGATCACCTCTGGTTTCTTAGCAAACTTATGCTGGAAGGATAATTCCATCTCACGCAGGAATGCTTCCGGCTCCATAACCTTTGTGATAGCTACGACAGCAGCTAACATTGGGGAGTTTGGATAATATTTTCCAAGGGTAGCCATAGAAATCTTGTGTGCATCAACGGTATAAACACTACCTTTATATCCTTTTAAATGAGGAAGAATCTCGGATTTCGGACGAGAGGTATTTACAATGATGGCACCATCTTCCCGAAGTCCGGCTGTAACATCTACAGACTCCAGAAGTGTCTCATCTACAACGGCAACATACTGTGGGGTATAGATATTGGAATGAACGCGGATCGGTGCATCGCTGATTCGATTATACGCCGTGATCGGTGCTCCCATACGTTCCGGACCATATTCCGGAAACCCCTGAACATGCATTCCGGTCTTAAAGGCAACGTCCGCGAGTAGAAGTGCAGCTGTTTTTGCACCCTGACCGCCCCGGCCATGCCACCGGATTTCAATCGTGTGACTCATGGTAATGACTCCTTTGTAATATTCTTATGACAGTGGTTGTATTCTCTGGAAACACTGTCAGATTATGTAAAAAACCATATCTAATTAATTATAACAGACTTTGCGGAGATGTAAAGGGATTATGTAATTTGAATTGAATTCTGGATTTTTAAAAAGTGATTTACAAATCATAGAGAACAATCTATAATAGAAATAAATAGAGGATGAGTACATGGAGAGAAAGTATGTTAAAAATTGCAATATGCGATGATGAGTCGTATTTTCGGGAACAAATAAAAGAGTGGACAGAGAAGGTGCTGGAGGAACAGAAAGTATCACGATATCAGGTGGATACTTACAGTTCGGGCAGGGAATTGCTGGAGACCGAAGGGGGGATTAACTGCTATCATGCAATTCTGCTTGATATTGAAATGCAAGAGGAGAGCGGTATGCAGGTAGCAGCACGGATTCGGAAGACCGACAGGGAGATTCCGTTGATCTTTGCGACTTCACATGTAGAGTTTATGCAGGAGGGCTACCATGTGAGGGCACTTCGTTATGTATTAAAGAATGATCAGGATCAGCTGCGAGAGGCAGTGGAGGCAATCATACAACTGGTAGCTATGCAGGAAGTGACACGATCTTTTGAGTTTCGGGAAGGGTTTCGCGAGATCAGGCTCAACCGGATTCTGTATATAGAGAGTGTTCGTCATACACTGCATTTTTATTTGACACAGGGGGAGGCCTGGACTATGACCGGAAAGCTGGATCGGATAGAAGAGGACTTAAATAATGAAGAGTTTATCCGAATCCATAAAAGCTATCTGGTGAATTACTGTCATATGCAGGGATTATCTAATTATCAGGTGGTTTTGGATAATATGCAGATATTACCGGTGCCGAGAGACAAATATAGAAAGATACGCGAGATCTACTACCACCTGAAGGGAGGGAGAAGATGATTTATGCTATTTGGAAGAATGCTGTAAGACGCAAGAAACGATTTAGTATCATGAAACGACAGCTAAAGTTTTATCAGACAATGGAATCGGATGTTCGAGAACAACAAAAAATGATACATGATTTTCAAAATCATCTGCTTTGCATACAGGGATTACTGGAGGATGGACAGATTACAGAGGCTGAGAAGTATATAAAACAAATCTATGGTAAGTGCCGGTCGACACAGGGAACCTACTATACGAATCATCCAATTGTGAACAGCATTCTCAGACAGAAAAATCGTCAGGCAGAAGAGAAGGGGATTACAATGATTCTGAATATAGGAGATTTGGCAGGAGTAATTGTAAAAGACATGGATCTGGTAACGGTACTTACAAATCTTCTGGATAATGCAATAGAGGCTTGTGAGCGGTTGAGTAAGAAGGAGAAGCGAATCTATCTCTGTTGTTTGATAGAAGGGCAGGAACTTCGGGTGTCAGTTGAAAATCCGGTTGAGCAGGAACCAAAACGGTTGGGAAAGCCATTTCGGACTTCAAAGAAAAATCAACGCAAACATGGAATTGGTATGGAGAATATTCACAGAGTAGTGGAAAAATATCAAGGAGATGATTTTGTAGCATGTGAAAAGGGAAGGTTTTTGCATACAGTAATTTTAAAAAATAAGTATAAAAGGAATACATAGTGGAAGGATAAAGGATTAAATGTATAAGTGAATGCAGATTTACCGCCGATTTATGCATAAAACCGCCGAATTATGCATAGAGGATTGTTTTTTAAGGCGAAAATTGTAGGATGAGTACAAGGAGAGGACAGATTCTGGGTTCTCCTTGTACTGGTAATCATCTGATTTGAAATAAGACAGGGAAAGGGGGGAGAGATATGATGAAATTGAGTGATGTCGGAATGGTACCGGTACGATTATGTCAGAGAAGAAAAGAACGTTTTTTATCAACCCAAGCGGCCGGTAACAGGTCCAAAAAGTAAATGGAGGAATAGAGAATGACAAAAGTAAAAAGATTTTTAAGCACAGCATTATGTGCGTTAACCATTTTAGGAAGTGTAGTTGGAGTGACAGGTCTGGTGTATGCAGGAAACTCTAAGCTAGATGTAACTGCATCGAATGTGACAGGAGTGACATCCAAAGATCCTTATTCATTACTTACGCAAAAAGATGATAATGATCAGAATTTTTATGTGAAGTTAACATCTTTAAGTAACGGAAATGCAATGTCGTTTATATCATATTCCAGTGCACATGTAAGAGTTTCATCCAGATTGAGGATAGAAAATAGTCAGGTAGGAACAACCCGATCTCATAAATATGATGTTCAGAACGGAGTACAGGGAGGAAAGTATTATTTATATGCGGAACCTGATTTGTATTATACAGATGTAAGGGCAATCGGTACATATTGCCCATAGGATGGGATGAGGTGGTGTTCCTTGTTAAGAAAAGGAACACTGCCTTGATAATAAAGTTGAAATAGAGAAAGGAGAAGGACATGATGGTAAAAAGAAATACAAGTATTCTTGGTATTGGGTTGGTATTGTCATTAGTATTATGTTCATGTAGTGGTAATGCAGTGAATGAGACGCAGCAAACAGAAGCAGATAGTATGAGCCATATGCAGACATATTCATTTCCGAAAGAATATTCAGCAGAGGGAGAGAATGTGAAGTTGGATATGGTGGTAGAGGCCCCAGATCCATCTTATTTTATAAAAGGAAAAGCAACACCACAGAAGCTGGATTATGAGGGGATTGGAAGAGAATTGATTCCAGATGAGGAAGCTGGGGAGATGGATCCCGGCACACAGGCAATTGTTACAAAAGAGACGGTAGGAGACAAGGGATTTTATAAGAAACTTTTTATGTGGGGAGGAGAAGGAGGTACATATCAGACATATCAGTATAGTGAGATATATGGGAGTTTAAGAGAGGATGAAAGAGATTCTGCTTATAATTTATATAAATACGCAGAGGAAAGGGAGTTTTCCTTCGGAACAGCGGGTGAAGGCTTGGATATCGTAATGGAGGAACTGAAAAACCTGGGGATTGCATTGGAAGATCCGGAGGTAGATACCTATTATCTGGATTTTGAAACAATGAAAGAAGAGGAGGAGCATTATGATATTGATGGAAATAAAGAAGTAGACAAATATAAGCAGGATTGGACAGAACAGGATAATTATTATTTATATTATATTCACCAGACTTACAGTGGAATGCGGGACTATCACAAAGGGGATTATGGACCAAGTAACGCGCAGAAAAGTAATGCCCAGATTGCTGTGATATATGGAGAACCGGGAATTATATATCTTAATATAGCAGACTTATATAGTTATGAATCTGATGGGCAAGAGGAAAGTTTATTAGAATTTAACGAGATTGCGGATCTGTTGCTGAAGCATTATGATAATCTGCTGGATGACAGTGAATATCAGGTGGTATCTGCTCGACTTTGTTGCGATTTTCAACGGAATGAAGGAATTACGGTGGAGAGGGAAATCCGACCGGTATGGGCATTTTCTATTGTTGAGACACAAGCGGATGGATACATAACAAAATATGAAATAAGGATAGATGCTGCAAATGGGAAAATGAGATGAGGAATATAATATTGAAAGCAAAATTGATAGATTATATAAAAATGGATTGTAGGAGAGCGTTTTTTACGTGGAAATGGCCGGTTGCCGTATTAGGTATTGTTGTTGCTCTGCTTTGCACGAGGGATACATTGGTCACGGATGTGATATTATGGATAACGGAATTGCCAAAGGATTCCTACTTTATAGAAATTGCTTTGGTATTGGCATCTATTCCTTACGCAACGTCTTTTTGTGAAGACATGGAATATAAATATGATATGCAGCTTACGCTACGAGGAACGGAAAATGCTTATTGGATTTCCAAAGTAATTACAACCTTTTTCTCATCAGGGATAACAATGTTTATAGCGTTTGTATTGGATGCCATATTTTATTGGATTAAATATGGAAATCCAAGTGAAGAAAACCTGAATTACATATTAAATCTTAGTATTCCTTATAGAAGTGTATTGGAGCAGAAAGAGTATGGCATATTTATTTGCTTGATTGGAATTCAACTGGCATGTCTGGCGAGTGCAATGGGAGTGATTGGCTTGAGTCTTTCTTTGTTCGTTCGAAATCGTATGATAGTTTATGCATTGCCGGTAGCAATTCTTTTTGTCTGGGATAATGTAGCTGTTCGCTTTTTGGGATTAGAAGTGGGCTCTAAGGTTGGGCTTTATAGCATGGGTGTAACTAGCATTGCATATCCAATGCAAGAACAGATGAGATGGTTATATTATATGGAGATTTTAATTGTTTTACTTTGCTGCAGCATGATCATATGGGTAAGGCGAAAGGCTGGGTGATGAATGGATGAATAGCAGAAGATTGTTAAGTGGATGCTGGATAGAAGTCCGGCAGAGAATTAGCTCTATGCGCTTTATTGGTACAGTTATATTGATGATTGCCATGGTGGCGGCGACAGCAACCGGCATTGATCGTCTGATGATTGACACACAGGAGTGGATTACACCATGGATGGCACCCAATATCATAGATAATGCACATTTTGTTATGACCTATGGATTTGCCATGTGTTATATGTATTCAGATGTACCGTTTATGCAAAAAACAGAGTTGTATAAGATAGTGAGAAAAGGGAAGAAACGTTGGTGTGCAGAGAAAATCCTGGCAATTTCACTGCAGGGATTGATTATGGCAATATTGACAATAGGAATGACAATATTAATATTTTTGCCAAGAGTGCAGTTTGATTGGGACTGGGGAAAGGTGATTTATACACTTGCATATTCAAATAGTATATATAAATACAATATTGTGGCAAGGGGCTCACAGGCAGTTATTGATAAATATCAGCCCATACAGGCTATGCTGATCTGTTTTTTAATGCTTTGGCTGGAAATAACGCTTCTTGGTATTTTTATGTTTACATTAAGTCTTTACATAAACAGGACATTGGCAGTAGCGGTTTCAATAGCAATCATTGCAATGCAGATGACAGTGTATTTGGCTCCCCTGATGCGCGTATTAGTCTATGTACTTCCATTTTACTGGTGTAGGATGTCAATATATGGTCAGCAGGCATTCCTTGACATCTATTACCCCTCCTTTGCCTATTGTTTGATTGCCAGTATCCTTGGTCTGGTGATATGTGTTACAGCAGCAATGCTGCGAATCAGGAAGAAAGAGTTTATATGGAATAATGAAGAATAGGAGGAGAGGGAAAGAATGGAGAATGAGAACAAGCAGGAAGTGCAGGTAGGAAAGATGCCGGTTATATCGGTGCAGCATGCATGCAAGTCCTTTGGAAAACAGCAGGTGTTAAAAGATGTTTCCGTCGATTGCATGGAAGGGAGTATTACCGGAATTGTTGGGCATAATGGTTCTGGAAAGACAGTACTGTTTAAGAGTATATGTGGATTGTTATATCTGGATAGCGGACATATCTACATTCGGGGCAGAGAGATGCATAAGGATCTGGATATGCTGAATGAGGCAGGTGTGATTATTGAAGAGCCTGCATTTCTTGGCAACTATAGCGGATATAAGAATTTGGATTATCTGTACCGCCTTCGGAATCCGAAGAATCCGGAGCATATAGAAGCGGTCCTTGAAAAAGTAGGCCTGGATCCGAAGAGCCGGAAACATGTGAAGAATTATTCCATGGGCATGAGACAGCGACTTGCAATAGCACAGGCAATCATGGAAGATCAGAAGATATTGATTCTGGATGAACCCATGAACGGACTGGACAAACACGGAGTTGCAGATATGCGAAAGCTCTTTATGGAATTAAAGGAGCAGGGAAGAACTGCCGTGATGGCCAGCCATAACAAAGAAGATATTGATATTCTCTGTGATCATGTCTACGAGATGGAGATGGGAGTGTTACAGCAGGTGCGGTAAACACCGTACATTACTGTACGGTGTTTACGGTTCCCAGAAAGATCGGCAGACCGGTATTGGTATCAATGATCGCATAGACGAATGGACGGTCCAGAATGACTTGGGGCGGTGTTTCCTCCTCCATCACACAGGATTCGGCCGTCATCTCAATGGCAGTGACTGCGGCAGCCTTGGTCCCGGTACGGTCTACTTCGATGTGGGTCTTGTGCAGAACCCGGTTGATATACAGATAACCGGTGCCGGTGGTTCCCATATTAGAGAAATCTGCATGCTTCTGAAATGCTTCCGGCATACCCATCTCAGACAGGACATCCTTTAATTCCGTGGTATAATCATAGGTGAATTCCGGCATCTGTACAATGACATCCCGGGTCTCACGGTTCCGGAACATGGTAAGGTAATCTTCGCCGGTCAGGGTGGCTGCATAGTCCTCCGGTGTCATTCCTTCTTCCGGTAGCAGAGCAAGGAATGCGAAGCTGCTGCCTTTATAATTTTTAAGGAAGCCGGTGGCATGTTCATCGTGGATATAGTAGTCCTCCGTGCTGTGTAACATGGCAACGGTCTCCGGTTCACCGGCATAATTGGTAAAAGAAGCATCTTCTGTAATCTGTGAATCCTCATACGGAGTATCCCAGGTACCCTCAAAGGCAAGGGCATTGATCAGATACAGGACAATGTCATCTGCAATCGGGCCATCTAATAAAGAAGGAATCATACCGTTGGTATTCTTATTTATCCATTGATTGATTTCCTTTGTGGTCCGGTCATCAAAGGCTGCATAGTAAGCATCTGCCTGATAATAATTCTTATCGGTCTGCAAGAAGTCCTCATTCACCTGAATCGCGTCCTCCTGATTACGGATCCAGATAGAATTGGCCTGATGAAAACTCACATCTTCACTTGTAGTCAGGCGATTCTGAAAGCTATACATATATGGATTAAAGTCCTCCATAGACATGCCGCCGCAAAGAACCTGTTCCATTTCGGTGCGGGTTGTGCTTCCGGCTCCGTTGGCAGTCATAGACAGTGCAGACAGAACGGATTCCGGCGAGAGCAGGACATTTTCACCGGTGCCGCTTCCGGACAGAGCTGTCTGGAAAAGCCGGATGGAAAAGTCAGCGGTAGAGCTGCAGAAGGTATCATCCGGATCCTTGCCGGTAACGGATTCATCCGGCAGCCGGCTGGTCAGCTCCTGACTCTTTAATGTCACCATGGATGGTGAAGCGTTGCAGGCACACAGAGATAGTGCCAGAGAACCGAGTAATGTAAAAGATAAAGCTTTCTTTAAAAAATTAGTTCCTGATTTCATATTCATAACCCCCTTTATAAAGTCTGTGAATCGTTATTTTTCAGTGTTATATTAATCAGTGTAAAATAGGATGTATGGTGTTGCAAGAAATTTCAAATAATATTTTTCAGAAAGAGGTAATCGGTTTGCCAATCATGGGAAAACATGGTAGGATATATCTTGTGATACTGGCATGATATGTAACGGATTCATAATATAGAAGAAAGTGAAACAAGGAGGAACAGCGATGAAACGCATGGGCGCATATGATTTATTAGAGCAGGAAGCTATTCCGGAGCTGTCGGCAACCGGATATATTTTCAGACATAGAAAGACAAAGGCAAGAGTGGTCGTGATCAGTAATGAGGATACCAATAAGGTATTTACCATCGGATTCCGCACACCGCCGCATGATGATACCGGAGTCCCGCATATCATGGAGCATTCTGTACTCTGCGGTTCCCGGAAGTTCCCGGCAAAGGATCCGTTCGTGGAGCTGGCGAAGGGTTCATTAAATACATTCTTAAATGCTATGACATATTCGGACAAGACGGTATATCCGATCGCCAGCTATAATGATAAGGATTTTCAGAATCTGATGGACGTTTATCTGGATGCGGTGTTCCATCCGAATATTTATATTCATCCGGAGATTATGAAGCAGGAGGGCTGGCATTATGAGCTGGAGACTCCGGATGGTGAGCTGACCTATAATGGTGTGGTTTACAACGAGATGAAGGGTGTCTATTCCGATCCGAATCAGGAGCTTGCAAGGCTGATCCAGATGTCATTGCTGCCGGATACGACCTATGCCTGTGAGTCGGGTGGAGAGCCGGCAACGATTCCGACTCTCACACAGGAGGCATTTCTTGATTTCCATCGGAAATATTATCATCCGTCCAATAGTTACATTTATCTCTATGGAAATATGGATGTGGAGGAGAAACTTCGGTTTCTGGACGAGGAGTATCTGTGCCACTATGATTATCAGAAGGTGGATTCCAGAATCCATATGCAGATCGAGTATCCGGGACCGGTGAAGAAGACATATTCTTACTCTCTGTCAGAGTCAGAGGACATGAAGGATAATACGTTCCTTTCTTATAATGCAGTGATCGGGACCAGTCTGCAGCCGGAGCTTTATATGGCATTGCAACTGCTGCAGTCTGTATTGCTTGATATGCCGGGAGCACCGTTAAAGCAGGCACTGATCCAGGCCGGGATCGGTAAGGATATTGAGTCGTCTTATGACAGTACCATCCAGCAGCCGATCTTTTCGGTCATTGCGCACAATGCGAACGAGGAGGATCAGGAGCGTTTTGAGCAGGTGATCCGCGATACCCTGCAGAAAATCTGTGAAGAAGGAGTACCGAAGAAGGCGATGCAGGCGGCAATCAATTCGCTGGAGTTCCAGCTTCGGGAGTCTGATTTCGGCCGGTATCCGAAGGGACTTATGTACGGACTGAAGGTATTTGACAGCTGGTTATATGATGACCGGGCACCGTTTATTCATATTAAGATGGATGAGACACTTGGATTCATGAAGCGTGGACTGGAGAATGGATTCTTTGAACGTACGATCCGGACCTATCTTCTGGACAATACACACCGGAGTCTGGTGGTGCTGAAGCCGGAGCAGGGCTTAAACGAGAAGAAAGAGCAGGCAGTGAAGGCTTCTCTTGCAGAGTACAAGGCATCCCTGGATCCGGGACAAATCGAGCAGCTGATTGCAGATACGAAGGCATTAAAGAAGTATCAGGAGGATCCGTCTCCGGAAGAGGATATCCGGAAGATTCCGTTGCTTGAGATCGCGGATATTGAGCCAAAGATTCAGCCACAGCAGAATGTGGTGAAGGATATGCTGGGGATCCCGGTGGTGGTACATCCGATCTTTACGAACGGAATTGCTTATGTACATCTGTGCTTTAAGCTGGATAAGCTTCCGGTCGAGATGCTGCCGTATGCGAATCTGCTGGCCGCTGTTATGGGTATGATCGACACAGAGCATTACAGTTATAATGAGCTGGCGAGCGAGATCCGGCTGAAATCCGGAAGCATCCAGACCTCCTTTGATGTACGGGGCAGTCTGAATGCAGATGAGTATCTGCCGACCTTTGATGTGAAGGCGAAGATGTTATATGAGCAGATTGAGGATACATTTAAGCTGATCGAAGAACTGCTGCTGCACAGCCGGCTGGATGATACGAAACGGCTGGCAGAGATTCTGGCAGAGATTAAGGCATCCATGAAGCCGGATCTGCTGAGCCGCGGACATTCCACGGCAGCAGCCCGTGCCATGTCTTATATCTCGGTTGGACAATATGTGAAAGAACGTGCCAAGGGCATTGATTACTATGAGTTTATTGATGATCTGAATCAGAACTTTGAGGCGAAGAAAGAGGATCTGGTAAAGCAGCTGCAGGCAGTGCTTGAGGAGTTACTGCATAAGGAGAATCTGGTGATTTCTTATACCGGAGATAATGATGTGGAAGAAGCGATCGGTATGAATGTGACGCTGTTTTCTGTCTATCTGTCCAACCGGAGTGTGGCACATCCGGTAGAACAGCTGAAGCCGGAGCTCCGCAATGAGGCATTTAAGACAGCCAGTCAGGTACAGTATGTGGCAACTGCCGGAAATTATAAGAAGGCGGGCTTTGAGACCACCGGAGCACTGCGGGTGCTGGAGACGATTTTCTCCTATGATTATCTGTGGATCAATGTGCGTGTACAGGGCGGTGCATATGGATGTATGTGCGGCTTCGGGGATAACGGTACCAGCTATCTGACCTCATACCGGGATCCGAAGCTGATGGAGACCTACGAGGTTTATCAGAAGGCAGCAGAGTATGTGGCAGGCTTCCGGGCCGAAGACAGAGACATGACCAAATATATTATCGGGACGATCGGCGCAGCGGATATTCCGCTAAATGCATATGACCGCGGCGAGCGGGACTTCAGTCTGTATCTGACCGGTATTAGCGATGAATATCGGCAGAAGAGGAGAGATGAACTGCTTTCTACGAATCAGGCAACGATTCGCGGACTGGCACAGCTGGTTCAGTCTGTCGTTTCATCCGGCGCCATCTGTGTGATCGGTAATGAGAAGAAGATCGAGCAGGAAGCAGAGCATTTCAAGAATATCAGAACGGTATTTTAGAGGAGATAGCATGAAACAGACATATAAATCCGGATTTGTTACGATCATTGGCAGACCCAATGTAGGAAAATCCACATTGATGAATCATCTGGTAGGGCAGAAGATCGCCATTACCAGTAATAAAGCACAGACCACGAGAAATCGGATCCAGACGGTATATACCTGTGAGGATGGGCAGATTGTCTTTCTTGATACACCGGGGATTAACCGGGCGAAAAACAAGCTGGGTGAATATATGATGAGCGCTGTGAATTCGGCACTGAGCGAGATGGACGTTGTACTATGGCTGGTAGAACCGACCACCTATATCGGTAAGGGAGAACGGGCAATCATTGAACGGCTGAAGACGGTGCATACACCGATCATTCTTGTGATCAATAAGATTGATACCGTAGAGAAACAGGCAGTCGAGGCGGCAATGGAGGCATACCGGAAGGAGTATTCCTTTGATGCAGTCATTCCGGTGTCCGCATTGCGTGACCGGAATACGAAAGATGTGATCCGGGCAATTTTAAAATATCTGCCGGAAGGACCTCAGTATTATGATGAGGATACGATCACGGATCAGCCGGAGCGGCAGATCGTGGCAGAGATTATCCGGGAGAAGGCATTGCGTTGCCTGGATCATGAGATCCCGCACGGGATCGCAGTGGTGATCGATGCCATGAAGGATCGTCCGGGAAAGAATATCGTGGATATTGATGCTACGATCATCTGTGAGCGGGATTCGCATAAGGGAATTATTATTGGAAAGCAGGGCGCTATGCTGAAAAAGATCGGAACGCAGGCCCGGTTGGATATGGAGAAGCTGCTGGATACCAAGGTAAACCTGAAGCTGTGGGTAAAGGTGAAAAAAGACTGGCGGGACAGTGACTATCTGTTGAAGAACTTTGGGTTCGAGCAGAGGGAGTGATGAAGTATGCAGACGGAAGTGACCGGAATGGTGTTAAAGGCGACACAGGTAGGTGACTATGACAGGCGGCTGGTGATCCTGACGAAGGAACGCGGAAAGATTTCTGCTTTTGTCCGGGGTGTCCGACGTGCCGGAAATCCTTTGACAGCGGCCAGCCAGCCGTTTGCCTATGGAAGATTCACACTGTTTTCCGGACGGGATGCGTATCGGGTGCAGAGTATTGAGGTGCAGAATTATTTCGATGAGATAAAGACAGATCTGGACGGAATTACATACGGTACGTATTTCTGCGAACTGGCGGAGCATCTGACACATGAGAATCTGGATGACAGAGAACAGCTGAAGCTTCTGTATGTGACACTTCGCGCAATTGCGAAGAAGCAGGTTCCGGCGGAACTGATCCGGCGGATCTATGAGATCCGGGCGATGGCACTGGACGGAGAGGAAATGCAGGTGTTTTCCTGCGTGCGTTGCGGCAACCAGGGAACCGGATATGTATTCCGGGCGAGACAGGGTGGACTGGTCTGCGTCGATCATTGCATGGTGGATTATGATATCAGTGAGCTGTTGAATCCGTCTACGGTATATACGCTGCAGTTTATCCTGAGTACAACGTTGGAAAAGCTGTATTCCTTTCAGGTGTCGGCGGAGGTACAGCAGGAGCTGAACCGGATCTGCACGGATTTTCTGGCGGAATATACGGACCGGAGCTTTAAATCCGCAGAATTTCTTGATTCTCTCTCTTGCAATCCGTGGGATTAAACGTTACAATGATAAAGCCATTATAGAATGGATATCGTATATCAAGCAGGAGGATTTCGGAATGAAACAGGGGCTTTTGATAGTTGGAATCATGCTGAGTGCAGTGCTTTTGGTCGGATGCACCGGGGGCATGGATTCGATTATGACGAACACCATGACGGTTCATAAGGACGGAAAGATCGCAGATGTTTCGGTTGAGGATTTTTCGGACGGAGATTACAGTATGACCGATCTGGAACAGTTTGTAACGGATGAGGTGAACGCGTATAATACCGCCAATGGTGAGGGTAGTATTGAGATTAAGGAGATACAGACAGAGAACAGTCTGGCGAAGCTTAAGTTGACATATCAGGATATGACAACGTATAATGCATTCAATCATACGGAGTATGTGCTGGCGGATGCCGCACAGGCGGAACTGACCGGTGATCTGATTGTGAAGTCGGATGGAACAACGGTGAAAGCTGCTGATATTGATACAGACGGACTGAAGGTATTGGAGGTCAGTGATGCAATGGACATTGTCTGTAAAGGCAAGGTGCAGTATTATAATTCGTATGTAACAGAAGTGAACGGTACGTATACGGCGAACGGTGAAGGTGTTGCTGTAATCGTATTTAAATAATTGCCACAGGCAATGAATGAGACTAAAATGAGTGAGGTTGGAAAAATGGAAAAAACTATGGATAAGATCGTTGCATTAGCAAAAGCGAGAGGGTTTGTATACCCGGGTTCAGAGATTTACGGCGGACTGGCAAATACCTGGGATTACGGTAATCTGGGTGTTGAGCTGAAGAACAACGTAAAGCGTGCTTGGTGGAAGAAGTTTATTCAGGAGAATCCATATAATGTAGGTGTTGACTGTGCGATTCTGATGAATCCGCAGACATGGGTAGCTTCCGGACATCTTGCCGGATTCGCAGATCCGTTGATGGATTGTAAGGAGTGTCATGAGCGGTTCCGTGCGGATAAGCTGATCGAGGACTATGCAGAAGAGCATGGCATTGATCTGGGTGGTTCTGTAGACGGTTGGAGTCAGGATCAGATGATGGACTTTATCGAGAATAATCAGGTTCCATGTCCGACCTGCGGAAAGCATAATTTTACAGATATCCGTCAGTTTAATCTGATGTTCAAGACCTTCCAGGGTGTTACAGAGGATGCTAAGAATACTGTATATCTGAGACCGGAGACTGCACAGGGTATTTTCGTAAACTTCAAGAATGTACAGAGAACTTCCCGTAAGAAGATTCCGTTTGGTATCGGTCAGATCGGTAAATCATTCCGAAATGAGATTACACCGGGTAACTTTACCTTCCGTACCAGAGAGTTCGAGCAGATGGAGCTGGAGTTCTTCTGTGAGCCGGGAACGGATCTGGAATGGTTCACCTATTGGAGACAGTTCTGTATCGACTGGCTGAAGAATCTTGGCATGAAGGAAGAAGAGATGCGAGCAAGAGATCATTCTCCGGAAGAGCTTTGCTTCTATAGTAAGGGTACTACAGATATTGAGTTCCTGTTCCCATTCGGCTGGGGCGAGCTGTGGGGTATTGCAGACCGTACCGATTATGATCTGACGCAGCATCAGAAAACATCCGGTGAGCCGATGGATTACTTCGATGATGAGAAGAAGGAGAAGTACATCCCATATGTAATCGAGCCTTCGTTAGGTGCAGACCGTGTCACTCTGGCATTCTTATGCAGCGCTTATGATGAAGAAGAGTTAGAGGGCGGTGATGTCCGGACAGTATTGCATTTCCATCCGGCACTGGCACCGGTTAAGATCGGTGTGCTTCCGTTATCTAAGAAACTGAATGAAGGTGCAGAGAAGATCTATGCAGAGCTTTCTAAATATTATAATTGTGAGTATGATGACAGAGGAAATATCGGTAAGCGGTATCGCCGTCAGGATGAGATCGGTACTCCGTTCTGCATCACATATGATTTTGAATCAGAAGAGGATGGCGCTGTAACGGTACGTGATCGTGATACTATGGCACAGGAGCGTGTTAAGATCGAAGACCTGAAGGCTTATTTTGAAGAGAAGATGGCATTCTAGTTTGATGATAAAGAATGTTACGGATCATCTGATAAGGAACATAAAAAGAACTCCGGATCCGGAGTTCTTTTTATGTTCCTTTTTTAGAATTCTTTATGCCCGAATTCTTTATATTCTGCTTCTTATTTAGACTGTTCTTCCAGCTCATTGATCACACTGGTCAAGGATTTCAAGGAAGTCTTGATAGACTTATTGATCTCGCCGGAGTTAACAGCCAGCTTGCCGAACTCGGAAGCAACGACTGCGAAGCCACGGCCGAACTCACCGGCTCTGGCAGCTTCGATCGAAGCATTCAGGGATAAGATCTTCTGCTTGCTCTCAATCTTGTCCAGTGCTAACGACTCTCCATTGATCTCGTCGATCAGATCGGCAGCTTTTGAAATATTCTCCTCCAGAGCGCTTACCAGAGAACTGTTAGTGGACTGGTTATATTCGAGATTCGCCAGATTGTTTACCAGAGTCTGAAGAAGTCTGGCAGCAGCCTGAACTGCAGCTTCTTCCTTGACCGGTACCTGATGCAGGGCTTCTAGATAAGCATCCGGATTGATCCCCTGTTCAGAAGCTTCTGTGGAAAATACATCATCATCCGGCTCTTTTGCCAGGAACTGACCGGCAATGATCTTGCCGACACAGCTGCCGGCTACCTGAATCGGTGCAGTAAAGTAGGTCAGACCATTGTGGGTAAACCAGCTGATATCACTGTCATTACGGCTGATATGACGACGCAGGTCATCAGCAGCACTGCGATGATACTTCTCATAGAAATCTGTATAACCGAATTCTTTTGTGATATAATTCTCGTCCTTGTCAATTGCTACGGCTGACATACCGGTGGATATTGTCCAATCTTCCAAAACCTGTTCTAATAATGAAAGATCCATGAAATCTGTTATTGCCATAATTAAAACCCCCGTGTTTCATAGATTCCTGCCATATAAGATGGCGAATAGTATAACTTATTTATAATTATAGCTAAAATGTATATTTTTGCAACAATTTAACTCGAAAAAATAAAAAAATGACGATTTTTTGTTGACATAGGAGGTATGGTTTGCTAGAATACAAACGTAACAAGTTGTAACAAATTTGTAATAATTGCGAAATGATGGAGTAATAAATAAATGAAAAAGACATTAATCAGTGCCACAGTTATGCTGGCCATGGGCGCCGGTGTAGCATTCGGTACGAGCACAATAACAGAACATCAGCAGCCGGAGACGGTAGCAGTTGTACAGGATGAAGCGATGGAAAGCGGAATTTCAGCCAGAGAGGTTGCAGTTCTTAAGAGCAATAATGATGAAGCGGAAGCTGCTGAGGCTACAGAAGTGACCGAGGCAGAAGAAGTGACAGAGGAGACTACCAAGGCAGCACCGGAGTGTGAATATCCGGAGTGGCAGGAATATGCGGTAGCCAATATCGAAGGAAGTCTTCGGGTACGTGCAGAAGCAAGTACAGATGCAGAGATCGTTGGTAAGTTATATCCGTATGCAGTCGCTCATGTAGTAGAGCGGGGCGAGGAATGGTCTAAGGTCGAGTCCGGTTCGGTTTCCGGTTATGTAGCAAACGAGTTCCTGATGTTTGGTGATGAGGCAGGTGCTTATATTACAGAGAATTATAAGTATTGTGCATCCGTTGAGGTTCCTGCACTGAATGTTCGTCAGGATCAGAGCACGGAGAGCGAGTGCATCGGTTCTGTCACAGGTGGACAGGAGCTGGATGTGTTAGGTGAGACCGATGAATGGGTAGAGATTCAGTATAATGATGATACAGTTGGTTATGTGGCAAAGGAGTTTGTCGAGGTTGGCTGGAATTATCCGACAGCTATGACACTGGAAGAAGAACAGGCTATGATCGAGGCAGCATTAGCTGAGAAAGCGGCAAAGGCAGCCCAGACGACAACCAGATCTTCTGAGATCGCAGTACTTCCTCCGGTTAATACATCGGCAGAAGGACTTGCACTTGGACAGCAGATTGCCAGCTATGCATGCCAGTTTGCCGGTAATCCGTATGTATATGGCGGAAGCAGCCTGACAAACGGTACGGACTGCAGTGGCTTCACAATGGCTGTTTATGCACAGTTCGGTTATTCCTTAAGTCATTCATCCGCAGTTCAGATGAGCCAGGGTACAGCAGTATCCTTAGATGCAGTACAGCCGGGTGATATCATCTGTTATTCCGGTCATGTAGGCCTGTACATTGGTGGTGGGCAGATCGTTCATGCAAGCACAGAGTCAACCGGTATTATTATTTCAAATATGTATTACACTTCTCCGATCGGAGCAAGAAGAATCGTTCAGTAGTAATTGTGTGTGTGGCAACACTTTAACGGAACCGGTGCCCATTGCGGCATCGGTTTTTTGCGTTATGGCGGAGAGGAAAAACAGGGAAAAAGGGCAACTGGCAATCTTTCACTAGAAACATGAAAAATATGGGTAAAATTTAAAATATTTCACAAAAATGACTTCAAAAAAGAAGAAAATATGATATAATAGCTTACAGTGGCTGTATCTATAGGTGCAGGCAAGAATATTCAACACTTAGGAGGTAAGTAACAAATGGCAAACAAGTGGGTTTATATGTTTAGCGAAGGCGACATGACCATGCGTAATCTTCTTGGCGGTAAGGGTGCCAACCTTGCAGAGATGACTACCATCGGCCTTCCGGTTCCACAGGGTTTCACTATTACAACAGAGGCATGTACACAGTACTATGAGGACGGACGTAAGATTAACGACGAGATCATGGCTCAGGCTATGGAAGGCGTTAAGAAGATGGAAGAGATCAACGGTAAGAAGTTCGGCGATCTTAAGAATCCATTGTTAGTATCTGTACGTTCAGGTGCAAGAGCATCTATGCCGGGTATGATGGATACAATCCTGAATCTTGGTCTGAATGATGAAGTTGTAGCAGCTATGATCGCCGGTAATCCGGATCCTGCATTCGAGCGTTTCGTATATGACTCTTATAGACGTTTCATCCAGATGTTCTCAGACGTTGTTATGGAAGTTGGTAAGAAGTACTTCGAGCAGCTGATTGACAAGATGAAGGAAGAGAAGGGCGTTAAGTATGATGTTGAGCTGACAGCAGCTGACTTAAAGACTCTGGCAGAACAGTTCAAGGCTGAGTACAAGAACCAGTTAGGCTCAGATTTCCCTTCAGATCCTGTAGAACAGTTGAAGCTGGCTATTGAAGCCGTATTCAGATCATGGGATAACCCAAGAGCTAACGTATACAGAAGAGATAATGATATCCCTTACTCATGGGGTACCGCAGTTAACGTAATGCCTATGGTATTCGGTAACTTAAATAACGAGTCTGGTACAGGTGTTGCATTTACACGTGACCCTGCAACAGGTGAGAAGAAGTTAATGGGTGAGTTCTTAAAGAACGCACAGGGCGAGGACGTAGTTGCCGGTGTTCGTACACCAATGCCGATCGCTCAGATGGAACAGGAATTCCCAGAAGCATATGCAGAGTTCATCAAGGTATGTGAGACTCTTGAGAATCACTACCATGACATGCAGGATATGGAATTCACAGTAGAGAACAAGAAGTTATACATGTTACAGTGCCGTAATGGTAAGAGAACCGCTCAGGCAGCTCTGCAGATCGCTTGTGACCTGGTAGATGAGGGACATAAGACAGAAGAAGAAGCAGTTGCTATGATCGATCCTCGTAACCTGGATACTTTACTTCATCCACAGTTCGATGCAGCAGCATTAAAGAAAGCTACTCCAATGGGCAAGGGCTTAGGTGCTTCTCCTGGAGCTGCTTGTGGTAAGATCGTATTTACCGCTGCTGATGCTGAAGAGTGGAATGCAAGAGGTGAGAAGGTAGTTCTGGTAAGACTGGAAACCTCCCCAGAAGATATTACCGGTATGAAGGCTTCTCAGGGTATCTTAACCGTTCGTGGTGGTATGACCTCTCATGCAGCCGTAGTTGCACGTGGTATGGGTACCTGCTGTGTATCCGGTTGTGGCGATATCGCTATGGACGAAGAAAACAAGAAGTTTACATTAGCTGGCAAGGAGTTCCACGAGGGAGACTTCATCTCTATCGATGGTACAACCGGTAACATCTATGATGGTATTATCCCAACAGTAGATGCTACGATCGCTGGTACATTTGGACGTGTTATGGCTTGGGCTGATAAGTACAGAACATTAAAGGTTCGTACAAATGCAGATACTCCTGCAGATGCTAAGAAGGCTCGTGAGCTTGGTGCAGAAGGTATCGGTCTTTGCCGTACAGAGCATATGTTCTTCGAGGAAGACAGAATTGCTGCTTTCCGTGAGATGATCTGCTCAGATACAGTAGAAGAAAGAGAAGCTGCTCTGGAGAAGATTCTTCCATATCAGCAGGGCGACTTCAAGGCTTTATATGAAGCTCTGGAAGGTAACCCGGTTACTATCCGTTTCCTGGATCCACCTCTTCATGAGTTCGTTCCTACAGAGGAAGCTGATATTGAGAAGCTTGCAAATGCTCAGGGCAAGTCAGTAGAGCAGATTAAGACAATCATCGCTAGCTTACATGAGTTCAACCCTATGATGGGTCACAGAGGATGCCGTCTGGCTGTAACTTATCCGGAAATCGCTAAGATGCAGACTAAGGCAGTTATCCGTGCAGCTATCGAGGTTCAGAAGGAGCATCCGGATTGGAATGTTGAGCCTGAGATCATGATCCCATTGGTTTGCGAAGTTAAGGAATTAAAGTACGTTAAGAAGATAGTAGTTGAGACTGCTGATGCTGAGATCGCTGCTGCAGGCGTTGATCTGAAGTACGAAGTAGGTACTATGATCGAGATTCCTCGTGCAGCTTTAACTGCTGATGAGATTGCTAAGGAAGCTGACTTCTTCTGCTTCGGTACGAACGACTTAACTCAGATGACATTTGGTTTCTCTCGTGATGATGCCGGTAAGTTCTTAAATGCTTACTATGACACAAAGATCTTCGAGAACGATCCATTCGCTAAGCTGGATCAGACCGGTGTTGGTAAGTTAATGGATATGGCTATCAAGTTAGGTAAGCCGGTTAATCCTAAGTTACATGTAGGTATCTGTGGTGAGCACGGTGGAGATCCTTCATCTGTAGAGTTCTGCCACAAGATTGGTTTGGATTACGTTTCATGTTCTCCATTCCGTGTACCGATCGCAAGATTAGCTGCTGCTCAGGCAGCAATCAGCAACAAAGGAAAGTAAAAAGCAGATTCTTACTTTCCGAGATCAAAGCCACAAACATAACAAAAAAGGAGTTTTTTGCGAAGCATAAAACGACCTATGCTAAGACTAATAAGTGGCAAGATTTTAGTATATTTTTATATATTTAATAATTCCAAGAGGAATATTTTATCCAATAGGATAAGGTATTCCTCTTTTTTTTGTTAAAAATCGAGACATGCAGTTTATGGTACATAAAAAAGCCTGAAACCATCCCCCTCCCCCCTTATAAGGCTTTCTGCAATGATTTCACATTAGTATCCCTCTATATATTCCGTGGCTTGCATGTCAAGTCACGGAAAAACGGGTAGAAAGGAGTGATTGAATGACAGGTTATCAAATCAGCGGTAGTGCATTGATAATTCTTTCCCAAATTGAATAAAGGAGAGTGATTGCATGGTTAAAATCCGCTTACAAGGAACGGTTGAAGAAATGAACCGGATAATTAGAATCCTCTCGAAAACAAAAGGTATTCGTCTGGAAGATTTCAGCAAGCCGTTCAAAAACGGTGGTACAGATATGTACCGGATTTACGGAAACATTGAAAAAGAAACGAAATCGGAAAGAAAAGGAGAATAGCACTATGGCAAGAATTATCGCAATAGCAAATCAAAAAGGTGGGGTAGGCAAGACTACAACCACCATTAACTTAGGAGCCGCCCTTGCTCGAATGGGAAAAAGAGTTTTATTGATTGACACAGATTCACAAGATGGCAACCTTACATCTGCGTCTGGAATGGATGAAGATACGGTTGAGGTTACTATCGCACATTATTTAGCAGCCGTTTTAAGCGGAGATCCGGTGGATGATTGGAAAGAGGATATTATTACGCACAAGGAAAAATTTGATCTGATTCCTTGTAATAAAACATTGTCCCAGTTTGAATTGTCCGGCTTATTTGATGATCGTAATGATCTGCTTAAAGAGTTTGTAAAAAAAATTGAAGATAATTATGATTACATTTTAATTGACTGCCCACCAACACTTGGGCAGATCACGATTAACGGTTTTGTGGCATCAGACTATGTTCTGATTCCAACCGAAGCCGCATACTTAGCAGCAAAGGGTACACAATCATTGCTTGATATTATAGCAAAAATCAAGCATACGGCTAATCGTAAATTGCAGATAATGGGTATTTTGCTTACAAAAGTAGATAGCAGATGTTCATTTCCAATGCAGATGATTGATCTATTTCATCAGACATATGGTAAAAACATTAAGGTTTTTGACTTTTTTGTACCATTTTCTGTGAAATTTCCAGAAAGCAATGCAATGGGTGTTTCTAACTTAAAGCATAATCCATCTGGAAAAGGAACTGCAATGTATGACAGGTTGGCAAAGGAGGTTGTGGCACATGAGCGTTAAGAATCTTTCACTTAAAATGAAATCATATGATGATATATTTGGCAATAACAACGATGATACAACAGATTCTGTCGTTGAACTTAATACAAGTGAATTACATTATTTCCCTGATCACCCATTTCAGATTAGGGATGATGATGATATGAGAGATCTGATTGCAGACATTGCCGAAAATGGAGTGTTATTTCCCATTGAGGTTTATGTTGAAAACGGTAAATATTATATTATTTCCGGTCACCGTAGAACATTTGCAGCTACGAAGTGTGGACTTTCTACCGTTCCGGCAATTATCAAGAATGTAACCAGATCGCAAGCAGTTAAGCGTATGGTATCTGCCAATAGATACCGCACAAATATTTCCCCGATTGAAAAAGGAAAAGCATATAAGATGGAACTTGAAGCCATCAAGGAAGAAAAGCGTTTGAATCCGAACAAGAATGGTTTACGTTCTGATTCAGAACTGGCTGCTATTGTCGGAGATTCAAGAGCGAATATTCAAAGATATATACGCTTGACAACACTTACTGAGGATTGGCAGATGGCAGTCGAAGAGGGAGAACTTGGGGTGACACCAGCTCAACCTCTTGCACAAATGAGCATATCCGTCCAAAACCATATTTATGATGTTTGGACGGAATACAATAAACCTAAATTTAATGCAACCATTACAAGCGACCTACATGTGGCTTGGAAAAACAATGATGAAAAACTGTCAACAAATGACATTTGTGTAATAATGGGTATTTTTACTGAAGCAAAGCCAAAGCCAAGAAAAATTGCATTTTCTGAAAAGAAGCTAAATAAATATTTTCCGGCAGACATGAAGCAAGATGAAATTGAAGTCATTGTTGAAGAATTATTGAGTGAATGGGCTGCTGACCATGGCTACAATCCGGACAAGGAAGAAGATGCTCCGGTAAAGGGGCAAATGAAGATTACAGATACGGATTGTAATATGATTGAGGAATGAGGTGATTAGATGTTAAATTTTATTTTCATTATTTTGGCTATTTTTCTTTTGTATTACAAATACCATTTATTGGCTGGCATATTGATTGGATTTGTTGTAGGCAATTTTGTTGGCTTTAATCTTGCTCTGTTAGATGTTGAACATGGCATTATCGTTATGAAAGAATAGGTGATTTAGATGATAGTTGCAGAAAAACAATCAAAAAAATCGTTAAAATTTTATCAGTCACTTGCAGATAACTTTGCACGGTGTACAAGTGGAAATGCCCTTGTACCTCCGGCAATTACCAGATTCAGACTGTCTCATGAGGAATTTGTTGTTTATATAATCCTGTTTAATGAATTATGTCTGCGACTGTCATCTGTTGTAAGGGATGTTCCGTATTTAGACATTGGGGTTAATTCTTTGGCACAAGCCTGTGAGCTTCTTCCAACTACGGTAGAGCTGGCACTTAGAAACATTCAAGCCAAAGGACTGATTGACTATACAGACAATCCGGAAAATCTTCATATCTGCGTATATGATTTATTTTCACTGGCAGAACAGGAGGGGTGACATGGATAATTTTATGATTCCAGAGAACTTTTACTTTCACGGAACATCTGAAACTGACAGATTCGTTTACATACAAACCCCTCTGTTGTTAATAAAAGATGCCGTATTTTCGGACATTACAGATGGAGCAAAGATAATGTATAGCTTGCTCCTTAATCGTGTTGGTCTGTCGATTAGCAACAATATGATGGACGAACAGGGTCGCACATATATCCTTTATTCACAAGAAGAATTGTCTGCCGATTTAGGAAAATCGACAAAACAGATCGGCAGATATTATAAGGAACTGGAATCCTTTAATCTGATTGAGCGAAAAAGAGTATTGAATCAAAAGTGGAGAATATACGTTTTGAATTTTCAAGCCGTATATGAATATTTGAAGTCTCTTGAAACTGAAAAAAGCGAGGAAAATCAAGGGGTTGTGGCAATGTCTAGTCCGTCTGGACAAAAATGTCTAGTCCGTCTGGACAAAAATGTCCAGTCCGACCAGACAAAAATGTCCAGTCCGACCAGACAAAAATGTCCAGTCTATATAAATAACAATAATATAGAGAACTACAATATAGAGAACCATTCTTTCTTTCAGCAAAAATCGAGCGAGAGAATGAATGAACCAATTCAGCAAAAATCAGAGTATGAGGATTTAACGGATGGGGTTCTATATCCGGTAGACCAGTTAGAAGATTTTTTCCCTTATGAGAATTTAAGGGAGATACTTACCTATCCTCACTTTGTGGTGGAATGCAATCTTTTTACGCTGGATAATGACCAGCGTAAAGAACGTGCATTGTCTGAACTGAAATGGCTTGTCGATTATAAGTCCATTGAACATAACGTGGATATAATTGATACGCTTTTGGATTATGTCACAGATATAGTTGCCCTTGGTGAATCATTAACGATTAACAAGGTTCGGTATTCGCCGGATATGTTGGGAAAACGGTTTTACCAGTTGAACATGTTCAGCTTATCCCATGCCGCCAACTATATTTCCGAGTTTCAAAAACAATATCGGATTTCTAAGCCGAAACATTTTTATATTTCCACGCTTTTGCAAGCAAAGAGTAATATGGATGCATCTATATCCAGTCAAGTTGCTTACGATATGGCACATTGGAATGAATGAGGTACTATGGCATGAATGTAGATTTATTGTTTAATTATTGGTCTGGCAACATTTTTCTAATGTGGGGAATGTTGTGTGCAATCATTGTAGCAGATAAGCCTATAACGCTATTTGGAAAAGATTTAAGAGGATTCTATTATATAGCATTTTATGTAGCCACATTATTCAATATGGCATTTAGTTATATATGGCTGAAAGGATTAAGATAAAAAATGGATGAAATGGAGAAAATTGGAATTATACGAGCGGTTGTATGTATATGGATTATTGCTGGATGCATAACTGCGATATTTTTAATGGGACGCTCTTTTTTAGAAGCACGGAAAGAGTATAATAAATTACTTGCAGAACGGCATTCGGAAAAAATTGAATTATATTCAATCGAAACTGCTGATAAAATATCTGGCAAATTTTATCGTATGGGGCGAGGAACAATAAATGAAATAGATTATTACTGTTGTTATCGCAAAACGGATGATGGTGGCATGAAGTATTATAAATTTGAAATGGATATGACTACAATCTATGAATCACTGAAAGAGGGAGATCAAGCCTATGTAGAAGTGATTACAAATGGTGTGAAACAGGTTGTAGGGTATAAGTTATATGTGCCGGAAAACACAATTATTCAGCAGATAGATTTATCTGCTGCAAAGTAATGTCTCAAATTGAGACAGTAAGGAGAAGTAGTTTAACATGAAATTGGGACAATTTTTACAAATAGGGAAAAAAATGAAGAATATGAGAGTATCTTCCGGATTATCGCAGAAAGATATGGCTGCAAAACTAGAAATACCTGTTCCAACCTACTCAAATTATGAAAATGGGTATGCTGAGCCACCAGTTGAAGTTGTAAGGAATGTTTGTGAGATCTTAAATATTAAACTGGAAGATTTGCTTGAGCTAGATGTAGGCACATGTGGAATTAACTTAGATCATATAAACACGCTGATCAGGACGATGGATAATTCCGGTCAGTATTTTGTTGATTCACTCATTCGGCAATTTGTACGAATGAGCGAAAAAGAACAACGATTTCTTCTGGGGGTTGCCAACCTCATTGTGGAAGATGTAGAGAAAGGGGAGTTATAATGCTTAAACTGGAATCTTTTTATTCGAGACAATTAGCACAGATTGATAATCCGCTTTTAGCAAGTTTGGTTATAAATAAATTTACCAAGATGGGAGCAGAAGATTATTACGCAAAAAAAGAATCTGTTGAAACATATCCGGAGTATTTATTCCGGATGGATGCTGAACAGAAATGGACGAAAGAGAATACCCATGAGAATATATGCGTTCTTCCGGCACATATTACTCAACCGTTTGATGCAACGGCGATAGAGTGTATTAACAATTATTTCGTTTATTCGTTCAATGATAGAGAGATTCTTTACCAAAATTTACTGGATTGGCAGAAAAAGCAGTTTTCCAATCCGCTTGAAAAACCAGAAAAATACATGAAACATGCCAAAGACCGGATTCGGTTTTACAGTATGGTTTATGAGGAAGATAAGGAATCTCTTGCAGATGAAATGATCGTGGAACTTGATAAGATTGCAAAATCTTCGATCAATTTTTCACCAATTTGTGCGGTGTCACATCTGGATGAAGATTATCCGCACATACATATCCTTTATATGCTTGACCCGACCATGACATTATCTAACAAGGACTTGAAAGCCATACCACATATTGATAATCTCTATACTTGCTTTTGGAGTAAGGATAAATGAGTAGGCAGTATTATAGACGGCATACGTCTGGCAAGGAATTTTATACCATTTTGGTGATTTCCTCGGTGTTATGTGTTGTGTTAAAAATTTCCCGATGGAAATTGATATTGGTTATTGAACTTATACTTGCCATTGCTTATGCCACAAAGGATTTATTTCTGACACGGATGAAAAGAAAAAAACTTGTTTTGTCCAGAATTTATGAAATAGATAAAATGGATGGTGTAACATTTGAGCAGTTGCTTATGGCACATTTTGAAAAAAATGGCTATAAAGTGAGAAGTACACCGAAAAGCAACGACTATGGTGCAGATCTGATTCTGATAAAGGACGGAGAAAAAGTTGTTGTTCAGGCAAAACGGTATAAGGGTAAAGTGGGTGTGGCTGCCGTGCAACAGGCTTATTCCTCTATGGGGTATTATAAGGCTTCACGGTGCATGGTGATCACTAATGCGTATTACACCAGTCAAGCAAAAAAACTTGCAAAGGCAAATGGTGTGATTTTGTGGGACAGAGATACGCTTATAAATAAGTTTAAGATAAAGGAGGGGTGATATGGCAAGAATAGATAACTTGAAACAATATGAACAAATGTGTAATGCCTACGAAGCACGAATTTTGGAGTTAGAATCTGAATTGAACCATGTTCAACAGGAATATGACGAGTTGAGTTTTAAGTATCAAGAAGCGGTGTCTCAAATTGAGACATCGGAAAAACACCTTATAGATGCAGAGCCAAGAGATTTAGAGAAAACACATAATTCATATCGTGCATCATGTATTTCTATCGGTAAAATTATTAAAACTATGCGGATAGAAAGTGGATTAACGCAAAAGGAATTATCAGAAAATATTGGCATAAATATTAGATTACTTCAACAATATGAGAGTGGAGAGAGACATCCTAAATTTGAAAGACTATGTATGATTGCAAGAAGTCTAAACTTTCCAATCGCAGACCTAGTGAATGAAGTTGTCAAAATTAGTGAAGAATTTTTTGGTGATTATCTTGGTGACAAGAAGAAAATGGGGTCTCAAATTGAGACACATGAGGAAGAAGAGAATGGATGAAAAAAAGGAGAAAGAGCAACAGGATATGTGTCTGGCTGCATTTATCAGAGCAGAAAGACAGATGTTGCATAAATTAGGAGATAAGAAACGGTACACGCTTATGTGTGATGGCTGGATTCTTACGATAGCCGAGCCAAATAACAATGAAATTTGTGAACGATGATAACGTGCATTTTCTTGGATTGCACGAATGGACAAAAGGGGGACACATCACTTGACGGACAAGGAGAAGCAGATCGAAGAAACCATTAAGAAGCGAGCGAGTGATATTGCTAAGGCAATATGTGCAAATAAAAATGTTGAGATCAGGCATTCTAAGGATGATGGGGTTTCCATCTTTGAATCTCAACTAAAGAAGATGAAATAAAGGGAAATGTATAAATATAATAATGTGGGTGCGTATAAGATGGTACGCATAACAGTGAAGTTGCACTTTGAATGACCGGAATACGGTTGTTTAAGGTGCTTTTTTGTTGGAAAGGGGAAAGTGTATGAATGGGTTGCACATCCGATCGCCATCTGTTGACTGGCGGTAAAAAGGATTGTTATACATCACAGGATTAAATCATGCCGTCACCTGTTATGGGTGACGGCGGATAGAAAGGAGCGTGAAGTGTTTTGCAACAACAGTTAGTAAACCAAAGTGTTGACGGACTGAAATCACTTGTAAATGTTGCGATAGAAAGTATAAAACTTCTTGCCGCTTTATTGCATGTACTGGCAAAGAAGTTAGAACAATGTGAAACAAAAGAAGATGTGACTAAGTGCGTGGAAGATTTTAATAAAAAGGCGGATGAATTGCTGAAAGGCAAGATGCCAGCCGGAGAATTTTCCAAAGAGGTTAAGGATGCAGCGGTAATGGAAGTTCCAGATTCTGCCGTAGCAGATATGTTTGAAACAGAATTGCTTACAAAAGGATTTGATTATTCCAGAATTTCAGAAGATTCTTTTGCAATTCGTAGTGGAGATATGACAGTGCTTAATCAGTTGATGAAAGAAACTGCAACTAGATTGAATGGTTGTCAAATGTTATCTCCGGAGCAGATTGCAACCCGTGCGGAAAACGAATTGAAATTCGCAAAAAAAGGACTTAACAAAGACCAGATTGCAAAGAAGATGGTGAAATTGCAGAACAAGAAGAGTGTTAAGGACGTGGTTAAGAACTTCAAGGAGAAATCGGAAAAGAAGAATCACGACAGGGAACGTACCAAAACAAAGACAAAAGACAAAAACGCAGAGAGATAGGAGTTTGCTAATATGGACGGTAATAAAATTTTGAATGGGATTCTTGCCGACATAAAAGGCATTATTCCCAAACTTATGAAGCCATACATGAAGCGTGGAAAGATTCAGTGGGCAAAATTTCTTATCGAGGTTGTTCCTCTGGTAATTTTGTTTTTTGGCTCAACATATGCAATTTGTGCATTTGCTTATAAACGGTTTACATTTACAGCTTTATTATGGAGTGCTTTTATTACTTTCTTTGGCTGGATGGTTTTGGATGATAAGAAAAAGAATCGAAAACAATTCCGGCATAAGGAAGAATACGGCTCTGCTAAATGGGGTACAGACAAGGACATTGAACCATTTATGGATAATGTGTCATGGCTTAATATACCTCTTACGGCTACGGAGGGGCTTCGGCTGACAAGACCGCCCCATCCAAAGTATAACCGGAATAAAAATATGGAAATTATCGGAGGTTCTGGTTCTGGTAAAACAAGGGGATTTGTGAAGCCGTCTCTTATGCAGATGCATACAAGCTATGTTGTTACTGACCCGAAAGGAACTGTACTTGTTGAAGTGGGAAAGATGCTTCGCAAAGGTGGATATGTCTTTTATGACGAATTATCTAAACAAGATGAATTACGTGATAAGTATAAAGGCTATCCATTGGACAATCTGGGTCGTGTCTGCAACAAAAAAACAGGAAAACCGATTCGTGAACCATATGAAATTAAGGTTCTGAATACAATCAACACGCATAAATCGTTGAAATATAATCCGTTTGTCTATATTAAGACGGAAAAGGATATTTTGACATTTGTGGATGCCCTTATCAAAAACACAAAAGGCGAGGGCGGTGGTGGCGGTGATGATTTCTGGGAGAAAGCCGAACGGCTTCTCTACTGTGCATTAACGGCACTTCTTGTCTTTGAATTTGATGAAGAGGAACGGACATTTGAGAATCTTTCATATCTCATTAACTCGATGGAAACGAGGGAAGAGGATGAAGAGTTTGAAAATGCCGTAGATCTGTTATTTAAGGAACTGGAAACCGGAGTAGATGAAAAGGGTGAGCCGAGCAAGTTATTTGACACGGCAAAACCGGACTGCTTTGCCGTTTCGCAGTATAAGAAGTATAAAAATGCCGCCGGAAAGACGGCAAAATCCATTCTGATTTCTTGCGGTGCAAGACTTGCTCCGTTTGATATTGCAGAGATCAGAGAATTAACAAGCAAAGATGAATTGGAATTGGGAGATATTGGACGTAGAAAGACGGCACTTTTTGTTATTGTGTCCGATACAGATGCATCCTTGAATTTTCTTGTTTCAATCATGTACACACAGTTATTTAATCTCTTATGTACCATTGCAGATGATGAATATAATGGACCGTTACCAGTCCATGTGCGTTGCATATTGGATGAGTTTGCCAACATTGGACAGATTCCGCAGTGGGACAAACTGATTGCAACAATTCGTTCAAGAGAGATATCGGCAGCAATGATTTTACAGTCAAAAACGCAGTTGAAATCGTTGTATAAGGATGCAGCGGAGGTAATTGAGGGTAACTGTGATACGGAGCTTTTCCTCGGTGGAAAGGAAAAGTCTACGCTAAAGGATTTAGCGGAAATGCTGGGTAAAGAGACGATTGATACATATAACGAAAGTGATACGAGAGGTACTTCACAAAGTTATGGTCAGAACTATCAGAAGTTAGGTAGAGATCTTATGAGTGCCGACCGTATTGCACAGATGGATGGTAACAAGTGTATTTTGAACATCCGTGGATGTCCGTCTTTCTTTTCAGACAAGGTGGATATTACGGCACACCCAATGTATAAGGAATTGTCTGATTCTGACCCGAAGAACGCTTTTGACATTGAGAAGTATGTGAAAGGATATGTCCCTCATTCTGAGAGTATGTTACAACCCAAACCTTTTAAGGTGAAGAAAGGGGAAAAGATAGTTACTTTCACACCAGATATGATCAAAGCAGATAACTTTTTTACAAAATTTGCAGATGATTGGTTTCAAAAAAATAAACCAAAAGCCAGTTAAGGTATCAAGTGCATAAAGCACTTAGATATAAATATTTTTTTATAAGAAAAGGAGAAAAATTATGAACGCATTAACAAGTTTATTAGTAGCAAACGCAATGGTATTGGACTACACTGATTTTTTAAATAGCGGAGTCTCAGCACTTAAGGTGGTTATCATCGCAGTCGGTGGCGGTCTTGCCGTTTTAGGTGTTGTCAATCTATTGGAGGGTTATGGTAATGATAATCCGGGTGCAAAATCACAGGGAATGAAGCAGTTTATGGCAGGAGCAGGCGTAATGCTGATTGGTGCGTTGCTTGTTCCAAAGCTTAAAGATTTGATTCCAAAGACACTGTAATTTGTCTCAATTTGAGACAGTTTTACCACAGACCGCAAATGCGGTCTGTGGTATGAAAAAAACAGAAAGGAGATCTGCTTATTATGAATTATATGCACCTTGGCATTATTACTGACATTATGAATACGCTCAGGGATATGTTGCAAGGTTGGGTTTTGAGTAATCTTCAAGATATGCTTACCACCATGAATGAAAAGGTTGGACAGGTTGCCACAGAACTGTCAACCGACCCGACTGCATGGCAAGGGGGTAAGGTCTTTACTTTAATTGTTAATATTGCGGAACAGGTAGCGTTACCAATCGCCGGCATTATTTTTACGTTTGTGATCATATGGGAACTTATCTCAATGCTTACTATGTCAAATACACTAGGTGATGTAGATATTGTCAGCGTGATTATTAAATGGCTTTTGAAAACGGTTGTTGCCGCTTGGTTTATCGCTAATTCGCTTACCATATGCAACTGCTTCTTTGGTATTGGAGCAGATATGGTATCAAAAACAAATGTTGTGTTCAATGAACAGGTTGCAACCGTAACGAATGACAGTGGAAAAGCAATACAGGACTTTTTCAATGAAAACTTTAATTCAGAAACAGATGCCACTGGAGACGAACTGGGGCAACTATTAAGTCTCGGCATTCTCACGGTTATTTTGAATCTTGTAATGAAAGCTATGAGTATCTGTATTACGATTGTACTTTACTCTCGAATGATAACGATATATATGCATTGTGCGGTTGCCCCCATACCGATAGCAACTGTCACAAACCAGCATATGCAACAGACAGGAATGAATTTTCTTAAATCCGTATTTGCACTTGCGGTTCAAGGTTTCTTGATGATGATATGTGTAGCAATATATGGGGCATTGTTAGCTAATGTGCTTGACCCATCATCTGTTAAATTGGATTTAGAAAAAAATCCGGTACAACATATCGAAGTGCTTAATGAATGTGTTTTACAGTGTGTCGGACTGTCAATCTTACTGGTATATACCATGTTCCAGACGGCAACGATCACGAAAACGATTTTCTGTATTCAGTAGGAGGAATATGAATGGCATATGTAACCATCCCGAAAGACTTAAATAATGTCAAAACAAAGTTTATTGGTAATTTTACCAAACGGCAGTGCATTTGTTTTGGCATTGGAGCATTAGTTGCTGTTCCGGCATTTTTTGCCGTAAAACAAGCAACTGGAAATACGACAGTAGCATTCTATGTTTTAATTGGCTGCTTAGTTCCTTTTTTCCTTTTTGGAATGATGGAAAAGAATGGAATGCCACTGGAAAAATATTTGAAATATTTTCTTCTTCACAAACTGCGGAATCCTATTCGTAGAATGAAGATGGAAAACATTTATGACGATTACGCTAAGCAGTATCAGATAGATCTCAAGAAAGGAGAAAACAAGAAAAATGGCAACCGTAAAACAAGCTAAGAAACCGCCAACTTATGCATCTTCTTATCATGGTGTGGAAGATGAGACAAAGTTTGATTTTGCAATGAAAAAAATTGTACGTTTCTTGTCCGGTGATAAATCCCCCGAAAATACGCTCGACACAATTCCATTTGAAGCCATGTACCCAGATGGTATATGTCGTGTGAAAGGGAATTATTATTCAAAGATGATACAGTTTTTTGACATCAATTATCAGTTAGCGAGAAATGAAGAGAAACAGGGTATTTTTTCTGAGTATTGTGAATTTCTGAATTACTTTGACGAATCCATTCATTTTCAGTTTCTTTTCATCAACCAGCCGATTGATCAGGACATGCAGACAAAAGCGATCGTAATTCCACCACAGGATGATAGTGTCAATGAGGTTCGTGAAGAGTATTCACAGATGCTTTGTGACCAGATGGCAAAGGGAAACAACGGAATTATACGATCTAAATATATTGTTTTTGGCATAGATGCAGACAATAAAAAAGCTGCTATTACCAGATTAGCGAAGATTGAAACGGATGTATTGAATCGTTTTAAGATACTTGGATGTAAGGCAAAACCTGTTAATGGTATTGATAGGCTGGGAATTATGCATGATTACATGAATCAGGACAATCTCGAACCATTCCAGTTAAAGAAGTGGAAAGACATTAAGGATTATGGTCTTACACCAAAGAGTTGTATTCAGCCTACCAGTTTCGATTTTCGTAATGCACAGGAATTTAAGATTGGTAACATATGGGGAACGGGTAATTATCTTTCGATTGATGCAGCCGAAATGAGTGATGAAATGCTTATGGGAATTTTGAACATGGAGGATTCCATGGCAGTAACATTTCATATTGATTCAATCAATCAGGCAGATGCCATGAAATTTATCAAGGGAAAGCTTGCAGATATTAACAAGATGAAGATCGAGGAGCAGAAAAAAGCAATCCGATCTGGATATGATATGGATATTATACCGCCGGATATTGAAACCTACTCTGAAGCAACACATGATCTGTTACAAGAATTACAGAGCAGAAATGAACGTCTTTTCAAAGTTTCAATTTATATTGTTTCATACAGTGAAAAGTATAAGGATATGAAAGAGTTCCGTTTTGCCTTGAAGAATTACGCACAGTCTGCATCATGCACATTAAAATCGCTTGACCATATGCAAGAAGAGGTATTTAAGGCATCACTTCCGTTAGGAATGAATTTCTTGCCGGACATTAACCGAAACTTAACGACCTCATCTACTGCGGTGTTTGTACCATTTACAACACAGGAATTATTTATGGATTCACCAGAAGCCGAGTATTTAGGTCTGAATGCACTTTCAAACGGTCTGATAATGGCAGACCGGAAATTGCTTAACAATCCTAACGGCTTGATTCTTGGAAAGCCGGGGTCGGGTAAATCTTTTGCAGCAAAAAGAAGTATCTTGAACAGTTATTTGATCACGAATGATGACATTTTGATCTGTGACCCAGAAGCCGAGTATTATCCGCTTGTTACATACTTGAATGGACAGGTAATCAAAATTAGTCAGCAATCAAATGTTTATATCAATCCTTTGGACATTAACATTGATATTGCAGATGATGAAGATCCTGTTTCTTTGAAAGCAGATTTTATCTTATCCATGATGGAGTTGATTATCAATCGTAGTGGTGGAATGCTACCGGAACATAAGTCTGCGATAGATATGGCTATCCGGTATATTTACCGTGATTATCTGGATAATCCGAAGCCGGAAAACATGCCTGTTTTACAGGATTTATATGATTTCTTTATGGAACATGCAGAGGGAAATCCGATCAATCATTATTTGGCACAGTGTCTTTATATTTATTGTGAGGGTTCAAATAATGTGTTTAATCACAGAACTAATGTTGATATTAACAATCGTATTGTATGCTTTGACATTAAGGAGCTTGGAACGTCCTTAAAGAAATTGGGAATGTTGATTGTTCAGGAATCGGTATGGGATAGAGTTAAGATCAACCGTCAAAACAAGAAACATACAAGATATTTTATTGATGAGTTTCATTTGCTTCTGCGTGACGAACAGACGGCTGCATATTCTGTTGAAATTTGGAAGAGATTCCGAAAATGGGGTGGTATTCCGACTGGAATCACACAGAACATAAAAGACTTTTTAGGTTCAAAAGAGGTAGAGAATATCTTTGATAATTCGGATTTTGTGTACATGTTAAATCAAGGTTCGGGTGATGCAGAGATACTTGCAGATAAATTTAACATTAGTAGTCATTTGCTTAAATATATAACGAATGTTGGACAGGGAGAGGGGCTTATTTTCTTTGGTGATATAATTCAGCCATTTGTAGACCGATTCCCAACCAACACGACTATGTATAAATTGCTTACAACAAAACTGGAAGAAACTATTAGTGAAGAGGATGTGCAAAAGAAGTGACAGGGGGTGTATAGATGGCTTTGATGGATAGAGGAGCATCAGCCCCAGAGGAAGATTCAGCAAAGCAAAGTGTTCAGACTGCAAAACTTGCAGTGGATAAAGTAACTTCCGGTGCATCCAAACTTGTCAGCCATCATAATAATTCCATACTGCGTAGTAATGAAAAGGCAGCTAATTCCATGCTCCATACTGCGGATAATGGTTCGGTGTTGAAATCTGGCGGTGAAGAGAGTTCAAAACTCCGGAACAAAGAAAAAAGTTCGGTATTAAGGTCAAGTAATGAAAAAAATGCCACAAAATTACTGAGTTCTGGAATGGATTCTTCTGGCAGTAGCAAGCTGAAAAACAATCAATCTTCTGCTCTTAAAATAGACGGTCAGCATAGAGGAAACGAGCGGTTAATGGCTCGCTTTATGCCGGATGAGCAACGGATTGAGAAAAATTCGTTGAAGATTGACAAGATTGAAACGAAGCTAAATAAGACCATGAAAAACCGCTATTATCGGGATTATAAGATAAAAGGCGGTATTAAATCTCCGTTGCGGATAGAAGCATCCATGAAGAGTAAATTGCGACCAACTTCTCTTGAAAAAGCAACAGGAGTTGCCGGAGGTATAGCAAAAAGTGGTTTGAATAAAGGTGTTAATCTGACCGATCAGGACGAGTTAGGTATTCAAAAAGCATGGGCTGATACTGCAAGCAAGGCTGCCGGAACTGCATCTGCCGTATATAAGGTGTCTAAGACAGCCAAGTATTGGCGAGGTATGCGGAATGAAATGAAAGCAGCATCTTTGCTTCGTAAAGAAGAAAAGTTAATGCGGAGTACATTTAAGGCAGAGTACCGACAGGCATTTAATTTATTCAAGGCATCTGATGTTGGTAAAGCATCAAACCTTTTGGAGAAGCAGAAGTACAAAAAATTCCTAAAAAGAAAATACATGAAAAATGCCATGAAACAGTATCGTGCAGCGAAGAAAGCCGGAGAAGCATCAAAGACAGTGTTCTCTACCGGATTGTCACTTGCAGATAAGCTAAAGAGTGCTGGCGGTGCATTGTTTGGGGCATTTAAGAAATTGCTTACAAAAAAGGCTACATGGGTGGTTCTTTTAGGTGGTTCAAGCGTCATGTTACTTCCGGTAATCATGTCCTTGTTTTTGAATCTTTTGGTTGGAATGATGGGTGGTGCGGATGAAGACAATCAGCAACAGACAGGTCAAAATGTGCCGGAACAGGTAGTGCAATGGCGAGAATTTGTTGAAGAACGGTGCAAAGCAAATAATGACCCTAAAAGTAAAACAGATCTAACCAAATTCGTGAATGCGATACTTGCCACGATATGGCAAGAATCGGGTGGAAATCCGGATTCGTGTTCTGGTGACGTGATGCAGTGTAAGGCATGTGGTCTGTGGGATGATTCAAAGATGCCGAGTGACTGGTCTGAAGCACAGAAGTCGATTGATGTAGGAATCCGGTATTTTTATAACGGATTAAAAAGCTGGGGGGTTACTGACCCCGAAGATTATGACGGTTTGCAGATTGTAGCACAAGGTTATAATTATGGATTTGCTTTTCTGGGATGGATGAAAGAAAAAGGCAAATCTAAGTGGACAAAGGAGCTTTCTGCTCTTTATTCCGCAGAAAGATGTGCTGAAACAGGATGGGCAAGTTACGGACATGTTCCTTACGGAGAAGAATGGCTTGAGAAATATAAAGGAGCAAGTTCGGATGGCGAGGGTGACGGAGAAGTTGTGAAAGAAAAAGGTGTAGAGGGTGTTTTGAAAACTGCCCTTAACCAAGAGGGTATCACCGAAAATCCGTCCGGCTCAAACAATGTAATTTTCAACACGGCTTTTTATGGTCATGAGGTAAGCGGAGACGCATATCCATGGTGTTGTGCTTTTGTATGGTGGTGCTTTGATAAATCCGGTAACGGTGATCTTGTTCCTAAAACCGCCGGATGTGCATATATGGAATCCCATATCTCTGAATATGGTGGTAAAAAATTAACCAAAATGACGGATGCCAAGCGAGGAGATCTTGTTATCTTCCGTGGTGGTCAGCATATAGGTATTGTTGTTGAAAATAAGGGTAATGGAAACTTAGTAACGATCGAGGGTAATACGACACCGGAGAATGGTTCTGGAAGTGAATACAACGGTGGATGTGTTGCTAAGCGAAACCGGAACATTTCAGCTAGTGGTATTACTGCTGTATTACGTCCTAAATATCCGACATCCAGTGCCACTACAACCGAAGAAAAGGGTAGCAAAGCAACAACAGAATCAAAGAAAAAATAATATCGAAAGGAGATTTTAATATGGCAGACATTCAGAAAATTATTTCACAGGTGGATGCTCAACGTAAGAAATGCGAACAGGAAAAAGCTAAATTAGAAAAGCTGGAAAGTAAACTTGCAATGGAGCAGTCGAAAGAAATTTCGCAGTTGGCAAAGAAATACAACATTACAGACATGAAAGAGTTGGAAAATGTATTATCCGACTGGCATAACCAGAAAGAAAAGGAGAATGAAGATGAATAAGACAAAGAAATTATTATTAAGTTTTTTGATGGCATTCACAATGATTCTGGCATCCGGTTCGTCTGTTGCCTTTGCAACAGAAACAGATGCCAAGGATAGCAACACAACGGAATCTTCAACAAAGAAATCAGATGATAAAGCACCTGTGTATGATATTACGGTGAAAATTGTTCCGGAAAGGGGATGGCTTGTCAAGACATCTAAGGTAAATGTTAAGGTCGTTGACAATAAAAATACCGGAACATTCCAGCTTAAAAAGCTGGAAGCAAAAATTGGTGTAAACGGTGCATGGCAAGACATTACAAAGGACGGCTATATTGAAGTAGCTGAAAACTGTACGGTTTATGCACAGGCTACAGATTCCTATGGAACGGTATATTCACAGATGCGTTATCTGGACGGATATGATACCACACCACCTACTTTCAATGCAGCCGTCAATAATGGAGTGCTTACCATTGAAGCACACGACACGGAATCTGGCGTTGATTGTATTTACATCAATGGATATAAGTTTACTCCAAATAAAAAAGGAATCCTGAAAGTCAGATTACAGAAATTTGATGCGACCTATACAAATTTCTCAATTTATGTAACGGATAATAGCGGAAACGAAAGCGACCCTTATGAGATTGCAAATCCATATTATAAAGAGGACACCGGAGAGGATTCTGACGAAGATACGGCAAATCCAGCCGATTCACTTCCAGATGATGCAACGGCTAATGTAACAGGTGAATCTTCCGGTCAGATTACAAGTGCCACCGATGAAAATGGAAATGATATTTCGGATGAAGTGGATGGAAAACAATTCTACACAGTAGTCACTAAGAATGGTCAGCAGTTTTACATCGTTATTGATATGACGAATACAGAGTATTTTGAGGGAAGTACCGACACTGCCGGAGGTGGCGGTGGAACAGTTTATTTCCTCACTAATATTTCAAACAATGATCTTCTGAATGTAACTGCGGATGCGGAAAATGGAGAGGTGACTTTGCCTTATAATTCACAGGCAGCCGGAAATGCGATTGACGATGAAACCATGTCAAAGGATGAACAGGCATCTGAGGAATCTACGGAAGAATCCGCAGATAAGAAAGAGGAAAAGAAAGAATCATCTAATGATTTAATGCTTTATCTGATCGTTGGTGTTGTTATGGTTGTTGTGTTAGTTGTGGTTATGAGACGTAAAAAATCCGGTAAGTCTAAAACGGAAGAGTTTGAGGATGAAGAAGCAGAGGACGAAGATGAAGAATTTGAATTAACTGCTGAAAATATGAATCAGCTTACAGAAGCAGAGGACGAGGATGAAGCACAGGAGCATGAATAAGGAGGAGTTATATGCGTTTGGTAATTGCAGAAAAACCGCCTGTTGGCAGAATGTATGCAAAGGTACTTGGTGCAAATGAGAAGAAAAACGGATATTTACAAGGAAATGGTTATATCGTTTCTTGGGCGGTAGGTCATTTATGTGGAATGGAAGAACCAAAAGGAACATGGAATTTAAGTGATCTTCCGCTTGAGTTTTCAGACCGGATTATTCCGCTTGAAAAATCCGGAAAAGATCAATATGAGATTTTGGCAAAACTTATGGCAAGACAGGATGTTGACAGTCTTATAAATGGCACAGATGCCGGACGAGAGGGAGAAGCAATCTTCCGGTATATTTATGAAGCTGCCGGATGTAAGAAGCCGTTTCAACGGCTTTGGATTTCTTCTTTGACGGATGAAGCCATTCGTGAGGGATTTGATAATCTTCAGGACAGTTGTGTGTTTGATAATCTTTACGAAGCGGCAAAGGCAAGGGATAAAGCAGATAAGATTGTGGGACTTAATAGCACAAGATTATTTACCTTGCTATATAAACAAGGTGGTTTTTATAAAACACCTGTATTGTCTGTGGGTAGGGTGCAGACCCCTACCCTTGCAATGATCGTAGATCGTGAGAATGAAATTAAAGATTTTGTTCCGAAGAAGTATTTCAAGGTACATCTTCTGGCAGATGTGGACGGGCATAAATTAGAAGCGGTTTCACGGAATATAGATACGGAAGATGAAGCAATCACGATTGCCGGAAACTGTGGTAACAGTACGGCAGTTATTTCCGAAGTGAATGAGGAAACAAAAGGCATTGCCGCCCCAAGGTTATATGATCTGACCTCTTTGCAGCGTGATTGCAACCGTTTATTCGGTTATACGGCTAAGGAAACATTAGATACCGTGCAGTCGTTGTATGAAGCCAGATTATGTACCTATCCGAGAACAGACAGTCAGTTTATTACTGACGATATGGAATCTGAGGTTACTGATCGGGTGCGTTCTGTTGCATCAGAACTTAATTATATGCAAGGAATTGAACTTTCTCTTGAAGTGAAAAAGTGTGTGAACAATAAAAAAGTTTCCGATCATCATGCCATTATTCCAACCGATCAATTTACGGCAGATCAAGTGGCTAAATTGAAAGGAAAAGAAAAGGATGTAATGGATTTGATCTGTTTACGTCTGATTACAGCTACACAGAAAAAACATACATATAAGGCAACAAAAGTAGTCCTTACCTGTGAAAATGAAGAATTTAAGGCTACCGGAAAAGTGGTTATTGATAATGGATTTAAGGACGTTGAGACGGCATATAAAGCATATACCAGTAAATCCGGTAAAACATTGGATGAAACGGAAAAAGACGATGTAAAAACTCTTCCAGAGGTACATCAAGGAGAGAGTTATCATGTGTCAAGCCGTATGACCGATCATCTAACAAAACCACCGAAGTCTTTCACCGAAGATTCTATTTTGCTTGCCATGCAGAAAGCCGGAATGGATGATGTAACGGAAGATGTAGAGCGAGAGGGATTAGGTACAACGGCAACAAGAGCTGGTATTTTGGAAAATTTGATTGAAAAAGGCTATTTGGTGCGTGAGAATAAAAAACTTCTCCCAACTGACAGAGGAGTGAAACTGATTTCGATTGTACCGGAAAGACTGAAATCGCCAAAACTTACGGCAGACATGGAAAACTCACTTGCACAGGTTGCTACCGGAAAAGTTTCTTCTGGTCAGATTTTGAATGAAATGCAACAGTATATCACGGACATCATAAATGCAAATAAGAATCTGATTGTGCAAGATGATGAAAACCCATTTGGCAAGCCAGCCGTTACTTCTACAACGGAAGTATTGGGGCATTGTCCAAACTGCAACGGAGAAGTAAAGAACGGAAAGTATGGTGCATACTGTACTAAAAAATGCGGAATGAATATTTCTAAACATTTCGGCAAACAACTTTCTGTGGAACAGGTCAAGAATCTTCTTGCTGGAAAGAGTGTTTCTTACACGAAGAATGGTTATAAAAACACGATTCTTTCACAAATTGAAGAAAGTGAGTATGACGGCAAGAAATGTTACCAGTGGAAATCAACAGGGGAAAAGATAAAAAAATAAGTGCCTCAAATTGAGACACCACTTTGCAACATATCTGTCCGTGTAAACGGACAGGGTTGCGGAAAGGAAAAGGTTATGACAAAACGATTACTCTCATTGATGCTTTCGCTTTGTATGGTTCTATCTTTAATAACTGTACAGTCTGTAACAGTACAGGCATATAGTATGGATTATAACTACATTGATAACGTCTTAGCGGAAAGCGGATATGTCAATTACTATGATGATTCGCTTGAAATCATTAAAAGCAATTTTACCAAAGTGGGAAATTACGGGACAAATTCATTGACGGATAATCCGGCTCGTTTTCTTTTTTCTGATTCATTAGGAAATGCCGTTGTTCCCATGACAAAAGATCTTTTTTGCGGAAGTTCTTTCAATGTGCAGTGGGCAAAGGCACATTATGGATTGAGTGGAGAAAATGCGGATGAAGATGCAAAGAAAAAGTTGGAAGAATACTGGGCAAGTAATGGAGATAAGATCTCTGTGGATGCATATACCGGAAATGTATTTACATACTCAAAAGAAACGGTATATGACCCGACAGGACAGGCATATAACACGGTAAATGCCGGATATACAAAGATTGTCTGCATCAACAATGCTGATCTGAAAGAAGCAACGCTTACTGTGGACGGTTCTTCAAACATAAGTGATTATGCTTTTGCAAAATGCAGCAAGCTGAAAAAAATTACGTTGAATATTAAACAGGGAACGTCGGTGATTTTTCCGTATGCCTTTGCGTTTGGATGTTCTTCGTTGAAGTATATTTCATATCCACAGGACTTTGAAAGTTATACATTCGGAGAGTATGCCTTTGCAAAATGTACTTCGTTAATTCATTTTGTTGGGACTGGAGAAAATGCAGCAACGTATAATCCGGATAATGATCTGCTTCGTGATGCAGTTTATGTGTTTGAAAATTATGCGTTTTCTGGATGTACCTCGCTTACACATATCAACCTTTGTTCCAAACAGGTTTCATTAGGGGATTATGCTTTTGGTCAAGCCGGACTTACTTATATCGGTTTTTATGATATGAAGCATGGTGCTTTTAACTATGACTATATGATTTCCAGATATAAAGAATATGCTTCTTTAGAGGTGGCAAACAAGCTTCTGTCTGATAAAGCGTTTGATGGTGTGAAAGCGGAAAGAATTTATGTAGCGGACAAGGATATATATGATTCTTTTTCCAGATATGCAGACGGTTATCTGTTTGGACGCAGACTGTGCGTGGCAAATGTAAGTATCGCATTTGACTGTACGGATTCAGATGGTGGCACAATGGAAGATACGGTAATTCGTTATGATGATGATTTGTACTCGCTAAAGAACACATTGACCAAAGAGGGGTACGATTTTGGTGGCTGGACAAATGCAAATGAAATAAGTCTTGCAGATGTATATAATGCCCCACATAATGGCACAGACTGGATTACGGCTTTTCTTGGAAGCGGAACGGTAGAAAACTGTTATCGGGATGGAACAGTTCTTTCTCCGGTATGGACACCAAAAACATTCAAGATTACCTATGTGCTGAATGGTGGTAATGCAGATGAAATTGAACTGCCAACGATTCATACCTTTGGTGTTGCAATCAATACACTTCCCGAACCTGTCCGGTACGGATATGATTTTGCCGGATGGTATGAAGATGCTAAATTCACAAAGGAATTTTCCGGCATAACGGATAATGATATGAGTGAGCATACCTATTATGCAAAATGGAAAATTCATGTTAATAAGATTACCTATAAATTGAATGGTGGAAAGAATCATCCGGATAATCCGTCAACAATCAGTGTTGAAGATGGCAAGGTGTATCTCAAGGATGCTACCAGAGAGGGATTTGACTTTGCCGGATGGACAACAGGTGATAATGATGAAAAGATTACATACATTCAGGCATCACAGGGAAATATGACATTGTATGCAAATTGGAAAGTGCATACGAATAAGATTTCTTATGTGCTGAACGGCGGTCATTTCGCAGAAGATGATTATTTGAAAGAGCATACATACGGAGAAGCAGTTACGGAACTTCCCACCCCTGTTCGTTCCGGCTACGATTTCCTTGGATGGTATGAGGATGCTAAATTTACAAAGGAATTTTCCGGCATAACAGAAGATGATATGGATGATCATACCTATTATGCAAAATGGGAAATTCATATTAACAAGATCACCTATGAATTAAATGGTGGAAAGAATGATCCCGATAATCCGTCAACGATCAGTGCGGAGGACGGAAAGGTATATCTGAAAGATGCAGTTAGAGAGGGTTTTGACTTTGCCGGATGGACAACAGGCGATAACGATCAAAAGGTGACTTACATAACGGCTGCTATGGGCGATATGAATTTGATTGCCGTATGGAAAGCACATACCAATTCGATTACTTATGAATTGAATGGTGGTCAATTTTTGCAAGAAGAATATTTGAAAGAGCATACCTATGGTACTGCCATAACCGAATTACCTACACCAACACGGTATGGTTATGATTTTCTTGGATGGTATGAAAATCCAGAGCTTACAAAGGAGTTTCAAGGGATTCCGGCTATTGAAATGATCGACCATACTTATTATGCCAAGTGGAAAGCACATGAATATAAGGTGACTTATATGTTGGATGGTGGTACGAATCATCCGGATAATCCAACCACAATGAGTATTGAGGATGGAAAAGTGTACTTAAAAGATCCGACCAAAACAGGAAATGATTTTCAGTATTGGACTACCGGAGAAAATGATGAAAAAGTCACTTATATAATGGCTGCACAGTGCGATTATACTGTGTATGCAATTTGGAAACCACACACATATTCCATCACTTATGAATTGAATGGTGGCGAGTTTTTTGGTACACCGGAAACAACGCACACATATGGTGAGCGTACTTATCTTATGGTGCCGCCGAAGAAAGATAATTATGTCTTTGCCGGATGGTATTATGATTCCAAATTTACTACAAGAGTGTTTGACATTGATGCAGCAGTTGCAATGGATGTTACGCTTTATGCTAAATGGGAATTGGCGGTTTCCTCCTTGAAAATTCCAGAAAAGAAAGGCTATCGGTTTATTGGATGGGTTGATAAGAAAATGAATCCGATTCCAAATACGGATGCCGTATCAGCACATGAGGGGAATATTTTTGCCAACTACCTCGATATTCGTTGGACTACTGCTAAGAAAAAGGGAAAGACATACGTTTCCACGCTTAAATCTGATTATGAATGGTACAAGAAAAAAGAGGAACGTGGAGACAGAGAATCATTTTCGGAGTATGCACCGGATGGTAGTTTTGAAATTTACGGTGTGGCAGACGGCTATGTGACAAATCATTCTGTCACGGTCAACATTAAGGGCAAAGTGTCCGGTGTTGAGTTATCCCGTGATGGAAAAAAAGCAAAAATCAAGAGAAACAGTAAATCAGATGATATTTACCTCAACGGATATTCTCTCTCAAAATCTGGGGTGTATCAGCTTACGGTTACTTCTGGGGTTGCACAGAAAACGATTACCTTTATGATCGACCGGACAAAACCTGTTGTTACTGCAAAACGCACCAAGACAGTCACGGTGAAATCTAAATTGCAGAAAAAGGTAAAGAAAAAGTCTGTAAAGAAAAAGAAGAAAGGACATACCGTTACTACAACGACTAAGAAAGGGTATAAGAAAACGGTTAAGAAAGTAACTTCTTCTAAATTTAAGGTTAAGCAGAAGAGAAGAATGTATATTTTCTCGGAAACAGAGACTTCACAGGATAAGTATGGTGAAAATGTGGTTACAAAAACCACAATAGGGGCATCAGTATCTTGGAAAGATAACACGGCTGGTGTATCAACCGTATATATCAACGGCAAACAGTTGTCAGCAAAGAAAGTAAAAAAGAAATCATATACGTTCAAAAAAGCCGGTACATATAAGGTGGAAGTGTATGACTACATTGGAAATCATTTTGTACAGACAATCGTGGTAGATGACAAGGATGATGATGTTACATTACCAACATGCAACATGAAGAATGGAGCAACCTATGTGACAGGTTCTACCCTTTCAGCAAAGGACAAGAGTGGCATTGCGTATATTGAGATTACAGACTGGCATGGATTTAAGCATAAGTACAATCGGTCATATTATCAGTTTAAGAATGCCGGAACATATAAGATTCATATTGTAGATAAGTCTGGAAATTATAGAAATCTCAAGATCAAGGTTGTTCGCAAAAAGCGATATTAGATTAGCGTCTCAAATTGAGACAGAAAGGAAGTATGAATTATGGATAATATGGAAAATACAAATTTTGAGGAAAACACAGAAACTTCTACGACTGCGTTAGATGAAGAAAAGGCAGTACGTTTTCAGGAAGAAAGCAAGGACAGAATGGCAAAGATTTGTCAACAGATTGCTTTTCTTGAAAAGATCGCCGGAAAAAGGACAGTTGATTATACTCCAGAGAATGTAGATAAGATGTTTTCATATCTTGAAACAAAACTTTCAGAATGTAAGGCAACATTCATGTCAAAGTTTGAGGATGAAAAGCCACAGAATGATTTTGACTTTGATTTCTAAATTACACAGGGCAACTTTTGTTGCCCTGTAATTTTATACTTGAAAGGAGAAGAGAATGGGAAAGCGGACGAAAGAAAATTATGAATTGGCTTCACAACGCTATCTGGATATATTGAATGACATTCACAAGAATCCAGACACGATTAAGAATCTGCTGGATTCCTCATGCCGACTTTATCGGTATGATTTTGCAGAACAGATGATGATTGTTTCTGCAAATCCGGATGCAAAGGCAGTGGCAACATATGATCAATGGAACAGTATAAATTGTGTTGTGAAAAAAGGCTCAAAAGCCATCCCGATTGCAACGGATTCCGGAAACGTTAAGTATGTTTTTGATGTTGCACAAATCAAGGCAACTCCTTATAGCCGGATGCCGAAAGAATGGCAGATAGATAGCAGCATGGAAGAAAGACTTGCCAATCGGCTTGATAAGGATTTTGGAGTGCCAAAAGGCAGTTACACATTTGCGGATAAAGTAATGGCTTTATCTGAAGCGTTTGCAAAGGAAATGAAAACAGATACGATTGATAATCTTGTTGAAGATGGTGTCATCGGAGAAAATGTGCCAGATGGATTTGTGGAATCCGTAGAACGGTCTATGGCTTCTATTATGGCATATTCCATAATGAAACGCTTAGATATTGATACAGAGTATTATGAGACAACCGGACGAATCAATTTTGACGGCATGAAAAATCTTGATACGGATGTGATCGCAACACTTGGTACTGACATATGCACCCAATCGGGAGAAGTTCTTCACACGATAGCAAAAGAGGTTACACAGATAGAGTTTGAAAGGAGCATGGAGCATGAAAGAAATGAAATATCACAAAGAGGGGGATTATCTGATTCCGAACATAGCACCCGAACCGTTAGCGGACGAACTGCGGATGTGGGGAGAGAGATACATTCGGAATCTTCGGAAAGTGAATATCGGAAAGTTGGGAAGAATGAAAATGAACGGCACACTTCTTCCGACCGCAATCGAGGTACAGAAGTCAGCGGAAGAAATGGAGAGAATCGAGACAGAACGGTTGATGAAAGAGTACGAAGTAACGAACACACTACGCAACAACAATCCGTTGGAGTGGACGGAGAAGATGAATCGAATCAAGGCAGAAGTGGAGAGTATGATCATGGCAGAGATCATCTGCGTATAACTTCCTTTTCCAAGCCTACATTAGAAGATGGTTCAGCACCGTCTGTACCAAGTCAGGCAGAGCAGCTAGGAAACATCTTAACAAAGATGGTGAAAAATGATGAAATGCCGGATGAAGTACGGTCTGCATTTCAAGTCCTTTATTCTTACATGTCTGACGAAGAAAAAGGCTCTATTTTGGCTTTCCGTGAGTTGGGTAAGGAAAATGGTCAGCCAAACGAAAAAATGGCTCGTACAGTGGAAAATAGCGTTCCTGTGTTAGATTCCAACAGTGACGGTGTTACGATTACAGGAAATGATTTTTCTGCCGGACTTACATGGAACAATGTCGGAACGATTGTTGATAAAGACATTGAACAGGGTACGTTTCTTGAAGAATCTCAGAAAGAAGAAATTATTGAAAATGCACAGACGAATGAAGATATTTCTGAGGAATTAAATCTTCAGGAATTTATGGATGTAACAACTTATCGACTGAATGCTTTGATAAATACACCTATTCCGGTTGGAACAGATGGGACGATTGAAAAACAGTTAAGGAATTTTTCTCTTACACTGGATGAAGATAACGAGCCATGTCTTACGATGAAATACCGTAAGTATGCCGTTGATGAACTGGGTAACGAATCCGGATTACGAGGATTTTCCGGCGAAGCATTTCGAGGAACAGAGGAAATCAATAAGCATCTGTTTGAAACAGAAAAATCGGTTTCAAATTATCTTAGAAAAGATCGTGCCTTTTCTCCGATTGTAACAATCGAGTGGAGCGAACATAAAAATCCGTTATTGGCTGACGATATGCGAATGAGCATTTCACAGGCAAATGCTCTTTTTGAACAAGTAGACAAAGAAATGACCGAGGATGAAAACCGAGGTTATGCGAAAACAAAATTTGATATTGCATATCAAATGGATAATGAGATTCACCATTATATCGGCAGACAGGATTTTGGTGATGGTGACGGCTCACTGCTTAGTCATATCCATGATGCAGCGATGGTCAGTGTAGATCTGTTACGCAAAGAGGGTAATACGGCAGAAGCTGATGAAATAGAAGAAAGCATAAACATATTTATTCCGTATTTAGAAGCACATTCTAACTTGTCTGATATGGAAGATAAGGTTTATGACATTAAAGATGCGTATAAATCTGCCGGAGCAGATCTGCCGGAAGAAAAAGAAAAAAATATGGATTCTTTGCTTGAATATATCAATGAATCCAGAAAAGCATTGAACAATGGGGAAACAATTTCTATTGAACATGCCTATGATATATATTCTGAAGATGCGGAAGTGAAACAAGTTATTGCGTCCACGCTTGAGACGAAGCAAGCGGAACTTGCAGACGTTACGCAAAAGCGTGGAGATCTGTGTAAGGAACTTGCACAGGAAGTACATGCGTGTATGGATGAAGCACAGACGAAAAATAAAAACAGGACTGTCAATCAGCTTGAGAAAAGTCTTTTGTCTGCAAAGAGACGTACCCAATTTCTGAATGAAATTAAAGAATCCGGACATTTTTCGGAAGATAGAATTTCCAGACTGGAAGATATGTGTAAAACCATGTCGGAATACGGAAAATCTACGCATTCATTAAAAAGCGAGATTGAAAATCTTGAAAATGAATCGTTATCTCTTAATGTACAGGAGAAGTACCCGCAGGTAAAAGAGTTATCTAAGGGCAAAGAGCCGGTACAGATTCCGGTGAAAGAAGCAGATGCGATTGAGGTTGATTTAGGAGAAAAGACGGTGGGTGTCGTTTCGACAGAAATTAAGGAAAATCGTGATAAATCTGTCGAAACTGAACCGAAGAAATCTGCACAAGATCTGACCTCTGGAGATAGAATCCAATATGACGGAAAAGATTATTCTGTTGTTGGTAATGGTCTTTTCGGAGTGAAATTAGAAGATGATAAAGGCGAACGTATTTCGATTAGTCGTAATCATCTGAACAATGCCGGATTTTCTTCTGTGCCGGATGAAAGCAAAAGGGATATTGCAAACTATAAAATATACCAGTTAAAAGACGGTGAGGAATATCATTACCAGAGGTTTGAATCATTTGCACAAAACAAAGATGCAAATCTAAACCACACGGATTATAACGAGGTATATAGCGGAGAAATTAAGGCTACTTCTCAAAATGCAACATTAAACCGCTTATATGAGAAGTTTAATAATGATCGTCCGGAAGATTTCAAAGGACATAGCCTTTCTATGTCGGATGTGATTGTGCTATCACAGCATAATGAAGAAAAAGCATACTATGTTGATCGTATCGGGTTTACGGAATTTGAGGACTTCTTCAAAGAAAAGGAAGTCCAACAGGAGATAAAGGATGCGTCAGAGATTCTTCAAGATGCTAAGTCAGAAAAATCAAAAGCAACGGAAATGACTGATTTCCGGATTGCAGATTCTGAACTTGGAAAAGGAACAAAAGGTGAAAAACTCCGGAATAATCTTGAAGCCATCCGGACATTAAAAATGGTTGAATCCGAAGATCGTCCGGCTACCAAAGAGGAAATGACGAAATTATCCAACTATGTCGGATGGGGCGGTCTGGCAGAGGTTTTTGATGATACAAAAACAAGTTATATGTCAGAACGACAGGAGTTAAAGAAACTTTTGACGGATGATGAGTATAAGGCAGCAAGACACAGTGTTTTGGATTCTTACTATACATCACCGGAAATTATAGAAGCCATTTACGATAAGTTGTCGGATATGGGGCTTTCGTCTGGTAAAATGCTTGAGCCGTCTTGCGGTGTTGGAAATTTTATCGGCATGAAACCGGATAACATGAATCTGGATGTGACCGGAGTGGAACTGGATTCTATTTCGGGTCGAATTGCATCTAAGCTATATCCGTCTGCGGATATTAAGGTAAATGCATTTGAAAAGACAAATCTTCCGGATGCATCCTTTGATGTTGCAGTCGGTAATGTACCATTTGGAGAAATAAAGCCAAATGATAAGCAGTACAAAAACGATAATCTGTTGATTCACGATTATTTCTTTGTAAAGGCACTTGATAAAGTGAAATCCGGTGGTGTGGTTGCATTTGTTACTTCTTCCGGAACGATGGACAAGGTAAATAGTCATGCAAGGGAACTTATGACCCAGAAAGCCGATTTCCTTGGAGCGGTACGTCTGCCTAATAATGCATTTAAGGAAAATGCCGGAGCAGAAGTTACAACCGATATTATCTTTTTACAGAAAAAGGATGTCCCAACCATTGAATATGATCAGGAATTTGCAACTGTTGGGAAAAATGATAACGGCATTTCCTTGAATCAGTATTTTGTCGATCATCCGGAGCAGATCTGTGGTCATATGGAACTGATTTCTTCTCAATTTGGATTTAAGGCTGCCTGTCTGGAAGATGATGGGGTTGCCCTTTCTGACCGTATGAAAGAAGCCTTATTCAATATAAAAGGCACAATCAATACTGTGCCGGATATAGATGTTGCGGAAGATCTGCTTGCAACTCCAACTATTACAGATACGGATGAATCCAGAAATTATTCCTATATTCTGCATGATGACAATGTGTATTTCAAAGCGGATTCGGATATTTGCGAACTGGTAACAGATAAGGATGGAACAGCAATCTCCGGAAAAGCAAAAGATCGTATTGTCGGAATGTGTGATCTGCGAGATAAGACATACAATCTGTTAAATATTCAGCTTGACCGGAATACAACGGACGCAGAGATTAAACAGGCACAGGCAGATCTTACAAAAAGCTATGAAGCATTTTCAAAGAAAAACGGAAGAATCAATGATCGGGGCAATGCACTTGCTTTTCGTGAGGATGATTCTTATACTCTTTTGACCTCTTTGGAAAAGATGGATGATGATGGCAAATTTATCGGTCTGGCAGATATTTTTACAAAACGAACGGTCGAACCGACTGTGGAAGTCTCTCATGCAGATAATCCGCATGATGCGTTGGTTGCATCCGTTAATCAGAAAGCGTGTGTTGATCTGGACTATATGGCATCCCTATGTGATATGCCGAAAGAGGATATAGAAAAGGAACTGCTTGCAAGCCGTGAGATTTTTCACGATACGTCTGACGGCAGTATGGTGGGTGCAAGCCATTTGGTAACTGCGGATGAATATTTGAGCGGAAACGTCCGGAAAAAACTTCAATATGCAGAGGAAATGGCAGAATCTTATCCAGATATGTTTAAGGCTAACGTAGAAGAGTTGAAAAAGGTGCAGCCACAGGAACTGCAAGCATCCGATATTAGCGTTAGGCTTGGTTCAACATGGATTCCACCGAAAGTAATTGAGGATTTTTGTAAAGAAAAACTGGATGTTCCGGCAAGACGGTTTCAGTCTCTTTGGAGATCTCGTCCAGATATGGAGATTGTCTATGATGACCGGACAAGCAAGTGGAATATTACAAATAAGCGAAGTGTACAGAATGCAAAATGTACGGTTGAGTTTGGTAGCGAAAAAAAGAACGCACTGGAAGTTTTGGAAACCACACTTAACCTTGGCACACCAAAGATTACTTATAAAGATCTTGATACCGGAAAAACGGTTATAGATGAAAAGGCTACAAAGGAAATTATGGCAAAGCAGTCTGCCATGCAAGAAGAATTTAAGAACTGGGTATTTGAAGATCCCGACCGGAGAGAAATGCTTGTAAATCGCTATAACGATTTATTTAACAATATTCGTCCGAGGGAGTATGACGGCAAGAACTTATCTTTTGCCGGAATGAACCCATCTATTACTCTTAACGATCATCAGAAAGATGCCGTTGCCAGACAGGTTTTTGGCGGTAATACACTTCTTGCTCATTGCGTAGGTGCTGGAAAGACCTTTACAATGGCAGCAGCCGGAATGGAAATGAAACGTGTCGGTACTTGTAAGAAACCCCTTTATGTCGTGCCTAAAGCACTTGTTGGACAGTGGGCGAAAGAGTTTGCCACACTATATCCAACGGCAAAGGTGCTGGCTGCCGGAGAACATGATTTTGACCCGGCAAATCGAAAGAAAATGACGGCAAAGATTGCTACCGGAAATTATGATGCAGTAATCATCAGTCATAGTCAGTTTCAGAAGATTCCTCTTTCTGCCGAGAAGCAGAAAGAATATATTGACAGAGAAATTGCCGAAACAATGGCATTTCTCGATCAAAATGCTGGTGAAAAAGGATTTTCTGTGCGACAGGCAGAAGCAACACTTGATAAGTTGCAGAAAAAGGCAGAAGCACTTACGGATTTTGATACGGATTCTGTAATTACCTTTGAACAATTAGGGGTCGATCATCTTTTTGTAGATGAAAGTCACAATTATAAGAATCTTCATACAGATTCAAAGCTCAATGTGTCCGGCATCAATAAGAGTGCAGCACAGAAGAGTAGCGATATGTTGTATAAATGTCAGTATCTAAATGAAATGACGGACTGTAAAGGTATTACTTTTGCAACAGGTACTCCGGTATCTAATTCTATGTCAGAGTTATACGTCAACATGAAGTATCTGCAACCGGATATTTTGGAGCAGATGCAATGTACACAGTTTGACCAATGGGCTGCAAATTTTGGTTCAGTGGTTACGGCTATGGAATTTGATGTGACTGGACAGAAATTTCATGCAAAATCCCGTTTTGCAGAATTTTTCAATCTGCCGGAGCTTATGGCAGCTTTTAAGGAATCCGCAGATGTGCGTACACCGGATATGCTTGATTTGAAAGTACCGAAGCATAATACTCATACGATTGCGGTGCAACCGAGTGAGTATCAGCTAAAAGCCTTGGATAATATAGTAGAACGTTGCGACCATATTCGGGATGGCAGTGTAAATCCACAGGAAGATAATATGCTAAAAGTAACTACAGATGGCAGATTGCTTGCATTTGACCAGAGGTTGTTTGACCCTGTAAACGCACCAGACAACCCTAATTCAAAGATCAATAAATGTGTGGATGTTGCGTATGATATTTATAAGAACGGTATGGAAGATAAATGTACGCAGATGATCTTTTCAGATCTTGGTGTACCTCCGGCAAATAAAGGAAACACCGAAAAGTTTAATGCTTATCAGGATATTAAGGATAAGTTGATTGCCAAAGGTGTTCCGGCAGAAGAGATTGCTATTATCCATGAATGGGATTCAGATAAAAAGAAGCCTGTTTTGCAGAGCAAAATGAGAGCCGGAGAGATTCGTTTTTTGATTGGTTCGACACAGAAATGTGGTACTGGACTTAACGTGCAAAACAAATTGAAAGCACTGCATCATTTGGATGTGCCGTGGAAACCGTCAGATATTGAACAGAGAGAGGGTCGCATTATCCGGCAAGGAAATGAATATTACAATAAAAAAGAGCCTGTCGATATTTTCCGGTATGTGACGGAAAAGACGTTTGATACATACTCATGGCAGATTATCGAGCAGAAGCAGAAGTTTGTCGGACAGATTATGACCTCAAAATCTCCAATACGTTCTATGACTGATTTGGATAATTCCGTGATCGAAGCAGCAACCGCTAAAGCGATTGCCTGTGGAAATCCGAAACTGATTGAAAAAGTGAATCTGGAAAAGGATGTGGATTCGCTAAAGATTGCAAAAGCAACACACACACAGACAAGATACACAATGCAAGATATGGTGATGAAAAAACTTCCGTCTCAAATTGAGACAACACAGGAAAATTTGAGAAATCAGTTAGAGGACATGCGTACCTATAATGCGAATAAATTTGAATCTACGGATAAATCTGCATTTCATATTACTGTTGCCGGAAAGGAATATACAGATAAAGCAGAGGGTGGAATGGCGTTGATCGACACGGCAAAGAAACAAATGATCGAACATAACGGCATGATGATCGGTAAATTCAAAGGATTTCCGATTAAGGTCAATTATGACTTTATGCAGAAAAAAGGAACGCTTACTCTTGTTGGAAAGCAGAATCATATGGTGGATATATCAACTGACCCTCACTCTATGATAAAAATGATGGACACTCAGCTTGACAGAATTACCACGGACATTATTCCAAGACTGGAAACGAGACTGACTGATCTGCAACAGGATTTGACACGCACCACGGAAGAAATGAACAAACCATTTCCGAAAGAAGAGGAACTGCAAGAGAAGCAAAAACGTCTGGATGAACTAAATGAAGAACTTCTTGCGGACATGAGTGATGATCGCAAACCATCCGATCAGATTGAAGAAGAGAAATCTACCGTTGCAACCGAAAAGAGTGATCTGCCGATTGAGGATGCACGGAAGTTTAACATGAAGAATTTCACCATGGAGCAACAGGAAGATGGTAAATATACACTTCATGGCGATGTCGAGAATAACAGAGGTGGTTTTGAAAATATGTGTATTAGAGCAAATCTGACGAAAGAGGAAGTCAGTCAGTGGGCTGCCAAGTACGGTGTTGAAGTAAAAGATGAATCCAAAACGATTAAGGGTGCAGTAGAGCATAAGAAAGAGGTTATTGAGAAGAAAGGCGATACACCCACGTTAGGTGACACAGAAGTTAAAAGAGAGCAGAACGCAGCAAAATAGTCTGTGTCCGGTACATGATAAATACAAGTTGTATTTATTGACAATAAGTACAACTTGTAATATAATATACTTGAAAGGAGAAAAGTATGGAGGAAAAGATTGTAAAGCTAACAGGCGAACCAGTCAGCGAAGAAATGCGTAGCATATTGGAACGATTAAGCCAAGGACAGGGGGTATCAAGTGACGAGATCGAAGCCACAAAAGAAATGAAGATGGCAAGAAGTAATGTTTCTCCGGAACTTGACACCAGTATGCTAAAGAACCGTGAAGAACTGCAACACAATATCTTCCGTAATTTATGGGGAAGAGGGGCAGCAACCGTTGACGAAGCTGGAAAAACTCAATACAATGGTGATGTAACGTTAGGAAAAAGGCTTGATATTGTCATTGGATTGCCAGCAAGTGGTAAATCATCTGCTATTGTCGATAATCTGTCAGAAGAATTTCATAGTCGTGTTATTGACAATGACGAAGCAAAAAAGATGATTCCCCAATTTAATGATGGTTGGGGAGCTGGTGCAGTTCACAAGGAATCACAGGAAATATCATCTGCCATATTTGCTAGAGCAATTCAATCCGGAGAGAATATTGTACTTCCAAAAGTGGGGTCAAATGCCAACAAACTAGAACATGATTGTATTGCCAAAGCAAAAGAAGAGGGGTACACGGTTAATGTACATTATGTAGAACTTGACCGCAATAAGGCACTCGGTCGGATGCTTAACCGATTTATTGAAGAGGGTCGTTTCCTTGACCCGAACTTAATTGAAAAATATGCACCGCTTAATCGAGAAAACCGGATTGAACAGGCATATGAATCACTGAAAGATAACCCACTTATTGATGGTTTTTCAATGTGGGATAATGATGTTGCAAGAGGAGAACGACCGATTCTTTTGGAACACGAAAACTTGACAGGCAAATTTATTGACGAAGCAAGAACAGAAAGAGAGGATGTAGAACATGGAGAACGAGAAGATTATTCAGCCATTGACACCGGAGATCGTGGAAGAAGCGGACGAGGAGACAAGCAGACAGATGGAGTATTATTCGACACACAAGGAAGAACTACGGAACATGACGGAAGAGGAGTTTTTCAGAGCAATGATGAAAGCGGCGAAAGAAGAATAGACGGACAGGAGTTTTCTGAAACCTATACTCAGCTTTTGACAGATGCTTATGGCGAAGATGGTCAGCATATGGCACAAGAAGATCTTCGTGAGAATGATTCTGAACATATGCTAAAGCGTATAGACGAAGCATTAAGTGCTATTGGCAGCGAAGATTCTGCCTATGTAACAAGCGAGGTAATGGAAAGTGCTGATTTGTTGAAAGAGCATATTAGGGAAGATTCCGAACCGCTAAGAGGATTTAATCTGCCGGATGATTCACTTTCTACTACGGATATGCATGATTTTGGTTATACATGGGATGAAATGTTGCCATTGTCACAGGAAAAAGCACTTGAATTATTTGATAAGGACATTCCGGTAAACAGGCTGTTCAGCGATGGAACAGAAGCCGTTGTTGAAAGTCGGAATGACATCATGGAACATGATGGAATGTTTGGTGTGGAAAGGGCAGATTGGATAAGAGAACTTGATCGGGCAGAACAGGCTACACAGATCACAACAGTCGCAGATTTGACCGAGCATCTTGCTAATTTCTTTGAAAAACACCCAGAAATAGTAACATTGCCACAAAGTCATAATAGCGAGATTGATACTTTTATGGACGCTATGCGTTCAGATGGTGTTCTGGATAAAGACAAGGTGGAATCCTTGATGAATGATGTGGTAGGGGATGCTATGTCCCAAACCATTGAGATCAGTATATCTCTGAATGACCCAGATGTTACCTTGTCAATGGAAGAGTATAACAATCTTCATACCAGTCTTGAATCCCTTAATCATACCGGATTAGAGCCGGCATTACATTCATTGGAAGAAATTTCTGAATATAAGCCGGAGTATGCAAGCGAATTATCAGAATGTGTTGCCATGATAGAACACAGGGTTGAGGACAACAGAGCCAATCTTGCCATGCTTGACACAATCTTGGAAAAGCAAGAAAAAGAAGTGTCTCAAATTGAGACAGTGGAAGAGGATAAGGCTACTCATCAGTCAAAGTTACAGACATTTGACGAATTTCTCAAAGAGAATTACGAAATGACAAATGAGCAATTTGAACATGTTGGCACTTATGAGAAAAGAACGATTGAGGATGAATATAAGGAAATGGTCAATGCCATTACCGGCAAAGAACCATGGGAAGTTGCAAAAGAATCGGAAGATCATACCGTTTCGGTTGATGATTATGTATCATCTGTCAGCATGGACGAACCACAAACAGAATCCGATCGTGATATTGACAAGGAGATTCTGGATGCGTTTGATTCCGAGGTAGACATGAAAAGCCTTGTAAACAACTTCTACAAAGAGTATCAAGCTGCCGGAGGAGAGCTATCACATGATGATGTAAGGGACTGTCTTATCACGAGCAATCTCGAAAAGCTATCTTATCTTTCAGAAGAAAACAGGGACTTGTTCCATGACGCAAAAGATGTAGCAGATCAGATTGAAAACATGGCATATGATGGTGATTTGAGTTTGAAAGAGCAGACACAAGCCATATTAACCAGTCTTGACAAAGACAAGTTTCCGGAATCTATTGAAGCACGATTGAATCAAGTGCTGGACATTTATGGTGCGAAAGATGTAGCAGATGAAATATATCTTAAAACACCATTTGGAATTACCCAGTTATCGCAAGTAGAGGTTGCACCAAACATAGATGATGGTTTTGCTTATAAAGATCTTGATACCGGAATATCATATGCATTCCATGCGGACGATATAGATGGGGTTGCCGCAGATAAGGGTGAATTTTTTACATCTGATCTTGACCGCCTAGATTCTGGTGATCAGGCATTGCTTATGACCTATGGTAACGAAAAGCAAGGATATGATGTAGCCGTATGGAACGAGCCGGATGGTAGCTGTTCGCAGTTTGTTGTCGCAGATGCCGGAAAATTGCAAACGTTTATGGGTGAAGAATATAACAAGGATGGTATGGTGCTGGCTATGGGTGATGTGCCGCAATCTATGTATGATAAGAGCATCCTTGAAGTTTCCAACACCCTTGCAGAAAGCGTTATTGGAGAATCCCTAGAGGGGTATCAAGCGAGCCGTTACACAGACGATTTTTCTAAAATTTTCCTACCGGAAGATACTCCGGTTATTCTTCCGGTGCAAGCGGAATTTGATTCGTTTGATGTACATTTTGCCAATTATCAGATTGCGGAATCTTTTGCAGAATCCTATATGGAGAACGTGCCAGATGTAGATGTGGATATAAATACACGCTCCATGACAGAGGAATCCATGGATAAACTTATGGAACACGCTAAGGATATATATGCCTATGGCACACCAGATCACGGCTACATTTCTTTTGCATTTGACAAGGACAATCAACAGGTGACTGCCACAAAGTATGACAGTGAATTAACTCCTGTTGCACAGGAAAAGGTTTCATATCCGGATAGAAAAGATTTTGCAGAAGCATCCGCTAATTTTTCTGGCACGATGTTTATATCGAATGAATTGATAAATCCGGCATTTGACGATATTAACGAGTTGCACTGGATTAACACAGAACAGTTTGTTGCCGATGTTGAAAAGCATGAAGATAGTGTTCGGAATGCAGTGGAGAAGTTTGATTCTATGCAAATACCAGAAAAATATGAAGCTATCTTTAAGGATGAACAGGGCAAGATTGTTTCAAAAGAGAGGTTTGATAACATAGATGAATTTTCGATGGAATCTGCACCAGAGACTGGTACTTTTGAGGTGAGAGAATCCGGAAAAACGATTGTAAAAGGTGATATTGACGATAACATGCCCGACATTATTGCCGAAGCAACGGAACAGGACGTTGACACGGTATCATATGATAAGGAAAGAGCTGCATTAGGTCTTGATCATCCGGCTACGAATGAAGAAATCGCACATGATGTAGCAGAAATCTTATACGCTCATAGTGATAAGGATATATCTCTGGATGAAATCCAATCAGATATTCTCTTTAAGATCGAGGACGCAAAAGACCATCCGGAAAATCTGGATGCCCTTATTGATCGACTGGATAAGATATATGACAACGACCGCCCCACGCTTCAGGAGAGTGCTAAGATATATGCCTGTGAGGAGCGACTTGATTCAATTAAGGAAACGCAAGCAAGAGAAGAAAGATCGGTAAAACCGGAATCGAAAGATCAACAGGAGACAGAACAGACACAAACGGCAGATCAGCAGAAAGGGAATCCCCAACAAGACGATCTCGTAACGAAGCAGCAGAATCCTCTTAATAAGGTGGAAGAATTGGAAGAGGGTAATTATAATCAGATAGATGGCATTATCAATAATTTACCACCGAAAAAAAGCCTGAAAGATGTGGTAGAAGAGAAGAAAGAAGCAGTCAATGAAAGAAGTCAAGAGAAGCATGATGAAAAGGAACATACCACACATAAGAGTACAGACAGGGATTCGCTATAAAAATATTTTTGATTTTTATGTGAAATCGTTTGTCATTTTCAATCGGTTCTGCTATAATAAGAAGCACCACAGAAAAAGGTCTGTGGTGTAGTGAGGAAATGACAGAAAAAGACGGATTGGCTAGTCCGTCTTTTTCTTATGCTCCCATTCTTTTATCTTTTTGTCTACTGCTTCTCGATATTGTTCCTTGTCCTCTATGCCCTTAACAAGAAAATCATCACGGACATTTCCGGCTATCAGCATTACATCCCGAAACTGATCGTAGGTGATATTTCCCAATCGCTTAAAGCGTTGATAGTATTTATTATAAATCTTCTGATACTCCGCATAAAGCGGAGTGCTTTTCTTTGCCTTACTTGACAACATAGCTGCCATGGAATTTCTGCAATTTTCGCAAAATCGGTTCTTAGCCAATGCTCCGTGCAGTGTTCGCCGGATTGGATAATGGGAAAAGCATCTTTCACATTGTCCGATATAAACGGCAGCACCACCACTGCGGTTACTCTCGGTTGCCAGACGATCAAAGGAATATATGAAAAACTCCCAGATTGTTTCTGACGGCTCACGCACGTTGCGGAGATCTATCTGCTTGAAAAAATCGGCATCATCAGATGCTTTTTCTTTATCGAAAGATCGGAGATAGAGTGTTTTGTAGAAGTTTTCTTCATTTTCCCTCTGTTCCCTGAATATATCGGAAAGAACTTCACGACCGGATTCATAAAACTCAAACAGATCTATCAACTCCATTTTGTAATAATGGGATTCCGGATTCAGTAACCGGAAGAGAGGAAGATACTCACAAGCATCTTCGTAGCTGATTTCATCACATTTCATTCCAATCAGACAGTCGTGTACCGTCTGGTCACTTGACCGATCTATTATCATGTCAAAGAAACGCAGAAGCAGAGTGTAGGTAGGAAAATCGTCTGAACGATAATTTTCCCCCTCGATATGTTCTGTTTTTCCGTCTGTAATATACTTCATAATTCCTCGCTTTCTGGCTTATTTCTTTTCTTTCACCGGAATAACTCTGATCTTCTCGCCAGTCGGTGTTGTTTCATGTATATAAGTTAAGCCGTCATATTTCTGAGCCGCAATCACGGCATCTTCCAAGCAACTATACGGTTGTTTGGTATGGGTATAGTTTTTGTTACCCTCTTTTTTTCTATAAACCCAAAACCTTGAACCACTTTTATCATTACCAGAATATGCGACCCCGATATTTTTTGCAAGCATTTTTAACGATTTATTAACTGACTGCCACTTTTCCTCTGCAACAATCTGATCGTTGCCGGATGAAGTGCTTTTCTTCGCCCACAAAGATGTTTCTTCACTTCCAAGTGCATTAAGTAGGTCTTGCAGTTCTTCGTCATTGAGCCATGCAACCCTTATATCAACGATGTTTCCCCGAAGCGTTCCCCAGATACTAACCTCTAATCTGCCAAACGCAGAGGGCAGTTGTGATTCTGCCCCTTTATACAAGTCTATACATTGATCTGCCCGACCCATGTATAGACATATTTTATCAACATATGCATCCTTTAATAATTCAGCAACTGTCATAGTATTTATACCGCCTTTCTCATTTTCACCTTATCTTCATACCACTTTACTTCTCCTCCGGCGAATTTAGAAACCGGAACATATACATAGCTTTTTCCAACCTCCTTTACCACTCCGTTTTCAGCCTTTACACCAAATCTTACTTCCTGTGTTTTCATATGCGTTTCCTCACTTTCATTGATTTATATATGGAAACGTGATATACTCAGTTTATGCGTATGTGAGTTATATCACATTTCAGACCAGTTTGTAGTGCCAACTATGAATTGGTCTTTTTTACTGTCTCAAATTGAGACAGTAGTATTTTCTATGAATCTAGTAATCTTCAATTCGTGAAGCATATCCGGTCATTCGCAGTTCCCAGTCGAAAAGAATAGCATCCAATTCATTACGAAACACCTTTCCCCAGCCAATACCATCCTTTTCATATATAACAATCCATCTATTCATATAAAACCCACCTTTCTTTCTATCTCTTAACTACAAGTATATTGTAGCATATATTTTTACAAATTACAAGTTGTTTTTATTGACATTTAGTACAACTTGTAATATAATAAAAGAGTAGTAAGGAGAGAGTTGATAGGAGGTAAGGCAATGAATATCATCAATAAGAAACCATATAGATTAAAAACATTTCCGAATTATATGTTCTGTTATGACAGAGACAATGGCATTGTTCTTCTTGTTGCCGATCTGGACGAAGAAACCAAGAAAGAAAATGAGGACTGGAAAAGTGAGTATGGAGAAAATCTATATGACACAGTAACGATAGGAAATAAGGAATACATTGAATTAAAGTCAGCCGGACTTAAATTCGAGAACTGGAAGAATAAAGAATCACGAGACGAGTATTTACTTGGATGGAGTTTGGAAATTATGGAAGAATCAACAATTCTTGCCAAACAGTTTTATAAGGAGGGATGAATCATGGTATTAAGAAAAGGTGAATCAGCAGGCTTTACTTCAAAAAGAGGAACAGAATATAACATTTATAACGATTGCGGACATCTTCTTGTTGGTAAGCGAATTGTAGAAAAGCAGAAAGGCGGTGGATATGCAAGCAGAGAGATCTATGTGAATCCTACAAAAGAAATTTTAGGAGAGTTTACCGTGGCAGATAACTAAGGTCTGCCATAGAAAAAGAGAGGAGTAAGAGGTATGAGAATTTATTTTAGGGAATCAAAATTGAATAACAATGAGGTTATTTTTGCAGAGGGCGATACAATTAAGATCTTTGATGGCTCGCCAGAGGGAGTGATTGATGGTATAGAGGTGGAAGCACCGGATGCCTTGATACAGTTCAAAAAGCATTTTGCAGCTGTTGGTAATAAGGTTAAGATGAATGAATATGCCAATACATATGAGAGCAGAGAGATTACATTAAAACACGGTGTTTTGAGGGACGCAGAACTTATTTATACAGACCCACAGGATTATAGCGTATTGGATGCCGTTATCAACATGAATAAGAGCAAGACAGATGGTGAATTGGCAGTAAGAAACATGTCTGATAAGGCACAGGAGTATTATTATGGTCAAGATACCGTTGGAGTGCGTGAATATTCCGATTATGATGAAGCATTAGAGCAGTTTGTCACGCTATATGCCATTGACTGGGGAGACGGTCAGATTGACAAGAATCTGACATTTACCATGGTAGAACTGACCTTTGAACAGATGCAACGTGAAATTGAAGAAACAGAAGCATCTATGCAAGAGTATTTAGACGGACAGGAAACAGGGGAGCAGTAATTATTTTGATTTAGTAGCCGTAAAAAGGGTGTTGGCAGTGTGTGGCTTGTGGGTAACTCGTAGAGTTATCCATAAATGCACACTGTCAATGCCGGATGTGTAGTTTGTGTGTCAACTCAAAGAGTTGTCCATAAAATGCACATGTATAAAGTGTCTCAAATTGAGACAGTAAGGAGAAAAAAACATGATTGAACATAAAAAATCGGAATTGACATACTATGCCAAGCAATGTGCTAAAGCATCAGACACACTTGTAACAGGGGCTTGCTATGCAGATGAACTATCACGCAACGAAATATGTAATGAAATTTTAGTTGATGGTAATGAAGAATTATTATTTGAGATTTCAAAGCGATTTGCCAAATATGTAAATGATCAAACCCTTTTTCATTATGAAAATAAAGGCTTTCAAGATTTTCATGCGTTGCTCAGAGCAATCGTAGACTGTTGCGAAGAAAACAATTTATTCGCTGAATAAGGAGATATGCAATGTCTGACACATATACCGTTACAGGCTCAACAATGGAACAGTCAATGGCTTCTGACCCGATGGGGAAACCACTCGGCAAACAGGCAGCCATTGTACTCGCATATACCATCTGCCAATATACACATGATACCGTTGGCATTATCAAAAACGAAGAAGCTGTTATTTATCTTGTGGACTTTGATGAAATGCTGCATAAGCCATATCTGATACCTATGGCAGACAAAGCGATTTCTGCCTATATTAAACAATATGGACAAGCATACTCCGTGAGCTTTCAAGGCTATTTAGACGTTCGGGAATATGTCAATCTGCATGATGGTCTTGATTGGGATAAGGATGCCTTTCAGAAGTATCATCGTGCAGTTGTGCAAGTGGACAATAAAACTGCATTGGATGGCTTTATTGATTTTTTAAGAAAAGCCAATGTAAATATAGAATGGAAAGAGAGGTGGTTTTATGAACTTTAAGGAAGTTGATCGGTACTACACGGAATTGGTAAATCGTCAACAGAAAGAAATTGAAACCATTAAGGAAAGAACTGTCACATTAAATTTGTCGGATGCGGATTGCGACAGATTGGCAAGAAAGTGTGGCGAATCCGGATTGACCATCGGAAAATTATTGGAGAATTTTGTCGGAGATTTGGTAGATGGAACATATTCTAATGGCAGTGACGAAAGAATGTATGCCGGAGAATGGTTTGATCGGTGTTGGTTTAGTCTTGAAACAAAGAAAACACTTCTCTGTAATCTTCTCGATAGGGGATATGACCCAGAGGATTATCTGGACACGCTGGATAGTATTAAAATTGCACAGAAAGAAAAGAAGTATTTGGAAGATCATCCGGAAGAAGCAGACGAGGATTCCCAGTATATTGATGATGATATAGCAATGTGGGAAGAGGAGCTGAAAGACATGAGAGAGGACTGGAAACCAGTGGACACACCAGATCTGGATGAAGAGGTTACAATCATCCGAAAATGGCTTGATGATAAAAACAAGTTGCTTTATGGCGCAGAATGAAAGGAGCTATATTATGATCATGAATAATTTCACAAATAAGTGTCTGCTTTGTGGTTTTTTTACAAGAGAAAACGGCATAGACGAATGCAAGAAGTGGGCATGTAAAGACAATCAGACAGGAGTTGCACCGGATTTAGGTGGTTGCTTTGAATTTGCATATAAAGAACAGATTATTGAATATCTTGTTAGGATTGCCGAAGAAAACAAATTATATAAGTTTACCGACCCAGATCAGTTTGAAGCATTTTTGAGATTAAAATCGGAGCATGGATGCACATTTACTATTGATTTTGTGACGAAAATTGCAAATACACTGGAGGGATAGTATGTCGAATATTAAATATGCCAACAAAACTGCATTATGGGTTATCATTATTAACCTCGCCATAACGGTCAGTTGCTCGTTTTTTCCGCTTGTAGTAGGAGAATTGACTGTAAGCCTTATTACTTCACTTATTGCCTTATATATAGCGAAACAAGGGCAAATTAAGATACCTGTTGCACGTCCGAAGATGAAAGCTACCCTTTTATGTATCTCGATTGCGATCACCGGATTTCCGATTGCCCTTTTCCTCAATTATCTGGGGACTAGGCTTAGCGGTAGCGGTGCCGCAATTTCGGAAAATCCATATACATTATGGCAAGCCATTCTTGTTATGGCTATTTTTCCGGCGATTGCCGAAGAGATTACTTTTCGTGGACTTCTTCAGGGAGCATTTATGAAAGAGTCCGTGGCATATTCTATTTTATTTTCAAGCCTATACTTTGCCGTGATTCATTCCAACATATCCGCAGCATTGTACGCTTTCTTCTATGGGTGCTTATTTGCCATTATCCGCATTGCAACCGGAAATCTTATATATACTATGATTATGCACGTTTCCTTTAATTTACTCAATGTATGCTTGGCATATCTGGGAACGGACATAAGTCTTTCATCCGGATGGATGATTGCTCTCGGTGTATTTATCAGCTTGCTCTTTTTTATTATTTTGGGATGCTTTCTCTATCATAATAATATTAGCTTTAATGAATCAAAACGACCGATTAAGAGTATTATCACTACAGAGGGAGTTGTTGCACTGGGAATTTGTTTTTTTATTATGATTACGTTTACCATCTTACGATAGGAGGAAATGCCATGAAGTTATTTTGCAAACACAACTATGTATTACAATGGAAGAAGAATAGCGATGAAAATTGGAGATAGAATTAGAAAATATAGGAAAATTAGAAAGGCAACACAACTAGATTTAGGTTATCATGTAAAACTTAGTGACTTAAGAATCGGTCAGTATGAAACAGGGAAAAGAAATCCCAAAGACAATGTAATAAACAACATTGCACAGGCTTTAGATGTTGAACCAAATGCATTAAAAAATAGTGATATTGATACAATAGATGGTTTAATGCATATTTTGTTTGAATTGGAAGATGTATATGGTCTTGCTATACATAAGTATAATATTATGCCGTCTCGTACATTGGATTATGAGCAAGCACCTGATTTTTTCTTTCAGTTTTCTCCATCAACTCCCCAACTATCTGTTCAGTTAGGCAAAGCACTTTCTTTATGGAAAGCAGCGTATGAAAAATATCATCCGGCACTTGGATTTGCTACTACGGAAGAAAAAGAAAATGCCGAAAATAAATATGCACTATGGAAAGCACAGTTCCCTAATAATCTCATTCAAGGAGAATCTGACGTGATATGCCGTGAAGATGTTGAGATAAAGTTATGAAGAGAAAAGCAGAGGAAAAAAACTCTGCTTTTCTTGCTATGATAATGCTTTTATAATCTGCTCTGCGATACGCTTAATGACCGGAACGGTTACACTGTTTCCGGCTTGCTTATATAATCGTGTATTTGACAACTCACCCAGCTTGAAACCATTCGGGAATCCTTGGATATTAAAACACTCTCTTGGTGTGAGTTTACGAATACCACCGTCTGTAAGTACAAGTGGCACATTATGACCGCCAGTACCCATATTTGCCGTAAGAGTAGGGCAGACGTTGCTTTTATTTTCCCTCACATACACTCTTCGCCATTGATAGATGGTGTCTTTGCGTTTCATATCAGCCTGTAACTGATCGTAAAAGTTACAGTTGTCTGGTGAATAGTAATATTTACCATCTTGCTTTGAATGAAAGTCTATAACGTCCGTTAAGGATGTTGTAAGGGGTATCGGTTGCGGAAATTTGAATTTGTCGTATGCTTCTTCGTCCAAAAATCCAACTATATAGATTCTTTCTCGATTCTGTGGCACGTTTCCGTATTCCATCGCATTTAACACCCTTGTTTCCAGTTTGTAGCCTAAATGCTCCAGATGTTCTCTGATTACTTGAAATGTGTTGCCATGATCGTGTCCCACTAGATTCTTGACGTTCTCGAAAAAAACAACCTTTGGTTGGTGTCCGGCTTCTTTCTTTTCTTTGATAATGCGAACCATTTCAAAGAATAATGTACCTCGTCCCTTTTCATCATCAAATCCCTGTCTATATCCGGCTAGGGAGAATGCCTGACACGGAAACCCACCAACCATTACCTCAAAATCCGGCAATTCGCTTGCTTTTACTTCGTTAATATCTCGGCAATCGACCTTTACATCAAAATTTCTTTCGTATGTAGCTACCGGATAAGGGTCGATCTCATTTGCATATACAATCTTAAAGGCTTTGGTCTGTTCAAATCCTAAATCAATCCCACCTACTCCGGCAAAGAAACTTGCCACGTTCCATTTTCTCATGATGCTCCTTTCTTAGACCAACAGGGCAGTAGTGCGGCACGCCGCAATCGCAAGTGTGAAGAAGTGGGGAAATGCCCCTACTCCTTTCTTACTTGCGTTCTATCTTCTTGTCCCGAATGTAAAACACAGCATCTGGTTCTAAGCCCATTTCCTCAACAATTTTCTGCTGAATGGAAAAGCGGGGCCGCCGACCCTGTGCCTGTTGATCTGCAACAGTTTGTGTTGCATTTACCTTAATGTTTTTCAGCTTTTCACTGTCTATGCCCGTTCTGTAGATCTTTAACAGATCATCATATTTCTCCAAGCGAACATATACTAAATCATCAAAATGCTCGGACGGAGAAAATGAATTTGGAGCAGAAGTTTGTTCAGCGGAACTTCCCTTAATTTCAATCACAAGAGGGTGATCTGGGTCTGACATATCGACTGCATCACCGTTACTTCCCTCTTTGTTGACCAGTAAATCAAGGGCATAACAAGCCATATATTCCGACAATTCTGACGGAAAATTTATACCTCTTGTTCCGGACAAGGTTTTGATTTCTGCATCCAGTTGTTTCCAATGGAAATAGGTGTCTATGACTTGTTTGATTCGGGCATTGTCAACGGACACCAAATCCATTGCTTTGATATTCTCAATTTTGCTCATAATATGTTTGGGGTGCATTTCCCTACATCATTTCATTTTACCATAGATAATTAGAAAAATCATCACAAATATATTAAATCGTTGGTTCGTTCTTTCCTTTTTCTTTTGTCTTTTCCAGTTCGGATTCTTCTGTTTTCTCTTCTTCCGACTGCGCTTTTCCGAGATATATGTCCATATCTTTCTGCCATTTTGTAAGATCAGATTCCTCTGCGGTAAGAGAGGAGAGTTGTTTTTCTAAGTTGTCAGATTGCTCCCTCATATTATCTAATTTTGCTTTCATATCTTCTATGAATGTTCGATCAATCGCATTTGCATTTATGCCCATGATAAACAGATTCCGGTCGGCTTCATCATATGCAAGAAGTCGGCTTTCATGTTCACGAAAATATTTGTCCTTATCAGCAGCATTATTGTAATGCTGGTTGAGTGTTTTATTAGCGAGGTAAACTTCTGCATATGCAATACCTTTTTGCATGGATTCAATGAATCCATTGATTTTATTTTGTTCTTTTTGTAATTCTGATTTGGTGCTTTTTATATCTTCCAGACGGCTCGTAAACTCTGTGAATGACAGACCATATTTTTCTTGTGCATCATTCATTATTTTAGTGAAAAGCAAACGGTTCTGATTCTGTTGCCACTTCACCTTGCCCAGATTTTCTTTGGTGATTTCCTGTTTTTCATACATGGAATCTCCACGGAGAGTATTATAGGCAGCTTTCTTTTCTGCCGTGGTCATATTTGCTTTTCGCTCGGCTCTTTCCTGTGCTTTTTGCTCTATCCATTCTAAACGCTTTTCGATTCGTTCCTCAATCTTATCAATCGTGTAACGGTTATTCTTTTTGTCAAGCGTGAAGTCTCTTAATGGTCTTGCCTTGGGATTCTCTTTTATCCATTCTTCCTTGATAAAAGAATTGTACTTGCCGGATTCTGTTTTCTTAGTATTTCCGCTTTCAATCTTATACCCTTTTTGTTGCATTATAATAAGGAAGTCATCGTAACTTTTACATTCACGAATGCTTTCATCAATGTCATTTTTTAACTCTGTCCGGTGGCTGCCTTTTGGGTTAGTTTTGTCCTCTAGCCATTCTTTATAGGATTTCCATGTACCCTTGTTTTCTTCAATAACAGATATGCCAGCTTCACGGCAAACCCTGTCACTTTCCTTTCGCATTTTATATATCATTTTTTCGTTATTTTCCATTTTTCTTCCACTCATATCCATCTTGCTTGCACAGACGCAAAAGTGGTTGTGAATATGATTCTTGTCAACATGCGTAGCCATAACAAATGCATATTCACCTCCGAGAAGATTTTGGATATATTTTTTCCCTAGCTCCAGTGCTTTTTCTGGTGTGATATTATCCTCTGGCGAGAAACTTTGAATGAAATGATATGCAAGATTTGGAGTTTGGTCTGATCTGCATTTGCTATTTTGACTATTTGCCATTTGAAAGAATGTTTCTGCGGATGCATCTGCCGAGCATCCATGACCATAGGTTAAAGTTTGCTCCTCTGTCTTTTTTTCATTTATGACATATTTTATACATGCTTTAACATTGACTTTCACCGGAATTATTTTCGTAACTGCCATTGTCAGTTTCCTCGCTTTCACTTAAAAACATTTGCCCGATTCTCTTATCGACTTCGGCATTGTTTACAACAAAATCATTTATGAGATCTTCCAGATTTTTAACTTGCTCTTGTAACTGCGTTACTTCGGATAAATATACCGATTGCTTGGCATTTGCCATTTTCACAAGCTGGTTAATATTCTGACCGATATGGTTCACTTCGCTTACCAATTTTCCGCAACTTGTATAGTCAAAACGATAACCAACTCCCGAACGGATAAACATGCGGATTACATCAGATTCGCAAGAAAGGTTCAACCATTTTTGCCATTTTTTTAATGCGTTATTTTCTTCTTGGGAAAGCCAGAGTTGCTTATGCACTCTTCTTATTCTTGTATGTTCTCGATTATCTGTACTCATAAATTTACACTCCTTTACTTATAAAAAATTGCGAATATCAAAAACGATATTCGCAACAAAAATCAGTTATGTATAGGCATAACACGTTATGATTTTAAGATGGCATTTCTGCCGAAAAAAGGGGTTTGGGGATTTCCCCAACAAGCAAAACCGAAAATAAAAAATTTCATATTTTTGTGATTTTCGGTTTGGTCAAAATGTACCATGTGGAACAGTTTGACCAGAGCTTGCTGTTTTTGAAA